>MAAC01009703.1_pt1 | contig 173120 bp, 151 predicted proteins | sample 1115981 | NCBI WGS metagenome assembly MAAC01 (sample SAMN04961126, study PRJNA320927) | seawater metagenome | isolation source: sample BD02T64 sea water enriched with oil for 64 days | place: USA:Gulf of Mexico | collected 2013-07-27 | reverse complement strand
GCATTTTATGAAGCCTTTGTCCGGTAAAATAGCAATAGTGACGGGAACATCTGCACCTCGGGGAATAGGACGCGCAATTGCGATGCGTCTTGCAGAAAACGGGGCTTCGGTTGTTGCAACTGATATGGCGGGCTCCATACATATTGACGACGATATATATAAGAAAGACGAACTCTTAGACTCTTTGGTCACCGACATTAGAAATATGGGCAATACGGCAATATCGTTAAAGCTGGATGTCACTAATGCTAACGATATTCAGGCTTGTATATCAGCAACAAAGCAGGAGTTTGGTCGCATTGATATACTGGTGAACAATGCAGGATCATTGGCGGGTTCTGACAAATTTCTGTCAACGACAGGTGATCAGTGGGAAACTAGTTTTCGTGTGAATATACTCGGCCCAATGATGCTTTCTCAGGCAGTCATCCCGGAAATGCGCAAAGTTGGTGGTGGGCGCATTATTAATATCGGGTCTACTCGCAGTCTGGGAGTTGATGCAGGGTTTGGGGCCTATACCGCGATGAAGCATGGGCTGGTTGGTATGACAAAGACAATTGCAGCAGAATTTGGTGCCGATGGTATTTTGTGCAACACCGTCTGCCCCGGATATATAATGACTGATATGCACGCAGCGGCGAATACACGTCTGGCAAAAGAAAACGAAATCTCTGTTGAAGAGATGCAGAAACGGCGCTATGCAAATATTGCGGTTCGGGACGCCGGGCGCCCCGAAGATGTAGCCGAAGCCGTGGCCTATTTGGCAGGGCCGAACTCAGCCTATGTAACAGGAATAAATTTGCCCGTTAGTGGTGGAGTTCCACTTGGCATTTAAGGTTCGCTACTACGCCTGCAAAGGTTTGAATTTGGCCCTGTGAGGACGCTTGAGTGGGTGGTTCAAGCCTACCCTCTTCAAGCACTCGTTCTGTATGGAACCGGTTCTTTGTATCGCCATGTGCCGTAACTGGACATCGATTTTCTAATACGGACATTATATAGTCCGTATTAGAATGGGCCAAAACACAGAGGAATGGCGAACCATATCAACGGTAAGGATGATGATCACATGAGCGATCTCGCAACCTACAAGGCGAAATCAGGAAATTTTGTACCGGTCTGGACACTTGAAATCCAGACTTTGTCAGAAGACACTGACCGAATTTTGGATGCTGTCATGCAAGTGCACCCACTGAGCTTTGGGCGGTATCAGCGGAATGCAAGTATCTCCGCAGTCGGGAGAGAGACCGCTCAACCAGAGGCTGGATCTACGACGACGACACACATGGATAGATTTGAAGCTGGTGAGACAGAAACATACCCAATGGTTGAGCTGAAAATATCGATTGAGCGGGAGTTGGAGACTCTTGAAAAAGTGATGGACGCTGTTATTTTCGCCCATCACTATGAGGAACCGGTTATATTTCTCCGAGAAGATTGGGCGAGCCGGTCAAACTATGATCCAGCTAGCACAAATCCAAACCGCTGGTGGAACGATAAACGTGGTCTACCAAATAAAATCGAATAAATCCGCTTGCACTTCTGAAATGTGAAGCAGGAAGCCCACTTAGAGCTAACAACGGTTGTTTATGGAGAAAAATGTATACCGGTTACCGCCTGATTGCCGAAATCTAGAAAGGGTTTACCTAGAGAGAAAACACCCATACCCGAATTATTCAGGGTACTTCCTTCAGGAAACTTTCAAAACATGAAACTCACTTTTGCTTGTTCACCTGCTACGGTTTTCTCGATCAAAAATTTCGTTTGCAAGGATGATTAGTTTCGAAAAAAACTGTAACTAACTGAAAAATAATCACTATTAAAACTGTTGATACATGCATGCTCATTCATAGGGCTATAAGCGTTAGTTATAACTTTGTTATTAGTGATTTTGTGGGAAGAGCGAAATACATAACAATAAATGACTTATTTATAAAATTGATAGCGTGCCACCCCTACGACATTTACCTCTTTATAGGCACACAAGTATCTCACCCCAATTTTTATCGAATTCAGGCAATATATTAGTTGTTCAATTTAAACTGCAGGATCGTGGCTCTGTACTTTTAACTCCATTTCTCTAAATGAATAATCAAATGCATTTCATTAAGTTAAGGGTTTACCAGATGTCAAATCTAACCAGAACCTGCTTGGGATTATTTGTTGCAACTTTCTTCTTATCAATAACACCAAATGCAAAAGCGCAAGAAACTCTTACAATCGCTGCTTCAAATTGGGCGCCGTATAAGGATGAAAATCTTCCGGGAGGCGGGATTGTCATGGACGTCACCACACAGGCCCTTATCCGTGCGGGATACAAAGTAGATAGTATTGTTCTTCCGTGGAAAAGAACGTTACAGGGGGCAATAATTGGTAAATACGACGTTTTACCGGCTATTTGGCAGACTGCTGAAAGAGCTGAAAAACTCGTTTTTAGCGAACCGATTATCACGAGCCGAGTTGTAATCATTTCAAAGAAAAGCATCAATTTCGAATACAAAACACTCGAAAGTCTAACAGGGAGAACTGTTGGCGTTGGTATTGGGTGGGGTTATCCTGAAGATTTTCAAAAAGCGACGAATTTTACTAGGGATACATCACACGAACTAAAAATAACGCTGAACAAACTTATATTTGGGCGTGTTAATCTCGCTATTGTCGAGGAATATGCCGCACGATATGCGATGAATGCTTATTTTAAGGATGATGCCGACAATGTGACATATTCTAAAGTATCGTTGGAAGAGAAAGATTTACGGGTCGCTTTTTCAAAGAAGCACTCAAAACATGAAGAGATTTTGAAACGTTTCAACGTAGCTCTTGCAGAAATGAAAACAGATGGAACATTTCAAAAAATTATGTCTTTTCATGGTGTGTCGCTTGCAAATCGGTAACTAATTTTTGGTAATCTGAAATAATGTAGAGCACGAGAGTTATTTGCCTACCTTTGATGCTTTGATTTTTGAGAAAAACATTGGGTATGTCCCAGTCTTTTGCTTTCAACGGGTTAAACCTAGTCGCGGTTAAGAATGAAAAGTATACGCACAAAGAAAAAAATAGCTTTTAGGCAAGCACAGTTGGCTGTGATTATTGCTCTCATTCTTGGGCTTCTTTTTAGTGCGATCCAAATTGCCTTTGATTTCAAAAACGAACTCGTCCGCATTGATACCAATATCTATCAATTTCTCAACACAGTTCGCAGTTCCGCAGCTCAAGCCGCATATGGACTGGAAGATGATCTTGCTGAACGTGTTATTTCGGGTTTATTTGAAAATAAAGCTATCGTTCGGGCAAAAATTTCAACCGATATTGGAGTGACTATGGGAGCGGCGGATCGCTCCAACACTGTCATCAAAGAATATTCCATTCTTAGCGAAATTGTTCTGGGGGATGAAAAATCTTATGCAATTGATCTGTATGCAGAAAAATTAACAGACCCGATTGGGCAACTTATCGTTTGGGTTAACCTTCATGTTATCTACGAAGAGTTCTTTGATCGTATTGCAATAATCTTGATCCTAGGTCTGTTCAGAAGCTTAATTCTTGCAGCATTGCTGACAACGGCATTCTATTTCCTATTAACGAAACGATTGCTAAAAATTATCGACAAGGTAAATAGTGGCTCAAGCAATATTTCGGATAATTCCCAACAAACTAACAGGCCCGAGACATATCAGGACGAACTTACTGCTTTGTCTTCATTGTTTGATATTTATTCATTGAAACAAACCGGACATTTGAAGGAATTAACTCAAAGTGAGGAAAAACTTCGAACGAGCGAACAACGATTTAGAATTTTTGCTGAAAGTTCATCCGATTGGTTTTGGGAAACTGATACAGAGGGGCGTGTGAAATGGATATCGGAGACATCCACAGAGACCCCGGGGATCGCGCTTGATAATATCAGGAATAAAACACGAGAAGAAATAGCAGGCCGATTTTTTAATAAAACGAATTGGATGCCCTATACTAACGCTATAAAAAATCGTGAAGACATTAAAGGGTTTGTCTACGAATTTGAAACAGCGAAAGGTATGCTGGTTACTGTAGAGATCAGTGGAAAACCGATCTTCGACAACAACGGAAACTTTCTTGGATATCAGGGCGTTTCCAGAGATATCACCAGACGGTGTAAACTCGAAGAGCAAGTTCGTCGTTCGCAAAAAATGGATGCTGTGGGGCAATTAACAGGTGGTATCGCCCATGATTTCAATAACATTCTGGGGATTATTCAAGGAAGTGTTGAGCTTCTTGGAGAAGTTGCAAAAGACGACAGACCACAAAAACTACTCAAAACAGCACAAAAAGGTATAGATCGCGGAACCAGTATTACTAAAAAGTTGTTGAGTTTTTCTCGTAAAGACTCCCGTCAGATCAGCGCTATATCTGTAAATGACACGATTAGTGACTTGAAGGGATTGATCGAGCGTTCTCTTACCGTCTACATCGATGTAGAGACGCGGTTGGAGGATGAAATATGGGGTATTGCTATTGATCCTGGGGATTTTGAAGACGCCCTTCTTAATCTTTCGTTGAATGCGCGAGATGCTATGCCAGAGGGTGGCACTCTTCGCATTGAGACATATAATAAGGTTCTTGATGAAGAATATGTGCAACAACATCCAAATATCCAACCTGGTGACTACGTATTGGTATCCATAATTGATACCGGTCTTGGTATGGACGCGGAAACACAGGAAAAAATTTTTGAACCCTTTTTTACAACAAAGGAGCTGGGTAAAGGAACTGGTTTGGGTTTAGCCATGGTTTATGGCTTTATTCAAAGATCTGGTGGGCATATCCGCATTTATTCGGAAATAGACAAAGGAACAACTTTTCAAATGTTTTTTCCGAGAACAGAAGACATAGGTCAGACAGAAACCGTCACAACACCTGAATACTCCCGTATCCTTCCCACAGGAACAGAGACCATTCTGATTGTGGATGATGAAGATGCCTTAAGGGATATTGCAGCCGATTATCTGGAAGATCTTGGTTATCAGACGCTTAAAGTAAAAAACGGGGACAAAGCTTGGCAAATCATTCAACAGCGCAATCAAATCGATCTCCTTCTTAGTGATGTAGTCATGCCAGGCCAAATCGATGGTTATCAATTAGCGGAAAAAGTCCATGGGAAATGGCCGAGTATGAAAATCCAACTCACTAGTGGTTTCACAAAAATGAATGGCTTTCAACGCAATCTTTATATGAATATCCTTGCGAAGCCATATACAAAAACAGAGCTTTCTCACGCTATCCGCAAAATACTTGACGGGAACGAGTAACTGAAATTCAGCCAGAGCGCTAATAGATAATCAGTATCTGACGTGTAATTGAATACACAATTTCACTAAATAAAATAAATACTGGGCAGACGGGCCTTCTATTCGATTTCATGCTTTAAGAAAATTTCTTGCTTTATTTTTTTCAATTCTCCGCTGGCTTGCAACGTCTCTAGCATCGCACTAATTTTTGGCATTAGAAATTGGTATTTGGATTTCTTACCAATGAAGATATGCCACCCTAATTTCCTGATTGAGGGTTCATTAAGCGTTAGCACTTCATCAAGAATACCTGACCTTTTTGCTTGGTACCTGAACATTTCTGCCTGTTCGATATAGACGTCGGCCCGAAGCAATTTGAGCATCATAGGGATATTCGAGGCATCAGGGATTGTAGACACATCTTTCATGTTCCTAAGAACATTCTCACTAAGATTGTGCATTCTCTCCAGATCCATTATTGATGTCACAGTTTTAAGTTGTTCAATATTTGGATTTTTTTTGCTGGTGTGCATTACAAAATGCGTTTCATAAAACGGAATGCTGCTCGTTATCGTGTATTCTGCTCTTGCCGGTGTAGGGACAGTAAAGAAACCATCCCTTGTCCCCTCTCTCACAAAATTCTGACAGCGGGCCCATGGGCAGGCTTCATGAATGACCTTGATCCCCAGCCTATTCCCTAATATCTCTTCAACAAAATCCCTCTGGACTCCGAATGGAACGCCTTCTTCGCCCCAGGCAAACGGTTTGTAATCAGCCCCGTAGGTAATTGTAATAGTGTTCTCAGCATAGCTATTAAAGCTAAACGAGATACAAAAAACAATAGCAAGTATTAGAGTAATCATGTTTCGCGACCCTTCATGATTAAGGTTGTTACTTATCCGACATTTCAAATGCAATCGTTACAATCAGTTCAATTATAGAAATTACAATATTTCCTAGAGAACTATTTTCTCTAACCATCCGGTATCTATAGGATTAAAAATTAAATTCTGACTTTATTGATATACCTCGGTTTTACCAAAAATCCAGATGCACCAATGAAGCGGCCCAAATAATACCTCCATTTCCTTGACCCACGCCGCCTAGGTTTTAACGTATTATGACCGATGCTTTCTCTCCCTCGCGTTACAGTTCCGAATACCGGATTAGAGCCGTATTTCTACTGATGTAGGGGGATGACATAACCCTCAGTATGCAAATAACTAAAGAGGTGCAACTGGATATTCTATAAAATCGAGATATATCAATTAGGTCTTCCAATCTGAACCGCCAATAGGTGGAGGAACGCTAGAATGAAGAATTCCCCTTCCGGTTCTGCATACAACCGTCGACCAAGACGACCACTCGCCAGACGGCTTTTGATATATATTTTACTGTTTAGTTCTGTCGCTACGATGCTGGTCGTCGCCTTGCAGCTTTTTATTGATTACCGCCGGGACCTGAACGAAATAGAAAATCAGGTTAGGAATATCAGGATCGGCCATCTAAGGAGCGTGACAAATAGCCTGTGGAAATTGGATGCCGGACAACTCGCTACAGAGTTGAAAAACATCACAAATATGAGAGATGTTATTGGGATAAGAATTCTAGAAAACGGAATAATAAAACACAAGGCGGGGACTTTTGTAGAGCCAGGTGAGAATATTAAACACCACACTTTCCAAATGATCTATGACGATAAGGGCACACTCCAAAAACTGGGGCATCTTGAAATAGCCGTCTCTTTGACCGGAGTAAGTGAAAGACTATTTGATCGAATGATCGTTATTGTTTTGAGCCAGGGCCTAAAGACATTTTTAGTGTCGATCTTCATCCTGTTCATGTTTCACATAGTAGTATTTCGTCATTTACAAAAGATTTCAGACTTCGCTCATCAGGTCAACTTAGAAGGTTTGAGCGATAAGTTGATTTTAGATCGTCAAATCGTTGGTTTTGATAAGCGGGATGAACTTCAAATTTTGGCCGATGCGCTTAATCAAATGAACGAACGCCTGTCTGAAGACTTAATAAAGTTAAAGCAATCTGAAGAGAAAATCAGAGAGACCGACGCACAATTAAGCCGCGCTCAAAAAATGGAAGCTATTGGTCATTTAACTGGCGGTGTGGCGCACCATTTTAATAATATGCTGGCGGTAATGATGGGCAACGCAGATATTCTTGAATTGACACTTCATAAGAATCCTGAGGCGCTGAAAAGGGCCCGAAAATTGAAAATTACCATTGACCATGCGGCACAACTGACGCATCGACTTGTAGCTTTCTCTCGGCAACAAATGCTGACACCAGTAGCAGTAGACATTAAAAAATTGTTTGCTGATCTCGAGACTAGACTCCAGCAATTATTGGGCGAGAGAATAACCCTCGTTATCAAAGTTGCAGAAATAACTTGGCAACCCATGATTGATGACACGCAACTCATCCTTGCCATTGTCAATATCGTGAAAAATGCGGGCGATGCCATGCCAAATGGCGGCAAGTTAATTATCAATGTTGCAAATACGACGTTTGACGATCTCTATGCTAGCCAACATGAAGCAGTGTCTTCAGGGGATTATATCGAGATCTGCATTGAGGATACCGGTCTGGGTATAGCACCTGAAATGTTGGAAAAAATCTTTGATCCCTTTTATACAACCAAGGATGTGGGTGAAGGCGTCGGTCTTGGCCTGAGCATGGTGTACGGTTTTGCTCTGCAATCAAATGGACATTTAATTGTGGAAAGTGAAGTGGGTCTTGGGAGCAATTTTAAACTATGCCTTCCACGGGCGTCAGTAGTCACCGTTGAGGAAGAGGGTAACCGTAGAATATTATCTATTAAGTAGTCTGGAGAGTTTTGCAGGCTCCCGCTTTTTGGTGATTTAACGAGTTGTCCAAATAGAAGACGGAAACAGTGTCCTATTCCGCCTTCTAGTAATAAAAACCTGATATTCTATTGCTCGAAAATCAATCGTAACAATTACTTCCAAAAGAAGTATTTATTTTAGGCTTGGACTGTCCATCAAACTTTACGTCCTAACAGTTAGCTAGAAAGTGGTCGATACCTGCTTGTGCACAGTCCATATCTTGCTGAGGTGTCCCGCTGCTTAACCCAATTCCGCCAACAACTTCGCCGTCGACAAATACGGGGAGGCCACCGCCAACGACACATAATCGCCCGCCTATGGCCGTGTGAATACCAAAGGCCAAATTGCCCGGTTGGCAAACGGCATTATATTCATGGGTCGCTTTGCGCGCACCCCCGGCTGTAAAGGCTTTGTCTTGAGCAATGATCGCACTTGTCACTTTGCCGCCGTCCATACGCTCAAATGCGATCAATTGACCGGATTCATCCACAATCGCAATACACATAGGAATTCCAATTTCAGTCGCTTTGATCCGCGCTCCGTCAATAAGTAGTTTAGCGTCGTCGATGGAAAGGCGGTTAATGGTCAACATGATAAAATCTCCGTCCTGTGAACAAGGTTGTTAAATTTTGAAAACAACCTAACACCCAACACTATTCATACAAGGATTAGAGACGTCAAAAGATCAAAACCTAAACCAATCATATGGTTTATTTCACTATCTGGAAATTATCTTCGGTAAATTCAGTCAGGCTAAAGATATTGCCTCGTTAGCTGTATATAGATCACTCGGTAAACCACATTAATTATAAATTGCGTAAGCGCTTTTTCGATACGGTGTTTATGTAGGCAGTATTGTGGAGTACACTGGTGCTGATGAAGAAAAATTGGGCAGGAATAGGTTTCAAATGGTCAGTGATAGCAAAGAATGAGTGATATCTTCGATCTTCATAGGTTTTCCCGACTAGCAAAGGGAATTTTTGGAAATCGGTGGCACTATTTCGGGCTTCACGTGGAGAATTTCACACCGTTTATTCAAAGCGTTTATCGCGCTTGTATTGATCTTAAGGCGATCAACGATGATGCGCCGCTCCGGATGCTTCGAGAAATTAAAAATATTGGTGGTCGGAAGAGTTTTGAGCCTCATTACGATCAGTTGATGCAAAAGCTGTCGGAAATATTGATAATGCGTCAAGTGATCCGTATGCCGTGGCCATTGGGTACTACATTTGAAATCGAAGCTGGCGTTCGCGGTATGCGTAAAAGGATTGATTTGATCGCAACGCTACCTAATGGGCAAAAATATGGATTTGAGGTAAAAGCCCCAAAATATACGGCACACGCCCACCAACGGAACGACAAGAAATTTCAATTTCCACCCCAAGACCGACCTTCATTTGATGACAGTCAAACTAAAGATCTGGTGAGTGCTATTCCTGCGCGTGACAACACGCTCCGAAGTTTTCTTAGAAGCGCCGATGAAAAATTCGGTGTATTGAAAAATCGCAGTGAATTTAGGGGTATCCTCGTCATTGTTTGGGATGACTGGATTGAGGAAGCGATTCACCCGTTGTTAAACGCGAGAAATGGCTTGCTAACGCCTACGACATATTCTGAGAAGGACGGTGTACTCGAAGTTTTTCATAACGTGGATACTGTTTTGATCCTGAAACACCTCACGAATTTTGTGGAAGCCGCAGCAGACAACGGCCAGATGGGGAGCGAACTAGATCCGATGAGTATTTCAAATTCCGACGCTCATCCAAACATAGTTCTGCAGCTTTCAAACGCCGAGTTACCTGAGTTTATAAATACTGGATTTAATGCCGCGCCTGTTCGGCATCCAAGACGAGCGAATGAAACATCAATTCTCCTAAATGAATTCGCTTAGTTCGTTTCCAATAGGAAGCACCCTACTCTTCATAAGTTGCCTGAGTTTGATAGGAGTTGAATTAAGTTAGACTTAACTAATTTGAAACAAATTTTGTCTAATCTCGCTACTTTTGAGGTGTTTCAGTATGTAAGGGTTATGCAATGTTTGCCAAATTCCCAATCCGCACGCAACTCGCGATCCCCGTTATTTTGACAGTCATTGGCCTCGCCATCATTGCGGGTATATTCTTTTTCGGCACGTTTCAAAATAAATCCGCTGTTCAGGAGTATTTATCATCAAGAGCAGACTGGGATTCTTCCAAAGAAATCGACACTTTGATACTTGCTGCCCTAAGTCATGAGAAGGATTATTTTAGCAACAAAAAGAAAGAAGCATTGGACGCCTATAACCAAGAAATCCTTCAAATACACAAAATTTTTGAGGCCTTAGTTGAAAAATCAACGAATGAAGAAGAAATTTCTATGCTTAAAGAACTTAACGAGCATATCGTGAGTTTTGATGAACATCTTCACGCCGCTGTCGCAGAAGTGACTAAATTGGGTCTAGATGAAACACGAGGTCTGCAAGGTTCCCTTAGAAAAGCTGTCCACGAAATCGAAGAAACTCTCAAGAAAGAGAATAGCGAAACACTAACTGTGACGATGCTGATGATGCGCCGTCATGAAAAAGATTTTATGTTACGCTCTAATCCCAAATATATAGGTCGGATGGGCAAAAGAAATGGCGAATTTTTAGCGCAATTGAATGCCAGCTCGATTGACGCAGGACATAAAACAGAAATTACTAAACAAATGAAAACGTATCAGGCGGACTTCAAAAGCATGTCGGCCTCATGGCTTACATTGAAGAAAGCTACTGAAGCGCTTAATGCTGAATTTGACAAAATAGTATTGGAAAATAAAAAGGTCGGAGAATTTTATTCCACCAATGTAGATACAGCAACGGCGCGATCTAACAAAGTTACGTCAAACATTGCAACGACGATCGTAGTTGCAATCGTCGCCGTTGCCATCTTGATGATAGGTATTTCAATATTACTCTCAAAAGGGATTGCCGGGATGATTACGAGCATCGCCCACGCGATGTCTGGGCTTGCTGATGGTAAACTAGATACACACGTCCCTGCATCTGGACGAACAGATGAAATAGGCGATATGGCAAAAGCGATGAATGTGTTTAAAGAAAATTCGGTTGAAAATGAACGTTTAGCAGCTGAAGCAGAAAAAACACGTGAAGATGCCCGCATGCAAAAAGAACTTCAAATGAAGGAAGAAGCTGAACGTGAACATAAAGCAGCTGCAGACCGCGAAGCCACGATGGCTGAACAAGTTCGTAAAGCCGGAAATATGGCCAAAATAATCTCAACTTTTGATGAGAAAGTTAGAGAAAATATGACAACGCTCAAAAATGCCACAGGAGAGCTTGGCAATGCGGCAGGTGATATGTCAGCACAATCTGAGGTCGCAGGAACACTCGCGAACAGTGTTAGTATCCGATCAGATAGCATGTCTTCTAACGTAAATTCGGTGGCTTCTGCGACGGAAGAACTAAGCAGTTCAATCAATGAAATCAGCAGTCAAATTCAAAAATCGGCGGAGGTGACTGGAACGGCTGTTTCGGATGCACAAAAAGCATCAGAATATGCGGAAAACCTAAAGGCCGCAGGTCAAAAAATTGAAACGGTTGTCGATCTAATTCAAGATATTGCAAATCAGACAAACCTTCTTGCATTGAACGCAACAATTGAGGCTGCCCGTGCAGGTGAAGCCGGTAAAGGATTTGCAGTTGTGGCAAGTGAAGTAAAATCATTGGCGAACCAGACTGCAAAAGCCACAGAAGAAATTAGTGTACAAATTTCTGATATGCAAAATGTGACGAACGAGGTTGTAACCGTGATGACAGCCATTGGAACAATCATTAATGAAATTAGTAATATCACAACGGGAATTTCGTCGGCTATTGAGGAACAGAGCGCTGCAACGGGTGAAATTTCCATGAATGTACAACAAGCAGCTGGTGGTGCGAATGAAGTCTCTGAAAGTGTACAGGAGGCGCCGAAAAAGGCACTGCTACCTCAAACATGTTATCTGAAACAGCAGAGATGATGGATAATGTTGCCGCCAATTTCGATGAAGAAATTAAACAATTCCTGGATCAGGTTAAATCAGCGTAATTAAAACATGAATTTAAAGGCGCATAATTTTTGCCTAAAAATTGCATTAATTATTGTGCAGAAAAATTCTAAAAAAGGTATTCGTGATTATGCCCCCTTTTCTGTTTTGCTATTGGCAGACGGCAAACGAGTTATGTAAATTTCCATGTTTGACTATGAAACGTTGATTTTCCCCGTTCTTTGATTAGATAAGCTAATAAAAGAGGCGTGAAGTTCAGGATTTACATCTTTTTCTTAGCTGTCCTAATATGCATCAGAAAATTGGGTAAAATGTTGGTTTTCCTGAGGAATTGATTGCATTTCATTCATATTACAGTATGTCTAACAAATTTATAAAAGGTGGTGTAGTACATAGTTCGATGAGGAAATATAGTGTTCTTGGGGGACGCAGCGTGGTTGAGTGTTTGATTGACCGATTGGGTCAATATAGTTTCTTGGAAGATAGTTCCAAGACGTTGAAGGCTGATGGTAAACATATTTGGGCAGATATTCAAAAAGCCTCTACTCTATTAAAAATTCAAAACGATGAAATTGCGGCCTTAAAATCTGAATTGGAACAAACCAAATATCAGTCTGCGATTTATCGTGATGAACATCAGCGAATGGAAGAAGTCGCAATCTCGAACGTTGATACGGCGGAAGAGATTTATTACGCGCGTGAAAAACTACGCGCTGCCCACGAAGAGTTGGAGCTTCAAAAAGAATATTTACATCTGCTGTCGATCACTGATCCGCTCACCGGCACATTTAATCGACGTTATATAAACGAAGAATTAAATAAAGAAATTTCCCGTGAAACAGGAAGCCTATCCTTTCTCATGATGGATATTGATCATTTTAAAACTGTCAATGATAGCTATGGGCATGATGCAGGAGATTTGGCTTTAAAATCTTTCACAAAACTGTGTGAAGACACAGTGACAGTTGAGCACTCTCTCGGCCGTTTAGGCGGCGAAGAATTTGCAATACTTCTTCCCGGTTGCGGTGTTATTGAAGCCGCCGTAATTGGCGAAAATATTCGCAAAAAGACGCAAGACCTAGTTGTCGATGATGGCAAAAACCATTTTTCCTTTACAATCAGTATCGGTGTTTCTGAATTGTTGGAAGGTGATATCTCTGGGAGCAGTGTTTCAATACGTGCGGATAAGGCGTTGTATCGGGCCAAAAATACAGGCCGCAATCAAGTAATAATTTGCGATGAAATTGCAACCCGCTAAACAAGACCTGTTGCCAGTATGATCATGTAGTTTTATGCTGCTCCCCTAATAATAAAAATCGCAGACGGCGATTGCTGGGGGTCCAAATGAATGTCGCAATCAAATCATCACAGGTTAACAACCAAGATATACTGAATTTCGATGTTCTGATTGTTGGGGCTGGCATCTCTGGTATCAACGCCGCATATCATTTGCAAAATTTTTGCAAAGAGAAATCTTTTGCATTACTGGAAAATCAGGAAAGCTTTGGCGGAACATGGCATACCCATAAATATCCGGGTATTCGGTCTGATAGTGATTTATATACTTTTGGATATAATTGGAAGCCTTGGTCCGGAACCCCTATTGCAACTGCAGGCGAAATTCTGAGTTACCTTGATGAAGGTATGGAACAAAATGACATCCGAAAACATATTCGCTTCTCTCATGATGTGAAAAGGGCGACATGGTCAACAACAGATAAATGCTGGACGTTGCAAGTGTCTGTAAATGGATCTGATGACTTTCAAATTTATACCTGTAATTTTCTATGGATGTGTCAGGGATACTACCGCCATGGTTCGGGTTATACTCCCGAATTTAAAGGTGCGGAAAACTTTAATGGACCAATTGTACATCCCCAAACATGGCCCGAAGATCTTGACTATAAAGGTAAAAAAGTTGTTGTCATCGGGTCAGGTGCCACCGCGGCAACCCTTGTCCCGGCAATGGCAGAGGATTGCGCGCATATAACAATGCTTCAGCGCTCCCCCACCTATTTTGCGGCAGCGCCAAATCGCAACGATCTTGTTGAGACACTTCGCAAATTGGATATTCCCGATGAATGGATCCATGAGATTGCGCGCCGACAGGTGTTGGCGGACCAGCAAAAAACAACGCGTAGATCTTTTGAAGAACCTGAGGCCCTGAAAGAAGAGCTTATAGGTATCGCCAAAAAAATATTGGGTAATGAGTTTGACGTAGATAAGCATTTTACGCCAAAATACAGACCTTGGCGTCAACGGCTTGCGTTCTTACCTGACGGCGATTTGTTTAAGGCTATCAAATCGGGCGAAGCTTCGGTTGTTACGGATCAAATAGATAGCTTTACCGAAACCGGTATTAAGTTGAAATCCGGAGAAACTCTGGAAGCTGACATTATCATAACCGCAACTGGTTTTAATATGAGCGTGTTGGGCGATGTAAAATTCAATATTGATGGGACAGATTTAGACTTTTCAGATTGCTGGGCACATCGCGGTATTTTATTCTCTGGAATTCCAAACATGGCGTGGGTATTTGGATATCTTAGAACCAGTTGGACGATGCGATCTGATCTCATTTCTGATTTTGTCTGCCGGTTACTCAATCATATGGATGAAAAAGATGTTGCAATGGTCACTCCTCGTTTAAGAGATGAGGATCAGTCTATGCCGGAACTTCCATTTGTTGATCCTGAAAATTTCAATGCAGGCTATCTCACACGGGATATGCACAAGATGCCTAAGCAAGGAGATCGCCAACCCTGGATATTCAGCCAAGATTATTACTCGGAAAAGGAAGAAATTCCAGCTGCAGACCTAGAAGATGGTACGCTGATTTACGAATAAGCTGCTATCGTAATAAAAGAAGTTATTATTTGGATATATTAAGCAATTCAATGAAAGTTAAGTATGACCAAAATTGGAATTATCATTGGAAGTAACCGCGCTGTCTCTCAATCTGCGCGAATTGGCGATTATGTCCAAAAGCGGTTGGAGGAGAGTGATCGTGACACCGTGTGTGATATTTTTTCGTTAAGAGATTTGGATATCCCGCTTTGGACAGAAGATAAGTGGAAACCTGACAGTGAAATGTCCAAAGACTGGAGCAAGATTTCTACGCGCATTGCGGAATGTGATGGATTTGTTGTTGTAGCCCCTGAATGGGCAGGAATGGTTCCACCTCATTTAAAGAACTTCCTTCTGATGTGTGACAAAGGCGAACTTGCCCATAAATCGGCGATGCTTATTGCTATAAGTTCTGGTATGGGGGGCGCCTATCCGATCGCTGAACTTCGTATGAGCGGTTATAAGAATAATTTCCTTATGTGGTTGCCCGACCATATGATTTTACGGAATGTCGGTAGCCTGTTTACAGAAGAAGTCCCAACTGAATTGGATATTTCTTTAACTGAACGCCTGAGATACTCATTGGCGTTCCTTACTGATATGGCAGACGCAATTAAACCGGTTCGCGCGCGTAATCAAAACCTAAAAAAATATAAATTCGGTATGTAATAATATTGTGGGAAAGGCCACCCTTTCCCACTCACCGTTACGCCTGTTTTTTTAATGTGTTTTTATCAAAACCCGCAAGTTTTTTATAGGCCGTTGCCACTTCTTCTAGTGTTTCTTGTGGGACACATGTGTGTGTCTCTCCGCAACTCCCATCGCACTTTTCTTTAACCATCTCCATCACTCGCTCCGGGCCAGTTTCACGGTTAGCAAGTACAATTCGAGATGTAGGTTCAAGGCGAGCATCTTCATAAGCCTGCAGTGTGGGGATGATGTCATCTCCCTGTTCCATTAAATCGGCAAATGTCATCGCGTCAAGAACGCCTTGGGACACGCCGTTTGATCCATTTGGATACATTGCATGTGCTGCATCCCCCATCAGGGCAACCCGATCAAAGGCCCATTTGGGAATAGGATTGCGATCGATCATAGGAAATTTGTGAATGGAAAGCGCGTTTTTGAATAGGCTTTGAATATCTAGCCATCCGAGGTTCCAATCGTCAAAATCGGAGGCAAACTCTTCAAGTATTCCAGATTCATTCCAATCCGCCTGATTAGCATTCAAATCTGATGGAATACGGCGTTCTGCGATCCAGTTTACGTAGGATTTTCCGCGTTTAGTGCTTTCAGACCGAATGGGGTAAGCTACTAACTTCAAATCGTTGTGTCCCACCATAAACATGGATTTTCCATCCAGATAAGGATCCATCTCCGTAACGCCGCGCCATAACATTTGTCCAGAATAGTGCGGTGGTCCTTCGTCAGGGTAGAAAATCCTCCTAAGCCGGGAGTTAATACCATCTGCGCCGATCAAGAAATCTGCTGTGGCTGACCCTCTATCCTCTTTACCTGAATGCTCAGTGAAACACGCAGTTACACCGTTCTCATCCTGTTTAAATTTTTCAAATCGATGATCATTGAAAATTGCGTCACTACCTAAACGTTCTTTCACATGTTTAAGCAGGATCATGTGGAAATCACCACGATGGATGGAAAGCTGGGGGACTTCATAACCTGCGCTTAAACCGCGTGGTTCCTGCCAGATGGATTTTCCGTCATCGGTAAAATAACTCAAACTGGACGTTTCAATGGCAACTTCGCGCATATCTTTCAGAAGGCCGAGTTTTGCGAGGTTTTGTACAGAGTGTGGAAGTAAATTAATTCCGACACCTAATGGTAAAATTTCCGGAACTGTTTCATATATTCTTGTTTTAATTCCCTTAACGTGAAGCGCAAGTGCTAGCGTAAGTCCAACCAATCCTCCGCCGACAATAATACCTTCCGGTTTCTTCACACTGCTTCCTCCCACAATTTAGTTTAATATGAAACTATATCTCAAATATTAGTATATATACAACCGATCGGGCAATTTATGTAGGTGTACTAATTAAAAAAGTTGAATTTATACAAAATATATAAATTATTCACACTATGGTACTAAACCTAACGTGTAGATTTTTATGTGGGATATAAAACATATGTCTGGTGAATTAGATGCGTCACTCATGGAAATGGTCGAAGAATGCTATTTGGAAACCGTAGGGGAAGCTATGGAAGCCGGTCATAGCAAACTGGTCGCTCACAAAGAAGGTGTTACGGGGGCTGCTATGTTGCTTGCAGCTATGAGTGGTATGGAAGATGACGCCGCAAAAACCGCTGTTGTCGCCTTAAACCTAAGACCTTCACAATTAGAAGCGAACTAACACCTACAAACTAAAGCCCGCTTCCAATATAATATCCCAGTAAAATTCAAAGACTAGAAACCGTGCGCGGTTAATCCATCGTCAACTTCAATCATACTTCCTGTCATGAAATCAGATCCTGGACCTGCTAATAATAACAAAGTGCCATCCAGATGTTCTGGCTGACCAACCCGGCGCCCAGGCAAACTAGCAATTAATCGTTTACCCAAATCAGTTTCCCAATAATCACGATTAATACCAGTGACAATATAGCCGGGGTTAATACCGTTCACATGAATTTTATAACGTCCCCACTCATCGGCAAGGGCTGCGGTCATGTGTTTCACAGCGGCTTTTGACATGCAGTAGGCAATATTTTGTTTTAACACGCGATTGGCGGCCACAGAGGCGATATTAATAATTTTTCCGCCATTACCGTGTTTGATCATGCTTTGAGCAACTGCTTGCGCTACGAAAAAGGCACCCTTGGCATTTGTGTCCATGACCAAGTCAAAATCTTCTTCAGAGATCTTATGGGATGGGCTTAACGCGCTAACACCAGAATTATTGACAAGGATATTTACAGGACCTAGTTCAGTCTCAGCGGCGGCCACTCCGTCTTGAATGCTTTTTATATCAGTAACGTCCATACGAACAGGAACCGCACGCCCATCAAATCCTTCTATTTCTTTTGCAAGGGCTTCAAGTTTATCAGTACTGCGTGCTGCGATGGAGACTTTAGCGCCAGCACGTGCAAGAGTTAAAGCAAATTGCCAGCCGAGGCCAGAAGAGGCTCCAGTAATAAGGGCATGTTTTCCGTCTAGAAACGTGGGGGTTGTCACAATAAATCTCCAGTCTGGTTTCTTTTTTTATTTGTTAGTAATTTACACAAATACCGAGAAATGTTTGATATTCAAAAACATTTCTATATTTTTTTCTCAAGAGTACTATTTTAAGACTTATCTGCTCAAAATACAAAAATTCTTATTTGAAATGGACATCATGCCTGTATCTGCAAATATCTTAGTCCTATCCGATGGTTCTACTGCGAAAGTAACTGATAGCCTGAACGGCAGCGGTTATGCGCTAACATCAAGTACCTATGATGAATTCCAGTCAATACTAGAAGCAAATGCAATGTTTGATCTGGCGATTGTGATTGCTCCTTCTGGTGGATTTGATGAAAAGAACAATAGTCTTGATATTTTGAGCGATAAAAATCTCCCAATTTTGGTGGTAGGGGATAATCCGAATCCTTCAGAAATTCAATCTGTTCCTGAAAATTTCTGTGATTTAGAAATAAAGCGTAGAATTCAATCGCTTATTCGTCTGCAGATTATGAAGCAAGAGTTAGCCAGGCGTTCGGCGACAATTTCACTTTATGGTTTTACAGAAAAAGATTTAAGTCAGATTCCAACAAGTGAAGAGAAAAAGAATATATTGTTGGTCGGCAGCCATAGCGAAATATTAGGGGACATTCTGCTTCAGCTAGAACGTAGGTGTAAAGTTGATGTTTGTCGGGTTGCGGATAATGCCGTTGATGAACTTCGCAGCGGCTCTTTCGATGCCGTTCTCATGCTTGGTGCCGGACAAGGCGATGTTCACTTTAGACTATGTACTGATCTTAGGACTGATAGTAGATTGTTTAACATGCCGGTTCTTTTCGTTCTCGAAAATGAAAGCAACCGGGAGGCTGCCTATATTCACGGGGCATCAGATATCATTATGCACCCAACCGAGATGACAAATTTGTATACGCGGACATCTTTGCACATACAACAGTCGGAATACCGGTTCTCACTCCAAAAGCTATTCAAAGAATCCAAACCTTTGCCTGTAACCGATGGTTTGACCAGTCTTTATTCTTTTGGATTTGTTCAGGCCCATATGGCCAAATTGATTGATGATCATCAAGAACAAGGAAAGCATCTCAGCATTGCCAGTATCACCGTTAATAATATGGAAGAAATAAACAGTGAATATGGATATCCAGCTGGAGATCAAGTCCTAAGGCAAATCGGCACGATAATATCCTACATGGTTCGAGGTGAAGATTTTTGCGGTCGTTACAAGGGAAATCAATTCGTAGTTGCACTGCCAAGTACCTGTAAGGAAGAAGCCTTTATCGCGTTGAAAAGGGTTTATGGCGTAACGCGAAACACGGAATTTGCAATTGCCGCAATAGCAAAACCAGTTACAGCGATTATTAACATGGGGTTGGACGAAATGGCCTCTGGCGATAGTTTTGATGATATTGTGATCCGGGGAAGTAAACGCGGTTTTTCCAACTAGAAACAACATAATTGGAATAAGCATTCCAAATAATCCTTGTAAGCAGTTCTGACCTTTCCTATGTTAATCGTATGAAAATAGATATTGTCTCAGATACCGTTTGCCCGTGGTGCCTCATCGGTAAACGCAAATTGGAAGAAGCCTTGAAACAACGTCCGGATTTGGACGTTGAAATTACATGGCATCCTTTCCAACTTCACCCCGACATGCCTCTAGAAGGTGCTGATCGGAAGGAATTTACAGCCAAAAAATTTGGAAGTGCTGAACGCGCCAAAGAACTTTACCAGAACGTTGCAAATGCTGGCAGTGCTGTTGGTTTAGATTTTGCATTTTCTGAAATTAAACGTGCTCCTAATACTTTGAATTCTCATCGTGTTATTCGTTGGGCAGATGGCGCGGGCCTTCAGAATGAAGTTGTAGAAATTTTGTTCCGCAAGTTTTTTATGGACGGTGAAGATCTAGGTGACGTTGAAGTCTTGGTGTCGGCTGCAGATGAAGCCGGAATGGACGGGGAACTTGTCAGAGAATTACTAGCATCTGATCGAGATATGGAATTGGTTTCTAAGGAAGATCAGCAAGCACGAGAAATGGGGGTATCAGGTGTACCATTTTTCATTCTGGATAATAAATACGCATTATCCGGTGCTCAGGATAGCAGTGCATTTCTTCAAGTGTTTGACAAGATAGAAGCTGAACTCACTCAAGATCCTGCAGCCATTTAGTCCTCTCCTAAATTAATCGGTATGGTTTGAAAATTCATTATCTAAATGAGTTAGGTAGTTTTGAATTTCATTTTTGGTGCGGCCCTCATCCCAATTGAGTGGCCCTGCCAGAATTTCCGCTATTTCTTCTACAATCTCGCGTCCCTGCCCTTTATTCCAAGCAATACCTGTTCGCCTGAACAGAACGTCAGCGAGATTAGCGGGTTGCTCTTCTATTGCTATTTTCTGCAATATCTCTTTTGAATATTGAATGCTTCTATTTTGGCCACGTGTATCGTTCAACTTTTTGGTTGTCTCCGATACCTCAGAAGACAGTTTTTGAGGCGGTTGCGAGGGAGACAAACGTTTACCGACTGCATTTGCCAAGTCTTTTCCAACTTGCCGATGGGTCATAATTGGACCGCCTGTTAAAGTCAGGACGTTTTTTAAACCTTCTTTTTCAAGGTCATGTATTTTTATGGCTCGGCTACCATGTGGCTCTTTTGGATCAAATGTAATGGGCTGTAAGCCGGCCATCGTATATTTTACATCCGCCCGTGTTACATTGAGTTTTGGCATCAGGTAATTTATCTCTCCCAAAAGCCAATCAACTTCATCTTCTTCAGCAACAACACCACTGGCGTCTTGCTCATATGGGACACGGTTTAGACCGACAAGGTGAAGGCCGCGATTAGGGACACAGTAAAGCGGCTCCTTTGCCCTGTTCATGGCAAGCATACCCCAGTCAGAGAACTCCGGTGGCAGTTGGAGAACGATGTGGGCCCCTTTTAGTTTGAGTACCTTCTGAGAGGCATCGAGGTTTAGATCCTCTGCCACTTGATCACTCCACGCACCTGCTACGTTCAGAACAAGGCGTGCGTTTACGGTTATTTGATCTTCAGGGTTCAATGCATTCTGTAAGAAAACATCCCAAGTGTTATCCGGCTTTTCTTCCAGTGTTTTAAACGTCGTATAGTTACGTGCTGTTGCCCCCATACGCGTTGCATCTAACAACGTGTCGATCGCAATTCGCTCCGGCCAATCAAACAAAAATTCGTTAAAGACGGCCATTCCCTTAATTTTATCGGGATCACGCAAATAACTTGAAAATGGGACTTCTGCCATTTCATCCGCTTTATATCTTTTATATTCAAGCGGTGGATCTTTTGGACCTAGTATTTTTAAGAGTGAAAAAGCGGCATCAACCAGGATTGGGGAAAACGGATCTTCTTCATAAATTGGAAAACAGAATTTCGTTAAATGAGTCAGTTCCGGCATGGTTTCGGAAATGTCTTTTCTCGCAACCATTGAAGCTTTGGTATTAATTAGAGCGGTTGCAAGATACACCGGATTTGTAACAAATTCCCAAAGACTTTTACCCGGCGTTAGATGTCGCAAACCACAGTGTAGTAACCGGCTCGACTTACTAGTCGCTCCTTCAGCAAAATCACCTTTATCTATGATGAGTGTGCTAAAACCTTGGGCAGCCAATTGTTGCGCTGCGGCACATCCATTAATTCCGGCACCAATCACAACAACATCAAATTTTTTGCCGTTTAGCGAAGAGAGTGCCGGTTTTTTCATTACTTAAATCCTTTAAGGAGCACTTGCGATTTTTGCGAGGTTTCTAGCCAATGTCAAAACACCGCTCAATCGATCTTCTGGATCTGCCCAAGAACGAGTATAGACCATCTTGTGATCTCCGCGCAGTTTAGCTGATCCCGGTTGTTTGGAAATAAAACCAACCAAACCGGCCGGATTATCAAAACTGTTGTTGCGGAACGTAAGCACAGCCCCTTTAACACCTGCATCAATTTTCGCAATATTGGCAGTTTTACAATATTGTTTGATGGTCATAACTTCCATCAAATGTTTAACCTCTTCAGGAAGAGGTCCGAAACGATCGACGAGTTCGACAGTAAAGTCGCTAATCTCTTCAGCTGTGACTTGCGCTGCAATCCGGCGATACAGTTCCATGCGGAGTGACAGGTCAGCAACATAGTTTTCTGGAATAAGAACAGAGGTACCAATGTTAATACTCGGTGACCATTTGTCTTCAGCCTCGTCCCCGGCTTCGAAATCTGTCTGGCGTGCGTTAGCGACAGCCTCCTCCAGCATCTCCTGATAAAGCTCAAAGCCAACTTCTTTAACGTGCCCTGACTGTTCATCCCCGAGTAAGTTCCCTGCTCCCCTGATATCAAGATCATGGCTGGCAAGTGTGAAACCTGCGCCCAACGTATCGAGTGATTGCAGAACGCGAAGACGCTTTTCAGCAGCTTCTGTTGGTCTTTTTCTCGGTGGCAGTGAAAGATACGCGTAAGCGCGAGTTTTAGACCGACCAATCCGACCGCGTATTTGATATAGTTGTGCCAAACCAAACATGTCCGCACGGTAAGTTATCAACGTATTAGCGGTTGGTATATCTAGACCAGATTCCACAATGTTAGTCGCCACCAACACATCATACGCCCCGTCGTAGAATGCATTCATGGTGGTATCCAGCTCTTTTGCTGCTAACTGACCATGGGCCATCACGAATTTTACTTCTGGAACATGTTTTGTAAGGTAATTTCCAACTTCTTTCAGATCGTTAAGACGCGGGCATACGAAAAAGCTCTGTCCGCCGCGATAATGCTCCCGAAGGAGTGCTTCGCGAATAACGATGGGATCAAATGGTAATACAAATGTTCTAATGGCCAGTCTGTCAACTGGCGGTGTCGCGATGATGGAGAGGTCGCGAATGCCCGTCATAGCCATTTGCAGGGTTCGTGGTATCGGCGTTGCCGTCAGGGTCAGAACATGAAGATCTGCCCGCATTTCTTTTAGGCGTTCTTTGTGTGCGACGCCAAAATGCTGTTCTTCATCGACAATAACGAGCCCTAAGTCTTTGAAATTAACAGATTTACCCAAAAGTGCGTGCGTGCCAATGACAATATCAATATGACCACTTGTAAGCCCAGCCTTTGTAACATTTGCTTCTTTTGTCGTTACCATACGGGATAATTGCGCCACATTTACCGGTAATCCAGCGAACCGTTGACTGAAGGTTTTATAATGCTGTCTTGCAAGCAAAGTTGTTGGCGTAACAATCGCGACCTGTTTTCCGTTAAGGGCAGCGACGAAGGTCGCGCGAAGGGCCACTTCAGTTTTACCAAAACCAACGTCACCGCAAATTAGCCGGTCCATTGGCTTTCCAGATGCCAAATCCGTCAAGGTGTCATCAATGGCGTTCAATTGATCTGATGTTTCTTCAAATGGAAAGCCAGCGCAGAATTCAGCATATGCGCCTACGGGAGGTGTCAGTATTTCTCCTTTTCGGAGCATACGAGCAGCAGCAATTTTTATAAGCTGGTCGGCCATTTCCATGACCTTTTTCTTCAGCTTAGCTTTTCGTGCCTGCCAACCTGAGCCTCCCAGTTTATCAAGAACTGCGGCGCTGTCAGCCCCTCCGTAGCGGGACAACATCTCGATATTTTCGACTGGCAAATATATCTTATCACCGCCTGCATATAAAAGACTTACGCAGTCATGAGGCGCGTTTGATATATCGATGGTCTTTAAACCTTCATATTGCGCAATTCCATGCTCAACATGAACAACATAATCGCCAGCAACAAGTTGAGAGGCTTCTGCAATAAAGTTTTTATCTTTTCTAGCAGATCTTCTCGGGCGGGCCAGACGGTCTCCCAGAATATCTTGTTCACCGATAACGGTAAATTCAGGAGTTTCAAAACCTTTTTCAAGCGCTAAAACTGCGAGGGCAAGTAAATTAGCCCCCTTGCCGGTGGACATATCAGTAAATGTTTCAATAGACTGAACAGTATCAATTCCATGATCGGCTAAGACACCGGCATTGCGAACGCGAGAGCCTTCTGAGAAATGAGAAAGAATAACTTTCCTTTTCTTACCAAGTTGATCGAGCACATGGTCTTTCAAATGCTCATATATATTGGCATCCTGACTTTTACGCTCTGGCGCGAAATCCCTTCCCTGCCGGCCCTCTGCATCTAGAATATGTTCCCCGGCAGCGCCGCTTCTGAACGGTGAAAAATGGCAGGTTGTGCGCATGGCAATAATGTCTTGCCATTCTTGTTTTTCAAGGTAAAGCGACGTCGGCGGCAATGGATAGTAGTCTACAGTTTTCCCCGTCGCGGCAGTTTTGCGGCTGTCGTAATAATCCAGAACGGTATCAAGGCGCGCATCCAGACTTTCTTCAAACAAATGATCTGTAAAGATTATAGATTCTGGAACAAAGTCACCTATGTCTGACATATCTTCATGAAAAAGCGGCAACCAATGCTCCATTCCGGCATGTTTACGCTTTTCACTGACGGCCTCATACAATGGATCATCGCCAGTAACTGCTCCAAATTGTTCGCGGTACCCGCTTCTAAAGCGGCTGACGGATGCATCATCCAACATAAATTCGGTAGCCGCTGTAAACTTTACGGATTTTATTTTGCCACTGGAGCGTTGAGAAAGCGGGTCAAATTTTCGAATGCCGTCGATCTGTTCTCCGAATAGATCCAGTCGAACGGGTTGCTCCTGAGCTGGTGGAAAAATATCAATAATACCGCCTCGAATGGCAAATTCACCGGGCTCCATAACAGTCCCAATTCTTGTAAAGCCATTGGCAATCAAAAACGTGGTGAGTTCCGCCAAATCAATTTTGTCACCAACTTTTGCTTCAAACTTGGCGGCTTTGATCATATTGGGACTTGGGACGCGCTGTAACATGGCATTGACAGTTGTCAGAACCAATCTCGGCTTTGAGGATGGTTCCGTCAACCGTGCCAAACTTGTCATGCGATGCGCGACGATTTCACTGTGAGGTGAAACACGATCATAAGGCAGACAGTCCCAAGCTGGTATTGTTACAATTTCCAAATCAGGGTGAAAAAAGGCAACAGCGGCTTCAGTCGCAGCCATGCGAAGATCTTCGCGCAGAACATATAAGACGTCATGTTCGGCTTTAGCGACATAGGTTCCAATCAGATATGCATCATATCCCTCGGGAACAGCCTCCATAAGCATGGAAGCATTACTGTTTTGAACAGTGGCCAGCCTTTTGATCAGGCTGGCAGCATGGGTATCAGTCATGGTCTTCTATTTTTGCAGGGTCATGCTCGTAGATTGCGAAATTTTTGAGCTTGAGCATTACCGTTGTTGAGTATTCTTCAGGAATTTCTTCACGTCCAACAGCCCATGCATAAATGCTGGGATCTCCTGCCATTAAGAGCTTTTCGTACGTTTCCAGCTCGTCATCTGTAAAAGTTTTGATGTATTTGTTGGCAAATCGCCCAAGCATTAGATCAGTTTCCTTCATTCCAGTATAACGGGAACGGTGAAGTAATCTTTTGCGGCGGATAGTTATATCTTCAGTCATTTGGCAACCTTCATATTGATTGCCACTGGATATACAGTTTTTGTTGTCCTTTGTCAGCACTAAGCTGGACGTGATTTGTATTTCTGTACTAATTTAACCATCAATCAAAAAACCATTAGGAAATTAGATGCGTCCGGAAGTCCTTTTCCCCCTATTTAAATCCATCGATACCTTGAAGGGGATCGGCCCGCGTTTGGCTGTGTTGATCGCAAAACTGGCTGGCGAACATGTGAATGATGTTTTGTTTCACTTACCGAGCGGGATGGTTGAGCGGAAAGAAATCACCGAATTGGATGAGCGTTATATAACCCAACAGGTTATTGTCCCTGTGATGGTGCTTAAACATTTTCCCTCCCGAAACCGTCGTGTACCATATCGGATAACATGCGAAGTCGGATCAAAAGAACTCACCCTAACCTTTTTTAATGGCCGCGAAGAGTATTTAAAAGGTCAACTACCCGTGGGCCAAAGCCGAACGCTGGCCGGTAAGCTAGAACAATATTCTGGTGAGTATCAAATGACCCATCCAGATCATATTCTGAAAACGGGTGAAAAAATTGATATACCAAAATTTGAAGCAGTGTATCCCCTGTCCGCTGGTGTTACTAATAAGACCATGAGCAAAGCTGTTACGCAGGCTTTTCTATCACTTCCCGAATTGTCTGAATGGTTGGATGAGGCGTTGATAAAACGTGAGAACTGGCAAACTTGGATGGCGTGTATGCGAAAGGTGCACAAACCTGAGGGGGCAGACGAGCTTGAACCTGACACCCCTGCTCGTTTAAGATTGGCATATGATGAACTACTCTCCAATCAATTGGCACTTGAATTGGTTCGTCAGAATATGCGTGGGAAAAAGGGTCGCTCCTTTATTGGAGGTGGTGACGCTCAATCCTCGATTGAGGCGGCCCTCCCTTATAAACTTACGAATGCGCAAAACTCAGCGTTATCCGAAGTGTGTGCTGATATGGAATCAAACAGTCGCATGCTGCGCCTTATTCAAGGCGATGTTGGAAGCGGAAAGACAGCGGTTGCGTTGATGGCACTTGCCAAGTGCATTGGTTGTGGGGCTCAAGGTGCATTTATGGCACCGACCGAAATATTGGCTCGTCAGCATTTACAATCTATCAAACCCTTTACAGATGCGGCTGGACTTAAAATTGCGCTTCTAACCGGACGCCTTAAAGGGAAGAAGAGATCGGCTCTCCTTGAAGAATTGCAGGCTGGAGATATTGATATTCTTATTGGAACACACGCCTTGTTTCAAGACGATGTTATGTTTCATGATTTGGGGTTAGCAATAATCGATGAACAACACCGTTTCGGAGTGCGTCAACGTTTATCTTTGAGTGCAAAAGGTCGGCCCGATAAAGGGGGTGTTGATGTACTCGTTATGACGGCAACACCAATCCCGCGGACACTAACGTTGACGGCCTATGGCGATATGGATGTGTCAGTGATTGCGGAAAAACCACCCGGACGTCAGCCCATCGAAACACGAGCCATTGAAATCGAGCGACTTGATCAGGTAGCGGCCAGCCTTGATCGAAAACTTGCCGCGAATGAACGTGTTTATTGGGTATGCCCTTTAGTGGAGGAGAGCGAGGTATCGGATTTAGCGGCTGCCGAAGACCGGTATACCTATTTGAATGCCCTGTATCCAAATCAAGTTGGACTTGTGCACGGGAAGATGAAGTCGGACGAAAAAGATGCGGCAATGGAGGCCTTTAAAGCTGGCGATACGCAAATTCTGGTAGCAACAACAGTTATCGAAGTTGGTGTGGACGTCCCAGAGGCTACTGTCATGATTATTGAACATTCAGAACGATTTGGCTTGGCACAGCTTCATCAGCTTCGGGGGCGCGTAGGCCGAGGTGCTCTCGCCGGCAGTTGCCTGCTGATGTATGCAGGACCACTTGGCGAGACACAAAAGGCACGACTTAAAATTATGCGCGAAACCGAGGATGGTTTTCGCATTGCTGAAGAAGATCTACGCCTTCGCGGCGCAGGCGAGTTACTCGGAACACGTCAAAGCGGCTTGCCTGAATTTAAAATCGCTGATCTGCAAGTGCATAGTAGGCTATTGCAGATAGCGCGGGATGACGCCCGTCATTTTCTCGAGATAGACCCAGAACTTGCAAGTGAGCGCGGTCGGGCTATTCGAACATTGCTTTATCTGTTCGAACGTGAAAGTGCGATCCGTTATTTACAATCAGGTTAAAGTTAAGATTGGCCTTCATTATTGTCATCTTTTCTTTCATCAGATGGCCAAATCATACCAGCAGAAATAACGAGTTTTACGCCCTCCTCTACCGACATATCGAGGAACTTAAGATCTCGTTTGGGGACAAACAATAAAAATCCGGAAGTTGGATTGGGGGTAGTTGGTAGGAAAACGCTTATCATGGTTTCTTCGTCTAGATCTGCAACTTCTCCCTTTACCTCGCTGGTAACAAAAGCAATGGCCCAAATACCTTTTCGAGGATATTCAAAAAGAACAACTTCGCGAAAAGATGAACTGGATTGTGCGAGGACGGTTTCAATGATTTGTTTTAATGCTTTATAGATTGAGCGTACTACCGGCATTCGCGCGACAATTCGCTCGCCAAAATGAAGGAGTGATCGACCTAAGAAATTTGCAGTTAGAAACCCGATTAAGATAAGAACCAGAACCGCGACAAACAGACCAAGTCCTGGAACACTAAAGGGTAAATACGTTTCTGGATTATATCTCGCCGGAATAAGCGGCGTGACATTTGCATCAACAAAATCCACGAAAACATATGTTAAATAGATGGTAATTGCAATCGGTGCTGTGATCACAATACCTGTTAGAAAATAAGTTCTCAATCTTGAGAACAGGCCTATTTTGGGGGCTGGCTCTACCAGAATATTTTTATGATCGTGGTGTTCTTCACCATCTGGGCCGTCAGTATTTTTATGAGCCATAATCGCTTGCGAATTCTCTATTTCTAAGAAAAATTGTTTGTACGCCCTGATAAGCGCGAATGCAACATAGCATCATGTACAGGTCCCGTCACATTTTCATTAATCCAACATTAGGGAACTTACTTTTTTACATAAACTAAACTTTAACGGAACTTGTCTAAAATTGGCTAAATAGATTCATATCTTGAGTATTGCAGCTTACCATGTTTGGACACGATTTTTCGATTATGAAACCAGCAACATTGAATAAGTATAAACCACACGGTTTAACAATTGGGATACTCTCAGTCGTTTTGGTAAGTGGTATTTTACTTAGCCAAGTTAGTCTAATTCTAGCCGTTTTTGCTTACGGGGTATCTACGGGTTTAGTTGCGCTTCTTGCCTATCAATTTATTTCTCGAAATCGCCAGGAAACAATCGAGCAAAAAAACATTCGATTGCGCTATCATCAGCTTTCTGACGCCGTTGAAACACTCGGCGAAGGATTTTTACTCTACGATAAGAACCAGAGACTGGTTATCGCGAATAGATTGATCCGCGATATTTTCAGAGAATCAGGTGTTGAATTCTCACCTGGAGTTCATCGTAAATCTATTGAAAAAGAAGTGCTGGATTGGTTTGAGACGGAAGAACAGAAAGCACCACTTAGAAACTACATTCGAAGTATCGAAAAAAACCACATAATGCCCCGCAATGACGTGCACTTCTCCACGCCAACAGGCCGACATCTTGTTGTAAATGAGAGATACACTCATGATCAAGGAATGGCGGTGATTGTTCGCGAGGAAACCAAAGCGCTACATCAACAATCGGAACTTGGCGTAACTAATAAATTACTAAATACGGTTTATGAAAATATTCCAATTGGAATCTGCGTCTATGATGCCAATAACTGCATTGCGAGTTGGAATGAAAAATATCTCGATTTAATGGATATTAATCCCGAGAATATTTTCATTGGAATTACACTAGAACAGCATCTATTTATTAATTTTTCAAAATATGTTGGTGAAGGTGTTGATCCTCAAGCGTTTATTGCGGCAACCTTGCAGAGAATGCAAACATTTGCGACCAACAGGACAGAGCGTCAGTTAAAAAGTGGGAAAATAATCGAAATTGTCCGATCAAATTTACCCGAAGGCGGCTATGTCTGCACTTTCTCTGATGTCACTTTGGAAAAATCGACCCAACTTCTGTTGAAAGAAAGTGAAAACAGATACCGTAAAATGGTTGAGTTATCACCAGACGCTATCCTCGTTCATAAAGATGGTATAATTATTTATGCCAACGCGGCTGCTATAAAATTGCTAGAGGCAAAAGACCTTCATTCCATTGTTGGCGATAACGTCCAAAAATTCTTCCCAATAATTGACCATGATGTGCTTGAAGCCCATTTTGGGGGCGCTGATCACCTTCAGCCGGGTGAAATTGTGAGTGCGGAAAAAAGCCAGGTAATCGGAAAAATAGGGAAACGAATTGATGTGGAATTAGAAGCATCGGCATTGCTGTATGGAGATAGACCAGTGATGCAAATTATAGCCCGAGACATTTCTGCACAGACAAAAGCGCAAGAATTATTAAAAATTGCGAAAGAAGAGGCTGAATACGCCGCTCAGCTTAAAGGAACTTTCCTTGCAAATATGAGCCATGAATTACGGACTCCGTTAAATGCTGTAATAGGTTTTTCTGAAATCATAAAAAACGAAATTTATGGCAAGGTTGGCTCAGAAAAATATATTGAATATGCTGGAGATATACATGCAAGTGGCGTTCATTTACTTGACCTGATAAATGATATTCTTGATCTTTCAAAAGTCGAATCCGGTGCGCAGAATATTTCAGAAGACAAAGTCGATATTATATCTCTGGTAGACGAATGTATGCGCCTGACCGAACATCAACGAAATGCCAACAACATAAAGATGTCTTCCTATTTAAGTTCAGTTTTGCCGACGGTTATAGCAGACCCGAAAATGATAAAGCAGGTTGTCATTAATTTACTTTCCAATGCCATCAAATTTACACCTCAAGGCGGTGAAGTATCCATTCATTGCGTTGTAGAAGGTGATGGATCACTTGCTCTTTCTGTGCAGGATACAGGCATAGGCATTCGAAAAGAAGACATAGCTAAAGCCCTGACTCCGTTTGTGCAGGTGGATAGTGAACTCAGCCGAAAATACCAGGGAACAGGTCTTGGGCTTTCACTTTCTAAAAACCTGATGGAGCTGCACAACGGTCAGCTTAAGGTTGATAGCGAATTTGGCAAAGGTACTACGGTTACAATTTATCTTCCTCGTGATCGTGTCGTGCGTACTGCCGCTTGATAAACCGCGTTCTCTCTTATATTGTTTGATGCAAACCTATTTGACAAAGAGTTGTTTCTCTCTGTCGATAAAACATACAAACAATATTATTTCCATGGGGAGAAGACCGTGAGATTAGAAAACAAGGTTGCTGTTATTACTGGTGCCGGTGCAGGGTTTGGCGAAGGCATGGCCCTTCGGTTTGCGGAAGAAGGCGCAAAAATCGTTGTCAGTGACATAAACGAAGAAGCCGCTCAAAAAGTAGCTGCAGCTATTAATGCAAAGGGCGGAAAAGCTATCGCAGATATTACTGATGTGACATCTGCGTCTCAAGTTAACGCAATGGCTGAGAATGCTGTCTCTTCATTCGGTAGCCTAGACATTCTCGTAAATAATGCAGGTATGCCGCAACGTAATGCGCCGATGCTGGAAACAGATGAAGAAACTTTTCAGAAAATCTATGACGTAAATGTCAAAAGCATATTTTTGACTAGTAAAGCAATTGTCCCGATTATGTTGGAACAAGGCAGTGGCAACATCATTAACATAGCGTCTACGGCGGCTCTAAGCCCTCGCCCCGGCCTTGTCTGGTATAATTCCAGTAAAGGTGCCGTTTTGACCATGACCAAATCCATGGCCATTGAATTGGCTCCGCAACAGGTACGCGTAAATGCCCTTTGTCCAGTTATTGCACTTACCCAAATGGCTATTGAGTTTATGGGCGGTGAAGATACACCAGAAATTCGTGAAAAATTTCAGGCCAGCATTCCTATCGGTCGCATGAATACTCCGCTGGATCTTGCGAATGCTGCGCTTTGGCTGGCCTCAGATGAAGCATCATTCATTACAGGTGTTGCACTTGAAGTTGATGGGGGTCGTTGCATCTAATCCAGAGCGGTAGATGATTTATATAGGAGTTGAGTATTTGTAATGCTCAACTCTTTTTTTGTTTAAAGCCAAGACAGAACTATAATTTTCTATAACGTTTTACAAAACTCTGAGAACTCCTCGATTTTTTTAGGCTTGCTGAATAAGTACCCCTGACCCAAATCTGTACCATGTTTAATCAGGAAATCTTTTTGACTCTCGTCTTCAACACCCTCCCCGATAACTTTAATGTTTAACTCGTTTCCAAGAAGAATTACAGATTTGACGATGGCCGAATTTTTGTTACCTAATGTGAGTTCTGAAATAAAACTCTTATCGATTTTTAAAATGTCTATCGGCAAATGCTTCAATTGCGTCAGGGATGAAAAACCGGTTCCAAAGTCATCTAATGCGAAACTGATACCCAAACTTCTTAGTTCATTCATTTTGGCGATGGTCATTTCAATATCGTCAACGAAAATACTTTCCGTAACTTCTAGCAAAATTCTATTTGGCTCAATCTGATGTTTTGACAAAGATTGTTTGAGACAGTTTACCAGATTAGTTGCTTTAAATTGTTTCATACTTACATTTATTGACATGCAAGGAAGATCAGGTAAAAGCGCAAGGTTTTCGATTGCTTCAGTTATCACCCACTCACCAATTTCGATGATCGTATTCGATTTTTCTGCAATTGGAATGAAGTCAAGCGGCGGTATATTTCCAAGTTCGGGATTTTCCCACCTTATTAGCGCCTCTGCACTGACAATTTTCATATTTTTCATATCGAGAATTGGCTGAAATACCAAATGGAATTCTTGATTTACAAGCGCAAAACGCAGCTTTGTTTCCATTTGATGTTGCTGTTGAATAGCTTCCCCCATTTCCGCACTGAAAAATGTGAAAGAATCTCTACCGGCAGATTTTACATTATACATTGCCGTATCGGCGTACTTTATAACAGATTCCGGTGTATCCGCGGGTTTTGGATAATTTACGCCCCCGATGCTTGGCGTAATCACCAACGGCTGCCCGTCAAATGTTACGGGTTCCCGCAATGCAGCTTGTATTTTATCGACGACAATTTTCGCGTTTTCCTGGATCTCGTCGGGATCTTCGTCTATTTGGTTAAGCAATATAACAAATTCATCGCCGCCAAATCGTGCAACAAGGTCTTCCGCACGCAGGCTGCTTTTGATCCGATTTGCAACATGTACCAGCAGTTGATCACCGGCTGAATGACCCAATGTATCGTTAATTGTTTTAAAATTATCCAGGTCGATAAAAAGGACCGTGCTCGACTTATTTCGTCTTTTGCACATTTCAAAAGACCAAGTTAAATGTTGCATGAAAAGTAGTCGGTTTGGCAGACCCGTCAAGGCATCGTGATAGGCCATATGCTCAATTTCTTGCTCCGCCTTTTTTTGCTTTAAAGAGTAACGAATTGAACGCTCTAGAACGCTTTCATCAAGTTTTTGTTTAACAAGGTAATCTGTAGCCCCGGCATTCATTGCTTGAATATCAATCTCTCGATCATCCAAGCCAGTGAGCAATATCATTGGTGCGGATATTGTTGTCAGTTCATTTATCTCTCGAATGACATCAAGACCTTGAGTCTTTCCTAAAAACTGATCGAATAGGAGCACGTCATAATCGTTCTCTTGAACATACTGAAGCGCTTGCTCTTTCTGGGACACCCAATCAAGTGTTAAGTCACTCCCATATATTTCGCTTAACAAGTCTGCTGCGATTATGAAGTCGTCTTCATCGTCTTCAAGTAACAGTACTTTCAAGGCAGTATTCCCACATCAAAATCTTTTTGGAAGTTTTACAATATTTACCCAATAGTCCGTAACCACTTGAATTGTCTCTATAAGACCATCAAAAGTGACTGGCTTAGTGATGTAACCACTGGCACCAAGATCATATGTCTTGATAATATCTTCTTCAGCTTCTGACGTTGTCATTATCACAACTGGGATACCCTTGATATCCGCGTCTTTTCTAATTTCTTCCAAGGCCTCTCGTCCGTCCATACGAGGCATATTTAGATCTAAAAGAATTAAATCGGGTAGATCATTTTTGGTTTTATCAACATATTTTCCTTTTGATCTGAGACGATCCAGTAGGTCGATGCCGTCTACCGCAAATTCAACGTTGTTTACTAGCTGTGCTTCTTCAACAGCCTCTTCAAACAGAAGCCTGTCATCAGCATCATCATCTGCCATTAAAATGGTAATTGGTTTGCTACTACTCATGTCAAAATTTTTCATAACCTTCCATTCTGTTACGTACTCGATTTAACCTAAACCGATTTTTTAAGATCTACTGGCAGGAACACAGTAAATGTGGCTCCTTCATTTTCAACGCTCGTTGCATTAATAGAACCGTCATGACGTTCGACAATACGTCTTGCTATAGCCAAACCGATACCTGTTCCCTTGTATTCTTCGCGACCGTGCAATCGTTGGAAAATTTCGAATACTTTATCTGAATATTGCTGGTCAAACCCTATACCGTTGTCTTTGACTTCTATCTTCCAAAACGAACTATGCGGACTATCACCGTTCATACCCAAAACCTTATCCACGTTGACATCGATTATTGGTGCCGCGTCAGGTTTTTTATATTTTATGGCGTTTCCAATTAAATTTTGGAACAGTTGCCGCATTTGAATGTGATCTGCGGTAATTTGTGGTAACGGATCTAGATTTATTATCGTATTGGATTCTTCAATAGCAAGTTCAAGGTCAGATAAAACGCCATCGACAATTTCTTCAAGATTTACATCTGAAAATTCGTCCCCATGTGTTGCAACTCTTGAGAATGAGAGTAAATCTCCGATTAAAACAGTCATTCGTTCTGCGGCATTACGCATACGAAGCAAATAATCTTTGCCTTTGTCGTCCAGGTTTGCTTCGTTATTTTTAGCCAATCTTCCGCCAAATGCCTGGATCTTTCTAAGAGGCTCCTGAAGGTCGTGAGACGCTATGTAGGCGAATTTCTCAAGTTCCTGATTTGACCGCAATAACGCTTTTTCACGGGTCCGCAGATTTTCTTCAATTTCTATTCTAAGAGAGTTTTCTGAGTTAAGGGAATCAAGTGCTGTTTTCAGTGATTTATTGGCGGTTTCTAAATGAACTTTACTACTCTCTTCAGCCTGAAAGATACTGAACATTGCTACAAATAAACCGATTAACACGCATATATAGCTAACCTTTTTCAAGGTATGTGCAATATCGAACTCCAACCCAAACAGTTCACCTGAGAAAGACATAAAAACAGTTTGAGCGATAAATCCGATTAGGAGTGACATAACCAGCCAATGTTCAAACAAATTGACTTTCCATTCGCCCTTTTTTAGGAAACCCATTAAAGCAATAAGAAAAAAGAATGCTGGTACAAATTCTTCAGGGCGATGAAAAATAATTTCTGGATAATGGGCTCTTGGGAGAGGTGTGAACGCGAAGAAGATAAAACACGCTAAGGTGAACGTGCCGGAGAACCAGTAAACTGTTGCTTCCTTTATCCGGCCCTTTGATCCATATTTTTGCTCTCGATACCAGGCGTAAAGCGCTACCACCATCATAATTGATAAAAATTGGCGGGAGGCTACCCAACTCCATGGGATCAGTTTAATGATATCACTTGGCATAAACGGTCTGAAGTAGGTGGATGTGACGATAGCATGGTATCCATCAAGAAATGCAGTGCCCACAAATCCCATGCCGAGTAAAAGAAAAATAATTTCTTTCTTGGTATAATATCGAACCATCGCCATGGAAGCCACCATCAGAGCGAGCAAAGTAGCTATTACTTCCATGATCGTATGAAGTTCAGCACTTCCTTTCCAGTCATTTCCGCGAATTGTTATATATAAAACAGTAAAAGCGATCGCCGTGATAAAGTAAGTAGCAATGCGAGTATTAACGGTTTTATTCGCAATTTTGTTCATACCATTCCCGATCGCTGATGCGTTTATGCGTATTCCATTTGGGATAGTACTGAAAGGTTGTTAATGCATGCTTAAGGGCAAATTTTGCTATAATTTTATTTAGATTGCATCCCTGTCAGTATTTGAACACAAAAAAGGGCCGCCTACCAAAAGCAGGCCGCCCTTATCTCACTACCGCAATTGATTGCCTATTTAACGTCCGCCGCCACGCGTAAGCTTAGGATAATATCGGGGTTACGAACCGTACCGCCTTTACCGTAGCCCTTTTTAATCTGATCAACATATTCCATGCCGGAAGCAATTTTTCCAAATACGGTATATTTACCGTCCAGAGAGTAATAGTTCTTCATTACAATAAAGAACTGGCTGTCGGCACTGTTTATGTTGTTAGATCGCGCCATCGAAACAATTCCGCGGTCATGGGGAATGTTTGAAAATTCAGCGCGTATCTTTTTACCCGAACCGCCGCGACCAGTACCAGTAGGATCACCAGTCTGAGCCATAAATCCTTCAATGACACGATGGAACTTGATGCCATCATAGAATTTCTGGCGAACAAGTTCTTTGATACGATTGACATGACGAGGAGCAACCCGAGGGTATAGTTCAATAACAACTCGCCCATATTGTAAATCAAGATACAACGTGTTTTCAGGGTCAAGATCGTCGGCTGCACGGGCGGGCAAAATAGCCAGACACAAAATGGCAATTGCTAAAAAACTTTTTACGAAAAATGGGCGTTTCATAATTCTCTCTTCTTCCAAGGATCTATTGGCTGAAAACAGCACTTCTAAGCCAATCCAGCGTAGAAGGATTTTCACACACCCCGCCGTCAGAAACAAAGATTTTTTATCATTCGAAAAAAAATAAAAAAACCCGCTTGACCAAATCAAAAGTCGCCCCTATGTTCCGCCTCACCGAAACGATGATGAACACCAACAAGTTCAGACACTAAGCGGTAAATTAATGTGGGCCCGTAGCTCAGTTGGTAGAGCAATTGACTTTTAATCAATGGGTCACAGGTTCGAATCCTGTCGGGCTCACCACTCTAAACCCCTGAAAACTTAATTGTTTTCGGGGGTTTTGCGTTTTCGAACTAACGACCAAAATTTCTCATTCCCCACGTTACAGACATTGTCTTTTATTTTGGAAAAGTGCAATTCTTTCAACTTACTTACCTAAGACGTTGAATATTTTTTCCAAATAGCGAAACATACAGACGGTTAAACAACATACGGGGGAAATCCTAAAATGACATCAACTCGCTGGACGTGCCTAATCGACAAGGACGATATAACGAATATCCTGTTGATGGAGGATCTGACGGAGCCCTCTCTCGGTGACGGCGAGATTGAGGTCACGATCGACCGTTATGCGCTTACCGCGAACAACATTACATATGCGAAACTCGGTAAATCATTTGGAAGTTGGACAGATATGCCCGGTTACTGGTCATTTTTCCCGTGGCAGGATGAAAGCAAAGGCCAACTTCCTATTTGGGGATTTGCGACAGTTGCAAGATCTAACCACCCCGATGTTTCGATTGGCGAGGAGCTCTACGGTTATTTTCCTATGGCCAGTCATTTAGTAATGACGCCCGGAAAAATATCAGCGGATTCGCTACATGACGTTACAGCGCACCGAAAAACCTTGGCCCCTGTCTATAACCAATACACACGTGTGAACGACGCTGCAGGGATTAAACCTGAGGAGAAAGATCTCTGGCCAGTGTTCCGCCCCCTCCTCGTTACGGGATATATGATTTGTGACCAATTCCATGAAACAGAATTTTATGGTGCTGAACAGATCGTTATTGCGAGTGCATCCAGTAAAACAGCAATGATGACTGCCCGTTGTTTTGATCAGTTCGAGGGCAAGCCGCGTCTGGTCGGATTGACGTCGGCAGGTAATAAGAAATTCGTTGAGGCAACAGGCCTTTATGATGAAGTGCTCACTTATGAAGACGTGTCGCAGCTAAATAACAATTTACAGACTGCCCTTATCGATATGGCCGGAAATGGCGCAGTGATAGACGCACTGCATCATCATTTTGCAGATCAATTAAAATTCAGCTGTCTTGTTGGCTTATCTCATTGGGATAGTGCGCGTCCTTCACGCGATCTTCCTGGCGCCCCTATCGTTCCGTTCTTCGCACCGGGCCGTATCAAACAACGATCTTCCGATTGGGGTTCATCGGGCCTTCAAATACGCCTTAGCGCTGCGTGGGAGAGCTTTACTGATCTTGCCCCTACCCTTACAACCATTAAGGAGCAAAAGGGAGCTAGCTGCGCAGCAGCGGCTTATAGCGATTTAGTTGGCGGGTCTGTAAACCCAGCGCATTCAATTGTAATCAGCCAGTAGATTACACGAGAAGGAATTATGCGGTGGAAAACAGTCTCATCCAAAAAATGCGCTTTGAATGCGTGGAAAAGGACGCGAGTTAAATAACCAACGATTGTTCAAAACACAAAAAAAGCCGCCACGAAAGTGACGGCCTTTTTTAATGATGGTGCCCGCACCCGGAATTGAACCGGGAAGCCCTTACGAGCGGCAGATTTTAAGTCTACTGTGTTTACCGATTTCACCATGCGGGCAGCGAGGCTAACCTAATGATTGTCTGTCTGGGAAACAAGTCCCAAATTTCGATTTTTAAAAATATATCTGCTTAACGGGCATCTATTGAAGATTGTGCGTCCTCTCTTAGTTTTGCACGTTGAATTTTCACGCCGTTTGCACTTTGAGTTGTGGGAAATTCGGTTAAAAATTCAATTCTGGCAGGCACTTTATACCCCGCCAAATTATCCCGGCAATATTTGAGCATTTGGTTTTCCGTAACGGCACCTGTTTCTGACAAAACAACATACCCATATGCACGCGCACCTTTTGATGTTTGCACGCCAACTACCTGCGCCTGCATCACGCCGTCCATTTCTCCCAAACAAGTTTCAATTTCAGTTGGATCTGTAAGATACCCCCCAAGACGTAAAACATCCCCCATTCTGCTCAAGAATGTGAAGTTCCGGTCATCATGCTGAACACAAAGGTCACCTGTTTTAATGTAGCCGTCTTTCGTAATGGATTTCGATGTTGCTTCTTCATTGTTCAGGTAACCAACCATTTGACTTGATGTTTTAATCTGTAATTCGCCTTGCTCTCCGTATAGTAAAACAGCACCAGTATCAGGATCTGTGATCCTAATCTTAGCAGCTGATGCGATGAGCCTTCCCCCTGCCCGTTTTCTGTCTGCAATCGAAGCTGAAGGATCTTGATGAGTGACGAAAGCCTGTACTTCACTCATCCCCCAAAGACCCATCAGGTGGACGCCGCGCTCCGTTGCTGTTTCAACCAAATCGCTTAATGCTGGGTTGAATGCGGCAAAACCAGCATATTTCAGGTCCGGAAATGGCTTGTCCTCGGTCGCCTGTTTTAAAAGCATGGCATACATATCATCTGAGCCGTTTATATCGGTAATTGCCTCTTCTTGTATAATGCGACAAGCTTCAACTGGCTCGAACACAGGTAGGCAATAAACAGTCCCGCATCCCGCGAAACCGGCAAGCGCCTGGGTCAAGCCAAATGTACCGCAGAGTGGGTTCACCTGTAACAAGTGACAGTCCCGTTCCTGATACCCAAAATGCTGCGCTACTTCTTCCGCATGGATAGTGACGCTATACTGCGTGTGTAATACAAACTTGGGCTTTCCAGTGGTGCCACTTGTGGTGAAAACAACAAGACCATCGTCCTCAGATATTTTGGGCAGTGTGGTTATTTCTGATTGCCGCAACTGCTCAAATGAGATGATGTCTTTTCCGGCAAGGCATTTTGGTAGTGTCGGTCTCTTGTTTTCATTCTCAGAATAGAAAACAACGGATTGTAGAGATTTCAAACCGCCCTCTGAAATTTCAGAAAGGATGTCCAAAAACGGGATATTTTTAAAATCTGGCCACAGAACCAACATTGTGCAACCCGAGCGGGTCACGATATCAGCCATTTCAAACGATTTGAATTTGGTGTTAATCGAGACGACCGTCGCTCCGATTTCGGCGCAAGCCAGAAACATTTCAAGATAAGCGGCGATATTGGGAAGCCAGATACCAATTTTGTCTCCGCGCCTAACACCTTGCGCAAATAGACCAGACGCTATTTGTTTCGTGGTTTCTCTTAGCTGTTCATACGTTATGTCATTACCGCGATCGCTAATTGCGATCCGGTTTGGTGTTGTATTTACGGAGGATTGCAATTGGTACGGGAGTGTTTTCATTTTTATTTTTCTCTCCCAAGAACGCGTTAGTCGTTTAAATCAAACTTGGCGCCTTGTGCGGTTAGGATAGTTACAAGTTCATCAATTGCCAGATCAAGATTTTCTGCCTCAACTGATCTCAAAACCAGATTTGTCCCAACTTGTCCTTGCTTGAAGTACGGGTAGGAACCCATTGAAACAGTTGGAAATTTTTTCTGTAAATCGCCCAAATCTTTGGCAATTTTTCCCTCAGGCATAGAGGCGCCAATTGTTCGGCTTTGCATTTTAGCTCCGCCTGAAAGTTCTGGCAGGATACTTTGCATCATAGCCTGCATGATGACCGGAACTCCTGCCATCACAAAGACGTTCTCTAATCTGAATCCCGGAGCTTTACTCACCGGATTATCTACAAGGCTCGCGCCGTCTGGAATTCTTGCCATGCGTTTTCTGGCATCATTAAACTCAATACCGCTAACTTCGTAGTGGCGCGTTAGAATTTTCATGGCTTCAGGATGATGATCAATGGATACATCAAACGCAGCAGCAATGGAATCAGCTGTGATATCATCGTGGGTCGGTCCAATACCGCCACTTGTAAAGACGTATGTATATTTGTTTCTGCAGAAATTAACGGCATCGACAATTTCTTGTTCAATATCGGGAATGACACGAACTTCACGAAGTTGGATGCCGACTTCATTCAGGCAATTAGCCACATGCGCGACATTTTTATCTTGGGTTCGTCCCGATAAGATTTCGTCACCTATGACGACCATCGCTGCGGTAACGATTTTCGGGGTGCTGCTATCCTGTAACGTCATTTGCGCTTTTCCGTGACTGTAATTATTGTCGCCTGAGATTTTATATTCTGTCCGTTAATCCGTTCAATATCAAAGCGTTTTAGCAATTTCGTCAAATTTGACTGGAAAGAGAAAACAAAAATGAAGTTCCCAACGCCCCTAATTCAAGGAACCCTCATTAAACGCTACAAACGATTTTTATCAGATGTCACCCTTGAAAACGGTGAGGTTGTCGTCGCCCATTGTGCAAATTCTGGGTCGATGATGGGATTGAAAGAAGAAGGCTTCAAGGTTTGGCTTTCCATATCGGATAATCCTAAAAGGAAGCTCAAATATTCATGGGAGCTCGTTGATACGGGAACGGCCCTTGCCGGCATTAATACCGCGCACCCCAACAAGATTGTCGCTGATTGCATTACAGATGGAAGAATTCCTGAACTCACTGGCTACGATACTTTGAAACGAGAAGTGAAATACGGCAAGAACTCTCGGATAGATATCTTTCTTCAGTCTGAAAACAAACCTGACTGTTATGTCGAAGTTAAAAATGTAACGCTTCTACGTGAAGAAGGACTTGCGGAGTTTCCAGATTCCGTCACTGCTCGCGGAACCAAACACCTTCAGGAACTAAGCGACATGGTGGCTGAGGGACATCGTGCGGTTATGTTCTATTTGGTCCAGCGCGATGACTGCACTTCATTTAAAGTTGCGTCAGACATTGACCCCACTTACGCAGAAGCCTTGAAGAAAGCACGTGCGGCAGGTGTTGAAATTTTTTGTTATGATTGCAAAATAAGTCCACAGGAAATAGAAGTACAAAAACCTGTTCAATTTCTTGAATAGCCCCTGTTTATTTATTGAAAATAGAAACTGGAATTATTCCAATTTCTAAACTAAGTTTAAAAGCATGAAATATAAAGATAGCTACGACACACCTGTTGAAAATACTGGCATTATCAAACTTCACGGCGAAGAAGGCTTTGAAGGTATGCGTAAAGCTGGTCAGCTGGCGGCGGAAACTCTGGATATGATCGCAGAACATGTTGTTCCCGGTGTAACCACAGAAACCCTTAACACGCTTTGTCATGAATTTATCACGGAACGCGGCGGTATATGCGCGCCTCTCGGTTATCGCGGTTTTACTAAATCGATCTGTACATCTGTTAATCATGTCGTGTGTCACGGTATTCCCGGATCAAAGAAGCTGGTAAACGGAGACATCATCAATATTGATGTCACACCTACCCTTGCGGGTTGGCATGGTGATACCAGCCGCATGTTTGTTGCAGGCAAGGCTGGCGTAAAATCCAAGCGTCTCATTGACATCACGTATGAATGTTTGATGCGCGGGATTGAGGTCGTAAAACCCGGTGCAACAACCGGTGATATTGGATATGCAATTCAGTCTTATGCAGAAAAGAACCGCTGTTCAGTCGTTCGAGATTTCTGCGGACATGGATTGGGACAGGTTTTCCACGACGTTCCAAATATTGTTCATTACGGAACACCAGGAGACGGTGTTGAGCTTCGTGAAGGTATGATCTTTACAATTGAGCCAATGATCAATTTGGGTAAATGGCAAGTGAAAGTACTTGAAGACGGCTGGACAGCTGTTACCAAAGATCGCTCATTGTCAGCACAATTTGAACATTCTCTCGGTGTTACGGCAACGGGATACGAAATTTTCACGCTATCGCCAAAAGGATTGAACTGTCCGCCATATGACGTCTGACACAGATAATAATAACAAGGTTTCAGAGACTACAGCTTCGATTTCAGAAACCCAGACAGATGAAACAAACATAATCTTCCCTTCAACGGGAGGAGATTATGAAGCGACAGAACCTCATTTTTTAGAACTAAAAGACAGTGCAGGCAGAAACAAAGCCCCGCTTGCAGATAAAAAAGGTCATCGCGCCCGATTACGTGAACGCGTTCTAACAAGCGGAACCGGATCTTTAGCCGATTATGAACTTCTTGAAATGCTTCTTTTTGCGGCATCCCCACGCGGAGATACGAAACCTCTCGCTAAAAGACTGCTGAACGAGTTCAAAACGCTTGGCGGTGTTATGAGTGCTTCAAACCAGCAACTTCAGAAAATTGAGGATATTGGTGATGCAGCAATCGCGACAATTCGAATTGCAGAAACACTGGGTGAACGGCTCCTTCGTGATAAAGTGGTTGGTAAGAACGTTCTAAGCTCGTGGCAAGCTCTTCAAGAATATTGCCAAGGCGTTATGGGCCGAAAAGAGATCGAGCATTTCCGTATCCTTTTCCTGAATAATAAAAACCACTTAATTGCAGACGAAGTCCAGCAAACCGGAACGGTTAATCAGGCAGCGGTTTATCCACGCGAGGTTGTGAAACGTGCATTAGAGCTTGGGGCAACATCAATCATACTCGTGCATAACCATCCCTCCGGTGACACCTCACCCTCAAGAGATGATATCAGAATCACCGAAGAAATTGTAAACGCAGCAAATGCACTGAATATCTCGGTTCATGATCATTTGGTGGTAAGTGCCAATGAAAGTACGAGCCTGAAATCCATGGGTTTGATGTAACTGCCTTTCAGAACGCTTTTTGTGGTGATATCCCGAACTGCAGCGTATTTAGAGCAATACTCAACATATCTCTTTCGGCAACGATCCCTCTAAAACGTGACGTACAAGCCGCAATAATTATGAAATCAAAAAAAGAGGCAACCCAGCCCGACGGCAGATCATTGCGAATATCCCCGTTTTCTTGTGCCGCAATAACCAGTTTTTCGATTATTTCCAGCTGCCGCAAATAATTTTTTTTGTAGGTCGATTGATCATCAACCATAGTTCGCATCAGAAAAAAATAGTGATTTTTAAGACCATAGTATCCTCGAAGTACGAGAATAATTTTCTCCATTGGGCTTTTTTTTGCAGATTTGGTTTTTCTGAGAACGTAATCAAACTCCTTGATACAATGCGCCGCTGCTTGATCCAACAGGTTCTGTTTCGATCCAAATTTGCGATTTATAGTTACCCGAGTAACACCTGCCTTGTCTGCTACATCGGTCATTGTTGCATCAGGCTTATACGCAAATACAAAGATAGTCGCTTCAATAATTTCGCTTTGCGTTGCCATTGCCGCCTTTCTAATAAAGTGTTTCAGAAGAAGGCTCACATTTGAGTGAAACCGCCCTATTCATACGAGAATCCAAAGTAAGCCATTTCCATATTGAGTGTATCGTATTTTGCTTAGAAACTGACAGAAAGACTGTTTATTTTGTTATTCGGTTGAGATTTTCCGGAACCTCTGATAGTGAACGCGCATTGGATCAAGACTTTCGTCGTTATGGCCCGACATGTGCGGCGAACTGATTTTCACAGTTAGAAGCAAGGTGACATTCCATGATACCCCGTTATTCCCGCCCCGACATGACTGCTATTTGGGAACCAAAAAGCAAATTCCAGATTTGGTTCGAAATTGAAGCCCACGCTTGTGACGCGCAAGCAGAACTTGGTGTAATTCCAAAAGACGCTGCAAAAGCTGTTTGGGAACGTGGTGAATTCGAGATTGACCGCATCGACGAGATCGAACGCGAAACAAAACATGATGTCATCGCTTTCCTGACGAATTTACAAGAATATGTTGGAGACGAAGCTCGCTTTGTTCACCAAGGGATGACTTCATCCGACGTACTGGATACATGCCTTAGTGTGCAACTCGCTAAAGCCTCAGACATCCTTTTAAAAGACATGGATGATCTACTCGTTGCGTTGAAGAAAAAAGCACATGAGCATAAAAATGATGTTTGTGTTGGTCGCTCACACGGTATTCATGCAGAGCCTATCACGTTTGGTCTAAAGATGGCGCAAGCCTATGCTGAATTTGATCGTAACCGTGAACGCCTTGTACAGGCCCGTAAAGAGATTGCGACTTGTGCGATTTCCGGCGCTGTAGGTACTTTTGCAAACATCGACCCATTTGTTGAAGAACATGTCGCGAAATCATTGGGTTTAGAAATTGAACCTATTTCTACGCAGGTTATTCCTCGTGATCGTCATGCAATGTTCTTTGCCGTTCTTGGTGTTATTGCCAGCTCAATCGAACGTTTGTCTGTAGAAATTCGTCATCTACAACGGACAGAAGTTCTGGAAGTTGAAGAATTTTTCTCACCGGGCCAAAAAGGCTCGTCAGCAATGCCGCATAAACGTAACCCAATTTTGACAGAAAATCTGACGGGTTTAGCTCGTTTGGTTCGCATGGCGGTTGTACCTGCGATGGAAAACGTGGCCCTGTGGCATGAACGCGATATTTCCCATTCGTCTGTTGAGCGTAGTATCGGCCCAGATACAACGATTACTCTGGATTTCGCTCTAGCGCGTCTTACTGGTGTTATTGATAAACTGGTTGTCTATCCTGAAAACATGAAGAACAACATGAACAAGTTGGGCGGTTTGATCCATTCACAACGTGTGCTGTTGGCACTGACACAAGCCGGTGTTAGCCGTGAAGACGCTTATCGTTTGGTTCAACGCAACGCAATGCGTGTTTGGCGTGAAGGCGCAGACTTCCTTGATCTTCTTCAGAATGATGATGAAGTGACAGCAGCCCTCAGCAATGACCAATTGGCAAGTGTCTTTGATCTGGAGTATCACACGAAACATGTGGATACATTGTTCAAACGCGTTTTTGGATAACCTCTAAAACCAACAAGACATAAAAAAAGGCCAGCGAATTGAATTGCTGGCCTTTTTTAATTACGCGTTAAATCAAGTGACTTCAGTATGTATCTGATCTCTTGCAACAACCATTAAATCGTCCATTTCACGGCGAATTCGATGGTCTGAAATATCTACATTTTTGGAGCTGAGATCCTGACGTAATTTACGATATACATCATCGTCGCCTTTCTCCTCTAGATCCGCAATAACAACTTCCTTGGCGTATGCTTCAACTGCATCGCCTTCAAGACCCATCAGTTCTGCGGCCCAGGTACCAACAAGCTTATTCCTGCGCGCATTGGCCTTGAACTCGAGATCGCTATCGAGTGCAAACTTGTTTTCATGTAATTTTCCAAGGTCATCTATGCCTGACATTCTTTAGTCCTTTTAGTTATATTGGTGAAGTGGCCGATAATATCCTGAATTCATGCTTGTTACAGCGTTACAATCACTTACATATTTAACATGTGGCGTAGGATGTATCGGGACAAGGTTTAATTAAAAAATTCTACTATCAAACTGTTACGAGTTGTTGTGTTTGAAGTCCTTCTGCACTATGTTCCGCTTGAAATTAGATAATACCGTCCGATTTCACATGAAATAGCATGGTTTCCGCCGCAATTTCATTGCGACAAATCAACGTTTCATATCGTATTTTCTTAAAGGCCAGTAGATTTGGCCTCTATGTTGGAGTGGCATCCATGACCCGCCGTAGACGCGTCTACGAAGGCAAGGCAAAGGTCCTTTTTGAAGGTCCAGAACCTGGCACTCTCGTTCAGTATTTTAAAGATGATGCAACAGCATTTAATGGTGTAAAAAAATCTACGATTACAGGAAAAGGCGTCCTGAATAATCGAATTTCAGAGCATCTAATGGTGAGATTGACAGACATCGGTATTCCAAATCATTTTATTAGCCGTCTAAACATGCGCGAACAATTGATTAAAGAAGTTGAGATCATTCCAATTGAAGTGATTGTACGTAATGTGGCCGCTGGCTCCATCTGCACACGCCTTGGATTGACCGAAGGGACTGCATTGCCGCGGGCACTTGTTGAATACTGTCTGAAATCAGATGAACTTAACGATCCAATTATCTCTGAAGAACATATCACAACGTTCAACTGGGCAAGCCCACAAGAGTTGGACGAGATCATGAATATGTCTTTGAGAGTAAATGATTTCCTTTCAGGCCTGTTTACCGGTATCGGCATTAAACTCATTGACTTCAAACTCGAGTTTGGCCGGTTTTTCGATGGCGATGAAATGCAAGTTATTCTTGCTGACGAAATCAGCCCCGATAACTGCCGTCTGTGGGACGTCGCGACCAACGAGAAATTGGACAAAGATCGCTTCCGTAGGGATCTTGGTGGCGTAGAAGACGCATATCAGGAAGTAGCCAGACGGTTGGGCATCCTTCCCGAAGGCGGCCCATCGGACCTAAAAGGTTCGTCCTCAATGCAATAAAAAATTAAAGGTGCAGTTTTTGCGCCTTTTTTCTTGTCTATTTTTTTCAAGGTAAAATTTGATGAAAGCACGTGTTACTATCTCGCTTAAAAATGGTGTTTTGGATCCGCAAGGAAAAGCAATTGAACATGCGTTGCATGGCTTAGGCTTTGAAGGCGTAAATGAGGTCCGTCAAGGTAAGATCATTGAACTTGATCTTGGCGATATTTCAACTGATGCGGCGCCAGCCGAAGTTGAAAAAATGTGTACCCAGCTTTTGGCAAATACAGTGATTGAAAACTACACTGTTGAGCTGTTGGACTAATTCAAAGATTAGAGGAGACTGAGACCGATGAAGGCCGCAGTTATCGTTTTTCCGGGATCTAATTGTGATCGTGATATGAAAGTCGCAATCGAACAGTCCATGGGACATTCCCCCGCCATGGTATGGCATGCAGACACTGATCTGCCCGAAACTGACCTGATCGCAATTCCAGGTGGTTTTTCTTACGGAGACTATCTTCGTTGTGGTGCCATTGCTGGTAATTCACCAATTATGCGTGAAGTTGTTAAAAAGGCAAAAGTAGGCACACCAATTCTGGCTGTTTGCAATGGTTTTCAGGTTGCAACCGAAACTGGCATGCTTCCAGGCGCCCTGCTTCGCAACGCCAATCAAAAGTTCATCTGCAAAGATGTTGATTTGAAAGTGGCCGCCAACAACGAACGTTTCGTTGGTGCCTTTGAAACAGGACAAACCGTCCGCTTCCCAGTCGCTCACCATGATGGTAATTTTTTCACTGATGATGAAACCCTTGCCCGCCTTGAAGGTGAAGGGTTGATTGCTTTCAAATATTCCGATGAAGATGGCAATGTCACCGATACCACCAACATCAATGGATCACGCAACAATATCGCCGGGATTTATAATGAAGCTGGAAATATCCTTGGCCTGATGCCGCATCCAGAACGCTTGATTAGCGATCAACTGGGCGGTACGGACGGAAAAACGTTCTTCGACAACCTCATTAATTCACTGAGCTGATTATCGATATGACTGAGATTACAAAAGAAATTGTCTCCGAGCATGGTTTGTCGGAGAGTGAATATGAAGAAGTTCTGAAAATTCTGGGCCGCGTGCCCAACATTAACGAACTTGGTATTTTTTCGGTTATGTGGAGCGAGCATTGCTCTTACAAATCGTCAAAAAAATGGCTTAAAACACTACCAACCGAAGCCCCTTGGGTGATTTGCGGCCCCGGTGAAAATGCCGGTGTTGTTGATATTGGAGACGGACAGGCCGCCATTTTTAAAATGGAAAGCCATAATCACCCCTCCTATATCGAACCTTATCAAGGCGCGGCAACGGGTGTTGGCGGTATCATGCGGGACGTCTTTACAATGGGCGCGCGCCCGATAGCTAATATGAATGCTTTGCGTTTCGGACGCCCCGATCATCCTAAAACTCGCCATCTGGTTTCAGGTGTCGTCTCGGGCGTCGGTGGTTATGGTAACTGCATGGGTATACCGACAGTTGGCGGCGAAACTAATTTCCACGCATCATATGACGGAAATATTCTTGTAAATGCCATGACCGTAGGTCTGGCTGACACTGATAACATTTTCTACTCAGCGGCCGCAGGCATTGGAAATCCAGTTGTTTATGTTGGTTCAAAAACCGGACGTGACGGCATTCATGGTGCCACAATGGCATCTGCTGAATTTGATGATGACAGTGAAGAAAAACGCCCAACAGTTCAGGTTGGTGACCCGTTCACAGAAAAACTTCTGCTGGAAGCCTGCCTTGAATTGATGGCAACGGACGCTATCGTTGCAATTCAGGATATGGGGGCCGCTGGACTTACGTCATCTTCTTTCGAAATGGCGGACAAAGGCGGCGTCGGTATTCAGCTTGATCTGGATAATGTACCAATGCGCGAAGAAGCCATGACCCCTTATGAGATCATGCTTTCTGAAAGTCAGGAACGGATGCTCATGATCTTGAAGCCGGGCCGTGAAGGTGAAGCCAAAACCATTTTTGAAAAATGGGAACTGGATTTCGCGGTTATCGGTAAAGTGACAGACACGGGCCGTATGGTTCTCACTATGGGCGGTGAGATTGTTGCAGATCTTCCCGTGGCACCACTTGCTGACAGTGCACCAGAATATGATCGCCCTTGGGTGAAAACTGAATGTCCGGATCCAATTAAAGCGTCTGACGTTTCGGCCCCTGCTGATTTGAAGAAAACACTTCTTAAAATCATGGGATCTTCCGACATCGCAAGTCGGAAATGGATTTGGGAGCAGTATGATCATATGGTTATGGGCGACACTATTCAACGCCCGGGTGGTGATGCTGCTGTTGTTCGTATTCATGGCACTGACAAAGCGCTTGCAATTACAACGGATTGCACACCGCGTTATTGCTACGCACATCCTGAAACAGGGGGTGCGCAAGCTGTGGCTGAAACCTGGCGGAATTTGACAGCAACAGGCGCCCTGCCCCTTGCGATCACTGACTGCATGAATTTTGGCAATCCAGAACGTCCTGAAATTATGGGTCAGTTCGTGGGTTGTATCGAAGGAATGCGTGACGCTTGTATCGCGCTTGATTATCCAGTGGTTTCCGGAAATGTGTCGCTTTACAACGAGACCAATGGGACAGGGATTTTTCCAACTCCCGCTATCGGTGGTATTGGGCTGCTAAAACAATCAGATCACATGGCCACACTTGCGTTTAAAAATTCTGGTGAAGTTATCTTGGTTGTAGGTGAGGCATCAGGCGATATGGGGCAATCCATTTACCTGAAAGAAATCGAAGGTCGGGAAGAAGGTGCTCCGCCATCTGTTGATCTCGCCATTGAACGCAAAAACGGTGATTTCGTTCGAGATGCTATCCATGCTGGCGAGTTAACAGCATGCCATGACATTTCTGATGGTGGTCTCTTGGTTGCGATTTCAGAGATGGCACTTGCTGGAAATTGTGGTGCGGATCTTGATTTGGTATCTGATTTACCGCTGCACGCGGCATGTTTTTCTGAAGATCAGGCCCGTTATATTGTGACGGCCACCTCAGAAACTGCTGAAAAACTGCTTGAAAAAGCTAAATTGGCCAATGTTCCGCTTCAATTAATTGGAACGACCGGTCATAATGAATTGAACTTCGGGACAGAACTGTCCATATCTATAGAAGATATCCGTGAAGTGTATTCAAACTGGCTTCCAGATTTGATGACTGTTCCCGGTAATTAATAGGAGTATTAATCCATGGCAATGGATGCAAGTGAAATCGAACGCATGATTATGGAAGGCATTCCAGGGGCGCAAGTCAAGATTACTGACCTGCGCGGTGACGGCGATCATTATGCTGCATTGGTAGAATCCTCTGCCTTTGAAGGTATTCCACGTGTCAAACAGCATCAGATGGTGTATGAAGCCTTAAAGGGCAAAATGGGTGATGACCTGCACGCTTTAGCATTGCAGACAGCTGTTCCCAAGGTTTGACTTAAGATTTTAAATTAAAGAGGACGTGTATATGCTTGATCAAGCTACAGAAGAACGTATTAAACAGGAAGTAAGCTCCAATGATGTCGTTCTATTCATGAAGGGCTCAGCTATCTTCCCACAGTGCGGTTTCTCTGCGACAGCAGTTCAGATTCTCTCGCACCTGAATGTTAAGTTTAGCAGCATTGACGTGTTAAGCGATCCAAGCATTCGCGATGGCATTAAGGACTACAGCCAGTGGCCAACTATCCCACAACTCTACGTAAAAGGTGAGTTCGTTGGTGGATGTGACATTATGCGCGAAATGTTCGAAACAGGTGAACTTGGTACTCTTCTTGAAGAAAAACAGGTCGCTCTAGCAACATCCTAAGCGCCCGCACACAGAATATAAAACGGCGCCCTAATCCGGCGCCGTTTTTTTATGCCAAAATGGGAGAAAATAATGGCTACCATCGCTTTTATCGGTACGGGAAATATGGGAACAGGCATGGCCGCACGCCTAATTTGCGCCGGACATGATTTGAAAATCTATAATCGTACAAAAGAGAAAGCAGTACCGCTTGAAGAGTTGGGTGCTGTTTTAGTAGATACACCTGCTTTGGCGGCTGTTGGTGCCGATGTTATATTTGCTATGGTTGGCGACGACAATGCATCAGATGTCATATGGAACGGCGAAAACGGTGTTTTATCTGCAGACATTAAACCCGGAACATTGGCGATCGAATGCTCTACTTTATCTTATGACTGGGTGAAGGAACTTTCCAATACTGTTCAAGCAAAAGGTTTGTCATATTTGGATTGTCCTGTTACCGGGATGCCGCCGCAAGCCGCAGCGGGCGAACTCACACTGCTTATCGGCGGTGAAGACGATGTTCTTGAGAAAGCTGAACCTTATCTGTCGCCGCTTTGTATCAACCATTTTCACTTTGGGGGAGTTGGTGCAGGAACCGCATACAAATTGATCGTAAATTTAATGGGATCCGTTCAAATCGTTGCATGTGCTGAAGGTATTCTTACCGCTGAAAAGGCGGGTTTAAATATGGACACTGTAGTTGAAGCCCTGAGTAGCGGAGCATGTGCCAGTGCTCAGGTTAAAATGAATAGCCCAGTGATGGCCGCTGGTGGTCACGATGATAATGTATTATTTTCCGCCCTATGGCGTTTGAAAGACACTGATTACGGTGTTAAATTCGCGGATCAAATGGGGACGCAGCGCAATCTTGGAATTGAAAGCTTAAAACAATTCCAAAAACTTGTGGATGAGGGGCATAAAGACTCTTCTGGCAGCAAAGTAATTGAAACAATGCGTTCATAAGAACTAATCGGGGGCAATTATGGATCAGGAACAACTGGCGAATTTGCTATGCAAAATTCCAAATGGCGTTTTTAACCTGCTGTATTTAGGACGGCGGGATCGAAAAGATTCTCAAATGTTAAACGCCAAGCTTCAATTCTTGTGTAAAATCGTGGAAAAACAATCAATTCCCATCGAACAGGAAACAATTGAAAGAACACGAGAGCAATTGGAGTTTCTGGCGACCGCTTTTGGTGGGGATTACGTTCCCTTGGATTATGTTGAAGACTTCACTATTCAAGGTCCCGGCGGCACGCTTCCTGTCCGTTTGTATAAACCCGTGGATACAGATAACCCTCTTCCAGTTCTTGTATATTTTCATGGCGGAGGCTTTATCCGGGGAAGTATTAATTCCCATGATGGTGTCTGTCGTCGTTTGGCCAAAACGGGTGGATTTGCAGTGATGTCTGTTGAGTATCGATTGGCGCCTGAAAGTGTCTTTCCGGCTGCTGTAGATGATGCGTATGCGGCCCTGCGTTGGGCGCAAGAGTATGGCGCGGAAAAAGGGTTGGATACGACACGTGTTGCTGTCGGTGGCGATAGTTCCGGTGGAAATCTTGCGACTGTTGCAGCGCAAGATGCAAAACGTAATAATACACCGCAACCGGCTATACAAATGTTGATTTACCCGATTACAGACGCGCATTTCAGTGCTGAAAGCCATAAAACCTTCTCATCGGGTTATTTTCTAACATCGGAACGAATGAACTGGTATCGGGATAACTATTTAACGTCTTCGGATGACCGGGATGATCCACGCGCATCTCCGTTTTTAACAGAAGATCTGGAAGGTTTGGCCCCTACCCTAATTATGACCGCAGGGTTTGATCCACTGCGGGATGAAGGTGAAGAATACGCGCAGAAATTAAAACAAGCAGGTGTTCCTGTTGGTGTCATTCGATATGAAGGTATGCTTCACAGCTTTGCCTCTATGAATGGATTTATCAAAGAGGCAGATGAAGCCCTCAAAACCGCGGCAGAAGCCGTTAGTACTGCATTTAAAGGCATTCAATGAATACACGTATTGTACCCGCCACCCGTACCCTTTTTAAGGAAAGTTTTGCCGTTTACTGGGGACTCTTAAAAATAATGGTGCCGGTAATGGTTCTTGTCGAAATTGGTATTCGCGCAGGATTGGTAGATTTTATAAGTGACTGGGCAGGTCCCTTTATGGATTTGTTCGGATTGCCTGCCGAGGCGTCTTTGATCCTGGCGACTAACTTATTCGTGGGCCTCTACCCTTCTGTGATCATTCTTCTAGCATTGGCTCCGGACGTTGCTTTTACAACGGCGGATATGACCATTATCGGCGGAATGTTGCTGTTTGGCCATGCGCTTCCCATTGAACAGGTCATTGTAAAAAGGACGGGAGTTTCGCTTATTTTCTCCTGTTTTACACGTTTGTTCGCCATGCTTGTTTATGGCTTTATTTGTCACTTTTTATTCTCCGTTTTCGGACTTTTTGACGAGCCTGCTAATATCCTGATAGCGATGGATAATGCTGATGTCGACAATAGCTGGATGGGGTGGATTATTTCATCTCTCAAAAGCCTGTTTCTAATATTCTGGATCCTGACCGGTCTTATCGCACTTTTGAAAATTATGGAATATGTAGGAATTACTCGCTGGTTGATGAAAGCGCTAACACCTGTGTTACGCATTCTCGGCATTGGACCGAACGCTGCGCCGTTAGCCATGGTGGGTATTTTGCTTGGCCTTTCATTCGGCGGTGGCCTTATCATGCGGGAAGTGGATAAGGGAACTCTCAATCCTAGAAGCGTCTTTATATCAATGATTTTCCTAGGATTTTGCCACGGCCTAATAGAAGACACAATAATTGTTATGGCGATCGGTGGGCATTGGAGCGCTGTCTTTGTGGGTAGAATATTACTGTCAATGTTGCTTATTATCCCATTATCCTTTTACGTGAAACGGATGTCAGATAAACAATTTAATTTGGTCTACAAAACCGGCAAATAGACAATAAAAAGCCCTTACTGAGGATTTCAGTAAGGGCTTTTTTCTAATCAAATTAACGTTCTTTACTAATTATCTTCACCAACACGCTGAGAAAGTGCCGCAGCCAGATAATCATCAAGGTCCCCATCGAGGACTCCTTGCGCATTGCCTTTTTCAACACCAGTCCGTAGATCTTTCACCATTTGATATGGGTGTAGGACGTAGGATCGAATTTGATGGCCCCAGCCAATATCTGTTTGTTGACCCCGAGTTTTAGCGGCTTCAGCATCTCGTTTCTGTAGTTCAAGTTCATACAAACGAGACTTCAGCATTTTCATAGCTTCAGCTCTATTTTTGTGTTGGGAACGATCGTTTTGACACTGAACAACAACATTCGTCGGAACGTGGGTAATACGAACCGCACTATCCGTTGTGTTAACATGCTGCCCCCCCGCGCCAGACGCACGGTAGGTATCAATGCGAAGATCCTTTTCTTCAATTTCGATATCGATATCGTCATCAATAACCGGGAAAACACCAACAGAAGAAAAACTTGTATGGCGGCGAGCATTTGAATCAAACGGTGAAATACGAACTAGGCGATGAACACCGGATTCTGTCTTCAACCAACCATAGGCGTTTTCACCGGTAATCTCGATTGTCACAGATTTAAGACCCGCTTCTTCGCCGGCACTTTCTTCTAGAACTTTTACCTTGTTGCCATGCTGATCCGCCCAGCGCATATACATACGCAGCAAAATCTGGGTCCAATCTTGAGATTCTGTACCACCAGCCCCTGCATGAATTTCAAGATATGCAGAATTGGCATCCACTTCACCGGAAAGCATGCTTTCGAGACGACGTTTTTCAGCAAGAACCTGAATATCTTTTAGTGCTTCTTCAGCTTCATTCAGCGTATCTTCATCATCTTCCATCTCTGCAAGCTCGATCAATTCAATCGTATCTTCCAGATCTTGATGAATACTTTTATATGCGTTGATCGCATTATCAAGGCCAGTGCGTTCGCGCATAAGTTTTTGTGCTTTGGTCGGAGAATTCCAAAGGTCTGGATCTTCTACAAGCGCATTAAGCTCTTCGAGACGTCTAATTGCATTATCCCAGTCAAAGATGCCTCCTCAGCAGATCCATCGCCTGCTTGATTTCATCCACAACGGCCTGATGTTCGGCGCGCATAGTAATTCCTATCCAAATTAATTCTGATTTTGAGGCAACTTAATACCAGTTGCGGTGTCAGTAAAGACCGCCAGTGCCATTGGTTACTGGATTTTTTTGCTTATCCAGAGAAATGCCTGTTGCTTTGCCATTTTCAGAGCCATCCAGCACACCCTCACCCTCGGTGAGTTCGTCTGTTGTCTTGAAGGCTTCCAGAATCACTCCTCTATCACCGCGTACGGCTGGTTCACCTGTAGAGGCTTTAACACGTACCAAACGGATACCTTCTGGTACACGAAACGGGATTGCAGATTTATCAGCTAATGCTTCCATCATGAAATCCCGAAAAATTGGTGATGCGACACCGCCGCCACCTTCTCTAGGGCCAAGGCTTTTGGGTTTATCAAACCCAACATATACTCCAACCGCTAAATCTGGTGAGAACCCTACAAACCAGGCGTCACGACCGTCGTTAGTCGTACCGGTTTTACCTGCTAATGGTTTTTTGATAACGTTGACTTTACGTCCCGTTCCGCGAAGCACAACACCTTCAAGCATTGAGACAACTTGATAAGCCGTGGCCGGCGAAACGATCTGATCTCGTGTATCCACAATTTCAGGCTCATCCTGACCACGCCACGAGGAAGCACGGCAACCTTTGCAAACTCGCGTGTCATGTTGGTAGATCGCGGCACCACGCCTGTTTTGTACGCGGTCTATAAGTGTCGGTGTAATTTCTTTACCGCCGTTGACCAGTTCGGAATAGGCGGTCGTCATTTTAAGAAGTGTTGTTTCCATTGCACCAAGTGACATAGCAAGTGTTGGTTGCAAGTTATTGTGAATCCCAAATCTGTTGGCGTAATCGGCAACCACATCCATACCGATTGAGCGCGCAAGTCGTACAGTCATCAAATTCCTGGATTTTTCAAGACCAAGACGCAATGTACTAGGGCCGTAGAATTTTTTGGTATAGTTGGATGGTTTCCAGCGATCTCCATTTGCTTGGGTGAGTACAAATGGGCCGTCCATGATCTTGCTAACAGGTGTAAATCCGCGATCAAGTGCCGCTGTGTACACAAACGGTTTGAAAGAAGAACCTGGTTGTCGCCGAGCTTGTACAGCGCGGTTAAATTCAGACGCCTCTTGGCTCCAACCACCGACGAGGGCCAGAACACGTCCTGTATGCGGGTCCATCGCAACAAGCCCACCAGATACATCCGGGATTTGCTCAAGACTATAAAGCCCCTCTTGTGCACGTTCCCCTTCAAGCGCTGTTACGGCAACAACATCACCCGATTTTACAACGTCACTTGGTTTCTTGACCCGTGCACCGACTCTCTGGCCCTTAATCCATGGACGTGCCCACTTCATATCTTCAAAAAGAATTGAGCCCTTTTTATCGGATTTCAAGCCAACGATTACACCGTCCTTATTAACCTCGAGCACAACCGCCAATTCCCATGGAGACAATCCTTTGGGTTCGGTCACTTTTTTAAGGTCTGAAAGCCAGCCGTCGGTAAGCTTGATGCTCGCAATAGGTCCGCGCCAACCATGGCGTCGATCATAGTAGCGCAACCCACCTCGTAATGATTTTTCCCCCAATTTTTGGAGTGAAGCCTGCATTGTTGTTCGGACTGAAAGCCCACCATCGTAGAGACCTTCAACACCGTATAGGTCAAAGAGTTCTCTGCGGACTTCTTCTACGAACCATTTAGCCTGCAACACTTCGGCGTCCCGGCCGCGTTTGACAATCAAAGGGCTCGAAATGGCGATTTCAGCCTGTTCAGCTGTGATATATCCCTCTTCAAGCATGCGTCCGACCACCCAGTTCCGGCGGATCGTTGCACGCTCGTGAAAACGAAACGGATTATAGTTATTTGGAGCCTTTGGAAGCGCTCCCAGATACGCCATTTCAGCGATCGTCAGATCGTTTAGCGACTTATCAAAATAATAAAGAGCGGCTGCGGCGACACCATAGGCACGATTTCCAAGATAAATTTCGTTCAGGTACAGCTCAAGTATTCGGTCTTTAGAAAGACTGCGGTCAATTCGAATGGCCAATATGGCTTCTTTGGCTTTTCGCTCGTACGATACTTCGTTGGTGAGCAACATGTTTTTAGCGACTTGTTGTGTGATGGTTGACGCACCAACTAACCGGCGTCCCTGCCCCAAATTTTTGACGTTTTTAAGTGTCGCGCGCACGATCCCTTTCAAATCAATTCCGAAATGAGTGTAAAAATCCTGATCTTCCGCTGCAATAAAGGCCTGTTTCACCCGTTGCGGCATTGAATTTATGGGAACAAACAAGCGTCGTTGACGCGCATATTCAGCGATCAGACTACCGTCAGCAGAATGAACACGCGTCATCACGGGTGGTTCATAATTGGCCAGCTGCTCATAATCAGGCAGACCTTTGCCAAAATGCCAAAACCCGAACAGAACAGTTCCTGTCGCAAACATGCCACCTAAGATGGTGAGGCAAACAAGAACTAGTAACAGTTTCAAAAAACGCTTCATAAATAATGTGCCGAGTGATTTCTCACGGGCCCTTGAGTTTAACTAGCTGTGAAGCCGAGTATGTACTTAATAGTATTTGACCGTATCAAAGTATAAAAAATATACGGCGATATCATGGCTGCAAGCTATCAAAGTATTTGTTAATGGCATGATAAATGGAACTGGCCAGTTTCTTTTGACCCATTGTTGATTTCAATAACTTCTCATCATGGCGGTTTGACAAATAACCAAGCTCAACAAGGACCGATGGCACGTCTGGAGCTTTTAAGACCCGAAATCCTGCAAAACGATGTGATCTACTTCCCGTTTTCATGCCAGAACTGGTAATCTCTGGAATAAGCAATTTGGCAAATTTTACAGAAAAATTCATGGTCTCACGTTGTGCGAGATCGATTAGAATATCTTGTACTGTGTCATCTTGCTCTTCAAGATCAACACCTGCAATTATGTCCGATTTATTGTGAGATTTGGCGAGTTCATCGGCCTCATCATCCGATGCATTTTCAGATAATGTATAGACGGTAGAACCACTGATATCTGCGCGACCGATCGAATCTGCATGCAAGGAGATGAACAAATCGCCTTTGTATTTGCGGCCAACATTGACCCGTTCGCGTAGACTTAAGAACGTGTCATTATCGCGGGTCATAACCACGCGGTAACGTGGGTTCGATCTCAAAAGGTCTCGTAGTTTCTTTGCAACCTTTAGTGTCAGGCTTTTCTCATGAACCCCACTGCGGCCGATTGCACCTGGATCTATTCCACCATGTCCAGCGTCTACGACAACAGTCCACTTTTTGTTGGTAGTTGGAACCGGAATGTCTTGAATTATCGTAGGCAAGGAAGCCAATTGCTGTTTCCGGCTCTCTTTAACCGATTTTAAAAAGCTGCTTTGATCGGTTTGTGCGACATCAATGAAAAAGCGATAGGGTTTTCCCTCTGATGGCGACAGGATAACTTGCCTTAATATTTTTACCGGTTTTTTAACATCCAGAACAATTCTAGAAGTGCCTTGTCGAAAAAGTCCGTATCGGTAATTATCGATGATACCTCTTGATCGGTTGCCCGTTTTTGCAGTTTTCCAGCTTACTTCTTGAAGATCAATGACAATTCGATTGGGATTTGCCAGATAGAAAATTCGAAACTCAGGCTTTTGATCAATCTCCAAAACAAAACGCGTTTTGTTTTCATGAATCCCGAGACGCACGGCCTTGACTTCTGAGATTGCCGCAGAAGCCACAGGCACTAAAATACACAGCCCGACAATCACCAAAACAGTTTCTGAAAACCGACGCATATATCTTAAAAAATCCAGCATAGTCGGTCCAGCACACTCCTAATTACTCATGATAAATAGTACAGATTTTACCAATTTTACACACAAATACCTATGCGTCTCAGGTGCCTATTATACTAGTCCATACAAATTTTATTTAATACACTTATCATGGCAATTACCTATTGGGCACTAATCGTCAAAAGTTTTTTTAACCATTAGTAATATTTCGTTTGTTATGTTGCTGACAAGTAACTATCATTCAGGTGTGAGTTTCTGTGGTCAGTTCCCCTGTAGATCGAATTTATAGTGGGGCGGCTCCGTTTTCGACAGCTTAAGCTGGCATCCTTTAAGATCCCCTGAGCGTCTGAAAACAGTGCTAAAGACAATGCAGATATAATTTTTGTGAAACTGAAATCGTTCCGCCCTCTAGTGTAGAGATTAGGCGGGACCGGCAGCCGATAAGTCCCCCGAGGTATAATGTATATACCTTTAAGTATGTTTAAAACAGGACCGGCGCCAGCGATTTCCATTAAAAAAATGACTATGTTCCCTCGTCTCACAGGGTGAATATCAGTCACGGAGCTTATATATGGCTACGCGTATGCTTGTCGACGCGTCTCATGATGAAGAGACTCGTGTTGTAATTGTTAAAGGGACCCGTCTAGAAGAGTTTGATTATGAGACGGCTTCAAAGAAACAATTAAAAGGAAATATCTATCTTGCGAAGGTTACCCGAGTGGAACCCTCGCTTCAGGCAGCTTTTGTTGAATATGGCGGAAATCGTCATGGTTTCCTTCCCTTCTCGGAAATTCACCCCGACTATTATCAAGTGCCGGTCTCTGACCGTAATGAACTTGTTCATCAAGATAGCGTTGCTGAAAAAGAAGCGGTAGAGAAAGAAGATGTCGCTGCCGTTAATGGTGATGACAAAGATCCAGCTGCAACTGAAAACACCCCTCTCTCCTCAGATGATGAAGAAGGTGTGGTTGATGATGAAGGTGATACTCTTGGCGGATTAGAAGTCGTTGAGACTGAAAATGATGATGTTGTTGAAAATCTTGGTGGAGATGACGAGGCTGAGCCTGGACATAAAACCAATATTAAGCGTCACTACAAAATTCAAGATGTTATTAAACGCCGTCAAATTCTTCTTATTCAAGTGGTTAAAGAAGAACGTGGCAATAAGGGCGCTGCTCTTACCAGCTACATTTCGTTACCTGGGCGCTATAGCGTTTTGATGCCAAATACCGGACGTGGCGGTGGAATTAGTCGGAAAATCAGTAATCCGGCCGACCGTAAGCGTTTGAAGAAAATTGCCTCTGAACTGGAAGTACCGGAAGGCGTAGGCGTTATTATTCGTACCGCAGGCCTTAACCGTACAAAAGTTGAAATCAAACGCGATTATGAATTTTTGTTACGTTTGTGGGATGATATCCGCGAGACAACGCTTAAATCCATGGCGCCTAGCTGCGTTTACGAAGAAGCTAATCTGATCAAACGTTCCATCCGGGACCTGTATTCAAAAGAAATCAGTGAAATTCTGGTTGAAGGCGAAGACGGCTACCGCATTGCCAAAGACTTTATGCGCAAGCTGATGCCAAGCCATGCGAAAAAGGTGCAGCCGTACCGGGACCGCATTCCTTTGTTTCATCGTTTTCAGGTAGAACAGCAGTTTGCCTCAATGTATAATCCAGAAGTTCAGTTGAAATCTGGTGGCTACATTGTGATCAACCCAACGGAAGCTCTCGTTTCTGTAGACGTGAACTCTGGCAAAGCTACAAAAGAGCGGAGCATTGAAGACACAGCGGTTAAAACCAATCTGGAGGCAGCTGAGGAAATGGCGCGTCAACTACGGTTGCGTGACCTTGCTGGTTTGATCGTGATCGATTTCATCGATATGGATGATAATCGCAATAATAAAGCTGTTGAGCGTCGCCTTAAAGATTGCTTGAAATCAGATAGAGCTCGCATTCAAGTGGGACGGATTAGCCCATTTGGTTTGTTAGAAATGTCGCGTCAACGTCTACGTCCGTCATTCCTAGAGACTAGTACGAATACATGTCACACATGTGGTGGCTCGGGCTTTGTCCGCTCAACTGAATCTACTGCGCTACTCATCATTCGTGCGCTGGAAGAAGAAGGTGTGCGTGAGCGTAGTACGCGTATCTGTGTAACCGTTCACACGGATGTGGCTATATATCTCTTGAACCAGAAACGTTCCGTCATTCAAGAGCTGGAAACAACATATGGTATTACCATTGTTATTCTGGCTGATTCATCCTTGAATATGAATGATCACACAATTGAACGTGAGAAATCTCCAACAGCGTCTCAAGCGATAACTGTGCCGGATATTCCTGCAATTGAAGCGCCGCAAATTGATGCTGATGATGAAAAAGAAGTAGACGAAGAAGAGTCTGAAAAAGAAAGCAGCTCGGCTAAACGTCGTCGTCGTCGTCGTCGCCGTAAAGGCCGCGATGATCCAGCCGAGCAATCAGAAGAAGTCTCAGTAGAGAGTGCTCCTACGGTTGAAAATACTGATGAAACTGCAGCAGCAACTGAAGATGATGATGATGAGCCTCGTAAACGCCGTAGAGGAAAACGCGGTGGTCGTCGTCGTTCTCGTCCAGCGAATGCAGAGCTGGTAGCTTCAGAAGACGTTGTTGTTTCAGATATTGAACCTGAAATTGTTATTATCCCGATCGCTAATGCGGACGGTGAACCTACAGAGATTGATACACCTCAAGTTATCATGGCGAAATCTGTAGAAATATCAGAAACGGGAGAAGAAGAGCCGGTTAAGAAACCTGTTCGTCGCCGTACTCGCCGTCGTCCAGCTAAAGCGGATGAAGCTAAGTCGGAGACAACGACAGATAAAGAAGACGAGACTACTGCATCTGCAGATACTGCGGCTGAAGCTCCTGTCGGATCTACTTCTGAGGAGGAAAGTAAGCCTGAAAAGGTGCGTCCCCGACGACGTAGAAGTCCCCGTCGGAAGAGTGCGGAAGCTTCTGAACCGACTACTGAAGAGAAGGTAGACACACCAACAGCGTCTGAGGAAATTCCTACTGAAACAGTTGCGGCAGAAGAAGCGCCTAAAAAAGCAACACGGAAGAGGAAGCCTAAGCCAGCACCGGCTCAAGAGGTGAAGGAGGCAGAAGCTCCGAAACCGGCTACAGAACCTGTTGAGGTGACAACACCGACGTTAAGTGCGGAAGTGGTGGTTGAAAAACCAAAAGGTCCACCGAAAAAAGGCTGGTGGAGCCGCCGCAGTTCATAAGTAAAAAAAGGAGCCCTTAATCAGGCTCCTTTTTTCTTATCTATTGTAATTTGTGTCTAAGTCACGCTAACCATTTTCTAAGCGCCTCAACGCCATCTACAATCACTTCAGTTGCACCGGCAAACGAAAGACGGATGTATTCGTGTCCCCTATGAGGGTCGAAATCAAGACCGGGCGTTGCCGCGACACCACATTCATTCAGCATTCGTTGACAGAATTCCAAACTGTTATCCGTAAGATGACTGACATTTGCATAAATATAGAATGCACCATCTGCTTCGGCCAGTTTATCGAGCCCCATCAGCGGAAGTTCACGAAGTAATATCTCCCGGTTCTTGGAGTAATTCTCAATATAACCTTCCAACTCTTCTTTGCAGTCAAAAGCTGCCAACGCTGCATACTGGCTTATGGTCGGCGCGGAAATGAACATGCTTTGTGATAGGCGTTCAATTGGCCCCACCAAGTTCTCCGGAACAATCATCCAACCAAGACGCCACCCCGTCATTGAAAAATACTTGGAGAAAGAATTGATGATAATTACATCATCACTGTAGGACAGCGCCGAGACAGCTTTCTGTCCATATGTCAGGCCGTGATAAATCTCATCGGAGATGAAATGCATATCTCTCGCGTGACAGTATTTTATCAGCTCTTCCAACTCGTCGGGTGTCAACATAGTTCCGGTCGGATTTGCCGGACTTGCAACAAGCAGCCCGTGCAACGGACCTTCAATTTCATCAATCAATGCTGGCGACGGCTGAAAATTTGTCTCTGGCCCGCATGGCAAGCCCACTGCCTCCACATCAACGGATCCAAGAATGTTCCGATATGCTGGATAACCAGGTTCGGCCAACACAACTCTCTCATCTGGATTAAATAACGATAAAAACGAGAGAAGAAACCCTGTAGAGGAGCCTGTTGTGACAATCACACGTGCTGGATCAAGATCAATTCCATACATGTCGTTGTAATGTGCTGCAATTGCACGGCGAAGAGGTGGAATTCCCAACGCTTCTGTATAGCCAATTGTTTTGTTATCAAGAGCATGTTTTGCAGCTTCCAAAACCGGCTCTGGTGCTGAAGTTGCGGGTTGACCAACTTCCATATGGAAAACAGTGTTTCCTTCAGCTTCGCGGGCGTTTGCCGCTTTCAAAACTTCCATTGCAAGAAAAGGAGATACATCTCCACGAGACGCATACTTCACGATACCACCTACTGCTAATAATTATATGGGTTCAAATTCTAACGCTGAATTAGTGACAGTCCGTATCCACGGGGGTCCGCGCGCGACTGACAGTTAAACAGTTTTCCATCGAAACAATATATAGAATTCACGGCGCCAAGTCTTTCGACTTCTATCGCAACAGGGTGTTGCCGCGTCATTTCGCCTAGGCTTGCCTGGTCCACTTTTTGTTCGTATAGAAGCGGAAGCCCCTGCCCCATTGTAAATACACGTGGGGAATTTATCGCTGTTTCAAGGGATTTCCCTTCTGCGAATATTTTAAGGGCAGTGTAAACAGAACTTAGTGTCCCGGCTGCGCCTCCAGTGGCGGCGGCACCATAGAAAAAGTTTTTGTTCGGTTTATTTACCATTAAAACAGGCGTTGTCGGAAATTCAGATTCTTTATTGGTCAGTGCCGCTGCAAGTACAACTCCTGTAATACCGCCAATTTTACCTGATCCAAATGGTTTACCAAGTCCAACAATGCAGGAAACAGCGTTCCCTTCATTATCAGAAGTAACAAAAGACGTCATTCCGCCTGCGCCAAAAGGATTGTAGTTCGCATATTTTTGAAAAGATGACGCAGATGCTTCAGCAAGTTTCGTCAGCGTGATTTCTTGATCAAGATTAAGGACACCTTTACCAGCAAACATTTTTTCCCAGATTTCTTGATAAAGTGCTCCTTGCGGTCCTGATGAAGTCCCAATTGTTATAGCATCAGCTGTAAATGTAGAGGCGTCTTCCCAAACTGGTTTGTAGTATACCAGATCTGTAGTTGTGAGTTTTCCCCCGGCACTATTCGCATCGTCAATAAATGATTTTGCAAGATTTCCGCTGTAGAAAAATGCGCCGCCATTTGTTCGAAGACTGCTTAAAACAGATGAAAGTCGAACTTGTTCAATTTTCGTGCCTTCTGGTTTAAATGTGCCATCTTCATTTTTGTATAAATTGGTGAGGCCTTCGCCAAAACGCGTTTTACTACTGGCGGATAACATCGCCGCATGTTGCGCCCGAGACATGCTTTCACCGAAGTTCGCAAATTTTTCCGCAGGCGCCAAAACCGAGGACCATTCCATCCTTCCATGACGTGCATGAAGAGCTGAAAATCCGCGAATATTACCCGGTATTCCGATTTCACCACCATTTTTGGCGAGTCCAACTGGAAATTTTATGTTTTCAAGCTTGTTTGTGTCGCGACTATAGGTAATACACTCCCCGCCACCGCCAAGTGAAGCTGCTATTGGGTAAGTCACAGCAAGAGTAAAATACAAGGCAGTCGCGGCATCTGCTGCGGTTCCGCCAGATGATAGAATATCTTGCGCGATTAGGGTTGCACGCGGCTCATCAGAGGCCACACCACCGAGCGGTCCGTCGACACTATCTACTTCACCAATTTGCTTGGTTCCTACCGTATCACAAGCAGATAAAACAAGAAGTGAACCCGCAACACACAAAGATGTGAGATCCTTCCATTGACTGCGCGCGTTTCTGTTCTTAACTTTAGTTTCAAATAAAGGGGTATTTTTTTTGATCAAGCGCATACTTATATCTTTTTCAGTCATGTTGGTTGCCCTGTTTTTCGCACAGATGGCCTCTGCGAAAAAGTCGGGTTTGGCATTTATTCGTGATGCTGAAATTGAACACACCCTGCGATCCTACGCAAGCCCTCTCTTTATTGTAGCCGGGTTAAATCCAGAAGATGTTTCAATTCATTTGATTAATAATAGAGTGATAAATGCGTTCGTCGCAGGTGGTCAACGCATGTTTTTCTTCACCGGTTTACTGGAAAGGGTTGAAACGCCGGGTCAGTTGAAAGGTGTTATCGCCCATGAAACTGGTCATATCGCGGGTAGTCATCAATCTAGAACACAAGAGGCACTTAAGAACGCGACGACCAAATCTATATTGGGCTACATACTAGGAGCAGCAGCAGTATTTGCAGGGGGCGGTAAAGCTGGTGCCGCAGTAGTTAGCGGATCGCAAGCTGTGGCACAAAGGTCATTTCTTAAATATAGCCGCCAACAAGAATCTGCAGCTGATCAGGCGTCCATGCGTTATTTGAATGAAACCAATAATTCTGGAAGAGGAATGCTCAAATTTTTAGAGATTTTGGGGCAAACCGAACAACTCAGTTATGGCAAAGTTGATCCATATTGGCGCAGTCATCCAATTAGTCAGGACCGTATTGCCGCCCTTAGAAATCAAGTTGATAAATCAGCCTATAGGGACGTGTTGGATACACCTGAGGAAATTCATGCATTAAAGCAGATACAAGCAAAATTATATGGTTTTACAAGAAGTCTTGCCAAAACACTGAAGAAATATCCTCATTCAGATCAAAGTGCTGAAGGAAGGTATGCACGCGCGATTGCCTATTTTAAACATCCGGACATTGAAAAAGCGGAAATTGAAATTGAAAACCTGCTCACAGAATTTCCAGACAACCCTTTTTACTACGAGCTAAAAGGGCAAATGCTATTTGAAAATGGAGATCCACATGCTGCTGTGACACCGTTGGAAATCGCGGCAAGCTACCTGCCCTATGAGCCTTTAATTCTAACTCTGTATGGGACCGTTTTGTTGAACACTGGTTACCCTGAAGATGACGCCAAAGCAATCGAAGTTCTTCGGACCAGCACTCGCTATGATCCGGGCAGATCCGGCACCTGGAATCAGTTGGCTATCGCCTATAGCCGTCGCGGGGATACAGGAAATCTTGCACTAGCAACGTCAGAACGATTTTTGATATTGCGTCAGGGGAAAAAGGCTATTTTTCACGCCAAACGTGCGCAACAAAACTTGAGGACTGGATCACCCGGTTACTTAAGGGCCGATGATATTATTTCACTCGCATCTCGATTGCTAAAAAAGAACTAAATAACCTAATCAGATGCTTGTGCTTTGAAATTTGTGTATAATCCGCTAAAGATTTGCGAGAGTTTATTACCTTGGGAAAATACTTATGAACCGATCCAGTAGAATTGCTATCCTTTGTGGTCTTCTTTTTGTGACCATTTCCGGATTAATCGGTTTAAATATGTACCAGTACGGGTCCGCAAAACAGGAAGCTGAGTTTGGCTCGCAGGTCCGTAATTATTTATTGGAAAACCCCAAGATCATTCGCGAAGTCATCGAACGCCTCCAAGTTCAGGAAGCACGCGAACAGGCCGATCAAAAATCAAAAAAGTTAAGCGACTATCGCGACGAACTGGAAAATGACGGTTACAGCTATGTTGCTGGAAATCCGAACGGCGATATCACTATTGTTGAGTTTTTTGATTATCGCTGCGGATACTGCAAACGCGCCTATAAAGATTTGATGAAAACAGTGAATGAAGATGGAAATATCCGCCTCGTGCTAAAGGAATTTCCAATTTTGGGCGAAGATTCTATTTTGGCGACGCGCGCTGCTATCGCTGCTGAAAAGCAGGGCAAATACATGGAATACCATAGCAACTTGATGAATACCCGTGGTGGTCTTAGCAAAGGGCGTATCCTCCAAATCGCGGCAGATACGGGCCTGGATACAGATCAATTGCTTAAAGATATCGACGATGAAGAGATTTCAATCAAAATTCAGAAAACATATCAATTGGCTAACAGTCTAAACATTACAGGCACGCCAGCTTTTGTTATAGGTGGGAAACTATCGCCCGGTGCTATTCCGGCCGAGCGAATGAAACAATTGGTTGCTGACGCACGTGCAAAGAAAGCAGCAACGGTAACAAATTGATCTTGCCGTAGCTAAGGTCCCAACTATGGAAAATTATGATTGTCCTTTCTCGGCATTAACGCCAAGATATACTCATGAGTAAAAATACGAAATTAAACCTGCAAAATTTTCTGCCCTATCGCTTGACGAAACTGTCAGGCGTTATTAGCCGTTCATTGGCAGAAAGATATTCCCGGCAATTTGATCTTTCTATTCATGAATGGCGTGTTGTAGCCATCATTGGGGAGACGCCGGGTTTGACGGCGCGGCAAGTTGGCAAATTTGCGTCATTGGATAAGGTCAATATTAGCCGCGCAATTGACAAACTCGAAAAAAACGGACGTCTACAACGAAAAGTCATGGCTCATGATCGCCGGGCGTATTCTTTGGAACTCACCAAAACTGGTGAGGAAATACTCAATAAAATTGTACCGCTCGCATTGGAATTTGAAGCAAAATTAATGGACGGGTTTTCTGAAACTGAAATTGGTACAATCCACACTTATTTGAATAAGCTGGATCATCGAGCAGAAGAGCTTGTCAGTATCATGAAAGAAGGCGGAGAATAATCCCCGCCATTCCTCTAAACAAGTAACAGATCAAAACTTAGTACTAAATAAGACCCGCAAGCGGCGAACTTGGATCCGCGTATTTTTTGCGTGGCATCCGGCCAGCAAGAAATGATTTGCGTCCTGCAGATACTGCATCTTTCATGGCTGAGGCCATCAATACTGGGTTTGACGCATGGGCAATGGCAGAGTTCATTAAAACACCGTCGCAACCGAGCTCCATGGCAACGGTTGCATCAGATGCGGTTCCTACACCGGCATCCACAATAACAGGCACCTTTGCCTGATCTTTGATTATACCGATCGCAACCGGATTTTGAATACCGAGGCCAGAGCCAATTGGCGCACCAAGCGGCATAATCGCAACGCAACCCATATCTTCGAGTTCTAAGCACATAATTGGATCATCTGAGCAATAAACCATGACCTTAAAACCCTCACTGATTAGAGTTTTTGCTGCACTTAGTGTCTCAATCATATTCGGATATAGTGTTTTTTCATGGCCAAGCACTTCAAGTTTGACTAAGTCCCATCCACCAGCTTCACGTGCTAGACGCAAAGTACGAAGTGCTTCATCTGCCGTATAGCAAAAGGCGGTATTTGGAAGATATGTGTATTTTTTTGGATCCACATAATCCACCAACATCGGCTGACTTCTATCCGTTATATTCACACGACGGACGGCGACAGTAACCATATCGGCGCCGGAAGCTTCGATTGCCAATTTGGTTTCTTCAAAATCTTTGTATTTACCTGTGCCGACAATCAATCTGGATTTAAGCTGTTCTCCAGCTACAATAAACGGATCTTCGTCAGAACTGTCCGTATTCCCTCCGCCAATAAAGTGAACAATTTCAAGTTTATCCCCGTCAGTTAGCTGAGTTTTCGAATATACAGACTTGGGGACAATTGCCAGATTGCATTCAACAGCAACTTTGCTGCCGTCAAGTTCCAGGGATGCCAGTAGTTCATCAATAGTAAGGGTACGGTCAAACTGCCGTTCTTCCCCATTTATCGTGAGGTTCATCGAATTTACCTTAAAGATTTTGTGTTAACAGGAGCCATGTTGCCCGGATTATGTGTCCATGCAGCCATGGTTGCAACCATGATCCTGCTTAACTGTCATACTTTCTTCATAATAATACTCTGTTCAGCTTTATCATCGTTAAAAAGTTCTTTATAAGTGTGCACACTACTTACTGGCTAATGGTCAATTAGGGGTGGAAATGGGAAAGTCGGTACTTGTCATAAACGGGCCAAACTTAAACTTGCTTGGCAAACGTGAACCTGAAATTTACGGTCGCACAACCTTGAGCGATATCGAGCGTATGTGCAAAAACTGTGCTTCTAATCTTGGGTTCGAGCTGGCGTTTATGCAGAGTAATCACGAAGGTGAGATTTTGGATGCAATACATAATGCGGTAGATACTCATGATGGCATCGTTATCAATGCAGGTGCGTTTACGCACACCTCAGTGGCACTGATGGACGCCCTGAAAGGCGTTGGCTTGCCCTGTGTAGAGGTGCATCTATCAAATACTTTTGCCCGTGAAGATTTCAGACACCATAGCTATATTTCACCGGTTGCCATTGGCGTAATATGTGGATTTGGCGCTAAAAGCTATACTTTAGCTTTAGAAGCGCTCGCGAATTATTTTGAACAACAGAAATGAAAAGTCGAATACGATGAGTAAACTTGATATCGACAAAGACGTCATCCGTGAGCTTGCGGAAATCATGAACGAAACGGGTTTAGGTGAGATCGAGATAGAAAGCGGTAATAATCGCCTTCGAGTTTCTCGTGGCTCAGTTAGCGTGGCAACGGTGGCACCACAAATGGTTGCTCCTGCAGCTGCAGCTGTAGCGACGGCTCCAGCGGAAGTTTCTAGTGGCTCTGATGCCTCTAGCCATCCGGGTGCCGTTAAATCACCAATGGTTGGTACTGCCTATCTTTCGCCAGAACCAGGCGCTGCTAATTTCATTAAAATTGGCGATACTGTTTCACAAGGTCAAACATTATTGATCGTTGAAGCCATGAAAACAATGAACCCTATTCCAGCACCTAAGGGCGGTAAAATTGTCGACATATTAGTCGACGATTCAGCGCCTGTTGAATTTGGTCAACCTCTCGTCATTATTGAGTGAGTGTAATAGCTAAGCATGTTTGAAAAAATCCTCATTGCGAACCGCGGGGAAATTGCCCTTCGAATTCATCGCGCCTGTCGGGAGATGGGAATTCGCACGGTTGCTGTGCATTCTGAAGCAGATGCAGATGCAATGCATGTGCGCCTTGCAGATGAAAGTGTTTGTATCGGACCTCCAAGTCCTGCTGCAAGTTACCTGAATATGCCCTCCATCATAGCAGCTGCTGAAGTTACTAATGCAGATGGCATTCATCCCGGATATGGTTTTTTGTCTGAAAACGCCAAATTTGTCGACATTGTAACAGCGCACGGTATCAAGTTTATCGGACCATCTGCAGATCATATTCGCTTGATGGGTGATAAAATTGCGGCCATCGACACCATGAAAAAATTTGGTGTCCCTTGTGTTCCGGGATCCGGCGGTGAAGTACATACGTTGGAAGAAGCGGGTCCAATCGCGGAAGAAATCGGGTATCCGGTTATCATCAAAGCGTCCTCAGGGGGCGGTGGACGTGGCATGAAAGTGGCAGCGACAGCTGCAGACTTGTCTGAAGCGTTCTCTTCTGCACGCGCAGAAAGCCAATTGGCTTTTGGTGATAATGCGGTTTATATCGAAAAATACCTCACGACCCCGCGCCATATTGAAATTCAAGTACTTGCAGACGGTCAAGGTAATGTCGTTCACTTGGGAGAGCGCGATTGCTCTTTGCAACGCCGTCATCAGAAGGCACTGGAAGAAACCCCATCACCTGCGCTGACTGACGAATTGCGTGAAAAAATTGGCAAATCTGTCGCCGATGCAGTTCGCACAATGGGATACGAAGGTGTTGGGACCATTGAGTTCCTCTATGAAAATGGTGAGTTCTATTTCATCGAAATGAACACGCGCTTACAGGTAGAGCACCCGGTAACCGAAATGGTAACTGGTATAGATCTGGTTCGTGAACAAATCAAAGTTGCAGCGGGGCAAAAACTTACCCTGACGCAGAAAGACATCAAATTCTCAGGTCATTCCATCGAATGCCGCATTACGGCTGAAGACCCGGTTACGTTTGCAGCCAGCCCTGGGCCAGTCCTTGATTTTCACGCGCCTGGCGGTTTAGGCGTTCGCGTAGATTCTGCCCTTTATGCTGGATATAACGTTCCACCCTATTACGACAGTCTCATCGCAAAATTGATTGTACATGGCGCAAACCGACAAGAATGTCTGTTACGCCTCAAACGCTCATTGGAAGAATTTGTTGTAGGCGGTATCAAGACGACCTTACCGCTGCATCAAGCTTTGATAGAAAATGAAGAGTTTATTTCTGGTGACTATAATATTCATTGGCTTGAAAAATTTATTGAGGAGAAGCGGTAGTTCTTCGCTTCCCTAATTGCGTATGACAGTACTAACACCTGAAATTCTTCTCAACGCTTATACTCATGGGATTTTCCCCATGTCTGAATCGAGGGACGACCCGGAAATTTTCTGGGTCGATCCCGAGAAGCGTGGGATATTTCCTTTAGATGATTTTCATCTATCAAAAAGCCTTCGCAAAAAAATAAAAAAATCGCCCTTTAAAATAACAGTAAATACGAGCTTTCGAAAAGTTATGAAGGCGTGTGCAGAGCCGGCAAATGACCGCCCGAGTACGTGGATAAATCGTACAATCCTTGATTTGTATACGGAACTGCATCAGCAAGGAAACGCTCATTCCATTGAATGCTGGCAAGATGAGGAACTTGTTGGAGGACTTTACGGTGTGTCATTCGCAGGCGCATTTTGCGGGGAGAGCATGTTTTCCCGTGAAAAAGATGCCAGTAAAATAGCCCTGACAGCCCTGATTGCTCGACTTAAAATTGGTGGCTTTCAGCTGCTGGATACACAGTTCCTAACAGATCACTTGGCAACCTTAGGTGCTATCGAAATTCCGAGGGAAGAATATCACCGATTGTTGGACAAAGCGTTGGCAGTTAACGGTGATTTCTATTCTTTGCCCTTTGATTGTTCAGCATCCGACATCTTACAGTCAATCACCCAAACATCATAAACCGGATGCTCTAACGCATTAAGTGCCGGACTCGAGGCAAACATCCATCCCATGAAAAGTGGGAGTGGTTCTTCGTCTTGTTGGCGTTCGTTAATTTCAAGGAAAGTGGAAGTCTCAGGTGTTTCCTCTGGGGGACGCTTTAAGCATTTCCGGACAGTTATATCCAGCGTGCCGTATGCTACTGTCTCGTCGATACCGACTGTAAGGTCCAGCGTCCGCGCCGTTACTTTATCAAGTGTGCGAAGAACCACTGCAACGCCAGCGTCAGATTCAGCGTATACGTATCCAGTGGAGGCTAGACACATTGGTACAGTCACAATTGCAGCGCATAGAAGTTTTTTCATGACAAATGGATGCCAATTCTTGCAGTTAAGCGAATAGTTTTTGAAATTTTATTTATCGCTTTTATCAGATGTGCTGAAAATAGCTTGCCCGATCAAGTCCATCAAACTGACAGAGCTTTGGGTAAACGTTATCTCGTCTCCATTTTCAAGCATATCTTCGGCGCCGCCAGGCTCCAGATCCAGATAACTACCGCCAAGCAGACTTTCCGCCGCAACTTTTGCTGCAGTATCTTCTGGAAGTAAAATGTTGTCCCTGATACTGATACCAACTATTGCGCGATATGTTTCAGGGTCGAGAATTTGACTTGTAACCGTTCCAACTTTAATTCCGCTCATCCGGACATCGCTGCCAATTTGCAAACCATCGATTTGATCGAACTTAGCGATCAAGTTCAATCCGCCATTGCCTGTGCCCAGATCAGCCGTTCGGTATGCGAAAACCAGAAAGATCGTTGCAAATGCGAGGACGACGCCCCCGATTATCGTTTCAACAATATTATTTCCCAACTTTCGCCCCCATCTTATCTAATACACAACGGATGTTTTTTATTCTGGTTTCCAAGCTTCATAATCAGCAGTACTTTTTTGCCGTGTACCACTTATTGAAACCGATCCACCCGGACGGTACGCATGTTCAGTACCTGTTAAATTTGGAAGATGTTCTTCTTCCCAGCTATTTTGAGCAACAGTTTGTTGTTCTGGCAGCATATCAGTCGTGTAATGCAACCAAATATGCCATGCGGCTGGAACTTTCGATGCTTCCGGGCTGCCTTTATAAACGACCCAACGACGTTGCCGCTTGAAGGGACCTGTTGGTTTACCTTTTTCTTTAAAGTAGCAGTTCCCAAACTGGTCTTCACCGACCTGTTCACCCTTCCACCATGTGAATAGCAATGTACCAAGCGTTGCCATAGTATTCTTCTTCCGTCAGAAAACCTTGTAAGTTAGGGGGAATATGGCATTCAAGCCACCATTCGTCTAGTCTAAGTTTATATTATGACTGCATTTATCCGCATTTTGTGTCTATTTGCAGGTGTTTTCTAGGCAATGCAATGTTCGGGCATTTGATTCTTCTCGGACACTCAATATTTGGCCAGAAAATCGTTGCTAAATTGTCCCACTAATAAAAATATATGGGGACATTTTCTATTAGTCATATTTTAACTAGTCACAAATCTGCCGAATTTAACGACATATGGGAAGTTCTGCCAGTTGGACACACTACATATGGTAAAGTCGGTGTTGACTTACCCCAATACGAGGCGCAACATCCATGCGTCTTCGAGGGATTGAGCTACTATATGTAGTGCATGACAATCTAAGAAATCGCCTTTACTGGCTGTTTTCCTAGGGTTCAAAGACAGTTGGGGAACAATTCAATATTAGGGACTTTATCACATGCGTATATCTCGGCGGTTTACCGATGACAATTCTTCACCTTATGCGAAAATTAAATTTCGGCAGACAACCAGTGAGATAAAAAACCCAGACGGGTCAATTGTCTTCAAACTTGATGACATTGACGTTCCATCTGAATGGTCACAAGTCGCGTGCGATATTATTGCCCAAAAATATTTTAGAAAAGCCGGCGTCCCTGCCCGCCTAAAAACATTTGATGAAACCGATGTCCCCGATTGGTTATCACGTCAAGTTGCTGATGAAGACGCCCTTGATGCACTTCCAGAAGACGAACGCTATAGCGGAGAGACTTCAGCAACTCAGGTTTTTGATCGCCTGGCAGGAACTTGGGCTTACTGGGGTTGGAAAGGTGGCTATTTTGATACCGATGATGATGCCCGTGCTTATTTTGATGAAATGCGTTACATGCTTGCCAAACAGATGGGAGCCCCTAACTCTCCTCAATGGTTTAACACTGGCCTACATTGGGCCTATGGCATCGACGGCCCCGCGCAAGGCCATTCCTATGTCGACTATAAAACTGGCAAACTAACAAAATCCAAAAGCTCTTACGAGCATCCACAGCCACATGCCTGCTTTATCCAGTCTGTCAGCGATGACCTTGTTAATGAAGGCGGCATCATGGACCTTTGGGTCCGTGAAGCACGTCTGTTTAAATACGGATCAGGTACCGGCACCAACTTCTCTAACGTTAGAAGTTCCGGGGAAAATCTTTCCGGTGGCGGAAAATCCTCTGGGTTGATGAGTTTCCTTAAAATCGGTGATCGGGCTGCTGGTGCGATTAAGTCTGGCGGAACCACACGCCGCGCTGCGAAAATGGTTACACTTGATATCGATCACCCGGATATCGAAGAATTTATCAGCTGGAAAGCGGTTGAAGAGCAAAAAGTTGCGGCGTTAGTAGCAGGTTCAAAACTGTGTAACCAACACCTAAATGCAGTGATCAACGCCTGCAATGATGTCGACGGCGATGAAGCGTACAACGTTTCAGAAAATCCCGCCCTTCGCAAAGCCATCGTTGGCGCACGCAAAGCCATGGTTCCTGAAAACTACATTCAGCGCGTCATTCAGTTTGCCAAACAAGGCTACACAGAAATTCAGTTCGATACTTATAACACTGACTGGGATTCCGAAGCGTATATGAGCGTATCCGGCCAGAATTCAAATAACTCTGTTCGTGTAACCGATGATTTTATTCAAGCCGTTCTTGATGATGGTAATTGGGATCTGATCCGTCGCGTGGATGGAAATGTCACAAATACAATCAAAGCTCGCGACCTTTGGGAAATGATTGGCGAAAGCGCATGGCAGTCTGCTGATCCGGGGCTCCAGTATGATACGACAATTAACGACTGGCACACATGCCCACAAGATGGCCGCATTAATGCTTCCAACCCTTGTTCGGAATACATGTTCCTTGATGACACCGCATGTAACCTGGCATCCTTGAACTTGATGAATTTCCGACGTGCAGATAAGAGCTTCGACATTGAAGGTTTCATTCACGCATCGCGCCTTTGGACTATCACTCTAGAGATTTCTGTTTTGATGGCTCAGTTCCCATCAGAAGAAATTGCAAAACTTTCTTATAAATTCCGGACACTGGGCCTTGGTTTTGCCAATATTGGCGGCCTTCTAATGTCGCAAGGTCTTTCATACGATTCTGATGAAGGCCGGGCCTTCTGTGGTGGCGTCTCTGCGTTAATGACCGGTACAGCCTATAAGACAAGTGCCGAAATGGCATCTGAGCTCGGAGCTTTCCCAGGATACAAGAAAAACACGAAGGATATGCTCCGTGTAATCCGTAATCACCGTAACGCAGCGTACAGTAACTCAACTGGATATGAGAAACTTGCAGTAACACCGGTTCCACTGGATGCAGCAAACTGTCAGGATCGTGACCTAATCGAAGCGGCTAAGGCTTCTTGGGATGATGCCCTTGCCCTTGGCGAGAAATATGGGTTCCGGAACGCACAATCAACTGTTGTTGCTCCAACCGGTACAATCGGTCTTGTCATGGACTGCGATACAACAGGGATTGAGCCTGACTTTGCGACAGTGAAGTTCAAAAAACTTGCTGGCGGTGGTTATTTTAAAATCATTAACAGAACCATTCCGGAAGCCCTGAGCAAACTTGGATACTCACGGTCTGAAAATAAAGAAATTATCTCCTATGCTGTCGGTCACGGTACATTGCAAGATGCACCCGGTGTTAATCACGTAACTCTTCGTGACAAAGGCTTCACCGATGATGTTTTGGAGCAGATTGAACAAGGGCTTGCCGCAAGTTTTGACATCAAGTTCGTTTTCAATAAATTCACATTGGGCGAAGACTTCTGCACAGATACCCTTGGCCTTAACGCAGATGATCTCAACGATTATAATTTTGACCTGCTGAAAGCGATTGGTTTTTCAAAAAAAGACATTGATGCAGCTAATAATTTCTGCTGCGGTACCATGACGTTAGAAGGCGCACCTTACCTAAAAGATGAACACCTTTCAGTGTTCGATTGCGCTAATCCGTGTGGTCGCATCGGAAAACGTTATCTCTCCGTAGATAGCCACATTAAGATGATGGCAGCGTCTCAACCCTTCATCTCTGGTGCCATCTCGAAAACAATCAACATGGCGAATTCCAGTACCGTTGAAGATTGCAAAGAGGCGTATCTTCTGTCTTGGAAACTGGGTCTCAAAGCAAATGCACTCTATCGCGATGGCTCTAAACTCAGCCAACCTCTTTCCGCCATCTCAATAGACGAAGAAGACGAGATGGAATTAGAAGAAATCGCAAAGGTCTCACCAGCTGCCGCCAGCACTGTTATTGCTGAACGTATTGTTGAACGTATCGCAGGTGGCCGCAAGAAACTGCCAACTCGCCGTAAAGGGTACACGCAGAAAGCTGTTGTTGGTGGTCATAAAGTTTACTTGCGCACAGGTGAATATGATGACGGTAGTGTTGGTGAGATATTTATCGACATGCATAAAGAAGGCGCCGCCTTCCGTAGTTTGATGAATAACTTCGCCATCGCCATTTCAATTGGTCTTCAGTATGGCGTCCCACTGGAAGAGTTTGTTGAAGCCTATACCTTCACGCGATTTGAACCCTCAGGGATTGTTGAAGGCAATGACGCAATCAAGATGTCTACATCAATCTTGGACTATCTGTTCCGCGAGCTTGCCATCTCTTATGAAGGCCGTAACGATCTTGCCCATGTAAATGTGGATGATCTGCGCATTGACGCCATTGGCGGTGGTGAAAAGCAGGCAGAAATTGGTGAAAACCAACAATCGGAAGCCGCTACTCAGCTGGATAATGTCATTAATCTGGCATCTACAGGCTATATCCGTTCCAAGAATTTTGAAGTGCTTCAAGGCGGTTTGTCTGGGATGACAATGAATTTGAGCGGACAACAAGCTGCGTCCGGTGGCAGTGCTGTTACGAGTGCGGCCGTAACGACTGCAGCGCCATCAGTTTTAAGCGGCGGCACAACAAGGTCAGCACCAAGCTCTAAACGTGCAAACCAGGTGAATGAAGCCCGTATGAAAGGTTATGAAGGCGATAGTTGCATGGAATGTGGAAACTTCACGCTCGTTCGAAACGGAACTTGCATGAAATGTGATACTTGCGGATCTACAAGCGGCTGTTCTTAATCACCGCTTATCTGTAATAGCTCACCCCCGGGAGATCAATTTATATGATGCTCCCGGGAAGGTGAGTTTTACGGCTGTTATTGTATCGTTCTGCTGCCAGGTGCGGCGCTCAACAACGAACAATGCATCTCCTTCTCTAATCCCAAGAATATCCGCAATCTCTTTGTCAGCGATCTCAGCTGAAAATGCATGCTCAGCATCAGAAAACGGCTCTTTCTCCACCAGCCATTCGTTGGGGCTAATCTCTTCGAAACTCTCGTCCTTTGCTGAAGGTACGCGGTCCAAGTTGATCCATCGATCTTCGTATTGGTAAGGGGTTTCATCTGCAAAATGCAGGCATCGGATATGAAGTACTTTGGAATTGCTTGCTAAAGCCAGTTTTGCTTTAACGCCATCTGGTGCAATTTCCACTGAGTTTTCGAGCAATGCATATCTGTATGCGGAACCACGCGCTACAATTTCTTTGCGTACAATCGGAATTTGCAGTTTAGCAGCTCTGTCCGGTTGATGAGCCACACGCGTACCGGATTTTCGTTTACGTTCAACTACACCACATTCTGCGAGCTCTCTCACCGCGCGGTTCACCGTCATTCGGGAACAACCATACTCTTCCGCAAGCTTTTCTTCCCCCGGGATAATTTCTCCCGGCGCCCAATATCTGCTTTTTATTTTCTCCATAATATCGGCTTTAATTGCCTGAAAAGAAGAAGTTTTAATATTTTTCAAAGGTCTATTCCGGAATTAACGCTGTAAATCAATAACATAACGGAAGTCTAGCATTTCAATCAAGCGAATGATCGAAAACACATCCACCGCAATGACATTTTTGATTGACGTATTATGTCTATACATAATATCAATATGAGCAGACAAAGCAAACGGTAAAGGTCCGACTGTGGAAACAACTCTTTATGTGAATACAAATTTGGCGACGATGTCTTCAGACGTTTCCAGTGATTATGGATTGGTTGAAGATGGCGCCTTGGCGATTAATGATGGCCGAATTGTTTGGGTTGGAGAATTATCAAAACTCCCACAACAGTATGCGGAACCAAATTGTAAACGAATTGATCTCGAAGGCAGACTTACAACCCCTGCCCTGATCGATTGCCATACGCATCTTGTTTTTGGCGGTAACCGCGCACGGGAGTTTGAACTCAGACTAAACGGGGCGAGCTACGAAGAAATCTCCCGGAGTGGCGGTGGTATTATGTCTACGGTCAAAAGTACCCGTGAATTAGATAGGCAACAGCTTTTAGATGCTGCCCTTCCCCGTTTGGATGCGATGATAGCAGAAGGTGTGGGAACGATTGAGATTAAATCCGGTTACGGTTTGACAGTTTCCGACGAGCTTAAGATGTTGAGAGTAGCCCGTGACCTTGGAAACTTACGATCTGTACGAATTAATACATCATTTTTAGGGGCCCACGCTATTCCACCGGAATATGCGGATCGTGGGAATGATTATATTACTGAAGTATGCCTGCCCGCTATGGAACAAGGTGCAAACGAGGACCTAATTGACACCGTGGATGCGTTCTGTGAAGGGATCGCATTTTCGCCAGCTCAGGTTGCGCGGGTTTTCGATAAAGCGACGGAGCTCGGTTTATCCGTTAAAATTCATGCAGAACAACTATCAAATCTGGGCGGAGCAACACTGGCAGCATCATATGGCGCCATATCAGCAGATCATCTGGAGCACCTTGATGCTGCAGGTGTCGACGCCTTAAAGGAAGCTGGCAGTGCTGCTGTGTTATTGCCGGGTGCATTTTACACGTTGCGCGAAACCAAAATGCCACCAGTCGAACTCCTGAGACAGGCACATGTCCCAATTGCGATTGCAACAGATTGTAATCCGGGATCTTCCCCCATGGCGTCGCTGCTTCTTGCAATGAATATGGGTTGTACTTTGTTTCGTTTAACACCTGAAGAAGTGCTTGCAGGAACTACCTGCAATGCAGCTATCGCGCTAAACCTTCATGAAGAAATTGGAAGTTTGGAAGTTGGAAAACTTGCCGAACTTTCCATTTGGGATGTCGATCATCCTTCTGAATTATCGTACCGAGTGGGGTTCAACCCGCTGTTTAAAACAATACGCGGAGAGAAGTAAATGACAATGATCCTAGTCCCGGGACATGCAACGCTAAATGATTTACTACAAATTGTGGAAAATAAGGCGGTCGTTAAATTGCATAGATCTGTCAGATCCGCGGTGGAAAAAAGTGCAGCCCTTATTAAAGCCGCGGCTAGCGGCGAAGAGGCCGTTTACGGTGTAAATACAGGCTTTGGGAAGCTTGCGAGCATAAAAATCCCAACTGAAGATACTGAAACCTTGCAACGCAATCTTGTTTTATCCCATTGCAGCGGTGTTGGGGATCCACTGGATGAGAAGGTTGTCCGCTTGATTATGGGATTGAAACTACTTTCGTTGGGTCGCGGTGCATCAGGCGTTCGCTGGGAACTCATAGAACAGCTTGAGACAATGGCCGAAAGAAACGTTATCCCCTTTATTCCGGCGCAAGGGTCGGTTGGAGCATCTGGCGATCTTGCTCCGCTCGCGCATATGGCAGCCGTCATGATCGGAGAAGGCGAAGCTTATTTTAACGGTGAGCGGATGAAAGGGTCCGAAGCGTTATTGAGAGCGGAGATTGAGCCTTTAGTACTCGGAGCAAAAGAAGGACTGGCCCTGATCAACGGCACGCAAGCGTCCACAGCCCTCGCACTAATCGGTTTATTCAAAACATGGAACTGCGCACAATCGGCTTTAATTACGGGAGCGCTTTCAACAGATGCTGCTATGGGATCTGGAGCCCCGTTCCGCGCAGAAATTCAAACGTTGCGCGGACATCAGGGTCAGATTGATGCTGGTTTCACACTTCGCGGCTTGATGGAAGGTTCAGAAATTCGGGAAACTCACCGAGAAGGAGACGCGCGCGTTCAAGACCCTTACTGCATCCGGTGCCAACCACAAGTTATGGGAGCCGTAATCGATTTGTTACGCCAAACAGGTAAAACCTTGCAGATCGAAGCGAATGCAGTAACCGATAACCCGCTTACACTGAGTGATGGTGAAATCGTATCGGGTGGCAACTTTCATGCCGAACCGGTTGCTTTTGCTGCTGATATAATTGCCCTTGCTGTTGCAGAAATTGGATCTATCTCACAAAGGCGTATTTCGTTGCTCGTTGATCCGGCTTTGAGTTTTGGTCTTCCGGCTTTCTTATCTCCAAATCCCGGTTTGAATTCAGGGTTGATGATTGCGGAAGTAACTTCCGCCGCATTGATGTCAGAAAATAAACAAAAGGCACATCCCGCTTCAGTTGACTCCACACCAACATCGGCAAATCAGGAAGATCATGTGTCTATGGCATGCCATGGTGCCAGACGCCTGCTGGATATGACAGCTAATCTGGAACGTATTTTAGGTATTGAAGCACTCTGTGCTGCCCAAGGGGTTGAGTTCCGTGCTCCTTTCAAAACAAGTGAACGATTAGAGAATGTTATTGGCCGAATTCGAAAGCACGTTAGTGCTGTTGTTGAGGATCGATACTTGGCACCTGATTTGGAGGTTGCCGCAGACCTATTACGTACGGGGGAACTCTGTAAGGCCGCAGGCCTTGATGTTCTGCCTCAACTAGACACCCACAACTAAATATTCATCGGAGAGACTAAATGACTGATCCACGTCATAATATTCGTGAAATTCGCGCCCCGCGCGGAACCGAAATCAGTGCAAAATCCTGGATGACCGAAGCGCCCCTTCGTATGCTGATGAATAATTTGGATCCAGATGTAGCCGAAAACCCCAATGAGCTGGTGGTGTATGGTGGTATTGGCCGTGCAGCACGTACATGGAAAGATTTTGATATCATCACTGAACAGCTTAAAGAGCTTGAAGGTGATGAAACACTACTTGTGCAGTCGGGTAAAGCTGTTGGTGTTTTCAAAACCCATGAAGATGCGCCGCGCGTTTTAATCGCAAATTCAAATCTTGTCCCCAACTGGGCAAACTGGGATCATTTTAATAAATTGGATAAAGCCGGTTTGATGATGTATGGCCAAATGACCGCTGGTTCATGGATTTATATTGGCAGTCAGGGAATTGTTCAGGGTACATACGAGACGTTTGTTGAAGCGGGTCGTCAGCATTTTGAGGGCAATTTGTCAGGTAAATGGATCCTGACAGGTGGCCTTGGTGGCATGGGCGGTGCACAACCACTTGCGGCTGTCATGGCAGGAGCGTGTTGTCTTGCTGTTGAGTGCAATGAAGAAAAAATTAATTCCCGCAAACGCACTCGTTATTTGGACGAGAAGGCAGACAGCTTGGATGAAGCCTTAGCTATGATCGAAAAATGGACAGCCGCTGGCGAGGCTAAGTCTGTTGGATTACTTGGAAATGCCGCAGATATATTCCCCGAAATGGTTAAGCGTGGTATTCGTCCCGATCTGGTTACCGATCAAACATCCGCTCATGATCCAATTAATGGATATTTACCGCAAAATTGGACCATGGCGCAATGGTTGGACGGACAACAGAACGATCCAAAAGGCGTTGAAAAAGCAGCCCGTGCCTCTATGAAAACTCAGGTAGAGGCAATGGTCGCTTTCTCTGATGCCGGCATCCCAACCGTTGATTATGGAAATAATATTCGGCAGATGGCATTCGAAGAAGGGCTGGAGAGAGCTTTTAGTTTTCCAGGTTTTGTTCCTGCATATATTCGCCCGCTTTTCTGTGAAGGCATTGGCCCGTTTCGTTGGGTTGCCCTGTCTGGAGACCCTGAAGACATCAGAAAAACCGATGCTAAGGTCAAAGAATTAATACCTGATAACACGCACTTACATAACTGGCTTGATATGGCGAATGAACGAATTGAATTTCAGGGACTGCCAGCTCGAATTTGCTGGGTTGGACTTGGAGATCGTCATCGCTTGGGTCTGGCGTTCAACGAAATGGTTAAGAGCGGAGAACTAAAAGCACCTATTGTTATAGGGCGAGATCATTTAGATTCAGGTTCAGTTGCATCGCCAAACCGTGAAACAGAATCCATGAAAGATGGATCAGACGCCGTTTCAGATTGGCCGCTCCTAAACGCACTGCTCAACACGGCTTCTGGTGCAACATGGGTAAGTTTTCATCACGGCGGTGGTGTTGGTATGGGCTTTAGTCAGCATTCAGGTATCGTAATTTGCTGTGATGGTAGTGACGCCGCGGCAAAACGGATCGAGCGCGTTCTCTGGAATGACCCTGCGACGGGTGTCATGAGGCACGCAGACGCAGGCTACGAGATTGCAAAAGAATGCGCCCGTTTACATGAGCTAAAACTCCCTGCAATTTTGTGATCAATTGAAAAGATAGAGCCCGGCAAAAATTTTTTGGTTTATTAATCAGCCCCAACCAGTTTTAAAGCCTTTACGACGGGCGTTCATAGTGACCGTCCGTTTCACTTTTGGTGCAATAATTTCAGGAACAGGTTTGCTGAACAACCAGCCTTGACCATAATCCACCCCGGCTTGTTTCAGCAAAGTGGCTTGCTCTTTTGTTTCAACCATTTCGGCAATAGTTCCGATTTTAAGATCCATACAAAGACGTGCCATGCATCGCAGGATTGCTTGATCTCGTTTGTTATTAAGAACGTCCCGGACGTAAGCACCATCAATTTTCACAAAGTCCGTATTGAGGGCACGAATATATTCAAATGAAGCGGCACCTGCCCCCATGTCATCCAGACTTACATGCAATCCTTTTTTGCGGAAGGTTTGAAGAACACGATCCGCACGAATTAGATCTTTCATTTGACTTGTTTCGGTAACTTCGAGTCCCAGAAAACTGCTGACATCCGAATTTTGATCAATCAGATAATTAAGCGAGTCGATAAATCCGTCATTTTCCAATGAATGACCGGAAATATTAACAGCGAGATTAGGTGTCTGAGTACCCTTAACCTTGAAACTCTTTAAATATTCAATAGATTTTTTTACAACAGCCAAATCAAGGTCAAGAATGATTCCGACTTCTTCAGCAAATGTTACTGTTTCATATGGGGATTCCCCATCTTTGAAACGGCAAAGAACTTCATGGTGATGTATATGTTCGTCAATGAGACTGACAATTGGCTGGTAAACCAATTTAAACTGATGTTTCTGGAAAACGGCTTTAAGGGTGGAAATCCGGTTCATAGTGGTTTCCATTCGGCCCTGCAGACCATCTGCAAGATTTTGAATACTAAAATCCTGTTCTTCGTTGCTGACAAAGCTGTTCACCACGAACATCAACGCATTACTGGCATTTTCGGAAGATAGCTGGCCTTTATCAAGATCAATACTACTAGGTGACACCTTCACACCATGTCCGGGGGACACTTCATCGGACAGTATTTCAACTTTATCTTGCAGCAATTTGCCATCGAAAGATTTGCTGTGCAGGACACCGTATTTGTCACCGTCAATTCTACCCGCAGAATCACCACCATATGAATAGCTTCGAAGAACAGCACCCATTTTTCCTAGGAATTCATCCATTCCCTGTTCAGTAGTGTTTGCTGCCATGTCACGGATATTATCCATATGCAGCAATGTCAACTCAAGTTCCTGACCCGTTTCCGAAGCGAGCGATAGTTGATCATTGGCTAGCTTAACAAAGTCATTTTTGTCAAGAAGTCCCGTTTCACTGTCACGGTGAACTGAAAGCGATTGAGCTGCTGGTAAGCCTGAGACATTAATTGTGAGGTAAATATGACCGTGCGTTCGCGGTAGACTACAAGCACCAACGATAGAGGAAACATTTGTGCTTGCCATACGGGCCGCGACAGGGCTGATGCGCTCACCTTCTGACATATTTCCTAAGAGATACGAAATAACTCGTCGATCCAAGGGATCTAAGACTTCCTCAAACTTTAGTCCCATCAACTCTTTGATGTCTTTACCTGTAATTCCTTTGGCAGCACCGGAAACAAATACAATAACACCAGATCTATCTAGCTCAATTAGCAGATCTGCTGCGGCAAACGAAAAAGCGACAAATCGTTCTTTATCGTCACGGAGATCGTTCATTTTTGCATTTTGAGTCACATTTACACCCTCTTGATATAATTCCACTCTACAGTCGAATTCATTAAGAAAGAGCAAATAAAAAGCCCGGAAATTACCGGGCTCTAAATCTTTAGTATTATTGAAATTTAACTTTGTGGCTTGGGGTCCGGCATAACAGTACGGATGTGCAACTCCCGGAGGTTCTTTGATGGAACCTCTGCTGGTGCTTGCATCATCAGATCTTGTGCCTGTTGGTTCATTGGGAAAAGAATGACTTCCCTAATATTTGGCTCGTCTGCCAGCATCATAACGATACGGTCAACACCCGGTGCAATGCCTCCATGGGGAGGTGCGCCATATTTAAACGCGTTGAGCATGCCACCAAAACGCTCTTCAACAACGCTTGCATCATATCCAGCAATTTCAAATGCCTTCATCATGATTTCTGGGCGGTGATTTCGGATGGCGCCGGAGGAAAGTTCGATACCGTTACAAACGATATCATATTGATAGCCTTTGATTTCCAGTGGGTCCATCGTCTCCAACGCTTCCAAACCACCTTGTGGCATTGAGAACGGGTTATGACTGAAATCGAGTTTCTTTTCTTTTTCATCATATTCAAACATTGGGAAATCAATAACCCAACAAAATTTGAAAATGTTCTTTTCGCAAATATCAAGATCTTGCCCGACGATATTACGAGCTTTACCTGCAAGTTCAGCTGCTTTCAGTTCTTTATCACACGCAAAGAAAATTCCGTCACCATCTGAAACACCAGCGATTTCTTGAATTTGTGCAAGACGATCTGGATCAAGGTTTTTAGCGATAGGCCCTTTTGCTTCACCGTCTTTAAAGATGATGTAGCCAAGTCCACCTGCACCTTCTTTTCGCGCCCACTCATTCATTTTATCGAAGAAACTACGTGCCTTGCTTCCGGCACCTGGCGCTGGGATCGCGCGAACAACGGATCCGCTTTCAACTGATTTTGCAAACAGACCAAAACCGGAGCCACGGAACACGTCAGTTACATCAGAGAGAATAATCGGGTTCCGAAGATCTGGTTTATCAGATCCATATTTCATCATAGCTTCAGAGAACGGGATCCGAACAAATGGCGTTTCCACAATACGGTCACCCGCAAAATCTTGGAATACCTTTGTAAGTACTGGTTCAACCGCATTAAAAACATCTTCTTGAGTGACATACGCCATCTCGATATCCAGCTGATAGAATTCTCCGGGGCTACGATCTGCACGGGCATCTTCGTCACGGAAACAAGGTGCGATCTGGAAGTAACGGTCAAAACCGGACATCATCACAAGCTGTTTGAACTGTTGCGGCGCTTGTGGCAACGCATAGAACTGACCAGGATGCATACGACTAGGAACCAAGAAGTCGCGCGCACCTTCTGGTGACGAGGCTGTCAGGATCGGAGTCTGGAATTCCATGAACCCTTGATCCTGCATCGATGTCCGTAATGCAGAAATGACCTTGGAACGTAATATGATGTTGTTATGTAGACGCTCGCGACGCAAATCAAGATAACGATGGCGAAGACGGATCTCCTCAGGATATTCCTGTTCACCGAATACTGGCATAGGAAGATCTTCTGCGGCCGACTGTAACTCAAAATCTTCGATATCGAGTTCTATCTGACCTGTCGGCAGATTTGGGTTAATCGCATCGTCTAAACGTGCAACGACTTTACCTGTGACCGTAATTACGCTTTCAGAGCGGACGGCTTCTACTTCAGGGAAAATTGCAACATCTGTTTCAATGACGCATTGGGTAATCCCGTAATGGTCCCGTAAATCGATAAACAACAAATTACCATGGTCTCGTTTACGATGGACCCAACCAGAAAGGCGGACTGTTTTTCCAACATCGCTGTCACGAAGTTCAGCGCAAGTATGTGTACGATAACTATGCATCAGGGTTCTCTTATTGCTTGTCAGGGACCAATTACCCAATGAAGGGCTTTAAAGGGGTTGTATTACATGGTTTTTTAACGAACGCCAACCTTCCTTTGTGCTATAAAATGGACTAACCTTGTGTCTAAGCAAAAATTTAGTTGAATTCAGGCTCTAATTTCGGTCAGAGGCTGCCAAAAAAGAAAAAGAGACATAATGCAAATAGTCACGAAGACTGATGACCTTGAGATTTTGTGTGCGAGATTGTCAGAATATTCTTATGTCACAATTGATACTGAATTTTTGCGAGAAAGTACTTTTTGGCCTGAACTTTGTCTGGTTCAAATTGCAAGTGATGACGAATCCGCGATTATTGATCCCTTGGCCGAAGGCATTTCACTAGAACCACTTTTTAAACTTCTGCAAAATCCAAATGTTTTAAAAGTATTCCATGCAGGAAGACAGGATTTGGAAATTTTTCACCATCTGTCAGGAGAAGTTCCGACCCCAATTTTTGACACCCAAGTTGCTGCCATGGTTTGCGGATATGGCGAGTCTGTAGGATATGACACGCTTGTTGCCAGCCTTACAGGCGCAAGCATCGACAAGTCCTCACGCTTTACAGACTGGTCAAGACGACCGCTTAGTGATCGACAGCTTACCTATGCCGAAGCAGATGTGACCCATTTGCGCGTAGTTTATGCCAAACTGGAGGAAAAGCTTCGGACTACAGAACGTGAAGACTGGCTTGCAGGTGAAATGAAAGTTTTAGAAACGCCTGAAACCTATTTGGTTCCGCCTGAAAATTCATGGAAACGAATTAAATCCAGAAATAACAAACCGCGCTTTCTTGCAATTTTGCAGGCGATTGCTGCTTGGCGTGAAAATCAGGCTCATCGCCAAAATATTCCACGTAATCGGATCCTCCGGGATGAAGCGCTGCTGGAAATTGCTTCAAACCCGCCGAGTAATGAAGAAAAGCTCTCTCATGTTCGCGGTATAGGTCGAAAATTTGCCGATGGTAAAATGGGGGCAGGACTTCTAGCTGCGATTAAAACCGGTAAGGAACTCCCTGAGGAAGATTGCCCATTTGTTGCTCAGAAAACGCCTCTTCCTAAAGGAATGGGGCCTTTAATGGACTTGCTTCGCGTTCTTTTGAAGATGCGTTGTGAAGAGAATGAAGTTGCCCAGAAACTTGTTTGTTCTTCTGCCGAACTTGAAAAAATTGCGGCTGATGACAATGCTGAAGTCCCTGCCCTAGTCGGATGGCGCTTTGAAATGTTCGGTAAAGATGCACTCGCCTTAAAAGCAGGTAAAATTGCATTCACTGCCGAGGGTAGAAAAATCCGGCTTATTACTCTTGAATAGACCGGATTGATGATGTCTTCCCAAGGCTGCTCGCAAGGGCAGCCAGTCGGCTTTTAACGTGTACACCACACAAAACCATTAGCTCCTCAGGGATTTCCAGTACAATTTCTTTCTCTGTGGAAACTAGGTTTGTTCTTGGAAGAATACCCGTCGTTCCCCCACTAAGAGTGTGAGACAACCGAAGCGCAAGCCCGAGGCTCAACGCATGGTTTTTTGACACGTCATCAACAAGCCACAAACCACCTGATGGCGCTTGACCAGACAGATCACCGCTATAACGGGCGTACACTGTTAGTGCTACTATGGCGCGTCCCTTGTGACCAATGCCACTGAAAGGAGCTCGAAAAATACGCCGGTAAGCTTGTGCTGCACGGTAATCACTGCTCATGGACCATGCTATATCAGACAATGTAGCGGCGGCGAGTGCAAGCCGTTGACCTTTTTCATCAAGAACCGTAAAAGCCGGGATCATCCAATCGAATATCTCTAATCCATGCTCAGCAAAACGTCCTTCTTTTGCCGCCATGTCACGACAAGCTTCCAACAATGGATCAAGCTTCCTGACGGGTTTTTTCAGTTCTGAGAAAAGCATTCCCTCACGAAGACCGTTGGAAGAAAAAATAACATTCTTTGGCTGTACCACAGTAAACAATTGATCCATTATCAAAGCAGCCGTTCTCATTGTTCCGGCTCTTGCTCTCCGGGTATTGGGGTTCAATCGAAGTTCATCCTCGCTTAAAGAGAGAATTTCATCAATCAAGTCTTTCATCGTCTCAAACGAAAGTTTGTAGTTATGAACAATATTCAACGAGTGACCAATTTTGGAAATATGATATTTAGCCAGCGCCCGCCAAGCACCGCCAACAACATAAAAATTCTTCCCCTTCAACTCATCTAGCCAAGTTACTTGGGCAAAGTGTTCGTGAAGGTCCGATATAAGTGCCTCTTCGGTCATTTCCATACGAGATAACCTGAGTGCCCCCAGTGGTAACGTCGTAGTATCTCCAACTTTGTGATCAGATATTTTAACAAGTTCAAGGCTACCACCACCAAGATCACCAACCAGACCATCTGCAAATGGCATCCCTGATAGAACACCCAAACCTGCATATCTAGCCTCTTGTTTGCCGCTTAGAACTTGCACATTAAGGTCACATTCTTGCTCAATTTCTGAGACAAACTCAGAACCATTATCAGCTTCACGTACAGCCGCTGTCGCAGCAACGATGACCCGATCTATTCCCATATGGTTCACGAGTGTTGTATAGCGCTGTAATGCTGCCATAGCATCTCGCATAGCATCTTCACCAAGCATACTGGAGCTACCAAGATCACGTCCAAGGCCACATAGTACTTTTTCATTGAATTTGGGCATAGGGACACGCGATGGACCGTCGAAGACAACCAAACGCACCGAGTTAGAACCGATATCGATAACAGCCGTCAAATTTTTTGACGATTTACTGACTGGATCAAGACGTTCGTCTCGAGTCTCCAAAGTTTTTTGCACGTAATCTACTCTTTGCAATAAGCTTAAATCGGAGGTGTTAATTTTGGCACCGGGTTATTGACCTTTAACGCTTTTCCGCGTCCAGATAAAGATGGATTTGTTAAAAAGTAATTATGAGCAGAAAAAGGCTTCTTGGCTTTTGGGTGTCGCGTGTATTCCCCATCGGGACCAAGTGTCCAACGTTGCTCTGTATCTTTAAGGCAAGCCACCATGATCTGATCCAACACCTGACGATGAACCGTCTCGTTTGTGATAGGAAGCAGCGTCTCAATCCGTCGATCAAAATTTCGAGGCATCCAATCAGCTGATGTAATAAATACAAGCGCGTTCTGAGAAGGCATTTCCTGACCGTTTCCAAAACAAACAATCCTCGAATGCTCTAGAAAACGTCCCACAATACTCGTCACGTGAATATTTTCAGACAGGTTAGGCACCCCAGGGCGTAAACAACAAATTCCACGAACAACTAATCTGATATCAACTCCGGCATTACTTGCTTTGTAGAGGATATCAATAATTTCAGAATCAACGAGAGAATTAAGCTTTGCCCATATAGCTGCAGGTTTTCCCTGTTTTGCAAAACTGATTTCTTTCTCAATCATTTCAATTAGCGAGCTACGGAGATTATAGGGCGAAAGGTGAAGCTTGCTTAAACCCACAGGTTTTGCATATCCCGTGATATAATTGAACATTAACGAAACGTCCTTCGCAAGAGCCTTATCATCTGTAAACAGAGACAAATCTGAGTAGACTTTTGCGTTCGCCGGATGATAATTTCCTGTTCCAAAATGCATATAGCTTTTAAGACTGCTGCCCTCGCGCCTAACAACAAGGGACACTTTCGCATGGGTTTTCAGATCTAAAAATCCGTATATGACCTGTGCGCCAGCACGTTCCAAATCACGCGCCCATTTAATATTGGCCTCTTCGTCGAAACGAGCTTTAAGTTCAATAAGAGCGGTTACCGATTTCCCCGCTTCAGCAGCTTCAACGAGCGCTTTTACGATTGGGCTATCTGACGTGGTTCGATACAATGTGTGCTTTATGGCGACCACGTCAGGATCTGCGGCCGCTTGACGCAAATACTGAACCACAACATCAAACGTCTCATAAGGGTGATGCACAATAAAATCTTTAACACCTATCGCGTTGAAGACATTACCTCCAGCATCTTTCACTCGTTCAGGATATCGAGGGACTACCGGTTTGAAGATCAGGTCTGGACGCTCGTCCGTAATAAGTTGTTCGACTTGAGAAATCCCGAGCGTCCCATCAACGGCAGTGATCGCTCTGTCATCGATTTCCATTTCGTTTGCCAAGAAACTGGATAAAGAAGATGACATATTCTTATCAACTTTTAACCGGATCACACTTCCTCGGCGGCGGCGTTTAAGCGCAGTTTCAAATAAACGAACAAGATCTTCGGCTTCTTCCTCGACCTCTATGTCGCTGTCTCGGATCAGCCGGAACAACCCAGCCTCTTCAACTTCATATCCCGGAAATAGTTTATCCAGAAACAACGTAATAATTGTCTCAAGAGCGATGAACCGGATCGCCTGTCCTGGGAGGCGTACAAATCGTTTTATAGCGGGTGGAAATGGCAGTAGTGCTTTCAGCCGTGGTTCCTGTTTAATTCCTGCCATCTGCAGGATCATACCAAAACCCAAATTTTGAATAAACGGAAACGGATGTGACGGATCAATAGCCATCGGCGTCAAGATCGGGAAAATCTGCTCATCAAAATAAGTTTCCAACCAAATTTGATCGGCATCAGATAGATCAGCCGAACTTGCGACGGAAATGCCCTCTTCCATCATCTCTTCAGCAAGATGTTTCCAGATGCGTTGCTGTTCGACAATTAGACGGTTAGCTTTTATTTCTATCCGTTCTAATGCTTTTGACGGGGTGAGGCCGTCCGGGCTCATAGTTGTAATACGCGCTTTCACTTGTCCCCAAAGACCAGCGACACGCACCATATAAAATTCATCAAGATTAGTGGCCGAAATAGACAGGAAACGAACACGTTCTAAAAGTGGATGTTTTGGGTTGTTCGCTTCTTCCAGAACACGTCCGTTAAAAGACAGCCACGATAATTCTCGGTTAATAAACCGGGATGTCGTTGTTGCATCGGTAGCCTTTTTATCTTTATTTTTCGAAACCGGTACTGGTGAGTTCACGTCTATCCTATCTATTCGTTAAACAGCTCAACCTTTTTGCCAGAAAAGTATCAAGGATTTATGACACCATCGCTTCAGATCCAGAAACGACGGTGTCTGATGGTAATGTATATCTAGCGAACCCGTTTCCAAGTTTGTGTTTTACAAAGGAAAAGAACGCAACCTTTGACCTCAAGTGTTTTTTCATCAGCCAAAGACATTTCTGAGCTATAGGTCTCACCGTCTTCAGGATTATAAATGTATCCATCTTCCCATTCATTATCACCTGTTTTTTCAAGACCTTTTAACAGGTTGATACCGAGGATACCGCGTGTTCTAAGGTCTTCATTGCGGTTATTGATATCTGTTTTTGGCGCCCCTTTTTCGTTGTTGGGCTCTTTCAACCAAATAATCTCACCACAAAATTTATCACTGTCACAAGATTTGATCTCAACATGACTTTTCCCGTCGACAGTTTCCCAAACACCAGTAACATCGGCACTTACACTACCAACGAACAAAAAGACGCTTGCCAATACCGTTAAAGCTACACCAATTATTTTCATAATGTCCCCTTCTATTAGACTTACATGGTACCGGGGAACGCACCCCCGTCCAAGAGAATATTCTGTCCCGTAATAAAGCCAGCTTTGTCGCTGCAAAGAAACGCACAAGCCGCACCAAATTCTTCAGGTTGTCCAAATCGGCCAGCGGGGTTGAGCTTTGCACGTTCTGCCATAATTTCTTCAATAGGACGACCTGTTGCTTTCGCAGCAGGTGCCATAGTTGAAAGTAACCTGTCTGTTTCGAACGGTCCTGGAAGCAATCCATTTATAGTCACATTGTGAGCAACTGTTTTTCTAGAAATACCCGCACAAAACCCTGTAAGACCTGCCCGTGCACCGTTTGATAGGCCCAATATGTCTATAGGCGCCTTAACCGCAGCCGATGTGATATTTACGATGCGGCCAAATTTTCTATCCTGCATTCCGTCAACTGTTTGTCGGATCAACTCAATAGCTGTTAACATGTTGGCATTAATGGCCTTCATCCAGTCATCAATCGTCCAGTCATGAAAGTCACCGGGAGGCGGACCGCCCGCATTATTAACAAGAATGTCAGGGCTCGCACATTCTTCAAGAACAGCCTTGCGTCCTTCTACAGTTGTAATGTCGCCAGCGATCGCCTTTACATCAACACCATATTTATTCGTGATAAATTCGGCTGTGTCCTTAAGCGGACCCTCTGTACGGGCGGTCAAAACGAGGTCAACCCCCTCTTCTGCCAATGCAATTGCGCAAGCACGTCCAAGTCCTTTACTCGATGCGCAAATGATCGCCCGACGACCTTTAATCCCAAAGTCCATGTTGCTTTTCCTTACTTTCAAATAAAGTGCGAACGAGTGGTATCGTTATATTTCGTTTTTCAGCTAATGACAAATCATCCAACTCCGAGACGATTGCAACCGCCTGTTTAAAGGATCTTTCAAGCCTAGTGATTAGATATTGAATAACATCAGGTGATATTTGTAATTGCCTGTCCGAGAAAAGTTTGAGCAAAATCGATGCAAATAAGACATCATCAGGTTCACTTATTTTGGTAATCTGAACCGCCCCCATTCTGGATTTCAGATCTGGGAGTTTTATGCTCCATTCTGTAACAGCTTTGGAGCTGGTCATCATTAACGAACTGCCATTTTCCCGCACAAGATTATAGAGATGGAACAGCTTTTCTTCATTTAATTCAAATCCGATATTTTCAAGAACTAGCGGGCGCGCGGCTATTTCACTCAAGGCATTAATATCAAGGGTATCCAAATCATCTTCGTTAATTGTAACCGCACCGCATTTGTTGGCCCATACTTGACTAAGATGCGTTTTACCGCACCCTTCGGGGCCAATAACTAGCAGAAAAGGGCCCGGCCAGTCGGGCCAGCGGTCTATCCAGGCGACAGCGTCCTCATTCGGATGAGAGACCAGAAAATCTTCACGCCCAAGTGCCGTTCGATAAGCGAAATCCATAGGGATTTGCTTCATACATCTTCTCCAGAATGTTCGATCTCATCCGCATCACCGTAGATAGGACTGGCCATGTACTGAGTAAGGGCAAAGCGGCTAAGAACCCCAACTACGGCCGCAACAGGAACTGCAAGCAGTATGCCTACGAACCCGAACAAACTACCTCCAGCAAGCAACCCGAACATCACCCATACCGGATGCAATCCCACTTTTTCGCCAACTAGTTTTGGCGTTAAAACATAACCTTCCAGAATTTGGCCAACAACGAAAATGCCTGCGACAATTCCAATCTGAACGAAATCAGGCCAGAACTGGAATAACGCCACACCAACAGAAGCAACAAGACCAACAATTGCACCTACAAACGGGACGAAAGAGATTAGCCCAGTAATGATACCGATGACTAAACCAAACTCTAAGCCAACAGAGAGAAGCGCTACACCGTAGTAAACAGCCAATATCAGACAAACAGTAGATTGTCCCCTGACAAATCCGGCCAATACATCATCAATCTGAATGACGAGTGTTCTAATCGTTGCTTGCTGCCTGCGGGGAAGCCAGCTGTCAATTTTTGCTGTAATTCGGTCCCAGTCCCGCAAGAGATAAAAAGCCACAACTGGTGTAATGACGAGCAACGTAATCACGTTGAATATAGCGAGGCCTTGATCCAGAACGTTCACGGTGAGAGCACCAATGTTTTTGATGGCACCCGTCGCCTGTTCAGTCAGCATGGATTTAAGGTCGCCGTCTTCTGTTAATGTCGACAAATCAACAATTTGAGCGACCAAGGGATGTATAAGGTCATATATGGCTTGAACATATCCTGGAATGCGCTTTAGAAGCCCGACAAATTGATCTGCAAGTGCCGGTATCAAAAGAATAATACTTAAACAGCTCACAAGTAAAAATATTCCAACAATCAAAGACGTTGCTGCTGTTCTACCCATTCCCTTTTCTTCAAGTTTATCAGCAACGGGATCAAGAAAGTATGCAACAGCCATACCAAGAATAAATGGCAACATGATATTGCTCAATAGGACTAAACTGGCAATAAGAGCAACGATAGCCACTGCCCAAAATTTAAATTGCTGACGCAACGTCATTTAACTCTCCCTTGAACAATTCAGTTTTTATTACTTTGTTTCGACCATTCAGAAATATAACTGTAGCCAGATAGAAGTGTGGTAACGGCAACAATATAAACAGAAATATCAGTCAGCAACCCCAGATCCAGATTAAATGCTGCAGCACCAAGTACGAGTGCGGCTAGAAAAATCTGAAAGCACGTATTTATCTTGCTGATCATCAACGGATTAATTTTTACGTGAATTTCCATTAGGTAGGAAAATAGGATACCGCCGACAATAAGAAAATCACGACTTACAACGAGAATAACAAGCCAGCTTGGAATAACTTCGTTCACCCCCAGCGTAATATAAATAGAGACCAGCAAAATCTTGTCTGCCAGTGGGTCTAGATATTTCCCAAGTCGGGTGACCGAATTAAACTGTTTCGCGATCAAACCATCCAATGCGTCCGACGCCCCACCAATGACAAACACGATAAATGCAGCCATCATTTGTTCGCGCAGGATTAACCACACAATAAGAGGAACGCAAAGAATACGTGCGAGAGTGATTCCATTGGGGATATTCACGGTTTTATCAATTCAACTTTATTCAGTGTCTTTTCCGTCTAGTGTCCAGAAACCCTCTTCATTTTGCAAGACTAGATCCTTCTGGCCAAGAGCGTTTCGGAGTTGAGATAGATCCCCAACGAAAGATATTTCCCAAAACACTTTATCAACTGACATCTCCCGTACTTTCAGCGCTTGTACGGATGGAATGGATTTGGTCTTGCTCTGAATTGCAATCCATTCTTTCAAACCAGTGATGTCAGTGGAGACTGCAAGTCGATTTTGAATATTTCTGTCCAGAATATTCTGATCCTTCCAGCTTTCCTGCAAATTCTCGATCACATCAAATATAGCAGCACGAAAAATATCAACATCGGTATCGCCGCCCGTAAAACTCTCAATGACCGCTGGAGATAGCATATCACTGCGCTGATACGAAATATCAAGTCTGCGAACACCGTTTTGATTTTGCAAACTCGCGTAGGCGACGAGAACAGCACTTGCACCGTACTCAGTTGAAATTTTGGTGATTGCCTGTTCTCTGAGGTAAATTGCGTCTTCAACCGTCACCATTTTCATGTCATCCAGCGATCCACTTGGAACAACAATCGGAAGCATTGCTTCTTGGGCCCAATCATCTTGACGTTTCAGGCTGCCTTCAGGACCTCTGCCGCCATCAAAAACTTCTACCCATGCATCACGCCACGGATTGGGCTCATCCCAAAGATTTTTACGTCCCATATCTTCAAATATTGGAAGAACAAGGAGGGGCTTGCTGATACTCTCGGAATATGGAATGTCACGCGCAGTTAGAATGGGAAGAACCAATCCCCGTTTGAATTCAATCGTAAGGTCGGCGAGATATCTTTTCGCTGAAGTCTTCTCATTCCGTACCTGTATTCCCCTTACCATGGAGGAAAGTTCAGAATCACTTAAGCTAGGAAGTTCTGAATGATAGCTTTTCGGGGTCAGTTTTCGAAGTAATGTCGCAAATGCACGGCTTTGCCCTTCGGCAACAGCAAGAATACGTGCTTCACTCGCCGAAGCAGCTGTTTTATCAACCGAAATCCCTTGTATGGAATACATACCAGCGGCTAAAGCACCCCCACCAAAGCTGATGATAAAGAGGCAACTTACCGCAATAAGTCGAAGCGCCGCCTTCAGACGGCTATTTTGTTGTGTTTCTGTCATTGCAAACCACTGGAAAAAACGTATGTTGGCCCAAATAGAATCAGGACATTGGATAGAGCATATCTTATGACACACGAAAGCTCCAAAAAAAGTTACAGTTACAAAGATGCTGGCGTCGATATTGAAGCTGGTAATTCTCTTGTAAATGCAATTAAACCACTTGCAGCAATGACGCGCCGACCTGGTGCTGATGCAGATCTCGGCGGTTTTGGCGCCTTATTTGATCTAAAGGCTGCCGGATTTAAAGATCCCTTGCTGGTATCTGCGACCGATGGTGTTGGTACAAAACTAAAAGTCGCCATTGATATGAACAAACACGACACGGTTGGAATTGACCTTGTCGCTATGTGTGTCAATGACCTCGTTGTACAAGGGGCAGAACCCCTGTTCTTTCTCGATTATTTTGCAACGGGCGGTCTTGACGTTGAGGCAACTCGCGACATCATCAGCGGCATTGCTGAAGGTTGCAAACAAGCAGGATGCGCGCTTATCGGTGGGGAAACCGCTGAAATGCCGGGTATGTATGCCAAAGGTGACTATGACATGGCCGGCTTTACAGTCGGGGCCGTAGAACGTGATCAACTTTTAAAAGCCGATACCTTAAAAGAGGGCGACATTCTATTAGGACTTGTGTCATCTGGCGTTCACTCCAATGGCTATTCACTGGTGCGCCGTCTTTTAGATGATTTCAAAATGGATTTAGCGGCCCCTGCCCCGTTTGATAACAGCCGCGAGCTTGGAGATGCACTGATCGCTCCAACTCGTATTTATGTTAAAAGTTGTCTTGCTGGTGTTCGCGCTGGATACATCAAAGCACTTTCTCATATCACGGGCGGCGGTCTTTACGAAAATATCCCGCGTATCTTGCCGGATAATCTGGTCGCAGAACTTGATGCAAACGCGTGGTCTCTGCCTCCTTTGTTTAAATGGTTGGCAGAACTTGGTAATATTGCACCTCGTGAATTGGCGACTACCTTCAACTGCGGCCTTGGTATGGTGGTTGCTGTTGACCCGTCAGATGCAGATGCTTTGAAAACACTTCTCATGGATGAAGGTGAAGAAGTTTTTGAAATCGGCCGGCTAACCGCCCGTGCTGATGATCAGGAACAGGTACTTATCAACGATCTTGAAGAGGCCTTTTTTAAGTGAAAGTAGCTATCCTTATTTCTTCACGTGGCTCAAACATGCAAGCACTTGTGAGAGCCAGCAAGCAAGCTGGCTTTCCTGCCGAGATTGTGACTGTATTGTCAAACAATCCAGAGGCCGGCGGTCTTGAGTATGCAAAAGAGAACGGTATTCCAACCAAGGTGATTAATCACCGGGATTTTGAAAACCGTGAAGATTTTGACACCGCGATTTCTAAATATCTGACTGAACAGAAGGTTGATTTAATTTGCCTTGCTGGTTTTATGCGCTTGCTAACACTGGATTTTGTGAATCGCTGGCGGGATCGGATCATAAACATTCACCCGTCTTTGCTACCGGCTTTCAAAGGACTTCATGTACATGAACGTGCTCTTGAATCAGGAACACGGTTTACTGGCTGTACCGTACATTATGTCAGGCCTGAAATGGATGATGGCCCTATCATTGCACAAGCTGTTGTTCCAATTCTGACTGGAGATACTCCTGAGGTTTTGGCGGAACGGATCTTGGTGCAGGAACATCGGATTTATCCGCTCGCACTTAAACTGATTGCAGAACGGAAAATCAAAGTCCATGGCTCAATCGCAACGATTTCTGGCGCAGATGAATCTCTGGCAACATTGACTAATCCACTGGTTATTAGCGATGCGGATTAAACTCGTTTCACTTTCCTAATTTTTCGGGTTAGCATGTTAAGGGTTTCGACACCGGCTGAGAATGCCATGGCAGCATAAATGTATCCTTTTGGAACATGGAAGCCGAGGCCATCTGCGATAAGCGTCATACCGATCATCAATAAGAACCCGAGAGCAAGCATAACAACGGTCGGGTTTCTATTAATGAATTCTGAGAGCGGATTTGCAGCCACCATCATAACGCCAACAGAAACTATTACCGCGATGACCATTATTGAAATCTCATCGGTCATCCCTACAGCTGTGATGATACTGTCTACTGAAAATACAATATCCAGAAGCAAAATCTGAATTATTACTTTGGTGAACCCTACAGTAACAGGGGACTCTGTATCTGCGTTTTCTTCCTCTCCCTGCATATGATGATGGACTTCAGTCGTCGCTTTCCAGACAAGGAACAATCCGCCGCCGAGCATGATCAGATCCCGCCACGAAAAATCATTTTCAAACAAAGTAAATACCGGTGTTGTTAATGACACAATTATCGCGATTAAGGATAACAAAACCAAACGCAGGACCATGGCCAGACCAATACCGATCATCCTCCCCGATTTCCGTTGATGTTCAGGCAATTTATTACTTAGGATTGATACAAAGATAAGATTATCTATTCCCAGAACAATCTCCATAACAATCAAAGTAAGCAATGCGATTATCGCAGTAGGGTCTGAGAAAAGATCGATCAAAAACATGAAATTGTTCCGCTATAAGGAAATTTAATGTCGTTATAGGTATGGATCTAACGCCACATCCACAAGCGATATTTTCCAGCTCTCCCTATGACACCTCAATTGTTATGTTCTTTGACACATACTGTTTTTACATTGCGATGCTTTAGAGTTGAAAAAAATACACACCAAAGGTGCATGAAAATCAAAATGGCGATTTCCGAATTAATTAAATCTCAGAAACCGCCAAATTAAGTTTGAGTAGATATCGCTTATACGCTTTTCACTTCATCTAGGAAGATTTCGATATCATGTTTCAAGGTACTTGCAACCAATTCCAAATTCTGAGATGAGGATAAAACTTCCGCTGATGCTACACCTGCTTCTCGGCTCTTTTCAGACACAAGAATAATATTCTGGGAAACATCCGTTGTTCCAGATGAAGCTTCCTGAACATTGCGAGAGATTTCGTTGGTTGCAGCACTTTGTTCCTCAACAGCTGAAGATATTGTGACATTCGACTCTCGAATTTTCTGAATAATCCCATCGATCGTATTCATTGCATTTACAGAACTATCTGTGGCGCGTTGCATTTCACCGATCTGATTAGAGATTTCTTCAGTTGCCTTTGCAGTTTGATTAGCAAGTGCTTTCACTTCAGATGCAACAACGGCAAAACCTTTGCCTGCATCGCCAGCCCTCGCCGCTTCGATCGTTGCGTTCAGAGCGAGTAGATTGGTTTGACCAGCTATGTCGTTGATCATATCGACAACTTCACTAATTTTTTTAGAAGTATTTGAGAGTTCTTTTACAGTTTTTATGCTGTTTGTTGCCTCAACAACCGCTTTCTCTGACACATCACTGGCTTGCGTTACCTGCTTACTAATCTCGGTAATCGATGCCGAAAGTTGTTCAGCGGCGGATGCTACATTTTGAACACTCGCAGATGCCTCGTTTGAAGCACTGGCGACGGTAGCAGACAACTGTTCAGAACTTTCAGCTGAAGACGCCATATCAGTCGCCGTACTTTGTAACGTATCTGACGCCTGCCCAAGGGTTTGAAGTAACGCTCCTACTTTCTCTTCAAAAGCATCAATCATTTGAGAGACTGTTTCAGAATGTTCTTCTTTTTCGGCGATTGCCTTCTGCTCTCTTGCGCGCTCTTCCGCCTCATGTTTTTCTTTGTCTTCCAGCTCTCTGCGTGAATTATCTCTTGCTGTTTCTTCAGCAATGACCGCCGCTTTTTGCAGTTCCTCTCGCTCAACAGCATTGTCTTTGAACACTTTTACCGCATTCGACATCTCCCCAATTTCATCGGCGCGATCTTGGGATGGAATATCCACCGAATTATCTCCATCTGCCAAAGACGTCATGGTTTCCGTCATTTTGACAATAGCAACTGCGATACTGCGAGAGGAAATAATACCGATAGCACCAATAACAATAAGTAATCCGACAGACAATGCCATGATGGTATTTCTCATGGCGATAATGGGTTCGTCAAATTCTTCGAGATCAATTTCAGAAATGACGGCCCATCTTGTTCCGAGAAAATCAATGGCCCCAAATGCGGCTTCTACTTTTATATCCCGGTAGTCTACAGATTGTATGACATCGACTTGTCCGTCTAGTGCTTGCTTAACTTGTTCTGTTTTAACAGATCGTTTCAAAATCGTAGTTTCGTCAGAAAAACGAGAGTCGCTGCGCATAAGAAAATCAGAACCTACAATATAACTCTCTCCCGAACGGCCCATTCCCACAGTGTCTTGCATAATGTGATTAATACGATCTATTGGCATTTGAAACGCAAGTACGCCCACAAACTCACCATCGGCATCTAATATAGGCGATGAAATAAAACTGGCCGGTGCATCGTAACTAGGTGCATAAGGTTTGAAATCAAAGAACGCCTGAAAATCTGTTGTCGGATTCCCTTTTGCTGATCTAAAAGCGTTGCCGAGGTCTGTGTCTTTCCATTTACCCGTTGTTAAATTGGTGGCGTAATCCAATTCCTTAAAAACTGTGTAGACAAGGTTACCGTCCCTATCAAAAAGGAATATATCGTAATAGGCTCTTTCCTGAAGCATTTTCCTGAACCAGATATGGTATTTTTTGTGCGCGATACTATATTCCGACCAATCGTCTGCTGCATCCAGTTTTTCTTTTTCTCCGGTTGGGAAAGGATTGTCTTCGATGTAAAGTTTTTGAAGTTCCTCAGTCGGGTTTCCGTCCAAATCTAACCAACCCAACCGGAAATCCTCGATTGCAAATCTAACCATAGGGTTTGCCGCGGTTATTCTCAAATCTTCCTGAATTGATTTGAGATATTCCTCTAAGGATGAGCGCCTGCCTTGCAAGGCCGTTTGTAGTTTGTTTTGAACTTCCACCTGTAGTGCGGACGAACTTTGAAAATAGCTTGTAAAACCTAAGATCAAAGCCATTAGAAGAGAGGATGTAATTATGATGAGGGGAAGTTTCTGAGAAATTCTCAAATCGAAACCAAGCATACTTGACACTCCTATACTACTTAGAGCGTCAGTTCGGAAGATCCCGATGGGAAATACTTAAAGTGTAAACTGATACCAAATCAACGCTACGTAAATTACGTATCTTTAATAAAACACCAAACTCTTACCAAATAGTGAAAAGTTGTATTTTGTTGTAGTGCTTTCTATTTATTTATGTGATTTTTTTATAATGTAAATACGGTGATTTGAAAAATTGGAACAAGAGAATAGTTCGGTCATCATACACATTGATAACCCCACACTAACTTGCAGGGTAATTAATGGTTTTAACGATCCGCAATATTATGATGAAGATGGGCTCAATACTTGGTTTTGATATATTTCAAATAACCCCTCAGCCTTGATCTCTCTAATCTTTTTTGCCAGATCAGTCGCCATAGCTTTATGCTTTACTTGAAAATAGGGAAACATCCCTTTGGAATCCACAACTCCCGCAAGGGCGACTCCCGAATTTTTTAGATCTACAGCGGCAAGGTCTTTTGTTGCCCTGGCACTATTTGCATAAACATAGGCATCTATTCGTCCGTGAGCTAATTGACGCCGACCATTTAGATTTGAAGTTGGTTGTATAAATAGTTTGGCGGGATCAATCAGCCCTATCAAGTTTTGCTCGATATGTTTAACTCCGCCCAAATAGCCTATCCGATAGCCCCCTTTTTTTAGATCATTCCAGGTATTAATTTTGACGGTTGGGTTGACCATATAAACACTAAAGTAAATTTTCACGTGACTTTCGTCAGTACGTGCATAATAAGGATGTTCGTTATCCCTATTAAAATTATATACCCGTGTGGCGTCCCCGTCGACTTTACCAAGTTTCATTAGATGTATGGATCTTTTTTGGGGATATGAGTTCAATTCAAAATCATAGCCAAGTCGTTTAAAGGCTTCGGTTAGGGTAAGACGTGAAAGTTTGAATAAACTAGAATCCGCACGTGCAGCTGTTACAAAACGCATAACTTTTGTATCTTCGGCAAATGTAGGGGGAACAAGAAAAACAAGGCACGTAATTATAGAAAACAACTGAAATAAAATATTTGGCATTCTTCAGTACCCCCCAGGTGCTAATTACTTGATAAATATATTATACAAAATTCCAGATTTCAAATTACTAAGTCGTCTTACAACGAGGTTATTCTTCCATAACAATACTGAAACTGGGTGGAAATCAAAGCTTCCGGTGTAACAACTGTGAAACTTTATGCATAAAACCTTACAGCCCACCGCCTGTGTAGCAATAAAAAAGCCGATTGCTTTTGCAACCGGCTTTTTAAGAAATTATTTTTACTGGCTAACTTAATGACCAGTGAGACATAACAATTAGCGTGAGTAAAATTCCACGATAAGGTTTGGTTCCATTACAACTGGGTATGGTACGTCAGAAAGACCTGGGATCGTGTTGAATGTCCCTTTCATAGTCTTGTGATCAACTTCCATATATTCTGGAACTTCACGTTCAGCGCTTGCAGCAGCTTCAAGAACGAGGCCCATCTGTTTTGATTTTTCGCGAACTTCAATCACGTCACCAACTTTAACTTGGAAAGATGCGATGTTCACTTTTTTACCATTTACAGTTACGTGACCGTGGTTCACGAACTGACGTGCAGCAAAAACAGTTGGTACGAATTTCATACGGTAAACAATGGCGTCCAAACGACGTTCCAGAAGACCGATGAGATTTTCAGATGTATCGCCACGTAGACGTACAGCTTCTGCATACAGGCGACGGAAACTTTTTTCCGTGATGCTGCCGTAGTAGCCTTTAAGCTTCTGTTTAGCGCGAAGGTGGATACCAAAGTCGGAGAGCTTACCGCGACGACCTTGGCCATGCTGGCCTGGTCCGTAGTCACGAGTGTTTACCGGGCTCTTCGGACGACCCCAGATATTTTCGCCCATACGGCGATCAATTTTGTATTTAGCCTGAATACGTTTAGTCATAAAAACTTATTCCAATTTAATATTAAAGGATAAGGCATGCCGACGAGGCTTGCACAGGAGTGCGCAATATACTTATGCTAAGGCCATTGTCAATACGCATTTAGCCCTGTTTTCGTGACTTTAGCTTATTTATATATCCCATAATCTCTACGCTTACCCGTTCAGGATCTTCGTGGGTTACCCAATGGCTTACTTCTGGTAGACGAATAATCTCTAAATCAGATACAAAATCTTCAATTCCATCAAGGTTTTCAGGCATTAAGGCATGATCCTGTTCTCCCCAAACTATTAATGTTGGAACAGACACTACAAATTTTTCAGGATCCAGATTCAGCGGTTTTTCGCCCTTGGACTTTGGCCTTGGTTTAACAGGCGATGCTCTGTAATAGTTCAGCATTGCCCTAATTGCTCCGGGCTTTGTCCACGCTTTAATATATTCGGTCTTTTCGGCATCTGTGATTAAGCCGCGATCATAATGGCTTTTAAACGTCCAATCCCACAACCACTCACAGTTATCATCAAGTAAGCGGTCTTCAATCCCCTCTTCCCGAAATTCTGACATATATTTGCTGTGAGCGATCTGATTTTCGTTCTCTTCGAGAAGTTTAGAAAATATATACGGGTGAGCGCCGTTTAACACGATCAAGCCTTTGACCAAGTCCGGTCTTGAAATCGCAACGGACCAAGCGACAGCAGCGCCCCAATCGTGAGAAACCAGATAGAAATTCTCTTTCCCAAAATGTTTCGCTAGTTTGATAACATCATTAACCAGACGATCAATACGATAATCTTCAAGTTTTTCAGGCCTATCTGACAGATTGTATCCGCGCATGTCCGGAGCAACTGCATGAACATTTTTTCCAATTACGGGAAGTTGTTTCCGCCATGTGTACCAAAATTCAGGAAAACCGTGGAGCAAGATAACCAGATCATCATTACTTGCGCCGCATTCCGCATAATGCAGTTTAACGTCAGCCAGATCCGCGTATCCGTGGCTGATTTCCGTCATTTTTCGGTGTCTTTCTTCTTAAGCGATAGACCTTTTACGATGCCCTGCATCCCTTTAATATCAGATTCCATCATGGCAAACCGTTGGAACATATTTCGCATGTTACGAAGAATTATAGGGCGCCGGTTCATGATAGGCGCGAAATAGTCACGAGCATCGAGTTCAGTTTCTATACGATTGAAAAGCGCACCGAGTTCTTGCTTTGTAACGGGTCTTTCTTCATTTCGAACAATTTTTTCAGCAGTATCGTCGGTATATTGAAACCATTCATATGCTACAAGCAAAACGGCCTGCCCCAGATTGATAGATGTATAATCGGGATTAAGCGGTACAGTAATAATTGTATCTGCTAAAGTGATATCGTCACCGGAAAGTCCTGAACTTTCTTTTCCAAACAAAATACCACAGGTCTCGTTCGCGTTTGTAAATTGATGGAGTTCAGCAGCGGCTTTCTTAGGGGTTACCACCTGTTTAATCATGTCACGTGGGCGCGCTGTTGTGGCAAAAACGTGCTGTAAATCCGCAATAGCCTCTTCCAAGCTATCAAAAAGACGAGCGTTTCCTATAACACTCCCAGCCCCGGCAGCCATAGAGACGGCTCGATCATTGGGCCAGCCATCACGAGGCTTTACAATGCGCATATCAGTCAAACCAAAATTGAGCATTGCGCGCGCTGCAGCGCCAATATTTTCGCCCATTTGAGGCTCAACAAGGATTATCGCCGGAGCGTGATTTGACCCAGTCATTCAAGATTACCTTAGCTGAAACTGTTACGCTTATTTACCGGCTGGTGCGCCGTCTCGCAGTAATTTATATGTCACACTATCGAGCAATGCTGCAAACGAAGCATCTACAATATTTGGGGACACCCCAATAGTGAACCATCGATGTCCACTATCATCCGTGCTTTCGATGAGAACACGGGTAACCGCTTCAGTGCCACTGGTAAGGATACGCACTTTGAAATCTACCAGTCGTAGATCTTTCAAATACTCAGAGTATTTTCCAAGATCTTTGCGGAGTGCTGTGTCTAGCGCATTTACCGGGCCATTTCCTTCGGCAACAGACATTAAACGTTGCCCGTCCACGTTCACCTTAACCACTGCATCAGAAACTGACACTAAGTCACCGTTGGCGTTGTGGCGACGCTCAACTTGTACTCGGAAGCTTTCAACGTCGAAGTACTCAGGAACCTGACCAAGACGCCGGCGAGCCATCAATTCAAAACTGGCCAACGCTCCATCGTAGCTATAGCCGCGATATTCGCGCTCTTTGACTTCTTCGAGAAGACGATCAACTTTCGGGTCTTTTGGATCAATTTCAAGACCGAAATCTTTAAACTGTGATACTAGATTTGAACGCCCTGCCTGATTTGACACAGGGATAACGCGGCGGTTGCCAACCGAAGAGGGTTCCACATGTTCATATGTGCTTGGATCTTTTTGAACAGCAGATACGTGAAGGCCGCCTTTGTGGCTAAACGCAGACGCACCAACATAGGCCTGATGCCTGTTTGGTGCCCGATTTAGCACTTCATCCAGAAGTCTCGATACAGTTGTCAGGCTTTTTAATCCCTCTTCAGTGATACCGATTTCTAGTTGGGATTTATAAGGCTCTTTCAACATCAATGTGGGGATCAGGCTAATGATATTGGCATTACCGCATCTCTCCCCAAGTCCGTTTAATGTACCTTGAACTTGCCGAACGCCAGCACGGATAGCAGCTAACGAATTAGCAACTGCATTTTCAGTATCGTTATGTGTATGAATTCCCAAATGATCACCGGGCACATGCTTCACGACTTCTGCAACGATCTCTTCGATCTCATGCGGTAATGCGCCGCCATTAGTATCGCAAAGGACAATCCAACGGGCGCCAGCGTCATATGCCGCTTTCGCACATTTCAGCGCGTATTCTGGATTGGCTTTATAACCATCAAAGAAATGTTCTGCGTCGTACATGGGTTCGCGACCGAGCCGCACGCATTCGGCGATGCTACTGGAGATAAGTTCAACATTTTCATCCAGTTCAATGCCAAGCGCTACCTTCACCTGAAAGTCCCAGCTTTTACCCACAAGGCAAACTGCGGGTGTTTCAGCATCAAGAACCGCTTTCAAACCCACATCGTTTGACGCACTACGGCCTGAGCGCCTTGTCATACCAAATGCAGTAAATGTTGCATGTTTAAACGACATTTTTTTAGCGAAGAATTCTGTATCACCCGGGTTAGCGCCGGGCCAGCCGCCTTCAATATAATCAATACGCAGATTGTCCAAAGTTTCAGCAATAATGGTTTTGTCTTCGACACTGAAATCCACACCTTGTGTCTGCGCACCGTCGCGCAGTGTCGTATCAAACAAATATAACCGCTCTTTGGAAGACATAATCTAACGCACCTGTATTCTTATATTTTTCAAGCAAAAGTGCTTACATAAAGCACACTCTATGAAATAGCCCGTATCCCAGATCGGGTCAACAACTCAGCAATATTTGGGAACTATGTAGTAGGAAGAGTTTCTCAATGTTTCAAGAAAGGCGGTAATTATTCGCCATTAATGATCATCTTTTTAATCTTTACCGCTTTTTCAAAATGGTCGAGTTTGTGGGTTTTGATCCACCACTCTGCAGCTTCCATAAGACAGTCTGGGTCATCATTTTTATTTGCGAAGAAGGCATAAAAAGAGAGCCCAACGGTTGGGCCCTTCTTTTCAATTTTCAGATCGCATACATTGACGATTTTTTGTCGTAGAGATGTCCGCATTTACACACGTTTCCAGGTCGTACCGCCAGCAGCATCTTCCAGTACAATTCCCTGCTCTTTCAAGCTGTCGCGGATTTCATCAGAACGGGCGTAGTTCTTCTCAGCTTTTGCCTGAATGCGTTCAGCGATCAGCATATTGATATCTTCTTCGCTGATATCCCCGTCGCTGCCACTTTGGAACCAATCAGCAGGTTCTTGAAGCAATATTCCCATCATGGCACCGCCAGATAGGAGTTCCCCTTTCAGGCGTGCCCGCTCATCAGCATCCGTTGCTTTATTCGCAGCGGAGGCAATCGCATAAATTTCGGTCAGAGCCTGCGGTGTATTAATGTCATCTTCAAGCGCCGCCAAAACACTTGTTGCAACGGTACTTTCATCAGCTTCCACGTCCGAGAGATGTTGAAGTGCTGTATAAAGGCGATCCAGGTTGGTTTTTGCCTGTTTCACACCGTCGCTTGTCCAGTCTAGAGGCTGGCGATAATGCGCAGACAGCATATTTAGCCGTAATGCTTCACCCGGTGCCTCGGCAAGCAGTTCGCGAACCGTACGAAAATTGCCCAAAGACTTGGACATTTTATCGCCTTCGACGGTCAAGAAACCATTATGCACCCAATATTGGGCAAAGGTCCCTTCCCCATGAGCACAGCAGCTTTGCGCCACTTCATTTTCGTGATGTGGGAATATTAGATCACGGCCGCCGCCATGGATATCAAACGTGTCGCCAAGTTCCGCTTTCGACATTACAGAACATTCAATATGCCAACCCGGACGTCCACGTCCCCACGGACTGTCCCACCCTACGATATCAGGCGTTGATGGTTTCCACAGGACGAAATCCGCTGGATCTTTTTTGTATGGTGCAATTTCAACACGTGCGCCCGCAATCATATCATCGCGGTTACGACCCGACAGTTTTCCGTAATTGGGCATGCTTTGCACATCAAATAGCACATGGCCTTCAGCTTCATACGCATGATCTTTATCAATCAAGATCCCGATCATCTCGACCATACCTTCGATATGTTCCGTGGCACGTGGCTCGCGGTTTGGCGGCAGGGCCCCCAGGGCAGCCATGTCGGTATGAAACGCATCTGCTGTGCGGGTGGTGAGCGCTTCAATGCTCTCCCCATTTTTTTGAGCGGCATCAATAATCTTGTCTTCAACATCCGTAATGTTACGGACATAGTTCACATTTGCGTCCCCATATTCAATTCGAAGCAAGCGCGCCAGAATATCAAAAATGATGACTGGTCGTGCATTTCCTATATGAGCGAAGTCGTAAACCGTTGGACCACACACATACATCCCCACATTCTTGGGGTCGCGTGGGACAAATTTTTCTTTTTGTCGGCTCGCAGTATTGTAAAGGTGGAGTGTCACGTTATTCGTCCTTAAAATTAAGCTGTTTCACCGGACAGACGAGCGAGTATTTTCTCGCGCCCAATCAACGGCAACATTTTGTTCATTTCCGGGCCATGCCCTTGTGCTGTCAGTGCTTGACGAAGCGGCATAAAGAGAGCTTTTCCTTTTACGCCAAGCTCTTCTTTCACAGCTGTCGTCCAGATTTTCCAACTTCCATCATCAAGGTCGCCTTCTGGAAGAAGTTTTGCCGCATTTTTCAGGAACTCAGCATCTTCTACAATCGGGGAAATCGACCCTGTTACAACGGTCCACCATGCGGCAGCGTCATCAATCGTCTGGATATTTCCGCGAATAGCCAACCAGAATTCTTCGCTGGTCCCTTCAAGATCAAGCTTTTCCTTTGCTGTATCCCAAGACATTTCATGCAGAATTTTTGCGTTCAGATTTTTAAGTTCTGTTGGATCAAACTTTGCAGCAGCACGGCTGAACCGTCCAATATCAAAGCCCTCCAAAACACCCGACAAATCACCATGTATTTCCACATTGTCTGACGTTCCAAGGCGGGCGAGCATACAGTTGATACTCATCGGATCGAGGCCACCCTCGCGCATTTCACGCAATGACTGACTGCCTTCACGTTTGGAAAGCGGACCACCATCTGGCCCCATCAACAGCGGCAAATGGGCGAATTCAGGAACAGCGGCGCCAAGGGCTTTAAATATCTGAATGTGAAGTGCTGTATTGCTCACATGATCTTCACCGCGAATTACGTGGGTAATGCCAAAATCCACATCATCGACAACAGAAGGCAAATGATAAAGGGGGCGACCGTCAGAGCGGATAAGAACAGGATCGGACATACTTCCGCAGTCTACTTCCACATTACCGCGAACATTGTCATTCCATTGGACCACTTCCTGATCAAGCCGGAAACGCCAATGCGGTTTGCGGCCCTCTGCTTCAAAAGCTGCTTTTTCTTTATCTGTCAGCTTCAGGGCGGTACGGTCATAAACAGGCGGCAGTTTACGGGCTAATTGGCGTTTGCGTTTGTAGTCCAGCTCTTCCCCTGTCTCAAAACATGGGTATAAGCGACCAGCCTCTTTCAGCTTAACAAACGCAGCGTCATAATCAGCCGTTCTATCAGATTGTTTTTTAAGCTCGTCCCATTTAAGGCCAAGCCAATTCATATCTTCCTGAATACCAAGTGCATATGCCTCGGTGGAGCGTTCAGCGTCCGTATCATCCAGACGTAATACAAACTCGCCACCAATTTTCTTGGCACAAAGCCAATTGATCAAAGCAAGACGGGCGTTTCCAACGTGGAGGTATCCGGTTGGGCTTGGGGCAAATCGAAATTTAGCTGTCATCGTTTATCTCTAAATCCGTTAGTAATCGGATACCTTCTATCCCGCCCAAAATTGCGGGTTGTGATTTTAACGCCCGGAGGTGCCTGACGTCGTTTATATTCTGCGATATACAGCAAATTCTGGATGCGGCTCACTGTTGCGCCATCAAACCCATCTGCCAGTATTTCATTATATGATTTTTCATCTTCCACCAACGCATGCAAAATTGCATCCAGCACATCATATGGCGGTAAACTGTCTTCGTCTTTTTGATCTTCTCTAAGCTCTGCACTTGGCGGCTTGGTAATGACATTACTTGGCATTACTGGACCGTTTGGCCCCAGCAACCCAGCACTGAATTTATTGTTCCGCCACTCAGAGACATCGAAACACAGCGTCTTATATAGGTCTTTCAGAACAGAATAACCACCACACATATCACCGTAGATCGTGGCGTAGCCAACCGACATCTCAGATTTATTGCCGGTAGTCAGAACCATCTTGCCAAATTTATTGGAAATGGCCATCAAGGAGACGCCCCGAATACGGGACTGAATATTCTCTTCCGTGGTATCCGAGCTCGTTCCTTCAAATAAAGTTCCAAGCATGCCGTTATAGGCTTCAACGGCAGGCTCTATCTGTACCGTATCAAGATCGGTTCCCAATAATGCTGCGCATTTAGCGGCATCATCCAGACTTTCCTGCGATGTATACCGAGAGGGCATCATAACGCAGTGAACCTTATCCGCACCAAGCGCATCAACAGCAACAGCCGCGCTAAGGGCGCTATCAATCCCGCCAGAAAGACCAAGGACAACGCCCGGAAAACCGTTTTTGTTTACGTAATCTTTCAGCCCCAAAACCATGGCGTTATAAACACGCTCCATAGAGGTGCCGGGATCCGTAAGTTCAGACGTTGCACATGACCAAGTATCGTCCTCACCGCGTGTCCACTCGGTAACCAACAGGTCTTCGCGCCAGCATGTCATTTGTACAGGGAGTGATCTATCTGCATTTAGCACAAACGATCCACCGTCAAACACCAGCTCATCCTGACCGCCGACTTGATTTAGATAAACAAGCGGCAATCCGGTTTCACTAACCCGTTCAACTGCATAGTTAAGTCTTGCATCCCCTTTTTCATGATCAAAGGGGCTACCGTTTGGAATGATCAGAATCTCCGCACCGGTTTCTTCCAAGCATTCTGCGACTTCCGAGAACCACATATCCTCGCAGATCATAACGCCAAGACGTACACCTTTAAACGGGATTGGACCTGGCAATGGGCCCGGCTCAAACACCCTAACTTCATCGAACACACCATAGTTCGGCAATTTGTTCTTATATCGTGAAGCTGTGATTGCGCCTTTTTCAAGCAAACAAACCGCGTTATGAAGATGGCCGTCGTTCATCATAGGGCCTGTCATCAGCATGGCTGGCCCACCATCTAGCGTTGCTTCCGCCAACAAATTCATTGCATCAGTTGTTGCCTTGATAAATGAAGGTTTTAGGACAAGGTCCTCTGGCGGATAACCACAGATGAACAACTCTGGAAATACAACCAGATCGGTGCCACTCGCTTCAGCTTCACTTCGAAACTCAAGAGCAAGTTTGACGTTACCATCGATGTCGCCCAGTTTTGGGTTCGCCTGGGCAAGGGCAATACGCAATTTATCAGTCATGGGATGGTTTTACCGTCCCTTATCCGATGCAGCAATGGGCAGTTTGAAAATAATTCAAAATAAACAAGAAAGCGGGTTGTTTGTACCCGCTTTTACTCACCCGTTTCTGTTCCAAAGTGTCGGCCCATCATCCATTAAGCCATCTTCATCTTCGTCGTCTTGATCATTATCTTCCATCAACGACATAAAAGCCTTGCTGACATGATACAAATCTTGAGGTTTAAATTCTTCGGCTTGGGGTTCTTCTTCCTCGTCATATTCTTCAGATTCAGGGTTCATATTGACAGCGACGTAGCCAGATCTCACTGGCATCGCAACGAAATCAATCTGATCTTCAACGGGGATAGCTTCACGAATTGTCATACGAAACATTGTGAAGCCGGCGATGCCAAGACTAGCAACGGCCATACACAAGAAGAACGCTGTGGAACCGAAAACGGACATCAACGCGGCGACAACAATTGGACCAAGGACTGCCCCAACACCGTTCACCAAAATCAAACCGCTGCTTGCGGCTACCATTTGACCAGGCTTTAAATAATCGTTGGTGTGGGCAATAAACAAGGAATAAAGCGGCATACAAAAACCGCCGAATAATGTGGCAGCTCCCATAAACCAGAGTTTATTTTCAATACTTTCGCTTTGATAAACTAATATCGAAGCAACAGTTGTCAGAATTGCGGTGATCACAATAACTTTCCGACGATCTACCTTATCTGAAATAAAACCAATCGGATATTGCATCAGCGCCCCCCCGACAACTGACAACCCGATGAAGGACGAAATTTGTATAAGTGACAATCCGATCATACCACCGTAAACCGCAGCCATTGAAAAGAAACCACCTTGGATTGTCCCCACGACCGCCATTCCAACAACACCTAACGGCGAAATTTTAAACAGCTCTCGTAGGCTCAGTTTTTCAGGCTCTTCCATACTAGGCATGGGGGATGCTGTTAGTGCTGTCGGAACCAATGCTAATGAGACAAGAACAGAAACGATAATAAAGAGCTCGAACCCGCCGGGGTCAGACAAAGTAAGTAAAAACTGTCCGCCTGCAATTCCGCCAAAAGTTACCATCATATAGACCGACAAAATACCGCCGCGCGTTTCATTTGTCGCCGTGTCATTCAACCAGCTTTCACTCACGATATAAAGCCCGGCAAAACAAAATCCGGTGACAATTCTGAACACACCCCAGACGTACGGATCAGGTAATACCGCATGAATAAGCGCAGCCGTTGAAGCAAGTGATGCAAGAGCCGCAAAAACCCGAACATGTCCGACGTTCATCAGAATTTTGGGTGTGACTACAGACCCGATGAGGAAGCCGACATAATAGCCCGACATTACTATACCGGTTATGGCCGTGGGGAAGCCTTCAAGGCTTGCACGTACACCCAACAAACTACCTTGCAAACCATTACCCAGCATCATTAAACCGATGCCCAGCAGTAATGGCCAACAAACCAAAATGGCTTCTCTCATGGATAAAAACTAGATCGTCAAAATATGAACTTTAGCAGGTACGGATATACAAATTACGACACTTTTTTATCCAATTGCACCACTTTCTTTCTCAAGCATCAGAAAGATGAAAAAATCGATTAATTCAGTTTTAAAAAGAAAAGTCATCTAGCGTCGAAATCGCAGCTTTCCATGTCACTGTTTGCGTCAGAACAGGGTCGATTACTACCTCTAATTGTTGAAGCAAATATTTAAGTTTTTTTATATTTTCTATGGAATATTTACGATCTTTCTCAAGATCCGATCGCCTCAGATCACAAATTGCCAAGACTGTACCTTCAAAGCCCTCGGACCAGAACGTTGTAGCGTCGAACGCATACGCTACAACTGAGGTTTCCTTAACAGCACCAGCTTTATTTATGGGATATTTTTCTATCAACCATTGCAACATGAGGAACAAATCGTCGCTTTGACAAAGTTTACTCCGGAGTCTTGCCGCAATATCATCATTGCCGCGTTCAGTACTTTCGATTATGGCGTCAGTAAGTAACTTCATTATACCCAAACTTAGTCAGAGAATTTCGATCCAACTGTTTATCTGGGGTATTTTTGGGCGATATAAAGTCAAGAATAAGGAACGATTCAAATTCACATACAGATATCATCTGATTTTTCAGGCTACTTGAGTGCGACGATATTAACTCCGACAGTTACGGCACCAATTGCAGCGTTTGTTGCCGGATCAACAATTGTGATACTGACTTGAGACTGATAGGTTTGCGACGAGTCGTCAAACTCCACTTCATCTATGAGTCTTCCGTTAGGCCCAACTCCGTAGGTTTTCTGCCATTTACCCTCGTCGCCTTGCCAGTAATCAGAAGTGACATCGCTTTGACCAACATTTAAACCTTTGTTATCCATCACAAAAATTTCGGAATACAAACCGGCTGATTGTTCCTTGATATTTTGCAGATATTTTGACAGATCATTACCTAAGATCTCATTGATCATAGTCCTATCCCCACCAATAGTTTCCAACCGCCACTTTTTATCAAGAGCATCAATCGTCGACTGATCCAGATTTGCATGTTTCGTATTTTGCGCCTTTATAGCCGATACGACCTCGGTTGACTGCGCCCAATTTTTGATTTGGGTGTCGACAAGTTTTTCAAGAGCTGGCGTATATTCATCTGCTAACGTATTTGTAGCTAGAACAGGAAAAATTAGTATAGAGACTATAAAAATAAATAATTTTTGCATTTTCACTTCCTCAACATCCGAATTAAGAACGCTAAAACGGCCTAGAAATGAGGTTATGTCTGCAACAACATCTAACTTATATATTAAATAGTGCACATAGTTTGAATGCGGCTGTAAAATTCAGTTATCAAGCCGAAAACCGACTTTCAGTTCTACTTGATAGTGAGAAACTTTACCGTCCGTGATGTGACCGCGTGTATCGATCACTTCAAACCAATCTAGATTTCTTAAGGAACTGCCCGCGCTTTTAATGGCGTTTTCAATGGCGGCTTCTATGGAGTCTTTCGAGCTACCAACCAATTCGATTTTTTTATAGACGTGGTCTGACATTCTGCTCTCTCCTCATAACCAGTAAACCCCGCCCCCATAATCAATGTAGGCAGGTGAGAAGAAAAGCCAAATGAGGGCTGTAATTTGGAAAGATTAGCGGCTTTATAGAGGCCTATTTCTTCAACAGGAACTCGCGTCCCAGTTTTACGCTAGGTTTGCCATCATACGAGATTACATCAGCAGTCGCATACGTTTCTGACCAACTGGCAGGTAAGTAAGAACCTGTTCCAATCACGTCAATGGGTGCTTTGATACTCCCCATAACGCGGCATTTGTCAGAAGAGAACCCCGACGAGGCAACAATACGTGCTTTTTGGAAACCGGCTTCATCCAGTTTCTCCCGCATATAATAGATCGCGGCAGCGGATACACCTGTACCAACTAGCCATTTTAGTTCTTCTTCAGACCTGTACTGCCGAATTCCTTTTGGCATGTTTCGTTCCAGAACCGCATAGGATTGCGCAGGGTCGAGCCCTTCAATGAAACGACCACCATGAGTGTCCATGCGTACGGACATATTTCCAGATTCCACTATTTCCGGGAAACGATGGCATACAGCCAATGCATCTGTAATTTCCTGGCCGTAGTAGTCAACAAGAACCGTGAGTGCATTTTCAGGATAACTTTCAACATACATTTCCGCAGCGCGTAATGTACTACCAGCATATCCGATCAAGGCATGCGGCATGGTTCCAAGGCCAAGCTTATTCCCGAAATAATGGGCGGTACTATCGTTTGCGTTACCGATAAAGCCTTTAGCACCATGATCTTTAGTCGCAGCCACGCCCCCAACCGATGCGGCATAGGCCATCATTTCGGCCATTTCAGCGCCTGCACAATGGCGGGCATCCATCGCAAGGAAAGACGCATCCGGCATATAACCACACATCAAATAAGCATTATTGGCAGCAACGCATGCTGGCCCAAGTTTTTGCAAATACAGTGTCTCCAAATCAACGAGGTCAACAAAACTACCTGTTATATAAACAAGTGGCTCGCCTGCCCCGACCCAGTCACCTTCTTCAAAACAAGGTTCCACGGTAAAACTGTTTCCGCGAATTCGATTAATGTTTTCCAACCAATCGAGAAGAAGTTTCGGAGCAAAAATAACTGGGCGGCGCATAAACACCGCATAAGTCACTTGTTTATCGCCAAATCTGCTGACCACATACTTTGTTTTATTAAAATACTGATCTGTATGCGCAGCTATTGCTTGATCAATAGCTGAGGCACTGCTTTTTACATTTTGATGTGTCATATCAGACGTGGATCAGGAAGCCGCAGCTGCGATTTTCCCATCTCCTCTTTCACTTTTGAGCATTTCAGCAATCAAAAACGCAAGTTCAAGCGCCTGATTGGCATTAAGACGTGGGTCACACGCCGTGTGATATCGATCGCTAAGGCGTTCTTCGGTGACTTCAAATGCACCGCCGAGACATTCTGTTACGTCTTGACCGGTCATTTCAAAATGAACACCACCTGCATAAGTTCCTTCTGCCGCATGAACATCAAAGAATTCACGGACTTCACTTAAAATACGATCAAACGGACGTGTTTTATAACCGGTTGAAGATTTAATAGTGTTGCCGTGCATTGGATCACATGACCAGACGACCTTACGGCCTTCACTTTCCACTCTACGAATAAGAGCCGGAAGATGTTTATCAACTTCACCCGCGCCAAAGCGACAAATAATCGTCATACGGCCGGCTTCGTTCGTTGGGTTGAGTGTATCAATTAAACGAAGAAGCGTATCCGGATCCTGACTTGGGCCAGCCTTTACACCAATTGGGTTCGCAACACCACGCAGGAATTCAACATGAGCTTCATCTGGATCGCGTGTACGATCACCAATCCACAACATATGAGCTGATGTATCGTAATATTCGCCAGACGTACTATCAACTCGCGTCATAGATTGTTCATATTGAAGCAACAAGGCTTCATGAGAGGTAAAGAAATCTGTTTTGCCCATTTGCGGTGTATTTTCAGCGGTTACACCACAAGATTCCATAAATGCCAGGGCATCCTGAATACGGATCGCCATTTCTTTATAGCGTTCGCCTTGTGGGCGACTGGCAACAAATCCCATGTTCCATTGCTGCACTTGGTGCAAGTCAGCGTATCCACCTTGGGAAAAAGCACGAAGAAGGTTCAAAGTTGAGGCCGCTTGAGAATAGGCCTTCAACATACGTTTTGGATCAGGGACACGTGCTTCTTCTGTGAAATCAAAACCATTGATGATGTCACCGCGGTAACTTGGCAGTTCCACGCCATCAATTGTTTCCGTATCACCAGAGCGTGGTTTTGCAAACTGCCCCGCCAAACGACCTACTTTAACAACCGGGCGGTTCCCGCCATATGTTAGGACAACAGCCATTTGTAGCAATACTTTAAATGTATCGCGGATATTGTTTGGATGAAATTCGGCAAAGCTTTCAGCGCAATCGCCGCCCTGCAGAAGAAAACCACGACCTTCAGAAACGTCAGCCAGCTTTTTCTTAAGCATCCGCGCTTCACCTGCAAACACGAGCGGTGGAAAGATGCTCAGTTCTTCTTCAACGGATTTCACTGCAGTTCCATCTGGATAAGTTGGAAGCTGACGTACAGGTTTGCTTCTCCAACTTTCAGGCGTCCATTGATTTGACATCGTCTTATCTTTCCTAGGTATTAATCGTAGCTCAATATATTAAACACAAAATTGACAGGCTTTTCGCTGCAACGCAATCGTAAAGCCAAGGTTTTTCACATAAAATGGCGATTTTCACACTTGCAATATGTGCAATAGAGCGAAAATCGCCAGTCTAGATCTAATCACCCGTATATTTTTCTCGCATAGTGACGATCTCTTCTGCCAAAGTCGGATGTACACCAACAGTTGCGTCGAATTGTTCTTTCGTGGCACCGCATTTCACAGCAATACCTATACCCTGAATAATCTCACCCGCATCTGCACCCACGATATGGACGCCCAGCACACGATCAGATTTTGGCTCCACAATTAGCTTCACCATGGCCCGTTCGCTCCCCTGTGTCAGAGTTTGCTTCATAGGACGGAATTCAGATTTATATATATCGACATCCCCATGTTTTTCTCGTGCTTCGGCTTCGGTCAGACCAACCGAGCCAACAGGAGGTTGCGAGAAGACAGCGGATGGAACGTCGCTATGCTCAAATGCCCGTGGTTTGTTACCGAACACAGTTTCAGCAAACGCCATGCCTTCATGAATAGCTACCGGCGTGAGCGCAATTCGGTCAGTCACATCGCCTACCGAGTAGATATTATCGATCGAAGTTTTTGAATATGCATCGACCTTTACAGCGCCATTTGGTTTCATTTCTACACCAGCAGATTCAAGACCCATGCCTTCAGTATTAGGCCGGCGTCCTGTCGCATACATAATTGCGTCAGCTTCAAGTGTAGAGCCATCTTCTAATGTTATCCGCAAGCCAGTGGCCGTTTTCTCAATCTTGGCAGGATTTGAATGGGTTCGGAGATCTACCCCTTTTTTAGTAATTTCCTGTGCGACCATAGCCTGAACGTGATGATCAAATCCTCTCAAGATTTGTTCGCCGCGGTAGAGCTGGATAACTTCAGCACCCAAGCCATTGAAGATCCCAGCAAATTCTACAGCGATATAGCCACCACCGACGACAACGACACGTTTTGGCATTTCTTCAAGATAGAACGCTTCATTGGAGGAAATAGCATGCTCAATACCTGGAACATCCGGCATTGTTGGCGTACCACCAGTCGCGATTAGGATATATTCAGCGGTGACAATCTTATCACCTACTTTGACAGTATGATTATCAATCAGTTCTGCACGGCTTTCATACAGTTCAACATTGTTGTTGGACAAGATCGTATAATAAATACTGTTCAAGCGATCGATTTCAGTATCTTTATTACGGATCAGTGTTTTCCAATCATGCTGCGGCTTTTCAACCGTCCAGCCGTAATTTTTGGCATCCTCAAAGTCTTCAGCGAAGTGACTAGCATAAACGAAGAGTTTCTTAGGAACACATCCGCGAATTACACACGTACCGCCAACGCGATGCTCTTCAGCAATGGCAACCTTAGCCCCCATTCCTGAAGATATACGGGAAGCACGAACACCGCCGGAGCCCGCTCCAATGATAAAGAGGTCATAATCGTAAGTCAATAAATTCTTCCTTATTCAAATCGCGCCCAAAAATACCGGATTATTTATCCAGACCACCTAAACACATGTATTTAATTTCTAGATAGTCATCAATTCCGTATTTGGAACCTTCGCGGCCGTTACCAGATTGTTTCACGCCACCGAACGGTGCAACTTCTGTAGAAATAATGCCTGTATTGACTCCAACAATACCGTATTCCAGTTTCTCCGTTACACGCCAAACACGCCCAATATCACGAGCACAGATATAAGCGGCCAATCCGAATTCCGTATCATTGGCAAGTGCAATGACTTCTTCTTCGTCTTTAAACTTAAATAGCGGTGCCATGGGTCCAAAGGTTTCTTCTCGCGCAACTTTCATATCTGAAGTGGCACCAGTTAGAATAGTGGGCTCAAAAAAGGTCTCGCCGAGTTCATGACGTTTACCACCGGTCAGAATTTTTGCACCTTTAGACAAAGCGTCTGCAATATGGTCTTCAACTTTTCGAACCGCCGCCTGATTAATAAGCGGACCTTGTGTCACACCATCTTCAAGGCCATTACCAACCTTCATTTCTTTTACTTTTTCGGCAAGGCGATTTGCAAACTCATCATACACGCCTTCTTGGACGTAAAGACGGTTGGCACAAACACATGTCTGTCCAGCATTTCTGTATTTGGACGCCAAAGCTGCTTCTACAGCATCATCAAGATCTGCATCGTCAAAGACGATAAACGGTGCATTCCCACCGAGTTCCATGGATGTTTTCTTCACCGTAGCGGCGCACTGTTCCATCAGGATTTTACCTGTCGCAGTTGATCCGGTAAAGGTCAGCTTTGCAACGTCCGTATTACCAGTCATTTCTTTACCGATAGCTTGCGGAACACCTGTTACAACGCCCAATATTCCCTTTGGAATACCTGCACGCTCTGCAAGTACTGCCATAGCAAAAGCGGAATAAGGTGTCATTTCAGCTGGTTTAATCACCATTGGACAGCCTGCGGCGAGTGCCGGAGCTGCTTTTCGAGTGATCATTGCGACAGGGAAATTCCAAGGCGTGATCGCGACTGTAACACCAATTGGCTGCTTCAAAACTATGATGCGTTTATCACTTTGGTGTTCTGGAATTGTATCCCCGTAGATACGCTTACCTTCTTCTGCAAACCATTCGATAAAGGACGCGGCATAGGCCACCTCACCTTTTGCTTCCGCCAATGGTTTTCCCATTTCAATGGTCATTAAGCGAGCAAGATCATCAGTGTTTTCTAACATCAGGTCGTGCCATTTACGCATGATGTTGGCGCGTTCCTTCGCAGTTTTACCCGCCCATCCTGGCATTGCTTCTTTGGCAGCGGCGATTGCCCTTCTGGTTTCCGCTTCTCCCATTTCAGGGATCGTACCGATAATTTCCCCGGTCGCAGGGTTGGTTACATCAATTGTTTTGCCGTTATCAGCATCACACCAATTGCCGTCGATCAGCCCTTGTTGGCGAAATAAACTTGGATCTTTAAGATTAAATGTATTCTCTGGGCTGCCGTGCATGGACGTATCTCCTCGCCTTCTTGTTAAATGACGCCGCGAGTTTAGGGCAGAAGATTGCGCATCGCAATGGGGATGTGAGCAGAAAAACAGCTTTGCAGCAATATACTTAGCGATCGTCACAGAATTGATTTTTTTTCTTAATTATTTGCAACATTGCTCACTTCAGAATAAATTTACACACAAATCATTTGAGGTGGGGGATAAATTGGCAAGCGGATCCAAAAAAGTAATCTATGCGGCACTAGCTGGCAACGCACTGATAGCAGTCTCCAAATTCACAGCTGCAACGCTTACCGGCAGTTCAGCAATGTTAAGTGAGGGCGTTCATTCCCTTGTGGATACAGGCAATCAAGGCCTCATGTTATTGGGTCTGAGCAGATCAAAGAAAAGTCCTGACAAAGATCATCCGTTTGGTTATGGCATGGAGATCTATTTCTGGTCCTTTATGGTCGCTGTCCTTATTTTTGCACTCGGTGCCGGTATCTCTATATACGAAGGCATTCACGCTCTGAAATCACCACAACCTATCTCCAACCCCATATGGAATTATTCGATTTTGGGCCTTGCTATCGTGTTTGAAGGTTGGGCATGGAACGTTGCCTATCAGGAATTCAAGAAAACTATCGGTTCACAGTCTTTATGGACTGCCATTAAGAATAGTAAGGATCCAACAATATTTACGGTGCTTTTAGAAGATACAGCCGCCTTGGTTGGACTTTTGGTGGCGATTATTGGAATTTATCTCTCACAAGCCCTCAACATTCCAGAACTTGATGGTATTGCATCCATCATTATTGGCGTAATTTTGGCCATGGTGGCCGTAATTCTGTCAATTGAATGCAAGGGATTACTTATCGGTGAAGCTGCATCAAAAGAAACGCGACTTGATATTGAGAATATTATTCGATCTGAAGACGATATTCTGGCTCTCAATGAACTTCTGACCATGCATATGGGGCCGGAAGACATTCTTCTTAACATTAGCGTCGATTTTAAAGATGGCCTACCGGCTGAACAAATCGAAAAAACCATTTCAAGGTTGGAACAACAAATTAAAAAACAACAACCCTCTATCAAACGCCTGTTTATTGAAGTGCAAAGCGTTAAGGGTCATCTGCAAAGTGTAACGGAGAGTTAATTATCATGCCGCTATAATAGCGTAAGTGCATGCTTACAGGGGCCATGATGCTTTTTGACAAAACCGATATTTCAGAGCGAGCAGATAATTTTCGCCTGATAGAACGCAAACGCATAGAGGTTGAAACGGATTTGGGTTGCAAGGATACTCGCACTCTGTTTCGTTGGTGGCATTCATTTTCCCCCAGTTTTCCGAGTAGAACCGACTTTGACATCACAGCAGTTCCCTCTATAGCCAGTAATATTTACCTCATCGAAGTAATTGCGCCTGGAAAATATTTGTACCGTCTCTGCGGCCAGACCGTTGGCGACCTAGTCGGCCGGTCTCTTCGTATGGCCGATATTTCTCTTGAAAGCCCTAAGTTTGAAGACCGAAAGCTTGCAGAGTATCTGGACGAACTTGTTGAAAATGATAGCTCATGTAGCTGCTCTGGTGATTTGAGTTTCTTCGATAAAAAATTCCTGAAGTTCGAGTCTTTCGACTGTCCATTGAAAGACGAAGATGGCACCATAACTCACTTCGTGGGAGTTTTATGCGAAGCTCCAAAATAGAGACTATTCCAATCCCGCATCACAATATTTATACAATCTGCAAAACAAATCAGGCTCTGCAAATTGTATAAAGGAGCTCTCTCGCTGGATATCAGTGGATTAAATGTAGGACGGTTGTCCGGCCTTCTCTCGTTTCATAGGCAGTTTCAGGGAGATCGTGAATATGAACGTCTTCAGCATGATTGGTGTTTAAAACTTCCAAGGCCTGTTTTTCATGTTTTTTATCTTTAACATGGACCCAAAGTGGGATACCGCCATGAGTTAATTGTGCTCTATAGTACGCTTCAGGTTTTTTCTTAAGCCAATAGGCCGCACCAGCACCGAGACACGCACCAATTGCGCCAAGTGCAGCGGCAACAGCTATTGTCATAACAGTTGTTGCGCCAAACGCAGTGGCCACTCCAGCTCCAATTAGAGTAAGAACATAAAGTGGCAGGCCTATTAACGCGCCTTCGGCATCGCCAATGGACTCTGGTTCAATAAAGGCCACCCTCTTAGCTAACGGATCATCTTCTAATTTGTGAGTATCGAGAATTTTGTCGTCATTTCCACCAGTCTCAAGATGCGGATGAGCGAGCAAGGTGATATCGGATCTATCGAAACCGTGTGTTTGCAATTCTTCAACGCAATCATACAGGGATGGAATATCGTTAAAGATACCGACAGCTTCTCGTACTGGAGGTGAGTCTGGAGTGATAATTTTACGCATGTCTGCACACCTTTCTTAAGTGCCCAAGCTCTACATTGTCCCCGCCTCTATTCAACTATATCTAATATAATGTTTTTGTAATGAATTCGCCAGAAAAAATAATGGAATAATTTTTTACTGTTTTTAATGGGTTGCCTCTGTTGCAATAAACTGTCTTTAATCCCTGCCCTATTTAATTCTAAGGATTACAAGTATGTCACTAGACCTTTGGCTTTCATTTACGATTGCAACAATTGCGTTGGTCGCTTTACCTGGCCCCACAGTTATGATTGTGGTTAGTTTTGCGCTAGGGCGAGGAAGGCAAACGGCATGGGCAACAGTACCAGGAGTAGTGCTTGGTGACTTTGTAGCAATGACGGTCTCTTTGCTTGGTGCTGGAGCTGTATTGGCTGCCTCTGCCACGCTGTTCACGATCTTGAAACTTGTGGGTGCTGCATATTTATTTTGGCTAGGGTTTCAGTTATGGCGCTCCCCTGCCGGAATACCAGAGGCAAAAGCTTCAAAAGATACCGGTGAGAGCAGAAAAATGTTCTTGAAGACTTTTACAGTCACCGCTCTAAACCCAAAAGGTATCATATTTTTTGTAGCATTTGTCCCACAGTTTGTTGATCTTGCTGAACCTGTGTTTATTCAGTTTGCTATTCTAGAAGTCACATTTGTCAGCTTGGCTGCATTTAATGCGCTACTTTGGGCACTTCTCGCTAATAAATTGCGTAATCGTATTAAATCCCCAAAAACACAAAGCATAGTAAGCCGCATAAGCGGAAGTTGCTTGATGGCTGCGGGCTTTTTGACTGCTGTAATCAGGCGTACAGCGTAGAATATTAAACATGCATTAATCATACAACGCTAAAATGAGCAAAGCTCGTTGATAAGGAGACGTATGATTAATGTTTAAAAGGCCTCTAGTATTATACAATCTGAAGTTCAGGAAACTATTCCTTGTTACAACATTGGCTCTTACGCTTTTTGCATCATATGCAAATTCAAAGGACAATAGACCCCTATCATTCCCTGTTATGAAACTTACTCCCTACAGTTTTACGGATGAAAATGGAGAACCTTCCGGTTATTTGCATGATGTTATGGTTGCCGTTCTTAACGAGGCAGGTCTTAATCAGAAGATAAAACTTCTTCCGCTAAAACGCCTACTTCAAGGCTTCAAGTCAGGCCGACATGATTGTACTCTAATCGCAAATAGCCCTACTGCTCAGTCAGTTTTTCGAATAATTGAACCAATTGGAAAAAAATTGCAAATTGGCGTTCTGCCTGCATTTGGCAAGATCATTGAAAACTACGAAGATTTAAAAGACTTCAAAATTGGAATCCCACTTGGAGTTAGTTTTGATAAAGATTTCGATGCGGATAAAAATCTAAATAAAATCCAAACGAACGACTATGTTGAAAACGTCAAAATGTTAAAGCATGGCCGCTTAACGGCAATTGCGGGAAGCATTGATAGTTTTTACCTCGACGCTCGAAAGCTAGGTTTGGATCCCGACACCTTATTTGGCGAACCATACGTGTTTATTAGCCTTGATCTCGTTCTTGCATGCGCTAAGGAAGGCCCGTCGAAAGATGTAATTTTCAAACTAAAACAATCTGTTCAAAATTTGCGAGAGAATGGACAAATACAAAAAATAATTGATAAATATCTCTAATGAAAATCAGACTATTTACTGTACTCAAAAGCCAGTTCTTCTAAATTGATTAGAAGCCTTTTAAGTTCTGGACGCAACTTGTCAGCCCGCTCTGCCTCATACGACCATGGCTCATTTTCAGATGCATAGGCTGAAAGCGCCAACTCCATTTGAATGGCGTGAATATTGTCTTCTGGCTTCGCATAATGTCTTGTTGTCCAGCCACCTTTAAACCTGCCATTCAGAACATCTGTATATCCAACTGATGCTGCACAATCATCGGCGACACTTTTCTGAAAAGCATCGGCGCAGCTTTTGCCATCATAGGTTCCAATGTTAAAATCAGGAAGGACCCCCTCGAACAGATAAGAAATCTTCGATCTGATGGAGTGACAATCATACAAAACAGCAATACCGTGCTGCTTTTTCACCCGTTGAATTTGTTTGGTGAGTGCCGCATGATACGGTTCGTGAAAATTCAATCGTCGTTGTTCAATTTCAGTTTCATCAAGTTCATAGCCATCATTCCATATCTGTAGACCATCGAAATCCGTCGATGGACATAATCCCGTCGTGTTTTGTCCAGGATATAAGCTAACGCCACTTGGATCCCGGTTAGCATCTACCACATACCGATGAAACGTAGCTTGTACAGTAGTTGCAGTTTCAAGAAGGCCGTTATACAGCTGATAAATATGCCAGTCCGTATCAGCAAGTCTCCGACCATTTTCGCTTAAATTTTGCCATATAGAAGCTGGAACATCGGTCCCGCCATGCGGAAATGCCAGTATAACCGGCGAGGAACCTTCATGAATAATTACCGCGGACATTAACGGGCTCCTATTTGACGCATATTCGTGTTGTGCTGTTGATTTCAACCGACACATGATTATTATGTCTATACATAACAAGTCAACGGAAAAGACCAAACTAGCATGCCAAACTTATTTGCTGAAACCGCCCTCTTGCCAGATGGTTGGGTTGAGAATGTACGTATTGAAGTGGGATATGAGGGGCGCATTCAATCTATCGAGAAAAATCAGAAAGCAAAACCGGACGATTTGACGTTTAAAGACCGGGCTTTACTCCCCGCGCCCACAAATTTACATAGCCACGGCTTCCAAAGAGCTCTTGCTGGATTAACTGAAACCCGCGGCGCATCGGGTCAAGACAGCTTTTGGACTTGGCGCCGTATAATGTACTCCTTTTTGGAACATCTAACGCCTGAGGATACAGAGGCGATTAATGCTTTTGCTCAAATGGAAATGCTGGAGGCTGGATACGCCTGTGTCGCGGAATTTCATTATGTCCATCATCAGGCAAACGGCACTCCCTATGATAATATAGCTGAAAAAAGCCATCGCGTGATTTCTGCAAGTGAGGCCTCTGGGATCGGCTTGACGCTGCTCCCCGTCTATTATGCGCAAGGCGGCGTTGACGGTCGGCAATTGGAAGGCGGTCAGCTTCGATTTAAAAATAACATCCAACAATACGAAAAATTGTGGGACGGTGCGAGCCGCAAAATCCAAAGTGCACACATTGACAACTGTATGGGTATTGCGCCTCATTCTCTGCGTGCTGTTTCAAAACAAGATCTCGAAATCCTGTCCACAATATATGCCGATGGCCCAATCCATATCCACATCGCCGAGCAATTGGCTGAAATTGAAGAAATATCCAGAGCTTATGGGAAGCCACCTGTACAGTGGCTACTTGATAATTTTGGCGTTGATAAAAATTGGTGCCTTATACACGCAACGCACCTTACCGACGCTGAATGTATGGGAATTGCGAGTTCGGGCGCCGTGGCAGGTTTGTGCCCAATTACAGAAGCAAATTTAGGCGATGGTATCTTTGACGCCAAATCATTAATGAAACGAAATGGCGTCATTGGACTTGGTACAGATTCAAACGTTTCAATAAGTTTGGTACATGAATTGCGTGCCCTCGAATATTCACAACGCTTAAACCTCAAAGGGCGAGCAATTCTAAGTACGTCGGAAAAATCGACTGGTCGCACCTTGTTTGATGCGGTTTGCTATGGCGGTGCAATGGCTGCGGGCCGAAAAAGTGGCTCTATCGAAGTTGGTGCTTGGGCTGATATCCTTGCGCTTGATACCGCATCTATTGATTTATTAACTCTCAAAGGCGACACGTTACTTGATACGTGGTTTTTTGCATCTAACAGCCAACTGGTCACTGATGTCTGGTCAGCCGGAAGACATGTGGTTCAAAATAGTCATCATATTAACCGTGAACGTATTGAACGCGACTACAAAACAACAATTCTTAAGTTACGAGGCCTGCTTTAATAACAGCACTGAAAATTTGAATAGACTGGCTTACCACTAAGAGAAATTGAAAAGATCACACTCTTCGTATTTGAAGTCCCAATAAATCCCTCTAAACTATAGGGACCTGCAGCCCAACTTTATATCTACCTGCAACAATGCTTGATTCATACCGATCAACATTAGGATTATCTGCAAATATGCGACGTGAAAATTGTTCGTATGATTTCAAATCATTCGCAGAGATTATAATAAAAAAATCTGTATCTCCATTAATGTAATAACATTGTTGAACGTCATCATGCGAGTTCACAAGTTTTCTAAAATCATCCAGCAAATCACTGCGGACGTTTAGTAATTTGACCTCTACAATTGCCAATATCTTTTGATCAATCAAATTAGGAGATATCACCGCAATTTCGGCTTCAATTAAGCCTGAAGCACGTATTTTTTGTAGTCTTCTTTGAATTGACGAACGTGATGTCGCAACTTCTTGGGCAAGAACATCTGCTGATAACCGATTGTTCTTTTGAAGGAGGTTTAAAAGCTGTCTATCAATTTCATCAAATCCATTGGGAAATTTGCTCATTTATTCACCTGTTTTGATTCAATAACCCATAATACCATATCAATTTGAATACTTTACCTCAGTTTATCCTGCAAAATATAGGAATTAGAAAATTGACATTAGAGTAGGAATTTTCATATGACACTCCCCAAAATATCGTCCGAATATATTGATCCACATACTTACCCAAAAGGTATCGCCTATGTGGATGAGCAATATCTAGATATTTCAAAAGGTAAAGTATCAATACTCGATTACGGTTTCTTACACTCAGACGCGACCTATGACGTCGTCCATGTCTGGAAAGGATCCTTCTTTCGGCTTGAATTATACCTTGAACGGTTTTTCTCAGGCATAGAGAAATTAAACATGAACATTCCTTATTCAAAAGAGGAAGTGTCAACTATATTGCACAATTGCGTTGCATTATCTGGTCATCGAGATGCTTACGTCGAGATGATATGCACTCGCGGAAATTCCCCCTCTTTTAGCAGAGACCCAAGAGATGCAATCAATCGATTTATGGTATTTGCGGTTCCTTTTGGATCAATAGCGAACCCAAAACAAATGAAACTTGGATTACATGCTGTGATTAGCCCGACAGTCAGAATTCCTCCTGATTCCATTGACCCCTCCATAAAAAATTATCATTGGCTTGATTTAGTTAATGGCTTGTTTGATGCGTATGAGCAAGGTGGTGAAACCGCTATTCTCCTCGATAGCTCAGGCAATGTAACCGAGGGGCCGGGGTTTAATATATTCTGCGTTAAAGATAACATCATCAAAACTCCAGAAATAGGTGTTTTGCCCGGCATTACTCGGAGAACAATTTTTGATCTATGTAGTGATTTAAATATAATCTGCAAAACAACCACAGTTACCCCGACTGAACTGCAGAATGCCGATGAAGTTTTCATTTCTTCTACAGCAGGGGGAATTATGCCAATTACTAGAATCAATCAAATACATATTGGAGATGGAAATACAGGACCACTGTTCCAGATGTTAAAAGATGCTTATTGGGATAAACACCTAAACTCTGACTGGTGTATGCCCATTAACTACGATAATTAGGCACGCAGATGTCGTTAATGCAGTCGAATATTGCAGGGTAGAAAGCCAAAAACCTCATGGGTTATCAATTTCTACACTTATAGGGATTACTCCACTGTCACCGATTTAGCCAAATTCCTAGGCTGATCGACATCGGTGCCTTTTAAAACGGCCACATGATACGCCAAAATCTGTACAGGTATGGCGTAAAGAATTGGCGCAACAAATGGGTTTACTGTGGGGATTTCGATTGAGCCGAGGGCCCGATCTCCAAGTTTCTGCATTCCTTCGGCGTCGGACATGAAAATCACTTGAGCATTGCGGGCCATTACTTCTTGCATATTTGACGCCGTTTTTTCAAAGAAATGATCGGTTGGGGCTACCACAATCACCGGAACCGTATCGTCAATCAGTGCAATAGGTCCGTGTTTCAACTCGCCTGCGGCATAACCTTCTGCATGAATGTAAGAGAGCTCTTTAAGTTTAAGCGCCCCCTCCATCGCGATTGGATAACCGGGCCCACGACCAATGTACAGAATATCACGAGCTTCAAATATCTTAGCAGCAAGCTCCCTAATACTTTCATCATTTGCCAAAATTTCTGCGGCTCGTGCCGGAACTTCAGTTAAAGATTGGCAGAGTTCAGCTTCTTCTACGGGAGATAGAGTTTTACGCATTTTTCCTGCATGAATGGCTATACAGGCAAGCGTCACCAGTTGACAGGTGAAGGCTTTGGTAGAGGCAACGCCTATTTCCGGGCCAGCTTGAGTGTGAAAGACCAAATCACTCTCACGTCCCATGGAGCTTTCCTCCACGTTAATAATAGAGGCAATATGTTGCCCCTGCTCTTTCGCATAACGAAGAGCCGCCAATGTGTCTGCCGTCTCCCCCGATTGTGAGATAAAGAGAGCCAATCCGCCTTTTGGAAGTGGCATGCTCCGATATCTAAACTCGGAGGCGATATCTACTTCAACCGGCAGGTTTGCCAACTTTTCAAACCAATATTTTGCGACCATCCCTGCGTAATAAGAGGTCCCGCAGGCAACGATTGTAATCTTGGTAAGATCATTCCAGTCAAAAGGTAGATCAGGTAATGTAATTGTCCGGCTTTTTGGATTGAAAAAGCTGTTGAGTGTCTCACCAATAACTGCCGGCTGCTCCACTATTTCCTTCATCATGAAATGACGGTGATTGCCTTTACCTATCAAGGCGCCGGTCAGCTTTGTTTGTTTGATTTCTCGTTCGACTTCAGCACCGCGCCTATCATAAAAGGTCGCGCCTTCGCGGTTGAGAACAACCCAGTCATCTTCTTCCAAATATGAAATACGGTTAGTAAGCGGTGCAAGCGCCAAGGCGTCAGATCCTAAGAACATTTCGCCGTCGCCCCAACCAACAGCGAGAGGTGCTCCGCGGCGCGCACCAATCATAAGGTTGTCTTCACCACCAAAAATCACTGCCAGTGAGAACGCACCTTGAAATTTTTTCAATGAAGCTGCAATAGCTTCCGCTGGTGTTTTGCCGTCATCAATGAAACTCGTAATCAACCATGCAGCAACTTCAGTATCTGTTTCAGATTCAAAGACATAGCCGCGATCTTTAAGTTCTTCTGAAAGCTCTTGGTAATTTTCAATGATACCATTGTGGACCAATGCCAAACGGGTTGTCATATGTGGATGCGCGTTGGTTTCGTTAGGAATACCATGTGTTGCCCAGCGGGTGTGACCGATACCAGCAAGCGCATTTAGAGGTGCCGCTTCCAGAACGGCTTCTAGATTTTTAAGTTTACCTTGAGCGCGCCGTCTTTCAAGCCCTGACGAGGCCAGTGTGGCAATACCTGCACTATCATAACCGCGATATTCCAAACGGCGAAGACCGCTGACCAAAGACGGGACAACATCCGATTTACCTAAAACACCGACTATTCCGCACATATAGTTTTCCTAGTATATTCAATAACTTAAAATTATTTTTTAAGGCGTTTTTTCATTTTACGAAAACGTGTAGCCCAACCAGATTTTTGTGTCTCGATTGCACGTTCTACCATCAAGGCATCTGTTTCTACTGATTTGGTAACGGTACTACCAGCCCCAATTATCGCACCGTCACCAATTTTTACGGGCGCTACCAAAGCAGTATTAGAGCCGATAAATGCCCCTGCGCCAATATCAGTTTTATACTTGTCATACCCATCATAGTTACACGTGATCGTACCTGCGCCGATATTTGCCCCAGTACCAACCCGCGCATCTCCGATATAAGAGAGATGACTTACCTTCGCGCCTTTTTCCAGGCTCGATTTTTTCACTTCAACAAAATTGCCAACTTTCACGTCCTCTGCCAACTCAGCACCGGGGCGAAGCCGTGCGAAAGGACCAATTTGCGACCCTTTACCAATCGTTGTTCCTTCGATATGGGAATTCGCTTTGATACGAACATCGTCCCCAATAGTCACATTCGGTCCGAAAAAGACGTTAGGTTCAATTATCACATCCCGACCAAGTTCGGTATCGTGACAAAAGAAAACACTTTCAGGGTCGATCAATGTTGCTCCGGCACTCATCGCCTTATTACGCCAAGTGGTTTGAGCAATCTTTTCAGCTTCCGCTAACTGCATACGGTTATTTACCCCAAGCAGTTCTTTTTCATCCCCGACAACAACTTTACAGTTCAGCCCCTGATCTCGGGCTATTTCAATGATGTCGGTCAGATAATATTCACCTTTGGAATTTTTGTTATCCAATGCACCAATCAGGTCGCCAATGTAAGCACTGTTAATCGCCATAACACCGGAATTGCAAAGGTTGATTTGTCTGATATCCGCTGATGCATCAGCATATTCGACAATGGCTTGCAAATTTCCGTCTTTGGATGTGACTAAACGCCCATATTCTGCAGGATTTTCAGGTTCGAAGCCTAGCACAACTACCGCTGTCTTATCGTCCGACTGTCGGGTAGCGATCATTTTGTCGAGAGTGTCCCGCGTTATAAGAGGCGTATCCCCATACAGGATCAGAACATCACCAGAAAAACCATTAAGGCTAGGCAATGCGGCTGCAACTGCATGCCCCGTTCCCAAGGCCTCCTCCTGTACGGCGGTTTCAGCTGGAGATACTTCCGCGCGCACGTCATCCATTTTTGGAGCGACGACTACAATCGACTTTTCAGGTGACAATTCAGTTACTGTTCCCAGAAGATGAGAAACCATAGCCCGTCCAGCTATTTCGTGCAGGACTTTCGGCTTTTTGGATTTCATGCGGCTTCCCGCGCCAGCTGCCAAGATTACAGTTGCGATAGCGTTCATTAGACACTCTTAATAATGTTAAAGTTTAATCTGTTTACATTTTAGGTTGAATACACTCTTACACTAAGGGTACCTTCCCGCCTAATCACACTGTGTTACCGGATTTTTCAATATGATTCCAATGCGTTTATTATTTGACCTAGATGGCACCCTTCTAGATACCGCACCAGATCTTCACGGAGCGTTAAATTTCTGCCTTAAATCTGTAGGGAGGTCCACCGTTTCACTTGAAAGTGTCAAACATATGGTCGGCCAAGGTGCAAGAGTTCTCCTTGAAAAAGGATTGACCGCCACTGGTGGTATGACGTCGGATGAAGAAATCGACCGTCTTTTCGACCTTTTCTTGGAATATTACGCTGATCATTTGTCAGACAATAGCGTCCCGTATCCCGGTGTTATAAGCGCACTTGAGCAACTTCATGCGCAAGGATTTCAAATGGGGATTTGTACAAACAAACCCTATAAACTTGCAGAACAGATTGCCAAAGATTTCGATCTAAATAGACTTCTGCCAATTATTACGGGTGGAGATAGTTTTGAAATTCGTAAACCTGATCCGGACCATCTTTTGAAAACTCTGGATTTGTTCGAGGATCAAAGCCTTCCGGCCCTGATGATTGGGGATAGCTGTAATGATATCAACGCGGCGACTGCTGCTGGTCTTAAAAGCATCGCAGTAAGCTTCGGCTACACTGACATTCCGCCCCGCGAACTCGGTGCAAATATTGTAATTGATCATTTTGATGAATTGATCGGGGCTATTAAGCAGATTAGCGAGTAGCAAAGAGCGGTAATTTATTTATCTGATTTCCAGACGGAATTTGCCGCTTTTCAATCCAGCTTAGAATGTCATTCCAAACCACAGGTGCCTGCAAATCACGCATGAGCAAATGCCAACCATTTTCGTAAAGAACGATATCTGCGGATCCCGGAACCCTTGCGACAACACTTTCCACTGGATCTTTTGGAATGAGCTCGTCCTTCGCGCCATAGAGAATAAGTGTTGGAAGAGATAGTTTTACGGCGCTGTCAGATGCATCATCCATCAAACCCACCAATCCATACACCGCATCGATGCGCGTTTCTTTGATGAAATATGGATCGCGTCCTAGATTACGTAACATCGGAATATTGTCTGATGCTTGAATGCCAAGGCCGCTTCCTGTTGCTGTCATTCCCGGGAACATATGGGCACTGCTCCACAATACGGCGCGATAAAGTGGGTTTAGTGATTGCCATCCCCACACAGCAGGAGCCGATAGAATAACTCCATCAACTGACGGAAAATTTGAGCTTGTGACTGAAGTCATAACAACAGCTCCGCCCATACTTTCGCCCAGCAGATACACTGGCTTTCCCGGGTTCTCTTCACGCACCAATCTGGTTACAGCTGCGAGATCTCGGATCATCAATGCATTCCCAGCCCATATTCCGCGTTGTTCAGTTTCTCCGAACCCACGCTGATCATAGGCATAAGTTGTAACACCTTTTTGCATCCACCAGCTTGCTGGAAACGCAAACCCGTTTCGGTAATCGTTGAAACCATGAACAGCAATTATTATTGCCTTAGGTTCTTCCTCGGACCGCCAAATTTTCAGCGGGAGGTTTTTACCATCCGCTGTTACATAAGCAGTTTTTGTAAAAATTGGCGACCGGTTTTCTGGGCCGGTACGTTGAACCATAGGAGTACAGGCAGTCGATAACGTGACCATTAACAGGAAAAGCAATGAATATGCCTTGCGCAAAAGTTACTCCTGAATAAAAATCATGTTTCTAGTGTGTTAGCCTAACTCTAAATCTTGTACTTTTGGGCTGTTAAAGCAAGAGATTAGAAATGAAAAATTCAATATTGGTAAGTTGTTTAGGTGTTTTTCTACTGGGTTGCACCGGTACAGACGCTGCCAAAAGAATGTCTGAAAAAGATAATGTTGGCGGTTATATCTACGCTGGCTTTACTGAACCTCATACCTTTAGAATAAATGACGTAATACACCCTCTTCCTCATGTTTCCAAGTCAATCAAAGGTACAGATAAAAACCAATCTATTATCAGCGATACAAAAAAGTATTTAGATAGATTTGATGCCTCAACTGCAATCATTTTAATTGATGATGGGGAAATACTTTTTGAGGATTACCGTGGGATGGGAAGTCCAACATCTGAATTTTACAGCATGAGTATTGGTAAAAGTATGACTAGCCTCGCCGTTGGAAAAGCACTTTGCAACGATCTTCTTCCAAACCTTGATGTCGTCGCTGGAAATATTGTCCCAGAACTTAACAAAAGCAGCCTTGGAAAATCCACAATCCGACAGCTCCTCACCATGAGTTCAGGTGCCTACAAATCCATCCGGAGCGGTCAGCCGAAATACAAAAATGGTATTGGTTTCAATCCCCGAAACAATAAACCTTTTTTTGGTCACACGTGGCCCATCAGACTTGGTCAGGCCAGTGTTTCTGAAATATTATGGGGTAAGTGGTGGGAAGAAGTTGAGAAGAAAAACCCCAATATACCTGGCGAAATATTTAATTATAAGTCCAACGACACTCTGTCATTAAGCAAAGTAGTTGAGAGACTTTCGGGGAAAAGTCTCGCGGCTTATTTTGATCAAAATATCTGGAGGGAAATCGGTGCTGAACGCGAGGGTCACTGGGAATCCGATCGAGAGGGTTCCACAATGGCAAATGCCGGTTTTCAAATCAGCCTGCGCGACTGGGCACGACTTGCAATCTGGATATTGGATGCCCGTAAAAAGGATGACTGTTTTGGGCGGTATTTGAAAAATGCGACAACCACACAGATTGTTATCCCATACAGTAAAACAAGCAGCTTTACGGGATATGGTTATCAATGGTGGACAAAAACGCGATTGGCGCCCGGTTTTTACGGGTTAGGATATGCGGGTCAAATGCTGGCCATTAATCCTGAGACCAATAAAATACTTATAAAATTCGGATACCGATATGATCGTTGGTCCGGATTTGAGCTTTTGAAATTGTTCAAAAAATGGAACAAATCAGGTTAGTTGCCAGCAAGTGAATGACCTGCTGGCAAACCACAGTTATTTACCTTTGAAATCACCGTCGCGTTTTTCAAAAAACGCATCGATTGCTTCCATATGATCTTCAGTATGATGGCTAAGTGCTTGAAAACTCGCTGACATTTCAAGAAGACTGTCAAGACGTGTATGTTCACCTTCACGCATCAGTTTTTTGGCTAATCTCAGGGCATGAGGGGGGTTCTTAGCGATACGACCGGCAAGATCGTTGGCCGCATTCATAAGTTCTTCATCAGCAACTACTTTTGAAACCATACCCCATTCAAGAGCTGTTTCCGCATCAATCATTTCACCGGTAAAAGTGAGTTCAGCTGCGCGGCTACGTCCAATTGTACGCGGTAGGAACCATGCACCGCCGTCGCCTGGAATAATTCCAAGTTTCACGAAACTTTCAGCGAATTTGGCGGAGGTGCCTGCAATACGGATATCGCACATACATGCCAAATCACAGCCCGCACCAACGGCTGGACCGTTTACAGCAGCAATCGTGGGAACTTCGAGATTGTAAAAGGCCAACGGAATTTTTTGAATGCCATGACGATAGGATTGGCGTAATTCTGTTGGGGTTCCTGCGAACAGGCCTTCACGGTCGCGCATATGCTTGACGTTGCCGCCTGCAGAAAACGCGCGGCCTTTGCCCGTCAAAATAACGCAGCGAACGCTGTTATCTAAATTGATACGGTTCGCCGCATTGATAAAGGCGTCGAAGATGAGATCATCAGAGAGGGCATTGCGCTCCTCTGGCCGATTGATTGTGAGAGTTACGATTCCCTCATTCTGTTCGTATAATAATGGTTCAGTCATCCGAGAATTCTAAAAGGTTTTTGAGGATAATTAAACAGATAGATGCACAATAATTTCTTTTTTATTGCCGGGCATGCCCCGCATTGGATATGTTGACAAAAATTGCAATCTAAACAGGAATGTAAAACGTGAAAGTTGCCGTACTCGGGGCTGGTATTACCGGCGTCACAACAGCCTATTATCTTGCAAAACGTGGCTGCGACGTAACCGTTTTCGATCGCCAACCACGTCCAGCCGAAGAGACCACTTTCGCCAATGGAGGACAGATATCAGTAAGCCAGCCTTTTCCATGGTCCAGCCCTGAACTCCCCGCTCAACTCCTAAAATGGTTTGGGCGAAAAGATGCCCCGCTCATCTTTAAACTTCAGAGCGACCCGAAAATGTGGGCATGGTCGATTAAATTTCTATTGAATGCCCGCTCTTCAACTTTTTACAAAAATTCGGAAAAGGTGCTCAAACTCGCTCTGCACAGTAAATCTTGTTTTGAAGAAATCATTGCGACAGAAACCATTAAATTTGATCGTCAACGACACGGAATTTTAAAACTGTTTAACGATGAACGAGAAGCAGCACATGTCAGTGATCTCTCCAAATGGTTAAATGAAAACGGCCTTGAACAAACGATTTTGAACCGAGATGAAGTTTTAAAAATCGAACCCGCACTCGCGAACTCAAAGTCCTCATTTGTCGGTGCAACTCACTCCCCAATCGATGAGAGCGGAGATGCCCACAAATTTGTAGTAGAATTGGAAATCGCCGCGAAGAAATTAGGTGTAACATTTATCTATGATGCAAACATCGAAGGCTTTGAAAATACGCCCAAAGATGTCCAGTCAACCATTATAAATGGTCAGCCTAAAAAATTCGACAAATACGTATTATGTTCAGGTAGTTACAGCGCAAATCTCGCCAATAAACTTAACATAAATTTACCCATTTATCCCGTTAAGGGATATTCGGTAAGTATCCCCATTGAGGGTGATAACAAAGCGCCACTTACCAGCATTACAGACGAGACAAACCATGTTGTCATTTCACGCCTTGGAAATACATTGCGGGCAGCTGGAACGGCTGAAATAAATGGATATACAACGAGCCCCAACAAACAACGCGAAGATCTGGTTCTAAACACAGTAATGAACCTCTTTCCAGATATAGGGGATCCGGAAAAAGCATCACGCTGGTGCGGTCTTCGTCCCATGACAACAGACTGCGTGCCCATCATCGGTTCAACCCGGCTTTCCAATTTCTATTTGAATACCGGCCACGGCCAACTTGGCTGGACATTATCTTGTGGGTCCGCGCATATCCTTGCAGATCATTTAGTTGGAAATACTACAAAACTTGACATTTCAGAGTATAAGGTCGATCGTTTTTAAAGCCGTATAAGAACAAAACCAACCCACGGTCCTGACTGGAAAAAGAATGTCTTCAACGTCCATCGAGAAATTAATTCCGCAATCTTACAAAGGTATTCTTCTGTATTGCACGGCAATATTTCTATTTGTCGTTATGGATTCCATCGTAAAATATGCCAATCAGACATACGAGCCGTTACAAGTTGTCTGGGCCCGATATTTCTTTCACATGCTTCTTTTGACACTCGTTTTAGCCCCAACGCTGAAAATGGATCTCATTCGGACAACAAAACTGAAATTGCAGATTTTTAGATCTATGTTGTTGCTCGGCGCTACGGTTTGTTTCTTTTCAGCGTTGAAGTTCATTCCGCTTGCGGATGCAGGGGCCATGGCCAGTACCTCTCCCCTGTTCGTTATGATATTTTCAGTCTTTTTCTTAGGTGAAAAAATTAGTTTTAGGCGTTGGACGGCCGTCTCCATCGGCTTTGTCGGGGCCCTGATTATTTTACGGCCCGGTTTTGGTGCCGTACATCCTGCAATGTTCCTCGTTGTAGGGATGTCTGTATTCTATGCCTCCTACCAAATAGCCACACGTAAACTTGCAGGTGTGGACAGCTCTTACACCACAATTTTCTATACAGCTCTGGTGGGGACCATCGTGATGAGCATTGTCGCCCCATTCTTCTGGGTGGAACCTGACTTGTTCGGGTGGGGAATGCTTGTTCTAATTGGCCTTATTGGCGGTGTCAGTCATTATATTATCATCTTGGCCTTCTCTTACACCACGGCGTCAACGGCGGCGCCTTTTTCCTATACCCAGCTTATCTGGACAGCTATTATCGGCTTCTTCGCCTTTGGCGACCTCCCAGACGAATTTACGATTGCGGGCGCAACCATCATTGTTGGCAGTGGTCTTTATATTCTATATCGTGAACGCCAAATCAATTTGGCCAAGGCAAACTGATTTCGTCCTCCGCAAACTTGGATAAAGGCACCTGGTAATGCCAGCTTCATATGAGATAAAGACAGTTCAAGAGCTTAAAAAGCTATATGACGATGTTAATCCAAATTCATTGGCAAAAGAAACACCGCGTCTAACCCCAGAATATGAAAAATGGTTACAGTCTTCTAATTTTTTCAGTCTCGCAACTGTGGGAGACGATGAATTAGACTGTTCACCACGCGGCGATAAAACAGGTCAACTACTCCACATCATAGATAGCGAAAACTTGGCCATTCCAGATCGGAGAGGTAATAATCGCATCGACAGTCTACAAAATATTGTTGAAGATCCTCGTGTCGCGCTCTTATTTTTTATACCCGGTGTTAATGAATGCCTTCGCATCAATGGCCTTGCAACCCTGACGACCGATCCACAATTCATAAATCGATTTGATGTTTCTGGAAATTTGCCGAAATTGGTTATTTTGGTAAAAATACAGTCCGTCTACTTCCAATGTGCCCGTGCGATCATCAGGTCAAATCTCTGGTCTTCAGAAAATCGTCTAAATTCATCCAGTGTGCCGACAGCAGGGCAAATGACTAAGGGCGCAAAAAGCGACTTTGATGCAGACGCATATGATCGAGTTCTACCCACCAGACAAAAAAACAGTTTGTATTGAGAACAGTTACTTAGCTAATGCCGCCTTAGCAGCTGCATTTACAGGATCACCGTTAATGGCAAACAGATAACAATCGGAGAATTCCGATCTTTGTTTGCAATCCTTTAAGCCTTTCGACTGTGCGACGGCATAAGCGGTTCCACCATTATACAATGCTCGACCATAGGAATAACTGTTTGCACTTACAAAAAATGTACTGTGATCGTATTTGCTTTGAACTTTTAAGTAGGATTTATAGGCCTTAATCTGTCTGGTGCCTAATTTTTCTGACTTTGAGCTATATTCAACCACTCTATTAGATTTATCAGCTGTCACCCGGTTTGCATATTCTACGAGCTCCTGCTTTCGGTCTTTATTTAACCCTTTCCAAACGACTTTCCCGTTTAAGTCAAATATTTTACAGTTTTCTACGTTTGAGGGTGATTGGCAAAGGCGCACGGCTTCTTTAGCCGCAAAATCAATCCCATCTCGTACTCCCCTATTAACCCATGCGTTCGCCCCGTTTTTCTTATCAAAGGCGAATGCGTGGTGTCTTTCCGGGTTATTTTTAACACCAGAAATATAACTGTTATACTCGGAAACAAAGTTGTCTGTGAAAAAGTAGATATCCCCGTCTCCCACTTCGCTGGTCGTTTGACATGACGAAACTAAAATTGGAAGAGACAAGAAGGCGCTCAAGTAAGAGATCTTTTTCATTATATTTTTACCTAATGATCTAATATTTCACACTAATTATGTTTATACAGTAAATCACAAATCTCTTAATAAGAGCAAGAAAAACCGGCGATAAACGCCGGTTTCAATTCAACTATTTCTTTAAAATCTTAGCTTATATGGTCATCCGCAAGATCAAAATATGTCTCTGGACGGCGATCGCGGAAGAATTGCCAGTTGTTACGGATTTCGCGGATCATTTCCATATCCATATCTGCAACCACAAGCTCATCCTTATTATCCGAGGCTTGCGCGATGATTTCACCGCGGGGGTTCACCACATAGGAAGATCCGTAGAATTCTCCTATGTCCCATGGGCCTTCGGTCCCTACTCTATTCGTGGCCCCTATATAGACGCCATTTGCAACCGCGGAGGCCGGTTGCTCTAATTCCCACAGATACTGGCTCACACCTTTTACTGTTGCAGATGGATTGACGATGTATTCTGCGCCATTAAGCGCGAGAGCACGCCAACCTTCAGGGAAATGGCGGTCGTAACAGATGTAGACGCCGAGTTTGCAATAGGCCGTATCGAAAACCGGCCAACCCGAATTACCGGGACGGAAAAAGAATTTTTCCCAGAAACCGGCAACTTGAGGAATATGAGTTTTCCGGTACTTACCGAGATAGGTACCGTCTGCATCAATAACCGCAGCAGTATTATAATAAATGCCTGTTTTTTCTTCTTCGTAGACCGGTACAACAATGACCATGTTGTATTTACAGGCATATTCTTTCATCAAATTAACAGTAGGTCCATCTGGCACTTTTTCGGCTGCCGCATACCACTTGGAATCCTGCGAGGGACAGAAATACGGTTGATTAAAAACTTCCTGTAAGCTCAAAACTTGAACGCCCTGACGACCGGCATCTTCGATAAGTGGGATATGAGCTTCTATCATTAAGTCACTGATTTCCTTCGGTGACATGTCCGTATTGCCCTTGAGACCAACTTGTATCAAACCGGATTTTACAATTGTCATTTCAATGTTCCTCCCAGATGTGCAAAATAAATGCTATATTTGACCAGTTGGTCAGGATTTTAACTGTCCTTTTTCAAAAGGCAAAGCTAAAATAGACAAAACTGCCGGAACCATATTGACGAAAAACCGGCTGGATCTGATCTGGGATAGATAAAACAGGAGATGGGAATGTCAACATTGATACGTGGCGGCACAGTCGTTACCTCTGAAACAACCTTTCGGGCAGATGTTTATTGCGAAGACGGCGTTATCAAAGCCATCGGCGAAAATCTGGAAGTACCGTCCAGTGCCGAGGTTGTAGACGCTGGCGGGCAATATGTCATGCCGGGCGGTATTGATCCTCACACTCATATGCAGCTCCCGTTTATGGGGACAGTGGCGTCAGAAGACTTCTACACTGGAACCGCCGCAGCGCTTGCTGGCGGAACGACCCAAATTATTGATTTCGTGATCCCATCCCCTGAAGAGCCAATCATCGAAGCCTATCAAAAATGGCGCGGTTGGGCTGAAAAATCTGTTGCTGATTACAGCTTCCATGTAGCTATTACTTGGTGGGATGACACGGTTCACCGGGATATGGGTATTCTTGCAGAAGAAGAAGGCATTAACTCGTTCAAGCATTTCATGGCTTATAAAAATGCCATTATGGTCTCTGACGAAATGATGCTCGCCAGCTTTAACCGCTGCCGCGAACTTGGTGCCATGGCAACGGTTCACGCTGAAAACGGTGAAATGGTGTATTACCTTCAGCAGGAAATGCTCAAAAAAGGGATCACAGGCCCTGAAGGTCATCCACAATCTCGCCCACCTGAAGTAGAAGGCGAAGCCGCGAACCGGGCGATCCGAACGGCACAGGTTATAGATACACCCATCTATATTGTGCATGTGTCTTGTAAAGAGTCGTTAGAAGCCATTACCCGCGCCCGCTTGGAAGGCCAACGCGTTTTTGGTGAAGTGCTTACAGGCCATCTTCTTGTTGATGACAGCGTTTATTACAATGATGATTTTGAATTTGCCGCGGCCCACGTGATGAGCCCTCCTTTCCGTCCCAAAAGTCACCAACGTGAACTTTGGCACGGTTTGCAATCAGGTAACTTGCAAACAACTGCCACAGACCACTGTTGTTTCTGTGCGCCGCAAAAAGCAGCCGGTAAAGATGACTTTACATTGATCCCTAACGGAACTTCTGGCGTTGAAGATCGTATGGCGGTTCTTTGGCATCACGGCGTTAATGCCGGACGCCTGACAATGAATGAGTTTGTGAAGGCTACATCAACGAATGCCGCACAGATTTTCAATATTCACCCACGTAAAGGCTCTATCAGTGTCGGTGCCGACGCGGATATCGTCGTATGGGATCCTGAAATGACACGAACTATATCAGCGAAAACCCATCATCAAAATGTTGATTTTAACATCTTTGAAGGCATGGAAGTTAAAGGCTCTCCAAGCCACACGATCAGTCAGGGCAATGTGGTTTATAAGGATGGTCAACTGAATGTGGTTAAAGGGGCTGGTCGCTATATCAAGCGCCCAACCTTCAACTCTCATTTCGATGCACTCGCTAAACGCCGGGAGCGTCATGCACCGCGTAGCGTCAAACGGTAGTTAATAACCGCATCCATTTAAGAAATAGCCTCGGAAATTTACCGAGGCTATTTCTTTGACATATAGAACTCTTTCATGATTTTGGATATTTCGTTTACCGCGATCATTTTTTTGATCTCGGCATCAATAATAGGAACCAAATTCGCATGTTTTTTATATAAATAATGATAAAGATTTATAGTGTGCAAAGGGCTACCTCTGAAAACTGATTTTTTTAGTTTACGTTTTTCATATTGCTTAAATAGTTCCGCATCAGTAGCCACAGCAACGTCGATAGCCCCCATAATCAGCTTTTCCGCCAAGTCTGAAATATTATCCACCCTTACAACGGCTTTATTGTTTTTGACCAAATTCTCTGCCCAAACCACACCACGTATAATTCCGATACGATTGACTTTTTTTATCTCTTCTTGTGACCCTACAGCCAACCGTTCATTTGCGGCATACGCATACCAAACGACTTTCAACAAGGGTGTGGGGACTCTAACTAAATTTTTGAATTTTTTACCAATGCTTTTAACCCGGAAAATTTCTCCATCTGTTTTACCACCGTTGCTCATTTCCAATGCTCTACGTGCTGGCATGGGCAAAAAATTTGCGGTAATACCGATGCGTTTATAGAGATGGGAAATCACTTCAGACGCCGCCTGTACAACGGGGCTTCCTGATATTTGAGAGAATGTAAGCTCTACTGTTTTTGCTGAAGATCTCGCACTCGGAAATAAAACAACCAAAAACAAAAAAAATGGATTTGTAAAAATTTTTGCCGCTAGAACACCATACTCAAAACACTTACAATTCAATGACTAATTAGATGCGAAATTAATTAAGATATATAGAATAAGAATTTGAACAAAATTAGTCCAACAGAAACATTACTACATGTTATATGCAATTCCCGTTATTTTTTCGATTTCATTATTGGCAATTAATTTCTTAATTTCTCTATCAACACCATCAACTAGATGTTGGTGTTTTCTATTTAGATAATGATAAACGTTTAAAATATTTAAGGCTTTACCCTTATAGAATTTCGCTTTTATATTTTGTTTCTTTTGCTCAGATTCAAGTGTGGTATTGTTTGCAAGAACAACATCTACGGATCCATTGGCCAATCTTAAGACAAGTTCTTTGCTACTATTGACCCGAACAACACCATGCCGACCCTGCACTAATTTTTCTGCCCAGACAATTCCTCTGACTATACCGATACGAGAAAATTTGTCCAAATCGGCAACTGAATTAGCCGTCAAACCGGCGTTATTTGAATACGCATATCCACTTAATGTCATTATTGGCGTTGGGACCCTAATTAACGTATTAAATCTGTCTCCAACTGCCCAGATACGAAAAATCTCGCCGTCAGTTTTTCCCTTGCTACTCATTTCCAGAGCGCGCTTAGCAGGAATGATTGTAAATGAAGTTTCGATCCCTAAACGGCTATATAGTAATGTGATCAGATCGCTCGCAGATTTTTGAACCAGACTCCCCATTATTTGAGAGAAAACGAGTTTTTTTGTCTCCGCAGCGGCTGTTGATCCGAGCGGAGAAAACATAAAAAACAGGCAAACCAAAACCAAGGATCTACTCGATCGAACCTGAAACAAGATAACAACTCCCAAAGTTCACTTCTAGAAAGCGAAGAGGTGCAGACTTCAACTAAACAAAGTGTCGTCTTCAGCATAAGATGCCAAATTAATGAGATACCCCTAATTCATTGCATGAAATGGAAAATTTGAGAGCTTCTCAATCTCATTCTTTTTAGTCATCTTAATCAATTCTCTATCTACCTTATCTATCAATAGTTCATGCTTTTTATGAAGATAATGATAGACTTTGAAGCTTGCTACAGGAGCCCCATGCAAAATAGTTTGATCAATATTTCTTTTTCTAAATTCTGCATCGACCCCATCCTCTGTCGCAAACGCCACATCAATCGATCCACCAATTAATTTGTCTACTAAGTCTGATACGGTATCAACATGCACAATCCCTTTTCTACCGGCCAGTTCATTTTCCGCCCAAATTATCCCGCGTTGTATACCAATGCGGTGGCCCCTTGAGAGTTCCTTAAAGCTATTTATAGTGGGTGGTTTCATTGAAAAAGCATAACCATGGAGTGTTAAAAACGGTGTTGGGACCCTGTATAGGTTATGATACTTTAGACCAACGTCCCAGATCCTGAATACTTCACCATCGGTCTTACCTTCATTACTCATTTTCAAAGCTCGACGGCCAGGTGCCATCTTAAAGTTTACATCGATCCCCAACCGGTGATAAATTTCTCTTAATACGATTGCACCACGCGCGTGAACCGGGCTCCCATTAATATGGGAAAAGGTTAATGTACTTTGTTCTGATTTGGCGATGTGTGCAAAAAGAAAAAGAGGCACCAAAATCAGAAAAAAATGTGCAAACCTATTTATTTTCACTTCTGTACTCCAACAACTAAAACTCAGACTAATAGCAAAACTAAGACATTCATATCTCAAAAGATGGTACAACAATGGTATTAGGTCAACAAAAAAGGGAGGCCTTTACACCTCCCCCTCTTACGATTGAATAAGATAAAGCTTATTTCAACGCCGTTGCCATATCCCAGATTTCCTGAGTAAAGGCACCCATTGGTACTTTACTGATAACCGGAGCTGATTTTCCGGTCATCAATGTTTTAACAGTACGAGAGTATGCAGCTTCATCCAAACGCCCTAGTTTACCACCACTGATAAGTTTGGCGATTTCACCCATCATACGACGCTGATGCTTTTCAGTTTGTGCACCTGTAGCATCGTTTTCTAGAACAATATCAGCTGCCTCATCATTATGATCAACCGCGTATTGCCAGCCTTTAAGAGAAGCTTTTACGAAACGTGCAAGCTTGTTCTTCATGGCATCGTCTTTCAGGCTTTTTTCAAGCACATAGAGACCATCTTCCAATGTTGCAACACCTTGGTCTTCATATTTGAAAACGCTAAGCTCTGCTGGAGTCAAACCGGCGTCAATTACTTGCCAGTATTCGTTGTATGTCATTGTTGATACACAAGCGGCTTGTTTTTGCAAAATCGGATCAACGTTAAAGCCTTGCTTTAGAACTTTGATGTCTGCGTTTGAGCCGTCGATCTTCAGGCCAAGTTTATCCATCCATGACATAAACGGATATTCGTTGCCGTAGAACCAAACACCCAGTGTTTTGCCTTTAAAATCACTTGATGAATTAACACCCATGTCTTTGCGGCATGTTAGCATCATTCCTGATTTTGAGAAAACCTGTGAAATATTTACGAGCGGCACACCTTTTTCACGTGTTGCCAGTGCAGATGGCATCCAATCGATAACCACATCAGCACCACCACCTGCCAGAACTTGCGCAGGGGCAACATCTGGTCCGCCTGGCTTGATTGTGACATCAAGTCCAAGTTCATCATAGAACCCTTTGTCCTTTGCAACATAATAACCCGCAAACTGAGCCTGCGTTACCCATTTAAGCTGCAATGTGAGCTTATCTGCCGCTTGTGCAGATACTGCCGCTAAACTCAAGATGGCTGCCGATGCGATAAGACCAATTTTTTTCATATTTGAACTCCTCTCCTGTTCAGAATAATTTTTTCTGCTTCTTCCCTTAACTACTCAAGACTTTTCTTCTTTTTATTACTTTAACCTAATTACGTGTGCTTCGATATGACGGATGCCAGAAAGTCAGGCTACGCTCCAACAGTGCAAGTAAACCATATGAAAGTGAACCTGCTACGGCAGCGACAGTAATAGACGCCCAGACAACGTCAACATTCATGCGGCCAACTTCAGTTGATATTCGAAAGCCCATACCAACGATCGGTGTCCCAAAAAACTCGGCGACAATGGCACCGATCAACGCCAGCGTTGAATTGATTTTAAGAGCGTTGAAAATAAATGGCAGCGCATTGGGCAAGCGCACAAATAACAACGTCTGGAAATAGCTTGCGGCATAGGATCGCATCAGATCTTTTTCCAAGTGACTTGTCGCGTCCAAACCTGCGAGTGTGTTCACAAGCATTGGGAAGAATGTCATCACGACAATCACCGCGGCCTTGGATTGCCAATCAAATCCAAACCACATTACCATGATCGGAGCGATACCAACGATTGGAATGGCGCTTGCCAGTGATCCAAGCGGTAACAATCCGCGCTGCAAAAACGGGATACGATCCACAAGAATTGCTACAATGAACCCGCTTCCGCATCCGAATGCAAAGCCACTTAACACCGATTTCATATATGTTTGATAAAAGTCGGCCGCGAGAACATCCACATTTCCAGCTAGAGCTGCCCCAATTTGAACTGGGCTTGGCAATAGAACTGATGGGATTTCAAAACCTGTTGTAGCCACCTGCCACAAAAAAATAAGCCAAAGACCAAACAATGTCGGAACAGCAAGCATTACCGCCGCGTTATTCCCTGCATGCCTAGAGAGCATTTCCATAGCGCGCCATGCATAAAAGCCGAGAGCAACAACAAACAACCAGATGCCGGCTGCAGAAATACCTTGATCGAGTTCCTTTTGAATAAGGCTTAAAACAGCAATACCGCTGCATATGACGCCAAGTGATATAAAAATCCCAAGTCCAAGGTTATTTTGTTTAAAAAACAGTTGAAATATTGCGATTGTAAGTCCTGCGACAACAAAAATTGACGCAAAAATATCATCAAACCATTGCGCAGATGCACCCTCAGCTGAAAAGCCGACAGGAAGAGTGAGTGAAATCAACGTAAGAACAACAAATGCCAGCAAAGGGCGATCCATGTTTTTAATTTCCATCATGCCCGTCCTCCCATGCGCCCAAGTACAATTTTTTCAGTAACCGACACGATGTAGACCAACAACATTCCAAGAACTGAAGCGACAACAAGCGCTGACCAAATCTGAATGGTTTGTCCGTAGTAGGAGCCACTTAACAATCGTGCGCCAATACCGGCAACAGCGCCCGTAGGCAACTCGCCAACAATCGCACCAACTAAACTGATAGCGACGGCGACTTTAAGGCTGGCAAATAGATACGGAACTGACGCTGGAACACGGAGTTTCCAAAAAATTTGAGAAGCCGACGCGCTGTAGGTTCGCATCAAATCCATCTGTAATACGTCCGGTGATCGTAATCCCTTTACCATACCGATCGTGATGGGGAAGAAACACAAATACATGGAAATAATGGATTTTGGGATTGTTCCGGTTAGGCCGATGTTACCAAGAACAACAATAATCATCGGAGCGATGGCCAATATGGGAATGGTTTGCGATGCAATGACCCACGGCATTAAACTTCGGTCTAAAGTTTGAACATGTACGATACCGACTGCCAGTAAAATACCAAGCAAACTACCAAAAGCAAACCCCAGAAGCGTTGCTGATGTTGTAATCCAGGCATGAAAAACAAGGCTTCGCTTAGACGTTATTTTCTTTTGAAAAACCGTTTTATTGAGCTCTACAGCGATTTGATGAGGGGCTGGCAAAATGGGGCGTTCCATTGCCCATGCATCATTCACCAGTTTTTCGGCACTCCATTCGACATTTTTTCGCTCGTAATTAGAAATAAGAAAATCCGCGTTCAAATAGACTGCGCCGCCATACCAAAGCACAAGAATACCCAGCACCATAGTCAGAATAGGAAGCGTTTTACCGTAATACAGTTTGCTCCAAATTCCCTCTTTGATTGAAATTACTTCATCAGTCATCGTATGAATGTCCGGCGCGAAGCCCCTCCCTCACGCGGTGAGCGATTTTTAGAAACTCAGGAGACTCTCTGATATCCAATGTCCTGTCTCGTGGCAGATTACAGTCAATAATGTCGATAATTTTACCGGGACGAGGTGACATCACTACAATTTTAGAAGAAAGAAAGACAGATTCAGGAATGGAATGGGTGACAAAAACAACGGTCTTTTTTGTTTGATCCCAAAGACGAAGCAATTGCTCGTTCAGATGATCACGCGTAATCTCATCCAACGCCCCAAATGGCTCATCCATCAGTAGCAGATCAGGTTCTACCGATAGCGCACGGGCAATAGAAACACGTTGTTGCATACCGCCAGAAAGCTGCCATGGGAATTTCTTCTCAAAGCCTTCCAGATTTACAAGCGCCAGGTTTTTCTTCACGCGTTCCATCTGTTCGTCCTTGGAAAGCCCCATGATCTGAAGCGGCAACATGACGTTCTTTTGAACATTACGCCAAGGATACAGAGCAGGTGCTTGAAATACATAGCCATAAGCCCGCTGTTCCCGAGCTTCTTTCGGGCTCATACCATTTACAGTTATGTGGCCATCTGTCGGGGTTTCCAAGTCAGCGATAACGCGCATAAGGGTGGTTTTACCGCACCCTGACGGCCCGATAAAGGAGACAAAATCCCCTGAATTAATTTGCAAGTTAATATCGTTGAGCGCGTGAACCGGTGCGTCAGGTGTCTCAAAGATCAAGTTGAGTTTTTCGATATCAATGACCGGTTTATTTGAAGTGGTCATAGAAATAGCGCTCCCGCTGCCGATATTGTCTTGATGCATCCCAATGCTTTATCCCATTTTACTCAGTTTTTGGACAGGCTCCCCTCATTAGTGAAGAGTTATAAACCTGCCCAAACTATCTATTAAATACTACTTCATTATTTAGGCTAATGATGCTCTTTCGACAACTGCGTGTAACAACACATTGCAGCCCGCAGCCAGATCTTCAGGTGTTGCTTCCTCTTCCTCGTTATGGCTAATGCCATTTTCGCAAGGAACAAAGATCATACCTGTTGGCGCAACCCGATTAATGTAGCATGCGTCGTGCCCAGCACCTGAAATGATATCCATATGTGCATAGCCCGCTTGTTCGGCGCCACTTCTTACCGCTTTGATACAATCGGCATCGAACTCGACCGGAGGTGAATACCAGATCTCCTCGAACTTCATCTCATAACCACCGTCGGAGGCGATTTTTTCGGCATATTCACGAAGTTCCGCGTCCATTTTCGACAATATTTCATCTTTTGGATGACGGAAGTCGACAGCAAAGAAAACTTCGCCTGGAATTGTATTGCGGGAATTGGGTGTAACATTCAAAAGGCCAACGGTTGCACAGGCAAACGGTTGATTATCGTTGCCGATGCGGTTTACTTCCTGAACAATTTTTGATGCTGCGACAAGGGCATCTTTACGGCGTCCCATTGGTGTTGGACCCGCGTGGGCTTCCTGCCCGGTTATGGTAATTTCGTACCAACGCTGTCCTTGAGCACCCGCAACAACACCAATTGTTTTTTCTTCGTGTTCCAGAATTGGGCCTTGCTCGATATGTGCTTCAAAGAACGCTTTGATTTCACGGCCACCAACGTCTTCAGCACCCGCATAACCGATACGATCAAGCTCTTCGCCCATGGTCTTTCCATCAAGGTCAGCACGGCTCAAACCATATTCCAGATCAAAAACCCCAGCAAACACGCCAGAAGCCACCATCGCTGGTGCAAAGCGAGACCCTTCTTCATTCGTCCAAACAGAGACTTCAATGGGATGTTCTGTCTCTACTTCGAAATCGTTCAATGTACGGATTACTTCTAAACCTGCGAGAACGCCGTAGACGCCATCGTATTTACCGCCAGTTGGCTGCGTATCGAGATGCGACCCCATCATTACAGGCGGTAAATCGTCGTTTTTACCAGCACGACGGGCAAAAATATTGCCCATTTTGTCGATTTTTACCGTGCAACCAGCTTCTTTACACCATTGCACGAAAAGGTCGCGACCTTCTCTGTCTATATCGGTCAAAGCAAGGCGGCAACAACCACCCTTCACTGTTCCGCCAATTTTCGCCATTTCCATTAGGCTGTCCCATAAACGGTCGCCTGTCACTGTCATGTTTTTCATATTTATGCCCGTCTTATTCTGCAGGGTTGCTGTAAGGATTGCGTGGGTCCTGATTCCAGTTCATGTATGGTTTGTCATTTTCAACTTCCACCATGGTAATACATTCGTCAACTGGGCAAATCAGTTGACACAGGTTACAACCAACGCATTCCTCATCGATCACTTCATATTTACGTTCACCTTCGAACCGTTCTGCTGTAATCGCCTGATGAGACGTGTCTTCACATGCAATATGACAGAGGCCGCATTTGATGCATTTATCCTGATCAATCAACGCCTTAACATCGTAATTCATGTTAAGTTTATTCCAGTCAGTGACGTTGGTTGATGCCAACCCTCTGAAATCATCAATGGTCTTATAACCCTTACTGTCCATCCAATTGCTAAGACCCGTTTTCATGTCATCCACGATTTTAAAACCATGATGCATCGCCGCCGTACAAACCTGCACAGTGCCGCAGCCAAGCGCCATAAATTCAGCGGCATCCCGCCAATCTGAAATACCGCCAATACCCGACATTGGAATATTCTGGCATTCCGGATCGCGGGCAATTTCCGCAACCATATTAAGGGCAATCGGTTTAACAGCTGGACCGCAATATCCGCCATGGGCACCCTTGCCATCCACAGTCGGTGTTGGCGCCATAATGTCCAGATCAATGTTCACAATTGAATTAATCGTATTGATCAAAGAGACCGCATCAGCACCACCGCGCACTGCCGCGCGGGCAGATAACCGAACATCCGTGATGTTTGGGGTCAGTTTCACAATAACCGACATGTCAGAGTGTTTTTTACACCAGGCCGTGACCATTTCCACATATTCTGGAACCTGCCCGACAGCAGCGCCCATGCCGCGTTCGGACATGCCATGTGGGCAGCCAAAGTTCAGCTCGACACCATCGGCGCCTGTTTCTGCTACGCGACCCAGAATATACCGCCAAGGCTCTTCCTCACAAGGCACCATCAGCGATACAATAATCGCCCGGTCTGGCCATGCTTTTTTAACCCGCGTAATTTCTTCAAGGTTTATGTCAAGCGGGCGATCGGTGATCAATTCAATATTGTTCAAACCGGCCATACGCTGGCCGTTAAAATTGATGCCGCCATAACGCGATGAAACATTCACGACAGGAGGATCTTCTCCCAATGTTTTCCATACAACCCCGCCCCAACCAGCTTCAAAAGCGCGAACGACGTTATATTCCTTGTCCGTAGGAGGAGCGCTTGCCAACCAAAAAGGATTGGGCGTTTTAATTCCTACAAAATCGTAACTTAGATCTGCCATTTTCCTAATCCTCCACCTTATGCTTGGGCTGTTTTTAAATAAGTGTCAATTGCGTGTGCGGCCAGTTTTCCGTCTTGTACTGCGGTAACGGTAAGATCTTCACCGCCCAAAATACAATCGCCACCCGCGTAAACTCCCGGAACAGATGAAGCGCGATCTTCATCAACCACAATACGGCCATCCTGAATTTCAAGGGAGGTTGCACTCCTTGTCACAGGCTCAGGCACAAACACCTGCCCGATGGCTTTAAATACCATGTTTGCCGCTTGCTGGAATGTTTCACCCGTACCGACAAGCTTGCCGCTCGCGTCTTTAGCCGTGTATTCGAATGTAATCCCAGAAATCACGCCGCCGCTTTCTTCGATAGAAACCGGTTTTGCATAATGCTTAATGGTAACACCGTTGGTTTGAGCATATTCCTGTTCGTGATGGGTTGCGCTCATATCTTCCGGGCCGCGGCGATATACCAAAGTCACATCTTCAGCACCAAGTCGCTTTGCTTGTACCGCGACATCGATGGCAGTATTACCGCCACCAATCACAACGACCTTACGACCAACAGCAATATCTTCTTTAGTTTCCGACTGGCGAAGTTCTGCAATGTATTCTACGGCGTTATAAACACCCGCAAGTCCCTCGTTTTCAAAACCAAGAGCCCGAACAGCTCCAAGACCAGTCCCCACGAACACAGCGTCGAATTTTGCATTGAGTTCAGCAAGTGAAACATTAGATCCAAGCGCTTTACCGTTATGGACAGTTATTCCGCCAAGGCTGAGAATAAAATCAACTTCCTGCTGAGCAATACCGTGCGGTAGCTTATATGCTGCGATACCGTACTCATTGAGGCCACCGGATTTAGCAAGCGCTTCAAATATTTCAACATCATGACCTAGCATTGAAAGACGGTGAGCTGCGGAAAGACCTGCAGGCCCTGCCCCAACAACAGCGACAGTTTTACCAGTGGATGCAGCACGTTCAAACGGCTGTTCGCCTGTTTCCATCAGCCAGTCAGTGGCAAAGCGCTGCAACTTGCCGATAGTTACAGGTTTTTCTTCCTGCGACATGCGAACACAAACTTCTTCGCACAGAATTTCTGTTGGGCAGACCCTTGAGCAAGCCCCTCCCATGATGTTCTCACTGAGGATATCGAGCGCCGAGCCACGATAGTTACCAGTTTGAATTTTGCGAATGAAGTTCGGAATATCAATTCCGGTCGGACATGCTTCCATGCAGGGGGCATCATAACAAAAATAGCAGCGACTTGCTTCTATGATTGCCTTGGATGCCCCAAGTGCTGGATACATGTCATCAAAATTTTTGGATAAATCCTCAGCGGATAAACGTCCCGCTGCGATATCTGCGATATCACCCATTTCAAATTTTCCTAGCCCAGATTTTATCATACCAGCTTGTGCCGGCTTTTTCCCTAGAAAAACCATAGTCAAAAACTGACCAAACGGTCAAGTTTAATTAGAAAAATAAATGCAAACCGCAGAATACTGCGACTTGCATTGCATGGCATGTGCTCGTTTTGGGCATCAATCAGGTAAATGTACAACCAAAAGGCAAACTTGATCGCAATCTATTCTTAATCGGTACACACTCGTTTAAATTTGTTCGAATCAAAACTCTAGATGAATTGATCCGCGCGTCGGTTCAAACTATCTAAGGCAGAGAATGAAGCTGCATTAGAGAAATCATCGAAAGACCCTGTTTGCAAAATTTTATTAAACGTAGAGATCATGGCACCATAGGCAACACGCGATAGCGCAGATCCCAGACTAATCCGTTTCACTCCTGCTGTTTGTAATTGCCCAAACGTCACACCAGCAAGCCCAATACCTGCAACCACATTGATCGGAGTATTCACAGTTTTACAAACCCTTTGGATCGTTTCAACATCGGGCAAGCCCGGCGCGTATAAAACATGCGCACCGACGGCCTCGTACCCCAACAAGCGTTCCAACGTATCGTCCAGATCATTGCGTCCAAATAAATAATTTTCAGCACGTGCCGTTAAGACAAAGTTCGGATCCAACCTTCTCGCAGTTTCGACAGCGGCTGTAATTCGCTCAATCGCGAGCGATTTGTCATACAAAGGATTGTCAATATCCCCTGTTGCGTCTTCTATCGTACAACCAGCTAATCCGATTTCGATGGCAAGTTCGATTGTTTTAGCAACCTCTTCTGGGCTGTCTCCATATCCGTTTTCAAGATCTGCACTTACCGGCAGATGCGTCGCGTCAATGATCTCTTTTGCATGCGATAGAACTTCGGTTCGTGTTAAAGTTCCCACAGAGCTGTTCACTCCTTTAGCGAATGAATAACCTGCACTCGTCGTTGCTAAAGCTTCCGCTCCCAATGTTGTGAGCATCTTCGCTGATCCCACATCCCAAGGATTTGGTATTACAAATGTTCCAGGACGTTTATGGAGGGCAGCAAAGTGGGCATTTTTATTATTATGTAACATCGCACTAATTCACCTTTCGGGCTTAAGTGGAAAATAAATGTTCATGTTATGTTCCAAGGTATATCTTTTTTGCTGGCAAGAGCAATGCCAATTGTTTGGATTACCACTATTTATTTTTGTATGAGAAAAACGCTTGAAAAACAGAGATGTTAGCAACACAATCAAACCTTAACATAGCAATAAGTGGTCTAGTGATGGCGTCAAAAGACAAGAATATTGATATAAACGGGAATCAAGGTCGTATTCGTCAAGAAAACGAGAAGCGTATCCTTGAAGCTGCTGAAAGAGTTTTCGCAGACAATGGCTTTCGCGGAGCAACAACTGCCGCTATAGCGGAAGCTGCTGGGCTACCAAAGGCCAATATCCACTATTATTTTGGCACTAAGGAAAAACTCTATCGTACAGTAATCAATGATATCGTTGAATTGTGGCTGTCCTCATTTAGAGAAATCACTGCAGAAGACGACCCCGCCTCGACATTGGCAGACTATATCCGAGCCAAGATGGAGCTATCCAAGAACAGACCGGAAGCCTCTCGTGTCTTTGCCAACGAACTTATCCGAGGTGCCCCGCGTATTAATGAGTATCTTTCGGGTGACCTGAAGGCTTGGGTTGGGCGAAAAGCCAATATTCTGGACACATGGATTGAACAAGGAAAAATGGCGCCTATTGATAGCACAAAACTGATTTTCCATATCTGGGCCATGACCCAAACATGGGCGGATTTCGAAGTTCAGTGGAGTGCCCTTCTGGGCAACGCCGAAGGTCTTACTGATGCCGACTTTGAAGATGCGACAAACTCTATTATTGTAACGGTATTAAGGACTTGCGGGTTAATGCCAATCCCATCTCGCAAGACCAGTACAGAATTACCCCTCTCGATTTGACCGTCGAACAACAACCGTATTCCGAGCCCTCAAAATGCCAAAGATATTATTCAACAAAGCTGTCCTATCCATCGTGGCATTTGCCTTAATTTACCACCTAATTGCGTTGGGTTTGATTTTCAGTCAATATCCAAACGAGGATACTGCATACACGAAAAAAACAGCCAATTCAGGCCTTGATTTTTCTGATATTTTGTCAGCACCGTCTACTGCTTCTCTGCCTGATCTTCAGTCTTGGAAAACGCGCGATGGCGCAACCTTATATTACAGACAGTATTTAAGCACCAAACTCACAAATAAGACGTTGGTACTGCTGCACGGTTCAGGATGGCACAGCCAACAATTCGTAGATTTGGCATCTAATATTGCGAAAAGTGGTACTGCCAATGTTATCACCCCGGATTTAAGAGGACATGGAATTGATCCGAAAACTCGCGGTGATATCTCCTATATCGGGCAATTTGAAGACGATCTTGCTGATCTATTTACAGATCTGAAAATTACTGCCAGCGACAAAAATTTGTATTTGGGCGGACATTCATCTGGCGGTGGCCTAGTTGTACGATTTGCCGGCGGACAATACGGTAAACAAGCAGCAGGGTTTATTCTTCTTGCACCATATTTAAAATATAATGCTCCAACAACACGCGCAAATTCTGGTGGATGGGCACGTCCCCTCACCCGCCGAATTATTGGACTAAGTTTACTGAACCAAATGGGGATCACATCTTTAAACGCCCTACCCGTGATACAGTTCAACTTCCCACAAACCGTCTTGAACGGCCCATTGGGCGAGACTGCGACCACGCAATATAGCTACCGCCTAAACACGTCGTATGCCCCCCGCGATGAATACGAGACCGACCTTGCAGCCATGAAACAACCCTTTTTACTGATCGCAGGATCAGACGATGAAGCGTTCGTTGCAGATCAATATGAACCTGTTATTTCAGCAAAAACCAAGTCGGGACAGTACCGTATTATTGAGGGTCAGGGTCATCTTGGAATAGTAAAAGACAAACGTGTTTTCACTGCCGTCAATGAATGGCTTATCAACAATTAGAAATTTATATTTTTGCAGTCAGTTAGAAAGCTCATCTTGTAAAATTTCAAGTTCTAACCAGCGTTCTTCGGATTGTTCCAGCTCCAACTTAGCCCCAGTCAAATTGTCTAGAGTTTTTTGGAATTTATCTGGGTTTTTGGTAAATAGTTCAGGATCTGCCATTTCCTTTTCAAGAGCAGTAATCCGGTTTTCCAGCTCGACGATCAGGTCTGGTAAGCGTCCAAGATCACGTTGGTCCTTGTAGGTCAGTCTTGCACGTACTTGCTTCGGTCTTTCGGCAGCAACAGCAGCCTTTTTGGATTGTGCCTTTGGCTTTTCCAAATTCTTCTTCTGGCGAACATAATCGATATATCCGCCAACATATTCGTCGACCCTACCGTCTGTCTCAACGGCGATGATAGATGTCACTAATTGATCGAGGAAGTCACGATCATGACTAATCACAATCAACGTACCGTCGTAACTACTCAACATGTCCTGGAGCAGATCAAGGGTTTCCATATCCAAATCATTGGTTGGCTCATCAAGCACAAGAAAATTGCTTTGCCTTGCCAATAATTTGGCCAGCAGCAGTCTGTTCTTCTCACCGCCGGAGAGAGATTTTACAGGGCTTTTAGCCTGCTTTTCATCAAACAGGAAATCGCGCAAATAGGCCACTACGTGACGCACTTCACCGCGAACCAATAATTGCCCACTAGCGGGATCCGCCAGCGTATCCCAGAGGCTCTCCTCCGGATCAAGACTTTCCCGTTGCTGATCAAAAATAGCGGCTGTCAGGTTGGTGCCAAGCTTCACTTGACCTATATCAGGTTGAAGTTTCCCCATCAGCATCTTCAGCAATGTGGTCTTACCTGCCCCATTTGGCCCAATAATACCGATACGATCACCGCGCATTACTTTTGTGGAGAAATTATCGATGATCGTTTTATCTTCAAACGATTTACTGATGCCTGTCGCCTGCACAACAATCTTACCGCTTTTCTCTCCTGCACTGGCTTCAAGTTTGGCATTGCCAACGCGTGTTGTGCGTTCCGCCCGTTCAGCCCTGAGTTTGTGAAGGTTCCGAATACGTCCCTCGTTTCGGGCGCGCCGTGCTGTAATCCCTTTGCGGGACCAGTCGGTCTCTTCTGCGATGCGTTTATCGAGTTTCTTGAGTTCAACCTCTTCCGAACGCAGGATTTCCTCTGACCATTCGTCAAAGGCGGCAAAGCCTTTGCCGTGCGTTCTCAGTTTACCTCTGTCCAACCAGAAAAGCCTGTTTGTCAGGTTTTTCAAAAACTGACGATCATGGCTGATGATCATCAAGGCGCCTTTATACGACTTGAGTTCTTCTTCCAACCAGAGAATTGTCTTAATATCCAAATGGTTTGTAGGCTCATCGAGCAATAGAACATCTGGACTTGATACAAGAGATTCTGCGAGCGAAACCCGCCGTGCTTCTCCACCGGATAGCGTCTCTAGCAATCGATCCCCGTCAATGCCGATACCATCCAACACCTGATCAACTAAATAACTGTGGTCCATCCCGTCCTGACGAAGTTCGGAAGGCAAGCCTTGCAATACTTGTTCATACACAGAACGGCCCGGAATGATTTCAGGTTGTTGCTTCAAGTATCCGACGCGCGTACCGGTCTGAACAAAGCGATCCCCGCCATCAAGCTCAATATCCCCTGCAATGGCCTTCAAAAGAGTGGATTTACCTGATCCGTTGCGGCCAACAAGGGCGATCCGCATTCCCGGTTCAACGCCAAGGGAAATGTTGTTGAACAAATCTCCTCCGCCAAAGGTGATCCGTGCGTCTTGTAAGGCTAGAATGGGTGCAGCCATCGTCAATCCAGAAGTTAATAATTACGTTACAAGACCCGGCTTCTAGCATTTTCGATGGGTCCTCGCAATTTCATTCCTGCCCACCTCTTGCTAAAGCCGCTTTCGCTTTATATAAGAGGGCCATTAAGTTTAAGACAAAATGATGAGATCGCAAGATATTTGACATGATCCTTCACTTTAGAGAGTAGATATAAATGTTTGTAATTGCAGCCCTTTATCAGTTTGTGTCATTGCCCGACTACAAAGAGCTTCAACCGAAAATCCTTAAAGCATGCTTGGATAATAATATTCAAGGAACCCTGCTTTTGGCAGAAGAAGGAATAAACGGCACTATTGCAGGCACGCAAGAAGAGATCAAAACACTGCTTGCATATTTAAAAAGTGACCCACGTCTTGAAAACCTCTCTCACAAAGAAGCGATCAATGAGGAGCGGCCCTTCTATCGAATGAAAGTGCGCCTTAAAAAAGAAATTGTGACATTGGGTGCGCCGGGGACAGATCCTAAAAAAATGGTGGGTGCCTATATCAAACCAAAAGACTGGAACGATCTTATTGCTGACCCTGATGTCTTGCTCGTTGATACGCGCAATGACTATGAAGTGGAAGTTGGAACATTTAAGGGCGCCCTAAATCCAAACACGACGACATTCCGTGAATTTAAAGAGTATGTCGCTAATAATCTGGACAAAGACAAACATAAAAAAGTTGCCATGTTCTGTACCGGTGGTATCCGCTGCGAAAAATCCACATCCTATCTCTTACGAGAAGGTTTTGAAGAGGTATATCACCTTGAAGGCGGTATTCTTCAATACTTTGAGGATGTGCCCGAGGAAGAAAGCTCTTGGGAAGGGGAATGCTTTGTATTTGATCAACGCGTCACCGTAAATCACGCGCTTGAAAAAGGATCTTATGATCAGTGTTATGCCTGCCGTTTCCCAATCACTGAAGAAGAAAAACAGTCACCGCTGTACATTAAAGGTGTTTCTTGCCCGCGTTGTAGCGACGGTTTGACGGAAAAGAAAAAAGAACGCTTTGCAATGCGTCAAAAACAGATAGATCTCGCAAAAAAACGCGGCAAAACTCATATTGGCAGCTAAACACAATGTTCAGATAGCAGATGAGTTTCTGGGCCTTTGCTCTCTTTTTGAAGCGTAACATGCGCAAAGAACGTACTCACCTGCAATACTGATCAGTGTCTATTTCTTTGAATAGCTAAATCCAAGTCCCGCCCGTGCATCATTCTGAACACTGTACGGAGGAATAGGATACCGTAGGCCATTCGCAGAAAGTTTTGCCAAACCTTCTATGGTTTTCGGTAGATATGCAGGTGGGATCGCCATTAAAAGCTCGTCTTCCATGACCCCGCCGTAGCGCCGTTCAGCAAAACAAGGGAGTGACAGGCTTGGTTCTCCCGTTGAAAGCGCCCTGCCCCAACTATCCGCGCAGGAGCTTTCTCCGACAACTGAAAAGTCGAGTTTTTTATATCCAGACCATTGGAGGCCATTGATAAACAAGATCATCTGAGCCGGCGTCATGTAAATTAGACAAATATCTGGGGGATCTAGTTTGCCCGTTGCCAAAGGGGAGACTGCCATCGCTTTATATTTCCCATAAGGAACAACTGTCATCTCCTCCTGATGAATGCGAGTGTCTTCTTCTGTTTCCCACCACACGCCGGTATAACGCTCGCCTTTTTTCCAATTTTCATCTTGAGGGTGCAGTCCCATTACAGCGCCGCATTGCGATCCTACAAAATCGTCCGCGGTTGCGCCGACAGTCCAACCAAGACGGCACGCCTGCCCGACGATTTGATCAGCAGTATGAATAGCGTCTGGGCGACGAATGCGTGGAATGGCTTCCATTTCTTCGACCGTTTCAAACAGCTTCATCCCAATCGGTGTCGCCCGAAGCCGTAAATACTTATTCAAACCTTCCAGCAAGGCCGACCAGTCGTAATGTCCTACTAGCGCATTCATTTTATTCTCCCTTTTATTATTTACGCGGCGTCATCTAGCTTCAGATGGTCAGGGAGCATGTTAATATTAGTTTATTGCTGCAATCCCCGATAGAACGATTGTACTTCAGCCACAACATGATTTAAAGGCAAGGTTTCTCGAATAACATCATTTCCACTTTCATCAGTTTCCATGTTCCGAGTTATCTGCTCGCCTGCAGGATCCCCAATCAGGCAAAGTGCTTTTTCGCCCCATGGGCGGTAAACGACTGGTTTACCGATGCCGAACAAGCCGACAGTCGGAATATCTACAGCAACAGCGGTATGCATTAATCCAGAGTCGTTCCCAACAAATAGATCGCAACGTGACAGAACCTGTGCAGCTTCCAAAGGTGTTGTTTTTCCCACAAAATTTAAAACGCGGTCCTTGGGTAAACCGTTAACGACCGGCATCGCCTGTTCTTCTTCGCCTGGCGCACCCAAGACTACAATTTTAGCGCCGTCTAGAATACCATCAGCTTCAGTTAAAGCATTAGAAAGCGCTAAAAAATTCTCATAATGCCATTGTTTTTTATATGAGTTTGCGGTCGGCGCGATCGCAAGGATTTTTCCCTCTGTTGGCAGTGCTTCTAATTTTTCTGAGCCCATACGCTCAACGTTAATGACAGGCGGCAACGGAATATCCACACCAATGGTTTTTGCATTAGCTTCGGTCTTATGAATATGATCAGCGCCGCCTTTCCATAGATGGCGATGACGGGCAGGCAAGAACCCGAGTGGGCTTCCTCTAAAATCAACAATTCTATGCCAGTAGCCAAACTCCAATTGCTTAAATGCATCCAGCCAATGCAGGCTGTATTTGCGTTTGGAAATAGGAATTACCGTCTCAACCCCTTTCACAGAACGGAAAATTTCTGCTGGCAAATGACCACAAACAACGGTGACCGGAATATCCGGTTCTGTATTAATCAAGTGATTAAGCACACCCGTTGTAAGAACAGCATCACCTAGGCGATTTGACGTGATAAATAATGTACGTTTCATTCAACGATTTCTCGCGTATTCGTTATGACAGGCCACAAAATTTCGGAACGGCTTAGGCGTTCGAGGGCGGGTTTCAATCTTTCAACACAATTATTTTCGGTATTAGAAAATGAGATAACCTCAGAGGATGAAATATATTCTGCAATTTGCTCGCAAGCTGCGGTATCAACGAATTTCAACATGCTTTCAAGATACCTAAGGTAATCATACAAGCATTGGGTATCAAAATTTAACTCCTCAGCCGGACCAAATTCGAAATCCACTAAACAACGCTGCTTGTTATCAAAACAATATAGCAAATTCTGAACAGAAGCATCCATATGCGATATACCAAGCTCATGCAGTTGCTTAAGCGCGGCCCAACCATTATCCAGCACCTCTACAGAGGTCAACGATCCATCAAGCAATAAGTCTAGGATTGGACGCCCACTATTATACTTACAAAGCAGAGCATCCTTCGTATTCCATAAAGGTTCAGGTGTTAAATTGCTATCTGCACCCAATTTGTAACAGGTTAATTCCCGTTCAATCCGTTCTTCACCTTTTATAAGACGATAGGGCATTTCGGATGGAATAATTTTATGTTTTCTATGGGGATTTATCAAACGTAGGACGGCTAATTTTTTATTTGTATTGGATAATACATGATAAATACTGTCTGATCCTCGCGAGCCCGACCGTACAAAATTCACGGAAGTTTTCAGCTCTATTTCTATTGATCTACGAACGTCCTCACGTCTTTTTCTGATCCGCCATTCTGCAATAAAACGTCGGATGATACGGCGTAGCTTTCTCATCCTGTTTCTTTCTCGAGTTTTTCGCGCCTTAGATCTAGATCCTCAAGAATTTGTGCCACTTCATCTTTGTTAAAAAACATAGGTAAATGGCCAATTGCCTCGGCTTCATTATCAGTCGAATGCAAAGGATTGGCTTTTCTATGCGCTGAAGTAGATTTCAAGAAATGCTCTCGATATCCGCGTTTAAAAAATTGCCTGTCGTTAAATACAAATGGGTGGATTTTACGATCTTCTTCGGTTGTTACCCCCGGTTCGGGGTCAAATAGCAATACGGCTAGTACGGGAGGGCCGCCATTACGCCACTTATTTCCACGCATTTTTCGAGCTTTAATTTTTTGGTCCATAAATCCCAATTTAAGGACCTTCATAACCTCGTAATGCTTTTCCAGAACTTTTACTATTTCAGCTTCACGTCCGTGTTTTCGGGCAGTTTTGCGAATGACGAAGAAATTGAACTCTCCTGGTAAATGGTCCATAAGCCAAGCTTGAAAGAAGCTTTTTCTGTGGCTTTCAAACTTCTTCATTACATCCAGCCGTAGCCAAGCAAGTGGTACTTCACAATCAATCTCTTTTAAGTACCAGTGCATATCACATAGCGTTGATGGTATCTCTACACCTACCGTCTCACTCAAGTTCTTTAACGCTTTATAATATTTTGTGGATTTCAAATTTTTCGGGTCATCAAAACCGACGTGCGATCCTTCGCCCTTTTGGTAGGCGATATGATAAAGGAGAGAGTCAAAATGATCCTGCGGTGCCGGCACATAAAACAAATCTTCGTACATCACCCTGTTTTCAAGAATTCTATCTGCAAGTGAGGACGGAAAATATGGGTGCCCGTTATTTGCCCCTTTTCCAAGCCCAGACCTAGAATAGATATCACATTTTACGCCTTCCCACTTTACACCCTTACCATATTTTTGTTCGATGGCCTCCTGCCCTGTATCGTCTACAAGCAGATCTACATCTTGCTTGCTACCCGGCGCAGGAAATCCTTCTCGATAGATTTCTGGCTCTCTAAGGACAACATATTTATGGCCAGCGAGATCAAGCCAGCTTAAAAATCCAGTCAAATCAGGAATATAGGCGCGCATTAATTAGTACCTACTAGTGGTGTAAAGCTTTGAATTAAAATGTATTTCTTCATGTATCTTATCAGTTTCTCCAAACTTCGCGTATGATATCCACATTATCTGATCATTCAAGTGGATTAAATTACCACTCTCAAGTTTCAAATTTGGGATTTTAAAATTTGTTGAGCTGCAATATTTTGAGGTGTGACACATTGTACACTTGCGTATATTCAGCGTTAATTTATATACAAGACTAAATTCGTCTGTTATAAATAATTTAAACCGGACTAAATTGGTATTATATTTAGATTATTATGATAAAACTGAGCAAAATGACTGACTACGGGGTCGTGATTATGTCCGAAATGGGACATATCGAGGGGCGAGTTATGAACGCACCTGATTTGTCACTTTATACCGGGCTAAAAGTACCGACCGCTGCAAAGATATTGCGTCTTTTAGCCAAGAGCGGATTGCTCACTTCTATTCGTGGTGCGCATGGTGGGTACCGACTAGATCGTTCCCCTAACGATATTTCAATCGCTGAAATTGTTCGAGTGCTCGAAGGACCGGTTGCAGTAACATCTTGCGTTGATGATAGTCACGAAGACTGCTCTGTTGAGCAATGTTGCCCCATGCGCGGAGGTTGGGAGACGATCAATCGCGCAATTAATACAGCGTTGGAAGAAGTAACTTTGGCGGATATGAGCCACGGTACGTCTAAACCAGTTCCCGCCCCGCTTTCGAAGCGGGCGAATTCAAAAACGGCGTCTAACGCCAGTCTTAGTGTGACGGAGTAAATTATGGCTGTTAGCCAGGAAACTGTAGAACAGGTTGCATCTGTTTCTGAAAAATACAAATACGGTTTTGTTAGCGATATTGAAGCCGATACCGCCCCTATTGGTTTGAGTGAAGATATTGTTCGCTTCATCTCTGCCAAAAAGGACGAGCCTGAATGGTTGCTTGAATGGCGATTAAAAGCGTACCGCTACTGGCTGGAAATGGAAGAACCTTCTTGGGCTAAAGTTGATTATCCCGAAATCGATTTTCAGGATATCTATTACTACTCCGCACCGAAACAGAAAGATAAACTGAAAAGCCTTGATGAGGTCGATCCAGAAATTCTGGAAGTTTACAAAAAGCTGGGCATCCCGCTGAAGGAGCAGGAAGTTTTAGCTGGCGTTGAAGGCGCCCCCAATGTGGCCGTAGATGCTGTGTTTGACAGTGTGTCCGTGGCGACGACTTTTCGCGAGCGCCTTGAAAAAGAAGGTGTGATTTTCTGCCCAATTTCAGAAGCTGTCAAAAATCACCCAGAACTGGTGAAGAAATATTTGGGATCTGTCGTTCCATATACAGATAACTTTTACAGCGCTTTAAACTGTGCTGTCTTTACCGATGGATCTTTCGTCTACATACCAAAAGGCGTTCGCTGCCCGATGGAGCTTAGCACCTATTTTAGGATCAATGCGGCACAAACCGGTCAGTTTGAGCGTACTTTGATCATCGCAGATGACGAAAGCTATGTGAGCTATCTTGAAGGCTGCACCGCGCCAATGCGCGATGAGAACCAACTTCACGCTGCTGTGGTTGAACTGGTCATCATGGATAATGCAGAAGTTAAATATTCAACCGTTCAAAACTGGTACCCCGGCGATGAAAACGGTAAAGGCGGTATTTATAACTTCGTGACCAAGCGTGCGGCATGCCGCGGTGTGAATTCAAAAGTATCCTGGACACAAGTGGAAACTGGATCCGCCATTACATGGAAATATCCATCCTGTATTTTGCAAGGCGATAATTCTGTAGGCGAGTTCTATTCCATCGCCATCACGAACAATCTGCAGCAGGCCGATACTGGAACCAAGATGATCCATCTGGGTAAAAACACATCCAGTACAATTATTTCCAAAGGTATTTCTGCGGGTCGTGCACAAAGCACCTATCGCGGTTTGGTACGTATGGGCCGAAAGGCTGAAAATGCAAGAAACCATACAGTATGCGACAGTTTGCTAATCGGCGATAAATGCGGTGCTCATACAGTGCCATATATCGAGAACCAAAGCCGTACTGCAAAAATTGAACATGAGGCAACAACCTCAAAAATAAGTGAAGAACAACTTTTCTATTGTCAGCAACGTGGACTTTCCGAAGAAGAAAGCATGGCGCTGATCGTAAATGGGTTCTGTAAAGAAGTTTTACAGAAACTGCCCATGGAGTTTGCAGTCGAAGCGCAGAAGCTGGTTGGGATCAGCCTCGAAGGTAGCGTGGGTTAATTTTTGTCTGGCATTCTGCCAGTAAGTATAATTTTTTAGATCAAGAGCTAGATCATGTTAGAAATCAAAGACCTGCGCGCTGAAGTTGGCGGCAAAGAAATCTTAAAAGGTATCAATCTCACTATAAATTCTGGTGAAATTCATGCCGTTATGGGACCAAATGGTGCTGGTAAAAGCACTCTGTCTTATGTCCTTTCAGGCCGTCATGGGTATGAAGTTACGGGCGGCTCTGTCATGTATGATGGACAAAACCTTCTGGATATGGATCCAGATGTGCGTGCGTGCAGTGGGATTTTTCTCGCGTTTCAATATCCGGTTGAAATTCCGGGTGTTGCCTCAGCCACTTTTTTGAAAACAGCGCTGAATGCACAGCGTAAATTCCGCGGCGAAGAAGAACTCGATGCCATGCAGTTCCTGAAACTCGTTCGCGAGAAAACCAAAGAACTCGATATCAAGGACGATATGTTGAAACGTGCGGTTAATGTTGGCTTCTCTGGCGGCGAGAAAAAACGCAACGAAGTTCTTCAAATGGCTTTGCTGGAACCAAAACTTATGCTGCTGGATGAAACAGATTCAGGTCTTGATATCGACGCCTTGAAGGTTGCTGCGGAGGGTGTAAATCGCTTGCGTAGCCCAGAGCGTTCTGCACTGATTATTACTCATTATCAGCGTTTGCTCGATTATATCGTTCCAGATTTTGTTCATGTTTTGGCAGATGGTAAAATCGTAAAATCCGGTGATAAATCATTGGCTCTAGAGTTAGAGGAAAAAGGATATGCGGAAATTAGCGCAGCTTAACGGCGCACAATTCTGCACTTCTTGAATTCTCTAAGGATATGATGATGAAATCTCTTTCTGCGCTCGCGCAAAATTATATTGATCGCTTTGAAACGGCTCTTGAAACCCTCCCGGGCCAAAGCAGCAGAAGCATTTCTGAGCTACGAAAAGCTGGACTCGAAAAATTCGCTGTGCAGGATTTTCCGAACAAACGTGTCGAAGAGTGGCGTTTCACTAATTTGTCGAGCATGACAAAAGACGTCGCAAATGAAGATGGCGCCGGCGTATCTGCGCTTACTCCAAGTCTCTTTGAAACTGACTATGAGATCGTTTTTATTGATGGTTTGTTTTCTGAAGAGCAGAGCAAACTTGACGGTTTACCCAATGGCTTAAGCATTTCAAGTTTTGTCGATGCACTTGAAAATGGCGCTGTGTTTTCCCTCAATAGCGAGGAAGAACGCTCACTTATAGCCCTTAATACTGCATTCATGCAGGATGGCTTTTGCATCCATGTCGGTGAAAAAACCAAAATTGATGGCATTGTAGGAATTAAGTTTAAGAATTCTGGTGCTATCAAAAACGGTGCGCATCTCCGTAATCGTATTACGCTTGATACCGGAGCTGCTCTCACCTTGATTGAGCTACATGAAGGAGATGGATCGTACTTCTCCAACCCCGTTAGTCATATATCAATTGGGGAAGGTGCTCGCCTAGATCACTATAAGCTGCAAAACGAAAGTGTTTCAGCTTATCATTTGGCTCTTACGGATGTTGAAGTACAGAAGCAGGGAATTTACAAGAACTTCTCCTTTTCTGTTGGCGGCAAAATCTCACGGAACGAGCTCAAAACAGTAATTCTTGGAAGTGACGCGGAAAGCCATCTGGATGGTGCCTATTTAATGCGTGGTGATCAGCATTGCGATACGACAACGTTGACCGAGCATAAAGTCCCGAAGAATATCAGCAACCAAACTTACAAAGGCGTTTTGGATGACAAAGCCCATGGTGTGTTTCAGGGCAAGATCCATATCGCGCCGGATGCCCAACAAGTTGCCGGAGATCAATTAAGTAAAGCTCTTTTGCTATCTGATTACGCTGCCGTTGATTGTAAGCCAGAACTAGAAATTTACGCAGATGATGTAAAATGCAGCCATGGCGCCACGTCAGGTGAACTTGATGATGACGCTCTGTTTTACCTGCAAGCACGCGGCATTCCAGAGCTGGAAGCTCGTAAAATACTAATTGAAGCGTTCCTTGGGGATGTTCTTTTGAGCATCGACAACGAAAAGGTTCGCGAATATTTCAGCACTCGGTCAGCCCATTGGCTGAAACAAAGCTAAGGAAATCCTATGAATGAAATGACCTCATTCGATGTTGAAAAAATTCGAAAAGATTTTCCGATTTTCGAAGAGAAAATTCACGGCAAACGGCTGACCTTTTTAGACAGCGGCGCGTCTGCACAAAAACCAACTGTGGTTTTGGATGCCGTGCGTGATGCGTATACCCATACCTATGCGAACGTTCATCGTGGCGTACATTATTTAAGTCAGAAATCGACTGAACTTTATGAAGGTGCACGTGAGACTATTCGCGCTCATATGAACGCAGAAAGCGTTGATGAGATCATTTTCACTAAGGGAACAACAGAAGCCATTAATCTAGTGGCACATTCTTTTGGTTTGATGTCACTCAAGCCAGGCGATGAAATTCTTTTGTCTTACCTAGAACATCATTCCAACATCGTTCCATGGCAATTGATCGCAGAACGTACCGGCGCGACTGTAAAAGCGGTTCCAATCAACAACGATGGTGAGTTGTTGATGGATCAATTTACTAGCATGTTGTCAGAAAAGACAAAAATCGTCGCGGTTACTCATGTTTCAAACGCCATAGGTACTGTAGTTCCAGTTAAAGAAATTATCGATTTGGCCCACGCCAAAGGCGTGCCGGTGCTTATCGATGGATCCCAAGCCATGCCACACATGAAGGTAGACGTGAGGGCGCTAGACGCTGATTTCTACGTCTTTACCGGACACAAGGTATTTGGTCCCACAGGTATTGGCGTTTTATATGCCAAAAACGAATTACTGGAAAAAATGCCGCCGTATCAGGGCGGCGGTGATATGATTAACCGTGTAACTTTTGAGAAAACCACGTTCGCCACCGGTCATAGCAAATTTGAAGCTGGCACCCCGCCTATCGTACAGGCCATTGGTTTGGGGGCGGCGATTGACTATATAAATGGTATTGGTTTTGAAAATATTGCTGCGCACGAGCAAGCTTTGCTTTCTTATGCGACCACACAGATAAGCGCCCTCAACAACGTGAAGATCATTGGTCAGGCAAAACATAAAGCCGCCATCGTCTCCTTCTCGATGAATGGAATTCATCCGCATGATATAGGCACAATCATTGATCAGGCGGGTGTCGCCGTACGTGTAGGCCATCATTGTGCACAGCCGCTCATGGACTTCTATGATGTTCCATCTACTGTTCGGGCTTCATTCGCCTTGTACAACAATCGTGATGATGTCGATGCACTGGTTGCCTCTATCAAGATGGTACAGGAGTTTTTCCGCTAATGCTGGACGACCTTAAAGAGCTCTATCAGGAAGTTATTCTCGATCATTCCAAGCACCCTCGGAACTTCGGGAAGATTACCCCCTGCTCTCACCAAGGTCACGGCTACAACCCATTATGTGGCGATACGATTAATGTTTATCTGGAGCTTGATGAACATGAATGTGTATCAAACATCACCTTTGACGGAAAAGGGTGTGCTATTTCAACGGCATCTGCATCTATGATGACCGATGTGATCAAAGGCAAAAAGATGAATGACGCTAATACGTTATTTGAGAATTTTCGAAAACTCGCGACTGGTGAGTGTGAAGAAATTGATGCCGGAGAAGATACTGAAAGACTAATGGTTTTAGCAGGTGTTAAACAGTTTCCCATGCGGGTTAAATGCGCAACATTGCCGTGGCATGCGATGCATACAGCCTTAATCGGCGAGACAGAGATTTCTACGGAGTAATGACACGTTATGTCTATAAGTGAGATTGAAAGACCCGTAGCAACGGGCCCATATGTTGAAGGAACCTGCAAGTCAGAACTTGAAGGTGATGTTATTGACGCCCTTCGGACTGTATTCGATCCAGAACTTCCTATCAGTATTTACGATTTGGGCTTAATCTATGTCATTGATATTGAAGAAAACGGTCATACGTATATTGGCATGACTTTAACGGCCCCCGGTTGCCCCGTCGCTGGTGAGATCCCCAAGTGGATAAGGGATGCCATTATAAAAGTTGCTGGGGTTCCAATGGTTGAAGTGGAAATTCTTTGGGATCCACCTTGGACCCAGGATAATATGTCGGAAGCCGCTAAACTTGATCTTGGTATGTTTTGAAGGAATAGATGTTATGAATGATATACAAATAATGACATTGACTGACAAAGCTGAAGCTCAGTTAAAGGTCGTTCTTGCGAAAACTGAGGAAAAAATTCTCGGCTTACGCATCGGGATCACGAATACGGGTTGTAATGGCCTCAGTTACACAATGGATTATGCGCGCGAAGCAAAAGAAGATGACGCAATTGTTAACTCTGGGGATGTCAGATTGTTAATTGACAACGATGCCATTAAATATGTCAACGGAACTGAAATGGATTGGGAAGAGCAAGGACTGGAGTCCCGTTTTACCTTTGAAAATCCCAACGAAAAAGGCCGCTGTGGTTGCGGATCATCCTTTCATGTCTAATTCGAATTGAAAAATGCAGCCGGGTTAATTTTCGGCTGTCTTTACTCTGCATATATGAATTGATGGCGCCCACGTTTCTTGGCCTCGTAAAGCGCCCCATCCGCCCTTTTCAACATATCATCAAGTGATACGCCAAGTTCGTTCGTAACCCCCATGCTGGCACTGACCGATATATCTTCACCGGCAAAATTAAATTTGATGGATGAAATTGTTTCTAGAATATCGGAAAAAAAGGCATCCCTGTATCTTGGGTCTACATTAACAGCTAATAAGCAAAATTCTTCTCCGCCTATTCTTGCCAAAACATCTGATTGCCTCACTCTATTTTTAAGTGCGGCAGCAACATCGCGGAGCACCTCATCACCTGCTTCATGCCCATAGGTATCATTAATATTCTTGAAGAAATCCAAGTCAATCATCGCAATAGTAATTTCAATTTGGTTCCTATATGCGCTGGAATAGAGTGTCTTTGCTGTCCCCATAAAGTACCCCCTATTCCACAACTTCGTTAAGTAATCCGTCGTGGCACGAAACATTAATTCATTCAACAGGTCCTTTTTATCCATGCACATGGAAATCCGGGTTGCAAATTCTTCAGTATTAATCGGTTTTGTGACAAAATCATCGGCACCATACCGAATAAAATTTGCCGCAAGTCTGATATCATTACTGGCTGACATTCCAACAATGGCAAGCTCTCGCGAATTTTTCTCACTTCTCAACTCTTTGGTTAGATCAAACCCGTTCATTAATGGCATTTCATAATCAGTAATCAGAAGTTGGAATTCATCTGTTTGACTAATTATTTCAAGCGCCTCTGTACCGTTTTTTGCTTCGCTAACGTTAAATAGGCGTTTTTCCAGCAGAATTCTCATCTGCATACGCCCAGTTGCGCTGTCATCGACAACCAAAACATTCGTGCGGCGATTTCGATCGAGACGACGAACTGTTCGGCTGATCAATTCCAAGTTAGCGACATTTTCTTTTATTATATAGTCAATCACTCCGTATGAGCATATGCGGTCAACGATGTCTTTCTCAATGCTGCTTGTAAAGACGACAGCTGGAATGTCCAATGACCGTATGTAGGCAACGGCCTCCCCAAATGCTGCACCGGGAAGAGATAGGTTTAACAATGCCAGAAAATAGTCATGCCTGTTTTCAGCAATAAACCTTTTTACGTCATCAAAATTGCTGGCTGTATCAACGGGGCCAGAAAACACTTTTTTCACGGCACTTTTTGTGAGGGAAGTATATAGCGGCGAGGACTCTACGATCAAAATCCGACCAATTTCATCGGGATCGTTTTTCGAGACATCATCAGTTGCAAATAATGCCATTTATTATGTACCTTTTACATATAAGCAATATTTCAGTGGTTATAAATACCTCACACTATATTAACATAGTATTATGTTTCTAATTAATATGTGATTGATTTTGATATTAATCCCTCAAACAATGATTTTATCTATTGCTCTATTGCTCTATTACTTCTTTTCAACAACAATCAGAGCTATTCAAATACCCGAAACAAAAATAAAAACGTTGGGAAATCAATATGGAACGCACACTTTTCACTGAAGAACACCGCATTTACAGAGAAGCCTCCCGAAGGTTTGCAGAAGAAAGGGTCGCCCCTTTTCACGGCGAGTGGGAAAAGCAGGGCTACGTACCACGCTCACTCTGGCGTGAAGCTGGTGAAGCGGGGTTTTTATGCGCCTCCGTCCCTGAAGAATACGGCGGACCAGGTGCAGACTTTTTATACAGTTCCATTTTTTGTGAAGAAATTGGTCGCGTTGGCGCTTCAGGCCCCTCCTTTCACCTTCACTCAGAGATCGTAGCACCGTACATCATCAATTACGGAAGTGAAGAACAGAAGAAAAAATGGCTTCCAAAAATGGTAACAGGCGAAGTTATCGTCGCCGTTGCCATGACGGAACCAAGCGCGGGCTCTGATCTTCAAGGAATAAAGACGACAGCCATTGCAGATGGTGATGATTACGTTATTAACGGTCAAAAAGTGTTTATCAGCAATGGCCAGTTAGCGGATCTAGTTGTTGTCGCGTGTAAAACGGATCCAAAAGCGGGCGGTAAAGGTATCAGCCTCATCCTTGTCGAGGGAGATCGCGAAGGTTTCGAGCGCGGCCGTAATCTTGAAAAAGTAGGATATAAGGCTCAGGATACTTCCGAGCTGTTTTTTAGTGATGTCCGTGTTCCTAAAGCCAACATCCTTGGTGAAGAAAACCGGGGCCTATATCACTTGATGGAACAATTGGCTCAAGAACGCCTGATTATTGCTGTACGCTCCGCTGCGATCGTTGAAGCAGCCCTCGAATGGACCGTGGATTACACAAGCGAGCGAAAAGCCTTTGGCCGAGCCATTTCTGATTTTCAAAATACACGCTTCAAGCTGGCGGAGGTTAAAGCCAAAGCAGTTATGCTGCGTGCTTTTGTTGACCGATGCTTAGAGGATCACATGGTAGGCAAACTAGATGCCACGACAGCTGCAATTGCAAAACTGCAGTCAACGGAAATTCTTTGTGAAATCCTAGATGAATGTGTTCAACTCCATGGTGGTTATGGCTATATGTGGGAGTATCCCATTGCACGCGCTTGGGCGGATAACCGCATGACTCGAATTGCTGGCGGCACCTCGGAAATTATGAAGCAAATCATCTCCAAGGAATTGTTTGCTAAAAGATAAGATCTATTTCTCTACGGCCCCCGTGACATTCTCATTTTGCAGTATGGCGCGGGGGCCGTTATAAGAAGTGCTTTAGTATGCAAAATTGAGTATCATGAAGCCATATAATCCGCCCATGGATCCCTATCTGGATATCCTTTACATAGATGATGATTTGATTGTTGCAAACAAGCAATCTGGTCTTCTAACAGTACCTGGTCGCGGGGAAGATAAACAAGATTGCCTTATACATCGGGTGCAAACTCAATTTCCAACGGCAACAATTGTTCATCGCTTGGACATGCAAACATCTGGCATTGTTGTTATTGCGCTGAATAAAAAAGCACAAAGCAATCTTGGGCGCTCTTTTCAAGAAAGAGAAGTTCATAAAAACTATCTTGCCTGGGTATCAGGCTGCCCAGAAATGGAAAGTGGTTGTATCGACTTACCCCTCATTACAGATTGGCCAAACCGGCCACGTCAAAAGGTGGATTTCGAACTGGGAAAACCTTCTATCACCAACTGGGAAATTATTTCGAAACAAAACGATAGAGCTCTCCTATCACTTACACCCATAACCGGCCGTTCTCATCAACTGCGCGTGCATTTGGCTGAAATCGGTCATCCAATTCTCGGGGATCCACTTTATGCGACAATAGAAGCCCTAGAAATGGCGCCTCGGTTACTATTGCACGCATCGACCTTGGCGTTTCCACACCCTCGATCTGGGGATAGAATAAGTTTTAAATCCGACGTCCCATTTTAAGGAATTGAAGAGCGAACAAGGACTGATTCTGATATATTGTCTGTATCAATCGTAACCTCGTTCGGACCACGTTCTTTGGACTGTCGTAAAGCGTTCCCAGCCTTATTCAGCATATCATCAAAGCTTCTACCAAGATTTGTAGTAAGACCAATACTCGCATTCACATGCAACGTTATCAGTCCCGCGTTATATTTAGGCGACAAACATGCCAAGACAATATCATCCAAAAACGTTTCCAAATGGGACAAACGCATGTTCACAGTCATCATGCAAAAGCTGTTGTCGCTATAACGACAAAGTAGATCTGTATCGCGTTTTCGCTTACTTAAAATATCAGCAAAACCGATAAGCACTTTATCCCCTGTTGTTTGACCAAAACGCATATTGATGCCCTTTAGGCGGTCCACCGAAAGCATTAATATTGCAGTAGAAATCTGTTTTCGTTTTGCGCTTGCATATAGAGATCTAGCGCGTTCGAGAAATCCTTGACGAGTGAGAACCCCCGTTAAAGCGTCCAATCGCCCCATCTCGCTAAATTGTTCTTCTCTAAGCAACCGTTTCTTTGCAAGAGAAAGGCGTGCTGACATATTTTCCGCTGATACGGGCATCACAGCGTAATCAAAAAATCCGCTTTGTATAAATTTCTTATAAACTGACAGATAAGAGGCTTCAAAAACTCCTACAACCATGATTTTGGATGGTATGCAGAAGTGTTGAATTTTTTTTAAAAATTCATAGTGCATATCCGTTGGTTTTAAGGTTTCAAGTAACAGTAAAATGGGAAGATTTGATTCTGTAATTTCGCCAAAAGCGTATTCGATTTTTGTTTCGCGAATATCAGCTAACAAGTTGTTTTCTGCATTTGATTTCAATTGAATTGGCAATTCGATTGAAATAGTCATGATTTTTATCCACTTATTGTTGCGTATAATGACTACTTACTAAAAGATATTTTCAACAGTATCTTTTCAAAATCTGCAGATTTGGAATAGAAATAACGCTCTATTTATAAGCGTATTATTATATAAGCACATTTTCCATTCTCATAATGTAACCGTCATTACATTTTCTAAAACAAAATAAAAACAGATATAAATTTCTCCAAAATATTTTTGATTATTTGTTTATTTTCAATAACTTACTACAATCATTAGATAGTATGTCAGTTTACCAAAATAAACATGAAGCCAATTTCAATTACAAATTCTTGAAACCGAATAGCCTCATTTTTTTCTTAATTTTACTTTACCGTGCATTTTTATGGGATCTTAACTTCAAATTAAGACTCATGAACCAACCTAGTTTCCAGCACATCTTAGCGTATATTCTGTAGCTTTCCCAACC
>MAAC01012074.1_pt1 | contig 177143 bp, 157 predicted proteins | sample 1115981 | NCBI WGS metagenome assembly MAAC01 (sample SAMN04961126, study PRJNA320927) | seawater metagenome | isolation source: sample BD02T64 sea water enriched with oil for 64 days | place: USA:Gulf of Mexico | collected 2013-07-27 | reverse complement strand
TCAAAAATATCTTCTTGTACTAGTGCACGAGAAGGACATGTACATACTTCACCTTGGTTAAAGAAACCTAAAGCAAAACCTTCAGCACATTTATCAAGGTAGTCATCTTCAAATTGAGTAATATCACTAAAGAAAATGTTTGGTGACTTACCGCCAAGCTCTACAGTTGAAGGGATTAAATTTTCAGCTGCACATTTCAATATGTGTTGGCCAACTGGTGTTGAACCAGTAAAAGCAATTTTACCAATACGTGTACTTGTCGCTAATGCTTCACCCGCTTCTTTACCGTAACCATTAACAATGTTTAATACACCATCAGGTAATAAATCAGCAATCAACTCCATAAATACAAGAATACTTGCAGGAGTTTGCTCTGCAGGCTTAAGAACAATACAGTTACCCGCGGCAAGTGCCGGGGCTAATTTCCATGCAGCCATTAGCATAGGAAAGTTCCACGGAATTATTTGACCAACAACACCAATAGGCTCATGGAAGTGATAAGCAACAGTGTCGTCATCTATTTGTGAAAGAGTACCTTCTTGAGCACGGATACAACCAGCATAGTAGCGGAAATGATCAACAGTTAACGGGATGTCAGCATTAAGTGTTTCACGTACTGGTTTACCATTATCCCATGTTTCAGCTACGGCTATAACTTCAAGGTTTGCTTCGATACGATCGGCAATTTGTAATAGTATATTTGAACGAGCTTGTACTGAGGTTTTTCCCCATGCTGCTTTTGCTGCATGAGCAGCATCAAGTGCTAATTCAACATCTTCAGCACTTGAACGTGGAATTTCACAAATTACTTCACCAGTCACTGGCGTAGTGTTAGTAAAATAATTACCTTTTACTGGAGCAACCCATTTACCGCCGATAAAATTTTCATATCTTGGTTTAAAAGTAACAACAGAATTTTCGCTTCCCGGGTTTGTATAGATCATAATTCACCTCATATGTTAGACCCGCAGGAATTTGATCCTTTTTCTGCGGCTTTATTTTATCGCGTCAGTAATTAAACAGTGTTTATCTATGCTTATAATAGGGTTTTATTGGCAAGCTAAACCATGCTCCCTTGGCACAAAAAAACTCATACTTTAGGATGGGGACGGTTGGCAATCGCTAGTAAATAGGTCGATATATCGGTAGAGGTTATGTTCGTTACTTGGCTACTTTTAACTTGATATGCTCGACAGTATTTAATTTTAGCAAGCGATAAGCTCATACTAATAAAAGTATTATCTTGGCTTAATTTCAATAAACATTGAATGATGTCTTTTAATCGCATAGTGGGGTCAACATCAAAAGCACTATATATCGCGATATATGTCGACTTTTCAATTGTTAACGCTTGAGTTGCGTAGCAGCTACCTTGACAGCGAGGCGCTAAAAATTCTGGGTATGCACTAATAATGTAGCTTGAAATATTAGCTATTTCTTGCTCAGTTTCATCTATATCTGTTAGCCATAAGGCATTACGTTGATCACTTGCATAGGTTTGATTTTTATGATGACTTAATTCATTAGTATTTAATTGTTTTTTAGCTTGTTGGTATAACTGGTTAAATAAACTTGGTAGTAATGTTTTATTTGCTGGTTTCTTTATAATATTAGTTTTTATATCCCTATTAACTGCTTTTTCGGTAATAGTTTCTGCTATTAACCTGTTAGACAAAGTAGCTAAAGCGGGGATTAAGTTGCTATTAGGAAGCGTTGGTAAGGTGTCAATGACTGTTACTAACGCTTTGTTAGCGTGTTCAATTTCTTTATAGTCATCAATTTCTTGGTAGTAAGGGTCTTGCAGCCATAGATGATAAATAGTTATAAGCTTGTTAATTGCTTGAGAATATTTTGGTTGTTGATGCTCGTTACTTTCATCATCCTGTTTATTTGTAATGTACTTATCTAATTCTACTTTGACCTGTTTAGATTGATTATGTTGCTTAGGTAATAATGAAATTAAGTCTGATATGTGTTCAATATCAGCATTAGCAGTAACTAAGGTGATATTACTTGCTTGGTAAAAATGCTGGTGAAAAGCCGTTAAGTCGTTGAGTGATAATTCACCAATTGATGTGCTAATACCACCATAACAAAATTTATTTTGCTCATTATTTTTATTAATACTTTCAGTCGTTTCTTTATTTGCTTGCTCTATGCCAATTAATTCCTGATAAATTACACCTTTATCATCACCATCATGAATTTCAAAGCGCAAATCATCAGCATCGAAAATTGGATCAGACAAGCCATTTAGCAAATAATTAATAGCCAACATAAAGGTATGCTCACACTGGCTTTGGCAATGAAAATAAGTAGTATCAGCAAACGTTGACGCGTTAATTTTAGCATCAGTTAGTGAGGTCAGTTGAAACAAAGTTTCTGGTTGAGGAAAAGCTGTACTACCACGAAAAATCATATGTTCAACGGCATGAGCAACACCGCTATTATCAAATACGGGAGTATTAACGACAAAAACTGCGCTAAACCCCTCATTATTTATGATATTTATATGTTTCAATCCATTTTTATGGCGATAAATATCTTCTGATAATAGCGATGCCAAGATCATACTTTTATACGTGCAATGTCTAACGTAGTATCTTTACCATGCTTCATGGCACTTTGGTTAACACGCTTTACTATCGGTTTTGATGGGTTAGTTGCACTTGCAATAGCTTGCTGAATTAAATGGTGATCTTCAGATTTACTACAAACGGGATCCGTTTTATGCATATCCCCAGTCATCATAAAGGCCTGACAACGACAACCGCCAAAGTCTTTTTCTTTTTCATCACAACCTTTACATGGTTGCGGCATCCAATCATCACCACGAAAGTAATCGAATGAAAAATCTTGCTGCCAAATATCGGCAATTGATTTGTCTTTTACGTTTGGAAAAGTTAGCGGCAACATTTTTGCGCTGTGACAAGGTAAAGCTGAGCCATCTGGCGTTACCGTTAAAAAGGTGGATCCCCAACCATTCATGCAAGCTTTTGGACGAGTTTCAAAATAATCTGGCGTTACAAAAATAAAGTGCGGCCCTTTGCCTTGTTGCTCTTCTCTGAATTCATTAACTATACGTTCAGCCTCAATTAGCTCTTGTCGAGAGGGTAATAAATGATCACGATTTTGGTAGGCCCAACCGTAATACTGGGCTGTTGCCAACTCTACATAATCAGCTTCTAGCTCACAACTGAGGCGCATAATTTCTTCAATTTGCTCAAGGTTTTGTTTTGATAAAACAAAGTTAAGCACCATAGGGTAACCTTGCGCTTTTACCGATTTAGCCATGTTAAATTTTTGTTGGTAGGCATTACCGCGACCAGCAATAGCATCATTTAACTCAGGATCAGCACCCTGAAAACTTATTTGGATATGATCTAAACCCGCTTCTTTTAGCCTAGTGATACGCTTTTCGGTTAAACCAATACCAGAGGTAATTAAATTGGTATAAAACCCGAGCCCTCTGGCATGTTTAACTAGTTCTTCTAAATCTTTACGTAATAAGGGTTCACCACCAGAAAAGCCAAGCTGAACAGCACCTATATCTCTTGCTTGGCTAAAAACTTGATACCACTGCTGTGTGGTTAACTCATTTTTTGTTTCGCTTAATTCTGTTGGATTTGAACAATAAGGGCAGTGTAACGGACAATCATAAGTTAGCTCGGCGAGTAGCCAAAGCGGAGGCCCAACTAGGTCCGTTGAATCTTCTGTTGATATGTCTGTTACGGTTTGATTAGTCATGATAAAGCCACTTTTTTTCGATTGCAGTGGTGATAAACTCATTTACATCCGTGGATAAGTTACCAGCGTCCGGGAATTTAACGTGCAATGCATCAGTAATCTGTTGCACGTTCTTTTGACCATCAATAAGTTGCATAATTTCGCCAGCACCACCGTTGAGTTTAACCATGCCTTCTGGAAATAGTAGCACAAAGCAATTTTGAGCTTTTTCCCACTGAAAGCGAAACATCGCATTAAGTGATGGTGTTATTGTTGGACTTATGTTTGAAGGAGTTATCGGTGTGCTCACTTAAATAGTCCTTTGTGATAAATAGGGTTACTAACGACGTCTTGACCAAGTATTGCTTGATAAGGAGCTCTACCTTGTTGATAAGCCAATGTCATTGAGTCTAACATGCTCCACAAAATATCCAGTTTAAATTGTAAAATATTTAAAGCATCTTCTTGAGCTTCACGGCTAGTAAAATGATCTAAGGTTATTTGTAAGCCATGATTTACATCACGACGTGCTTGCGATAAACGCATTTGAAAATAACCTAAGCCTTCCTGTTTTATCCATGGGTAGTTTTGCGGCCAACTATCAAGACGGCTTTGGTGTATTTCAGGTGCAAACATTTCTGTTAATGACGAACAAGCCGCTTCTTGCCAGTTAGCTTTACGAGCAAAGTTAACATAAGCGTCTACTGCAAAACGCACACCAGGAAGAACAAATTTTTCATCTAATAAGTCTTGTCTATCTAAGCCAACAGCTTCGCCTAAACGTAACCAAGCTTCAATACCACCTAAGGTTTTTTCACCGGCATTGCCATCGTGATCTAGAATGCGCTGGATCCATAAGCGTCTTGTTTCCATATCTCGACAATTTGCCATAATTGCCGCATCTTTAATCGGTATATTTACTTGATAATAAAATCGATTAGCAACCCAGCCTCTAATTTCTTCTTCACTACACTCTCCTTTATGCATAGCAACATGGAAAGGGTGATGAATATGGTATAGCTGACCTTTGTCTCTAAGTTTATTTTCAAACTGTTCTCTGGTCCAAGCTTGCATAAAAGGGATCCTATAAGGTGAGGTTAAATTGTTATTTCCATGCCGTCGGTGGCAATTTCAACACCATTGTCTAAAACAAATTGATGCTGAGGAGATTCTTCATTTAAAATGGGGTTAGTGTTATTAATGTGTATAAGGATTTTTCTATCTATTGTAAATTTATTCAATAGAGCGACCGTACCAAAATCACCATTGACTGGCATATGACCCATCTCAGAGCCCAACTTAGTACCAACACCTTGGGCAATCATTTCATCGTCTAGCCATAACGTACCGTCAATAAGTACGCAGCTTGCTTTTGATAATATGCGCTCAACCTCGGGAGTACTTTCAACAATGCCGGGTAAATAGAATAAATACTTACCAGTACTTTTATCAATAATTTTTAAACCAATGTTATTACCATCGACCACTTTATCTCGATAGCGTGAATAAGGGGGAGCATTCGATTCAATAATGACCGGAACGAACTCTAACCCGTCAACGCCATTTACATCAAATGGTTGTCGTTGTTCGGTATTAATTTGGGTAAAGTTGAGGCCGCCATGCCAATGTTCTAATAAGTTAAATAATGGGTAAGCGGTTGTTAAATCTTCATAGACAACATCACTGCAATACACATCAAGTGGTAAGCCTTCACGCAGGGTTACTAGCCCCGTGGTATGATCTATTTGGCTGTCAGTTAAAATTGCTGCACGAATGTTAGTACCACGAGTACCTTCTTCAGGCCAAAGTTGTGGCGATTGATTTATTTGTTGACGAATATCGGGAGATGCATTGATCAGCACCCAATCTTTTCCATTAGGGCTGACGGCAATAGATGATTGAGTGCGAGCCGTAGCTTTAATTGTACCGTCACGTAAGCCTTTACAGTTTGCGCAGTGACAATTCCATTGAGGAAATCCACCACCTGCAGCTGAGCCTAAAACTAAAATTTTCATATGTGCCTCGAGATCAAGACAAAGGGGAAGTAAGAAATTGTCTAGTGATAACTAATTACCTCAGTTTTTAAGCATCGGCTATAACTGAGGTAATTTATTCTTATTAATGTATTCTAATTTGATATTAAAAAAATTAACGGTTGCTGATGTAAAGAGTTACTTCAAATCCTAAACGCATTTCTTCAAAGTTTGGCTTAATCCACATAATTTATTCCTCGCTGGTTAATAATATTGATTTATATTTTTACTTATCTTTTTCTTAGTACCCATTTACTATATTTAATTTTCATTTAATAAAACATCATACTTTAGACGGAAAAGGGTGGGGCACAGGCATGAATAAATCTTGAGCGATTATCCAGTGTGCTATGTGAATAGGCTAACGGCATCGCCATCAAAGTAATTGCCAACTCAACACTATTTTTCTATTACAGCATTAGATGTTGAGTTAGCATGTGTTAAAATACCAAGCAATATTATCGGCTTGTTCGGGTAACATCCCCAATAGATCTTGCGTATTTGTTTCGCTCTATAACAAATTGTCGAATATCTTCAACATCAGATTCAGATAATTCTAAACTAAAGCCGACCATTCCATTTGATTTGAGAATACCGTCATGAACAACACTCTTCCAATTAACATCACTACTTGTAATCCCTGAATATCTTAAATCAGGAGTAACCCCACCACCTACTGCACCTGTACCATGACAAGATGCACAATATAACTCATACGTATTATGGCCTCGGAGCACTCTATTGTCTTCGGTTTTAATATTAGCGTAATCGGGTAAATTCCTAAGTTCATCGAGGAGCTCTGGTAATGATGCTTTACCGCCGATTTTAAAAGTAAGTAATCTACTGCGGTTTACAGGATCAGGGTCTGAATCTAACGCTAAAGGGCCCGTCATTAAGGGATATATCCCTCCCCATCCTGCCGACACAGAAACGTATTGCTCACCGTCTATAGTATAGGTAATTGGTGCAGCAACAATACCGGTCTGCGCAGGAAACTCCCATAGTTTCTCACCTGTTTTAGCATTAAATGCGTTAAAGAAACCAGTCGCACTTCCCTGAAAAACTAAATTACCAGCAGTAGAGAGTACACCTCCGTTCCATATACCTGGAAACTGTACGCGCCAAATTTCTTTTTGTTGAACTGGGTCCCAAGCTGAAAGGTGTCCCTTGGTTGCATTTTTAATAGCTTTTACCACCGTAGGATCATCAGGAAAACCAGCAACAGTTAAATCAATACCTAAGTTGACTGCCAGCTGTTTAGGTTTAAAATCGTTATCATTCGCATAAGGAAATGCGAATTCTTGTGCCGCGAAGTATACTAAACCAGTATCAGGGTTGAATGACATTGGGTGCCAGTTATGACCACCTACCCATGCTGGGGTTACTAGTGCTGGTTTATCAGACAACCAATAACGGGCTTCATCATTGATAATTGGTCGTCCACCTTTATCAATTCCACTTGCCCAATTCACTGGAACATAATTCTTTGCGGAAATAAATTCACCCGTTTCTCTGTCAAGTACATAGAAAAACCCATTTTTCGGTGCTTGCATAATGACCTTTCGTTTTTGGCCTTTAATCATAAGGTCAGCAAGGATCATATGTTGGGTCGCAGTAAAGTCCCAAGCATCCATTGGTGTTGTTTGATAATGCCAAACATACTTTCCTGTATCCGCGTTTAATGCGACTATTGAAGAGACAAATAAATTATCTCCTTTACTATCGGTGCGTAGTTTAGGATTCCAAGGGCTAGAATTACCCACGCCAATGTATAGGAGATTAAATTCAGCATCGTAGGCCATAGAGTCCCAAACAGTACCTCCGCCACCTAATTTCCAAAACTCTCCGTTCCAACTTTTTACCGTTTCATTATGAATTGGATTATCTTGAGGCTTATCAGGATGTCCCGGAACAGTATAGAATCGCCACACTTGCTTACCCGTATTTTCGTCATAGGCAGAGACATAACCTCTAACACCAAACTCTCCTCCACCGTTGCCAATAAAAACCTTGCCATTAACTACACGAGGTGCACCCGTGATGGTATAGCTTTGACTAGTGTCAGTCGTTTGTACTGACCAGACTTCTTTACCCGTCTTTATATCTAATGCTATCAATCGTCCATCATAAGCACCAATAAATACTTTTCCATTTGCGTAAGCCAGTCCGCGATTAACAGGACCACAACAGCCTTTAATAGCGACCGATTTATCTACTTTAGGGTCGTAGTGCCAAATTTTTTCGCCCGTTTTGGGGTTTAAAGCAAAAACATGGCTCCAAGCCGCTGTTGTGTACATAACTCCATTAACAACCAAGGGAGTTGCTTCCTGTCCACGGCCCTCGGGTAAATCCACGTACCATGCTAATGATAAATTTTTAACATTTTTATCATTGATTTGTTTGAGCGGACTAAAGCGCTTTTCATCAGGGCCCTTGCCGGTTGAAGTCCATTCTCCTTCTTCAACTATTAATTGAACTTTGTTGGAAGACACTAATTTTGATTCTGTATTATTACAACCGCTAAAAAGAAATACGGTAAGTACAATTATAAAAAGATGAAGTAATTTCATTTATGTCTCAGTTTTGTTCTAAAGCTAGTAACATTCCTCACCTGCATCAGAGGTGGGGAATGTTTGATCATCAATAATTAAAATTGATATTTAACGGTTAAGTAATATTCTCTGCCACGATTATAACCACCTTCAACAAAACCAACCCCAGGTTGACTAAAGCCAGTATAAATAAATCGCTCATCAGCAGCATTGTTCACACCACCAATTACAGACCAATATTCATTTGCCGATGTATAGGTTGCAGATAGCCCAACTAGCCCAAATGACTCCTGAAAAAGTAAAGGATCATTTTCAGCATCGTTAAAATGATCATCTTTCCATACATAGTCTGCATGTAGCTTTATTTCACTGCCATTTGATAAATAAATATAGTAGTCACCAGAAACATTAAAGGTATTCTTTGCTATATTGGCAAAATCGTTGTCTGCCGTAATAGTCGCAGCAGGGTCGGTAATTTCGATGATGTCAGCATCAATATAAGCGTATCCCGCATTAACATGAAAATCTTCGGTTACAAATGCAGTTAATTCCACCTCAAAACCTTGAATTTTAGATTTCCCTGCATTCACTGTAATAGGTGTTACGCCTTCCTGATTGGTGATTTGTAAATCGGTGTAATCTGTTGAAAATAAAGCGGCATTAATTCGAATTGTAGAAAAATCTATTTTTGCGCCGATTTCAATAGTTTCAGCTTCTTCAGGCTCGAATGAACGAACCCCTTGCTGCGGGTCAACGGTTCTGCCAGTGAACCCTCCTGATTTAAATCCTTGTGAGTACGAAGCATAAGTAAAATAGTGCTCACTCCAACGGTAATCTACACTAAAACGAGGCGAGAAATTTGTAAACTTGGCACTGTCTTCACCCACAAGTAAATTTTGCGGATTTTCCCCCAGGGTGACATGCGTAGGGCGATATTCTTTTTTATCTTCAGTATAGCGAGCACCGATAGTTGCACTTAGCTTATCAGTAAAATCATAAGTACCTTGAGAAAACACGGCAATAGAGGTGTTGCTAACGTCATTAAGTTCATCCAAATATAAATTAATAACAGTCCCAGGAGCACCACCGACAGCTAAATCGACCTCTAGAGCTAAAGGTACTTGGACACGATCTTCACCATCTTCTTTGAAATAGTACACACCGCTTAACCACTTAAGTTTATCATCTAAAGCTAATCCGGTTAATTGCAATTCTTGAGAAAGTTGATTGTGTTCATATTGATTTCGTGTCTGATCAAGAATAAGTGGCGATGCATCACCATCACGTGAAAAATCAGCTTCTATAGTACGATAAGCGGTGATTGATTTAACATCGACATTATCAAAGCTCCATTGCAAAGTGGCCGAAATACCAAACAAATCATAGTCTGAATTACCGCGAGCTCCACTATAAGTAGTGTCTGGATCACCGGTAATAAAACGCTCATCATAAGCAGGTCTTCCAGCAGGTACTGCAAGACCGTTATGCGCATCAGCTAATGTAACACCGGTTCCATAACTTGACGTAAAACCAAGTAATGTTTGTGCTGGAGCCGTTTCTCTTGCTGTTGATGCATCTACGGCAATACGAGCCTCGAAATCATTCCCACTATAGAGAAGCTTCAAACGTCCCGATTGGAGGTTTTTTTCACCAAGTGGTGCGCCATCACTATAGAGCGAATCGCCACCGCCATCAAAAGCATTCGGTATTTGCGGTACATCAATTAAATCTACTCCTGCCGGAAGTGGTAAACGTTTAACATAGCCATCTTGAGTTTTTGAAGAAAAAGTAAATGAACTAAACCAAGTATCCGATAGTGGTACTTCAATTTTGCCACGCACATCAAGTCTATTGTCACTACCACCTGTAATAGATAAAGAGCCCGCTAAAGTATCACCAGGGTCTTTAGAAACAATACTAATTGCACCACCAATAGTGTTTCTTCCGAACAAAGTCCCCTGAGGACCTTTTAGAATTTCAACACGCTCAATATCAAGTAAGTCGACGAGTCCACCCACTGAGCGGCCAACGTAAACGTCATCAATGTAGAGCCCCACACCTGGATCTGTTGTCAATAAAAAATCAGTTGTGCCAATCCCTCTAATAAATGCATTGATTGCTGCTGAGCTACCACTAATAGGCGCAGCGGCATCAATTTCTAACCCTGGTGTAAAACTTCCAATCCCAGAAATATCAGTAATACCTCTAGCATTTAAACCATCGCTGGTAAAAGCAGAAACGGCAATCGGTACATCTTGAATACTTTCAGTAACTTTACGTGATGTTATTTGAATGGTTTCAATTTGCCCTTTTTCATTTTCTTCACTCGTAGGCTGAGCTACAGCCAACGGAGTTGTTCCGATATAAAAAAGAGAAGTCAAAAAAACTGCTATCTTGGTTTTATTCATAGTTTTCCCCATGTAATTATTAAGACTGCAACTAAGTTCGTCTTAAAATCACGATAAATTAAATTATTAGTATTGTATTAATAGATGACTACAGATGAATGTTATTGTTTATTTTTCATCAAGTTAAGTAGAAATCAGTTATATGAACGATGTAAATATAGATAACGTGTTACATATATTTACAAGCTAAGTAAATCACGTACCATAATTTAGATCTTGGTCAGCAGAGAAGTAATTTAATGGCTGAGAGTGAAGGGTTTTACCGGAAAACTATTACCCTTACATATTTGTGGGTAGGGAAGTCTAATTAACTATTGGGATTGAAAACCACAATACTATTAGAGGATTAGGCAATTTTAAAAGATCAATAACGTTAATTTTATTGGTCTAAAGCACAAGCTTCACATATACATGCTTTATTTTTAGCGGTACTTGGAATTTTATCTAATAACGTTTTGGGAAACTGTATTGCTTGATCACTACACCAGCAACCTTGGCTTGAATTACAAGCAGATACATTCCCACAGTTATTGCTTTTATTGCACAGAGGGCAAAGGTTAGGATCAACGCTATCCGAATCATGTAACTGATGACTATCGCTTGATGTTAGTGCTTTAATAATGATTGTCCTATTTATGAACACATATATAGTTAATATACCCTGATAGGCTCATATGTGTTATGTGTTTTTACTATCAACATATTTTATCGCTTCTGAATCACTATTTATTTGCCGCTCGATTATTTCTAATAATTTAGATTTAGGGACAAAAGAAATAAATGAGCCTTTATCAGCATTAACTAAACCAGCAATAAAAATACTAACGGCAGTAATATCCAAGGGGGTATTATTTACACCTAATAACCGAAGGGCTATCCAAATAATTAACATTAGAATGCACAAAATTAAAAAATTCCTTCTAACTTTTGATTGCCGTTTAGCCTCAAGGTAGAGATCGATATCTTTTTCATGAATCATACGTCTAAACGCCATTTAATGATTGCGGGATACCATCTAAGCCGATCACCTAATCCCGATCGGCATCATAGTATTACGCATCAGGTTTAATGCGGTTTTTGTAGTCTTTAACATTAGTGTATAAGTTGTTTGACTTAGCATTTTTCCATGGCTTTAATATTTGGGCATACTTATCTGGCCAGTGCATTATATGCCAAGCATGTGAGAACTCATGGGTTAAAGCTTTTTTTGCCCACATATCAGTTAAATACATCAAATTTTCTGCACTATAAATAACTACAGAATATTCCCATTGATTATCATAATGCAGCCTATTGTTTGTTTCACCTCTTCTTACAAATCTCATTCCACTTTTCTTACCGCCATGTGGAGAGTTCTCACCCCACATCAAAAATATTTTTAAGGTTTTGAGCTTTAGTAAAGAGTTATAAGGTAATTTTTGTTCAATAGTCTTCAATATATTATTTAATTTAAGCAAAGATTTTTTAGCTAACTGAGGGTTTGACCTTTCCATACTCGCTTCATAAAAAATGTTCCAGCTACCTTTTGTATTAATATATTCACGAGAAGGTACTCTATAATTTACTTCTGCATGAACTAACACCGAAGAAAAAGACAAGATAAAAAGTAAGACAAATTTCAAAATACACTCCTTTACGTTAACGAGTCTGTAGAATCTATGTTTTAGAAAAAAGGTAACTGTTATTTATTCTTTTTAGTGACTTATAGTTGGGCCATTCCATTCCATTCCATTCCATTTATTTAGGCTTCTCTTCGTGAACAAGCATGTTCATGAATTTTGCAAATCGCCTTAGTCTGGTTTCGGGTTTCTTCGCACTTATTAATCCGTACGCGATAGCATAACGACTCGATTTATTGAGAGTTTTAAAAAACTCTTTAACGTTGGACTTGCTTTCCAGTGCCGCTAGGAAATCCGCAGGCACTTCCATTTCACTTACCACATAGGCATTTTCCCAACGACCGTCCGCTTTTGCAGCACGAATATGCACAAGCCCAGATTTCATCATCCGGCCCTCAATTATCAAACGTTCCGCATGCTCTGTGTTCCTTTTAGACCAGTTGCTTCGCGCTTTTCGGGGAGTAATACGCTGAAGGTAGGCTTGGTCATCAATTGACTTCTTAACACCGTCGATCCAACCCCAACATAGAGCCTCAATCACGATATCATTCCAAGTCACGCTCTGAATCCCTGTATTTTTCTTGTATATCTTCACCCATAGTTCACTTTCAGAGGCATGATTTACCGTGAGCCACTGACCGAAATCTTTCGCTGTGGTAAATGTCATGATTCTCGATGGGTCGGGTACAGGCATCAAATTAAATTCTCTTCGGCATAACGCCCACAATAATGGGCAAATAATTGTTGGTTAAAATTTTGAGGTAAGAAAAAACAAACAGTTTCAAAGTTCTTATTTATTGCTTGTTATACGCTTAATCGTATAGTTTATCTGTTGCCTTTTTAAGGTCTGCGTTTGGCAAAAACTGATCTGAAATAGTTAAAATAGAATGCAGGTTATTTTGCAACTTATCAAGTGCGATGCTTCCCGGGTGGTGTGGGGACTGGAGGTTAGATACCTTCGGCTACCCGATTATGTGTAAATGATATACCTAAAGACATTTCTTATCATGAATAGTTGTAAATTTTCGTTCTATTTTAGGTGTAACAAGTATATCCACTGGTAATAAAACTGTATCTAATACAAAGGAAAATGGCATATCAAGTACAACAAATGGAAAATTCAATAATGCATAATTAGTTGAATTAACTGTGCGGCACGGAAAGTTTTTTACCGCATCTTCGGTACCGCTATACGGGTGCCCAAATGTAACATTATGAGTTGTTATGGTAGAGCAAGAAAAATTAAAAAAACACATTAATAAGAAGATTGAATTTTTATACTTCATTGGAATCCTACAGAGATTAAATTACCAACGCCCTAATAATGGGCAAAAAGTTGTTGGCAAAAATGTTGAGGAATGAAACACCGTCAACTGTATTTTGTCCTGTTAATTGCTTATACGTTGCCTAATCCGCGAGCTATCAGCGCCCCTAATAAGGGTAAAAATACCAATAAACAAAGCTCCACGCGAATAATTTTAACAATATAACTCGGCATAGCAATAGTCTTAGAGACTGATTTTCTGTTGCGTAAAAAATAAATCGTTGGAAATATTGATAGCAACCCAATTAACAAAAATGCTGTTAATTTAATATGGAAAATGAAGTTAGAAGAATAAAACTCAGCCGGTTTACCGACAGAAAACCACAATAAAGCACCCCCAACTAATGTCGCAATTGCTCCTACTCCATAAATAGCATCGACAATAATTAATTTTTTAAAAGACTTTAAATCCATTTCTTTAGAAATTAATAAATGCTCTCCAACCAATGCTGAAGCTAAAGTAATAATTCCTAAAAAGTGCAGATACCTAACGAATACTTCTTCCATAATTGATTACTATCTCCGTGATATTAAAAACGTATAACGAGCCTTTAGGATTTCTCTTATTGAAAAACTAGACTCAAAAATTATTAAAAATTAAGCCTCAAAGCGCGTTGCTACGTGAAATTTGAGGCAATATCTTACTAGATGATGACTTTTTCAGGCTCTTTGAACATAAATTTCACCCGTCATTTTCTACTTTGGAGAAATTCTCCCGCCTCACTAAGAGCTAAAAATTGTTTGCTAAAATAAGCGATGAAGGAGCAAACAGGCAACTGTTAATTGTCCTTTTGAGTGACTTAGCCAACTCTGTTACGTATATTCGATACTTTTTGTTTAAATAACAAGATAAAACCTACAATTAATAAAGTAAAGAAAAATAGAGTAAAGCTACTTTTTAAAATTGTAAGCGTACTTGCAATTTTAACTGTTGTTACTTGCAACTCTGGAAATGAATTTATCATTTTTATAATGAATATGTTTTCAGCGTAATCAAACATACCCGCTAAAAATGGCACCAAGGCAAAATAATAGATTTTTGAATTGATGCTAAATGTTTTACCAAAAAGCCAAACTAACAATAATGAGTAAGTAATGGAGAACAAACCAGGATAAATAAAATCTATTGGTAATTGAGTAGATAAATATATACCGCGACCTCTTGCACCTAATGTATTAAGTAACTCACTAGCATAAGCGAATGAATATCCTGCAGGAGATAAATCAAATATTGGTAACTCAGGTGCAAATTCAGAAACAGCCGGAATGGAATAAAACAGCATTGAAAAATATACGACCATTGTCAAAGTAAATAAAACACTAACAACCTTTCCCGTTGAGTATTTCTGTATAAATCGATTTACTACTTCCATGTAATTCACACCTTAATTGAAGATTGGCTAACGCTTGAAATTTTTATAGGTTTTTAGTTTATAATTTGAGAGAAATAATCATCAAGAGATATAGAAGAATGTCTTGTTTCAGGAGTTTTTCCAAGATTTGAACCAGACTTTTGACCAAAATATAACTTTTCACTATCAATATAAATTAAAGTGTAACTCGGAGGGAGATCCCGATTATCTGAATTATAAGTAAAAGTTTCATTTAGACCGTTAGCTTCAATACTTTCTTCACTTATTACTTTACCTGTAATTTCAAATTTTGAGATATCCAGAGTATCAAACATCATTGAATCACATTCTGTATCAGTTGGATGGAAAAGCTCTGTTCGATAAGTGAATTTCAGCGAAGAATCTATGCTTAGCTTAATTTTGACGTTCCATAAATCTTTTAACTCGTCACTCGATAATTTATTGTAAGGAGAACATTCTTTTTCCCAAGATGTATTCGATAACTTTGCTATAGAGTCAATTTTTGACGTTTCAGTAGCAGTATCTCCGTCAGAGCCACCACAAGAAAACAAAAATATTGACGAAAGAGCAATGGTAATAGTTAAATTTTTCATTTGTACTCCATACTCTGATAAAAACCTAACGAGCCTGTAGAATTTCTCTTATTGAAAAACTAGACTCTAAAATTATTAAAAATTAAGCCTCAAAACGCGTTGCTACGTGAAATCTGAAGCAATATTTTACTAGATAATGACTTTTGCAAGCTATATGAACATAAATTTCACCCGTCATTTTCTACTTTGGAGAAATTCTACAGCCTCAACGCCTTGCTAAGCGGAAAATAATGGTTGGCTATAATCGCGAAGCGATGGCCAACTGTTATTTTTCCGTTTAAGCAACTTGTTATATTTTTTATGCCACTGCAAAATTTACAAAGTGGACATTGGTTAAATTAATCTGCTGTTTAGCATGCCACAGGTCGTAGTTGTCTTGCATCGATAGCCAACTCTCTGGAGTTCTGCCAATTGCTTTAGATAAGCGTAATGCCATTTCAGGAGAGATAGCACTTTGACCTTTTAGAACTCGATTTAAAGTAGACGATGCAACATCTAACTGTTTAGCTAAATAACGACAGCTAAAACCAGCTGGTTCTAAATAAACGTCGTAGATGAACTCTCCAGGGTGTGGTGGGTTATGCATACTCATTAGTGATAGTCCTCATAGTTGAGAATATATGCATTACCATCGATAAACTCAAAAGTAATGCGCCAGTTACCATTTACAGTAATAGACCAAATTCCATCTCGATTGCCTTTTAAAGGATGCAATTTAAAACCGGGTAAATTGATATCATCAATTTCTTGTGCGGTATCAATAGCGGCAAGTTGCATACGCAATTTACGTTGATGCTTTGCCTGAATACCTGAAATACTACCTGTCTGGAAGTACTTCTTAAGGCCTTTGTGTTTGAAAGATTTAATCATGCAACAAGTGTAGCGTGATGCGCATCAGATGTCGATAAAAATATAGACACAATGACTCCCCACGAGGTGCTAGCCTCCGACCGTGGGTTAGTTTTGAAAACCAGAGCCATAATATATGTGTCAACAATATAAAACTGAGGCTAGCATGACTAAACATAACATACTTTTCATTGGCTTAGATACCCATAAAACATTTACTGAAGTAGCTTACATTGAAGACCAACGTGGCGCAAAATCAATTCATTTAGGTAAAATACTCAGCAATAAAGCAGCATTCAAAAAACTCGCTAGGCGGCTACAGTCAAAATATCCAAATGCAACATTACATTTCGTCTACGAAGCAGGACCTTGCGGTTATTGGATATACCGCCTACTAACTAGCCTAAATCACTGTTGTTACGTCATTGCTCCTTCGCTTATTCCTAAAAAACCAGGAGAGCGTATAAAAACCGACAAACGTGATGCACTAAAATTAGCAAAGTTACTTAAATCAGAAGACCTAACACCCATTTACGTCCCATAGCCAGAAGATGAAGCTGTACGAGATTTATCTCGTGCCCGTGAAACATCAATGGATGATTTAAAAGATGCTAAATACCAACTTAAAGCCTTACTGCTACGTAATAATATTAACTGTAAAGTGAAAGATAATTGGTCATTACAACACTTACGTTGGTTGGCTGAATTAGTGTTACCTCACCCTTGCCAACAAATTGTCTTACAAGAAGCGGTATCAACCATCACTGAGCGATTAAAACGTTTAAAAAGACTTGATAATGAATTAACGCATCAAGTAAAAAGCTGGCGGTATTATCCCGTAGTCAAAGCCGTACAAGCAATGCGTGGGGTTAGGTTATTAGTGGCAACAGGTGTTATCGCAGAATTAGGTGATTTAACACGGTTCGACCATCCGAGAAAATTAATGAGTTACTTAGGATTAGTCCCAAGTGAACATTCAAGTGGCGGTAAACGTCGCTTAGGTGCTATTACCAAATGTGGAAATAGCCGTGCAAGACGACTACTAGTCGAAGGTGCACATTCGTATAAACACAACGCTAACATATCAAAAGAAATGCTGTTAAGGCAGGAGGGACTAAGCAAAGAAGTTGTCGATATGGCATGGCAAGCACAATTAAGGTTATGTCGTCGATACAATCGACTTATGCACAAAGGTAAACATCGTAATGTTGTGGTCACGGCTATTGCCAGAGAAATGATCGCCTATGTTTGGGCTATTTCTCGCGAAGTAGTATTACCTGTTATTGATGTGAAATTACGACTAGCCAGAGTGCCTGCATGAATAAAAGTTTTGAGTTACCGCATGGGATCAAGCATCGGGTGTGGCACAACCACCGACGGCGTTAGGACGGCAACGGTATTCATTTATCGTTGAACCACGAACATAGACTGAAGACAGGTGCCACGACGAAATGAGTAAGGTAGGCGCTGCTAATTAACTGATTAGTAATCCACGAATATCAGCATGATAACCGACGAAATTACTTGCTTCATTCTATGCGTTAACTCACTCAATAATAGAAGTGAATAATAAGGCACTTAAAAACAATGAGCATGGTTCAGTGTATTTAACTTGACGTGGGGAGTCATACCAACGCCGCGATAAGCGGAAAATTACTGTTGGCTAAAATGCGCGAAGCACGAGCCAACTGTAATTTTTCCGTTTAAGCGCCTTGTTAGGTTTTATGCTGACACAGTTGATTTAGGGTTTACACCATAGTCGTTGTCATCATGACTATCTTGAACTAAGAAAACAATCATTACGATTAACCCGATAAGTGGTACAAAATAAATTAACTGCCACCACCCAGAACGACCTGTATCGTGCAACCTTCTGGTGCCAATACTGATACTTGGAATTAGAAGTGCAAGACCCACTATCATTGAAATTATATCCATACCAAGTACAGCTAAAATAACATTAATAACCATATAAATAAGTACGAACATCCAGTATTCTTTTCTGCGTGCTCGTCCGTTGAAATCAGCATATTTTTTTAATGCGCCTATAAAATAATCCATTTAGGACTCTCCTTGTTGTTGATAAAACTTTAAAAACCTAACAACTTTTATTATGATTGTCCATAATTTTATAATCTTAAAAGACTACTGTATTGTTCAGGTTAAATCAATGAGTTAAAAATAATGCCACTAGTGGTTGATGTGTGAAAGGAGGAATTATTCCTGCTTTATTGTGGAAAGAAGGAATTGCACCTTGCTGTATAATTTCACAGTAGTGAGTGAGGGGGGATTAATATTATTTTGTTATTTTAATAGCCATTTTAATAACTAGTTAAGCTAATGGTTATCTGAATAAGAGGCCACTTTAGCTAACATAACGTAGAGCCCCTTGAAGGCTGGCTCTAGTTTTAATCTCTGCACAGGGAGTTTTAAATAAATACCCATCATGCTTTAGACTTATGTATTGTTTTTCTAGGTGCCTATTTTGAAAGGTGTTATTAGTTTACTTACGTTTTGCAAAGTCGTTAGTTGCCTTAATTAAAGAATCAATGAGTTTGGGTTCACTTGCCACATGTCCCGCCATTTCAATGATTGACAACTCAGCTTCAGGCCAATGTTTTTTTAATTGCCATGCTTGTTCAACGGGGCACACCATATCATGGCGACCATGGATGATTTTTGTTGGGATATGTCGAATATTCTCTAACTGTTCAAGTAACGGTTCTTTGGCAATAAAGCATTGATTCAAAGAATAATACAGCTGAATAATCGCAGGAGCTTTATCGTCTTCTTTTATTACGCTTGTCTCTTTTGAACTTTCTTCAACACTTAGTGGCTCTTGCCAGTAAATAAGACTTGCTTCCCAATGTTGTATCCTATTAAAAATATTGCTTGATACAGCGGCATTTTCATCAGTGAGTTGTTGATTAATTGCTAATAAAGGCTGGGCTTGTTGAGCTAAGGGCAAGTGTTGAACCAAGTTGCTCCAAGCTTCTGGAAAAACCTTAGCTGCGCCATTTCCGCTATACACCCAATCAATGTCTTGCTGTCGTGCTAAAAAGACCCCGCGCAATATCAAAGCAGATACCTGCTCAGGAAATTTCTTTGCATAATATAAAGCCAGTGTTGCTCCCCAAGAGCCACCAAAAATTAGCCATTGTTCAATGCCAATATGTTGTCGTATTACTTCCATGTCTTGAACAAGGTTCGCGGTGGTATTTTGTTTTAACGAACCATAAGGGCGAGAACGGCCACAGCCTCGTTGATCAAATAAAATAATATGATAAAGCTTAGGATCAAAATAACATCGATGTGAGGGGCGACACCCAGAGCCCGGACCACCATGTAAGAACACCACAGGAATACCTAAAGGGTTACCACATTGTTCTATGTAAATGTGATGTTCTTCTGCTGAGCTTTCATCTTTTAGGGTATCAGTTTGTGCCTCATTAGTGACGGTTAGGTGATAATGATTAAAAGGCTCAATAGCAGGGTAGAGTGATAACATTTATTTATACCTACTAGTTATCTTTTTTGGCTAAATTTAGGACTAAAACTAATAAGTGCCAATACTGCTGTTATTGCAGTGGCGCTCAATATTACGCTAAAAGCGGTTAAGTTCAGTTGGCCAAAAAGTGCAAATCGTAATAATTCAACACAATAAGTAAAAGGGTTATACTGACAAAGCCAATATAGCCAAATACTGGCTTCTTGCATTTTCCACAGTGGGTATAAAGCACTTGAAAGAAAAAACATTGGAAAGATAACAAAATTCATTACGCCTGCAAAATTTTCTAGTTGTTTGATTAAGCTTGATAATAATAAGCCTAAAGCGCCGAGGAAAAAAGCGATAATAAAAACTGCTGGCGCTGCTGTTAAATAGCCTGAAAATGATATATCAACATCAACAAATTGCGCACAAAGTAAAAAAACATACACCTGCATTAAAGACAAAAGGGCAATGGCAATAAGTTTACAACATAATAAGAAAGGCATGGGTAATGGACTCATTAATAGTACTTTCATACTGCCCATTTCTCTATCATAAACCATTGAAAGCGAGCTTTGCATACCATTGAATAGCACTATCATGCAACATAAGCCAGGAATGATATATTCTTGATAAGTGATATAAGTTCCGTAAGGCTCCATAATAGAAACGCCGAGTGCAGCCCTAAAACCTGCGGCAAACACGATTAGCCATAACAGGGGCCTTACTAAGGCACTAAACAAACGCGAACGTTGTTGAAAAAAACGAAAAATTTCACGTTTAACAATACCTAAGCAGCAATAATAATATTGATTTAAGGTCATACTGCCTCCGTATTGTGAGTTAAAGCAAAGTACAGTTGGTAAATATCATCTACTTTATGTTGTTCACATAATTTACTGCTTTGATCTTGTGCTTGAATTTCACCTTTGTTGATAATAATAAGTTGATCGCTTGGTTCTACTTCGTCCATCAGATGTGTGGTCCACAATACACATATATCACGTTGAGCACACAAGTTACGAACATAGGAGATAATTAATAAGCGGCTGTCAACATCTAAGCCAACGGTTGCTTCATCAAGTAATAACACTTTAGGTTGATGAATTAATGCCCGTGCAATTTCTACTCGTCGTCTATGGCCACCGTTTAAAGTTCTTACTTTATCGTTCAAGCGTTCAGTTAAACTTAATTGAGCTAAAATGGTGTCAATATTTATCAATGCTTTCTTTGGGGCTATGCCATGCAAAGAAGCGTAATAGAGAAGATTCTGTTTAACAGATAAGTCTAAATCTAAAGTACTTTGTTGAAAAACAACGCCCATTTGCGACATTATTTTTGATTTATTAGTACTGAGATCATCATTGTTAATGTGAATTGTGCCATGGGCACTTTGCGTAAGCCCTGTTAATAATGAAAACAAAGTGCTTTTACCTGCACCATTTGGGCCTAATAACACGTTAAAGCCCGTGGATAAGCTCAAGTTAACATTGTTAAGTGCTTTTTTTTTGCCGAAAGCAAAAGATAATTTGTTTGTTACTATGCCCATAATATTATCCCTTCGCTTACCTTACACTGTGCTTAACAGCTACGCCCCAAGGGTAACGACCTACTTTAATTGATTTTGTTACTTTCATTTTATTAACATCAATAATAGATACATCGCCACTAACACCATTGGTAGTCAGTAGTTGGCTTTGATCTTCATTTAATGCTAATTGCCAAACTCGGCGACCAACTAATAAGTACTTTTCAATTTCCATGGTTTTTCTATTAATTACCGCGACATGGTTTGCTGGCCCTAAGGCAACAAAAGCATGTAAACCATCATTACTTAATTCAATGCCTACTGGCTGTACTCTATCGCGATGAATACCGCGTATGGTAAAGGTAAATTCTTTGATGATTTCTTTACTGGCAACATTAATAACAACAACAGCACCGCCAATTTCAGAGCTTACCCATAAAAGCTTACTATCTTTAGTAAATTGTGCTGATCTAGGTCTTGCGCCTACTAAAGTATTAGCAATAATTTCATTGGTTTTGGTGTCTATCCAATGCACCATATTAGTTGTTTCTGAGGTAACCACAACAATATTACCGTCAGGGCTTACCGCTAAGCCTTCTGGTTCAACACCCACATCAATTTGGGCAATAACCACACTAGTGGCAATATCTATTACTGTTAAAATAGCATCGTCTTCGTTTGAGGTATAAATAATTTTACCATTTGGGTGAAGCGCAATTGTTTCAGGATCTTCACCTGAAGGTAATTCACCCACAATTTCTTCGGTGTTCAAGTCAAGTATTTGAATACGATCAGAGTCACTGGCACATATATAAGCAAGTGTTTGGTCGTGATTAAAAATAATACCTCTTGGTCTTTGACCAACAGAAATTTCTTTAATTACTTTTTGCTTTTGAAGATCTATTACCGAAATATTATCGTCTTTTTCATTGGTAACATAGGCAAACTCTGTCGCAGTTACCAATAAACTTTGGCTGATAAAAAACAAGCCTAGTAAAAATTTTATCTTCATAATTGACCTTTTAAAATTGTATTTATTCATGTGTTTATTGTTATTTTATCTGGTACATTTATCGAGCTATATTGGATTTATGCACACGATTATGTATAAAAGGCGCATATAATGACAGCCTTTTTGGAATGAAATAAATATATATTTCATTGAGATAACTAATTGGCACTGCATTGGGACTCTTGTTGATCGAAACCTAATGTATCTAACTCAGTTTTAGGGTGCAAAATACCTGCCTGCGGAGATTGAGAAACCAAACCATGAGGTTGTACTAATGCTATTGGCATTCTTAGTTGGCCGTTCCAAATGCGAAAACTAAGCTTGCGCCCTTTATATGCGGCTAATTTAAAGTCAGCTGATTTAATATAAGCCGCTAATTCAGTTGCTGATGCTGTGTTAGTTTTATGAACTGCTTGAGCAACAGCTCGCACAGCAAGGTAGCCATTAAAATCAATTTCATTCATGTGACGACTCGTTAATTTATTAAAGCGAGTTTGTAATTGGGCGGCTCCCCATTGCTCTATCACTTTATGCCAAGTTAATGCTTCAAGACCTGCAGAGCCAACAACAGGCCTTGGCAGGAAGGTATTAAAAGGAATATATTCGGCAAAGTCTTTAGTTTGGTCGGCAACATAAACAACATCGTATTCTGTTGATGTTTGTGTGAAAAGTGGGATTTCTTGTTGAGCGCTTCGCCTTAGATCAGTATTAAAGTTCCATGCTTTCTCAGAAATTATTTTTAGACCATAGCGCTTAGCAGAACGCTTAAAAGATTTAGCTAACGCAATATCAGCAGGGTTTTCGCCACGAATGAGTAATACTTTATTTAAGCGTCGATAAAGTAACCATTGAGCAAGCGCATCTGACTTCATGGCATTACTTGGCGCGGTATGTAGAATAGTATTTAAGCATTGGCTATTACGTAACACATTGGAAAATTCACTTATGTTAAACAATAAGATGTTTTTGTTTTGTGCCCATAAGTTGATTTCATTTAAAACCGGTAATGGCACATCAAGTACAAAAATAGCTTTCCCGCTGTTGAACTCTTCTTTTAAACGAGCCAGTAATTTTTGCTGTTTGGTAAACTCAAAGGAGGTTAGGGCAAAGTGCTGTTGCAAAAATTTCCCAGTGGTATTTGAGTCTGCTATTGCTAACCTTGCGCCTTGATAACCACTATCACTTGCCATTTTTATAATGTTTGATAACGCTGGCGCATGTGGTTTATGGAGCTTTAGATAAGTAATATTAATAGATAAAGGAGCTGAAAAAATACTAAAGCTATATAGTAGAAAAAAAGCGATAATACTCATTAGTGTCAATTTTTTAGATAAACTATGTTTTAGCATGGTATTTTAATCTCAGCGAGAGAAGTCATAACGTCTTATTATTTATCATCATATAGTAGTAATGAACTGATTTATAGGTCCCGTATTTATTATGGTAAAAGCATTAACTGTTTGTTTTTTATCTTTTTTTATGTTATTTTTATGGCAGGAGTTGATGAAAATCATACTAAAGGATGAGCTGAACATATCTAAAGTACAGTTCGGAAATAACCAACAATTCGCTAGACTAGCTTTATACAATTTAAAAGTTGAATCAAGAGGTTTTAAAAAATGACTAAGTTAAATTTGAAGCATAAATGTTTAATTGCCTGTATATCCCTTTTATCGTACGGTGTATCAGGTCATGGCTCGGTAACTCCACAATCAATAGACACGTCTGAATTACCTCAGTTAGGGGAAGAGTGGCTAGAAAGAAACCCTTATCGCGAAGCAACAGGTGATGTGCGTACTGCCGTACTTAGCATTGGAGCCTCAGCATATAATCAAAATTGTGCTCGTTGTCATGGCTTAGGCGGTATTTCTGGTGGTATAGCCCCTGATTTACGTATGCTAGCAACTGATTATGATGGTGATGAATGGTATGGCTATCGTGTACAAAATGGCGCGGTACGTAACGGCGCTGTTTATATGCCTAAAATGACTGAACATTTATCTGCAGAAGCACTTTGGGCTGTCCGTACTTGGTTAGAGTCTGTCAGCAATGAAGAAGAGTAACTCCCGTTTACTTTTTTTCGTCTTTAGCTGTTGCTGGTTTCTTTGTGCAACAGCTTTTTCGCGATCTTACGATGATATTATAGAAAGTAATGAAATAGTTATTGCTGTCTATAGTGACTTCCAACCTTTTTCTTATCTAGGCAAAGGCATAGATAAGGGCAAAGAGAAGGGCATAGATGTTGATTTAGCACGCATCATCGCAAAAAAACTCGGTGTTAAACTTCGTCTACGTTGGATGACTGCCGATGAAAATGTTGATGACGATCTACGCAACAATCTCTGGAAGGGACACTTTCTCAACCGAACAGTCGCTGATTTGATGTTAAGAGTACCATACGATAGAGAGTATTCTTTATTACGTGATGATATTGGCGAGCTAGTTCACCAGCATGTTCATATGTTTGCACCTTTTCATACAGAGTCTTGGAAAGTTATCTATAACAGTAAAAAAATTGAATCAGTCGAAACTATTGCTGTTTTTCAATATCATGACATTGGTGTTGAAGTAGATTCAATTCCACAGTTTTATCTCACCTCTGCTTTTCGTGGCCGTATGAGAGACCGCGCCAAACAATTTCCATCAATTAGTGAAGCCATTAATGCTATGACCGAAAGTAAGGTTGATGCAGTGATGGGGCTTACTAGCCAAATTAGTCACTTTCAAGGTGAGCTTTCTAAAACAGATTATCCACTGGCTAAAAATGCCTTTCCTACTATTGGGCGGCAGCAGTGGGATATAGGTATGGCAGTTAAAGCTGATTATCGACAGCTAGGATATGCGGTAGCTGATATCGTTGAAGGCATGATAAAGACAGGCGAAATACAGGATATCTTCACTAAATATAATGCTACTTTCAAATTACCTGATTTGTATAAAACCTCTGAATAAGTAGTCATCCTAAATGATGAGTCAAATTCATACTGCTGTTCAGTAGTTAATAAATGAACAACATTTTATGATTAATTCAGCCTCCACAATTCAAATGAATTTAATAGGTTATATAAAAGTAAAAATAGCATCAGAAACAAATTGTAGATTCAATTCCATGAGGGAAAAACAATGATTAAAACGACTAAAACAAAAGCATTGTCATTATCAATGATAGTTTCATTAGCGCTAGCAGGTATGGCAAATGCTAATGTAACCGACAAAGATATTCTAAATGACCAAATGACAACGGATGACGTTGTTTCTTACGGCCTAGGCCTTAAAGGACAACGTTACAGTCCATTGAAAAAAATCAATACAGAAACGGTTAAAGAAATGCGTCCTGTTTGGTCGTTTTCACTGGGTGGTGAAAAACAACGCGGGCAAGAATCACAACCATTGATCAAAGATGGAGTTATGTATATTACCGGCTCTTATTCTCGAGTTTATGCTGTTGATGCTAGAACGGGTGATGAACTTTGGCAATATGATGCAAGATTACCTGATGGCATTATGCCATGTTGTGATGTAATCAACCGTGGTGCTGCTTTATATGGTGATTTAGTTATTTTTGGTACCTTAGACGCTAAGCTAATTGCGCTTCATAAAGATACTGGTAAAGTTGTTTGGAAAAAGAAAGTAGAAGATTATAAAGCCGGTTATTCAATTACTGCTGCGCCAATTATCGTTAAAGGTAAAGTTATTACCGGTGTTGCTGGTGGTGAGTTTGGTATTGTAGGTAAAGTTAGAGCATATGACGCTAAAAATGGTAAAATTGTATGGGAACGTCCTACAGTTGAAGGCCATATGGGTTATATTTGGAAAAATGGCAAGAAAATGGAAAACGGTATCTCTGGCGGTAAAGCCGGACAAACCTGGCCTGGTGACTTATGGAAATCAGGTGGTGCTGCGCCATGGAATGGTGGTACTTATGATGCAGACGTAGATTTATTGTTTTTTGGTACGGGTAACCCTGCACCTTGGAACTCACATCTACGCCCAGGTGACAACTACTTCTCATCATCTCGTTTAGCGATTGACCCTGATACAGGTAAAATTGTTTGGCATTTCCAAACCACACCACATGATGGTTGGGATTTTGATGGCGTAAATGAATTAGTTTCTTTTGACTACAAGCAAGATGGAAAAACTGTAAAAGCGGCCGCTACTGCTGACCGTAACGGTTTCATGTATGTACTTAACCGTGAAAATGGTGATTTCATTCGCGGCTTCCCTTTTGTAGATAAAATCTCTTGGGCTTCTGGTTTAGATAAGAAAGGCCGTCCTATTTACATCGATAGCAACAGACCAGGTAATCCTGCTGATTCTAAAGATGGCAAAAAAGGTAAAATGGTTACAGCAACTCCATCTTTCCTTGGTGGTAAAAACTGGATGCCACTTGCTTACAGTAAAGACACTGAATTATTTTATGTACCATCAAATGAATGGTCAATGGATATTTGGAATGAACCAACAGCTTATAAAAAAGGCTCTGCATATTTAGGTGCTGGTTTTACTATCAAAGCTAACAACGATGATTACATTGGTGTTTTAAGAGCAATGGATCCTAAAACGGGTAAAGAAGTTTGGCGTTACAAAAACTACTCTCCGTTATGGGGTGGTGCATTAGCGACTGCTGGTAATTTAGTATTTATCGGTAATCCTGAAGGCTACTTGTTAGGCTTAAATGCTAAATCAGGCGATGTTGTATATAAATTCAATACTGGCTCAGGTATCGTTGGTTCTCCAGTGACTTGGGAAATGGATGGTGAGCAGTACGTTTCAGTATTATCTGGTTGGGGTGGCGCTGTACCTTTATGGGGTGGCGATGTAGCTAAGCGTATTAAACACTTGAACCAAGGTGGTAGTATTTGGACATTTAAACTACCTAAATAGAGACTATTTAGTTTAGTAAATGTAATAATAAAAAGGTTGCCATTGGCAACCTTTTTTCGTTTTATTCTTTAAGGTAGTTATCTAAAATAACTTTTCAAGATAGTAATTGTTACTTAGGTTTTCTTTTAAACTGATCACTACTAAAGCGGGTTAAACCTTTTTGGGATTTTTGCTTAGGGTTACGTTGTTTTTGACCAGGACTTGTTTTAAAACCTTGCGAGTTATTCTTACCCTGTTTACTTTTATTAGCCTGACCTCTTTGTTCACTTCGTGTTTCTCGCGGTACTAAACAGTTTGGCGCTGAGCCAATTAGTTTAGTTAAGCCCATTTTAGTTAACGCTTCACGAATAATGCCCCAGTTAAGTGGATCATGATAACGTAATATAGCCTTATGCAAGCGTCGTTGAATGGTACCTTTAGGTACGGCTATTGAGCCATCTTTTTTAGCTAAATTTTTACTCGTAACATTACGTAAGGAGTTTAGCTCTGTATGATAAAGTGTTGTCGCATTCGCTAATGGTGAAGGGTAAAAATTTTGTACCTGATCTAATTTAAAATTATTGTCTTTTAGCCATAGCGCTAAATTAACCATGTCTTTATCGGTTGTGCCAGGATGAGCTGAAATAAAATAAGGAATTAAATATTGCTTTTTTCCTGCTAGTTTTGAGTAATGATCAAACATTTCTTTGAATTTATCATAACTGCCCATGCCAGGCTTCATCATATTATTTAATGGGCCTTCTTCGGTATGTTCTGGCGCTATTTTTAAATAACCGCCAACATGGTGTGTCGCTAATTCTTGTACATATTCAGGGTGTTCAATAGCTAAGTCGTAACGAACACCTGAAGCGATTAATACCTTCTTAATACCTTTTACTTTTCGAGCTTTTCTGTAAAGCTCAATTGTTGGTGTGTGATCGGTGTCTAAATGACCGCAAATAGTTGGCCATACACATGAAGGCTTTCGACAGGTTGCTTCGGCTTTTTCGCTTTTACAATTTAGTTGATACATATTGGCGGTAGGGCCGCCTAAATCTGAAATAACACCGGTAAAGCCAGGCACTTTGACTTTGATATCTTCAATTTCATTAATGATAGATTCATGAGACCGCGATTGAATTATACGCCCTTCATGCTCGGTGATAGAGCAACAAAAACACCTTAGTAAAGTTATAGTTAGAAAACTTACCAAACCCTATAAATGATTGGCCTACACCATATTTCTAAAAAACACTTAGAAATGAAAATATTTACTGTAGAAAGCTAGAAAAAATTAAGTGATATTTCTAAATTATATAAGCAAGCTTAATACTAAACTTGCTCCCGAATTACTTTTTCTTTTTAAACTGATTATCACTAAAGCGGGTTAAGCCTTGTTTTCCATTAGTTGGTTTTTTCCCATAACCAGATTTAGCTCTTTGTTGACCTGGTGAAGTTTTATTACCAGTAGAGTTATTTTTACCTTGCCTATTTTTATTGGTTGAATTTTGCTCAGCACGTGTTTCTTTAGGTACTAGGCAATTTGGCGCAGAGCCAATAAGTTTACTTAATCCCATTTTTGTCAATGCTTGACGAACTTGTGGCCAATTAACGGGATCATGGTAACGTAATATAGCTTTATGTAAACGTCGTTGAATAGCACCTTTCGGCACTGTAATTTTACCATCTTCTTTGGCTAAGTTTTTACTGGTGATGTTGCGTAAAGAGTTAAGCTCTGTATGGTACAACGTTGTTGCATTAGCTAATGGCGACGGATAAAAATTTTGCACTTGATCAAGCTTAAAATTATTTTCTTTTAACCAAAGTGCTAAATTTACCATGTCTTTATCGGTAGTACCTGGATGAGCAGAGATAAAATAAGGGATTAAATATTGTTTTTTACCGGCAACTTTTGAGTAATGATCAAACATTTCTTTGAATTTATCATAACTGCCCATGCCTGGTTTCATCATGTTATTCAGTGGGCCAGTTTCTGTATGCTCGGGTGCTATTTTTAAATAACCGCCAACATGATGGGTCGCTAATTCTTGAATATATTCAGGGTGTTCAATAGCCAAGTCGTAACGTACACCCGAAGCGATTAATACCTTCTTAATGCCCTTAACTTTACGTGCTTTACGGTATAATTCTATCGTTGGTGTGTGATCGGTATCTAAGTGACCACAAATGGTTGGCCATACGCATGAAGGCTTACGACAAGTAGCTTCAGCTTTTTCGCTTTTACAATTTAGCTGATACATATTGGCGGTTGGTCCGCCTAAATCTGAAATTACACCGGTGAAACCGGGAACTTTTACTTTGATATCTTCAATTTCAGCAATAATTGACTCATGAGAACGTGATTGAATAATACGACCTTCATGCTCTGTTATGCTACAAAACGTACATCCTCCAAAACACCCCCTCATAATGTTTATTGATGTTTTTATCATATCGTACGCAGGAATTTTTGCTTTGCCATAGCTTGGGTGTGGAACACGCTTATATTCAAGGCCAAAAACACCATCCATTTCTTCAGTAGATAGAGGCTTAGCTGGTGGGTTTAACCAAATTAGTCGAGTACCATGACTTTGTACAAGTGGCTTAGCCGATGTAGGATTCACTTCTTGATGGAAAATACGAGATGCGTGTGCATAAAGTACTTTGTTATCTTTTACCTGATCAAAGGTCGGTAAGTTAATATAAGTCGTTTCCCAAGGTTTAGATTTCTTGGCCCACGTCTTGTTTTTATAATCTGCCATTATGATAGGTTGAGCCGTTTTAGTGATATCTTTTTCTACTGCCGAAGCTTCTGTTTTAGTTTCGTTATCACTACAGGTTTCAGGTGTTATTTCTTCATAAGGGCTAAAAAGGGGGTCTATTTTACCTGGTCGGTCGATATCTCTAGAATCGATACCTTTCCAACCGGGCAGAGCTTGATTGGTTAAAAAAGCACTACCACGTACATCGGTAATGCTTTTAACGTCTTCTCCACGGGCAATTCTATGAGCAATTTCTACTAAAGGACGCTCGGCGTTACCAAAAACTAAAAGGTCTGCTTTTGAATCAAATAATACTGAACGACGAACTTTATCAGACCAATAATCGTAATGGGCAATTCGTCGTAAACTTGCTTCAATACCACCAATAATAACAGGAACTCCTTTAAATGCTTCTTTACAACGTTGGGTATAAGCTGTTACCGCGCGATCTGGGCGTTTACCACCTTCATCGTTAGGAGTGTAAGCATCGTCATGACGCATTCTTCGCTCAGCGGTATAACGGTTTATCATTGAATCCATATTTCCGGCTGTAACACCGAAAAATAGGTTAGGCTTTCCTAGCTCCATAAAGGCATCTTTTGAGTGCCATGCAGGCTGTGAAATAATACCAACACGAAAGCCTTGAGCCTCTAACATACGGCCAATAATAGCCATACCAAAGCTTGGGTGATCAACATAAGCGTCACCAGTTACAATAATAATGTCACAGCTATCCCAGCCTAAAATGTCCATTTCTTTTCGAGTCATAGGTAAAAATGGCGCTGTACCATAACATTCAGCCCAATATTTAGGGTATGAAAATAAATTAATTTCTTTGTTTTTTAGGTTTGGCAGGGAATTCAATGTCTTAATCTCTGAAAAATAGAAGCCAAAGGATTATAACATAGAGCAGTTAAATAAAGTCACTGTTAATATTGTGAATACGACTGGATTGGTCGGCAGGCTGGTCCAGGTTAGAAGCCAGTATGCGGTTATATTGGCGCTTGGTGCTGCAGGAAGAAATGAACGATGCCCTTGTGGTTCTGGCCTGAAATATAAAAATGTCATGGAGCCTGACTCATGTAGAACGGGCTAAAATTGAATAGGCACTAGTTTCTTCAATATTTCCGAGTGTCTGCTGCTGGTCAGTTAACCTAAAGGGCAACATGTTTTATTCAAATCCTAGATTGAACATTTTCAGTTAACAAATAGGTTCTAAACATTACGGCAGTAAATCTTTTACATCACATTCTAAAATAGCTGCAAGTCGATAAACTTTTTCAAGAGTAATATTAACTTCGCCCCGTTCAATTATTCCTCCATATGTACGATCAAATTTACAAAGAAGCGATAAATTTTCTTGAGTGATCCCAAGAGATTTACGCTTGTCTCTTACTTTTTTACCAAACTCGATAGCTAACTTTTTAGTGTCCATTAATCTCCTCCAAAGAGAAGACAAACTATCTATAGTTGAAGTTATTAACTCCACCGAATATAATCGGTATTTTGGGAATAAGTTGAAATTTTCAAACTAAAAACTGTTACAACATTTATTAAGTGAAATCATGTCGAATTTTGAAGTAAAAATCAAAGAGCCTTTGTGTTCAATAATCAAAGATAAAAATTTTGATGGCTTTACTGTTACTCAGTTTAGAAACGTTTTCCTAAAAATATTGGGAAATGAATTAACCGAAAAAGAAGCTAGAATTCTGGTGTATAAACAGATATTGCGCTTACTCAAGAGAGGTTTTCTGTCAAAAAACAGTACGAGTAAAGGCGCTAGGGATGCAACTTACTCAAAAACGCCATTATTTTATGAAGCAACTATTATTCCTTATGGTGAATATGAGAACACGGATAATACGCATATATCTGAGAATCAATATATCAATTTAGAAAAAGAAAGTGCTAATGATGATGTAGTTAATAACTTAAAAGAGCAGATTAAGGGAAATAAGGTCGATTTAATCTCTTCAATTTCTGAATCCGAAGAGTATTTACGCTTGATTAAAGTCTTTCCGCAAGCAAAAGAATATCTATACAGTAATTACCTTGATGCAAGTGAACGGTCGTCACAATTTATCGGAAAAATACGAGCTGCAAAAAAGCTTTTAAATTACTTACCTGAAGAATAAAAATATGAAGTTACGCCAATGGCAAGTCGAAGCTGTAGATACCGCCTTAAATTATTATGCGTCGGGGAAACGACATTTTCTCTGCTTGGCCACGCCAGGCGCTGGCAAAACGGTTATGGCAGCAGAAGTTGCAGCAAAGCTGTTTGAGCAAGACAAGATAGACTTTGTACTTTGTTTTGCTCCATCAATTACGGTGTCCGAGGGGATAACTTACACGTTTAGTCATCGATTTAAAGCACGTTTTGATGGTGTTATCGGCGCGGTTGGTTGCACTTACACCTATCAAAACATTCTATTCTTTAAAGAGGATTTTTGGCAGTTATTACATCAGAATCGAGTTTTAGTTGTTTTTGATGAAATTCACCATTGCGCAGGCTCATCACTTGAAAATGCTAACGCATGGGGAGAAGAGATTATCGCTAATGTTCAGTCACAGGCTGAATACACCTTGGCACTAACGGGAACCCCGTGGCGCTCTGATAAAGCACCAATTGTACTGTCTAATTATGTTGGGGATGATGCAAAAATTGAATGCGATTACAGTTATGGACTAAAAGAGGCGGTAAGAGACGGGGTATGCCGTAGCCCCAAATTGGTACTTATCGACAATGATAAAATGACCGTGACCGATGAAGAAAAACAACATACAACTTTTGAGAGTCTTAAGGCGTTGTTGAAAGAGTCAATGGTGTCCTATCAGTCAGTGATAACCAACCATCAAGTAATGCGCCACATATTACAAAGAGGTTGCGATAAACTTAACAATATTAGACGCATGAACTCACAGGCAGGTGGCTTAGTGGTAGCGTCGTCAGTAGAGCATGCCAGTCAAGTCATGCGTATGCTGCGTGAAGACCTTAATCAATCAGCGGTGTTAGTGACACACAAACAAGTGAAACCATCAGGCATTATCACCCAGTTTAGGCATTCGTCTACTCAGTGGATTGTGAGTGTTGGTATGGTAAGTGAAGGTACTGATATCCCCCGTCTTCAAGTATGTTGTCATTTAAGTCGTGTGAAAACTGAGCTTTATTTTCGCCAAGTATTGGGGCGGATATTGCGTGTTAACGATGCCACAAACCAAGAAGCCTGGTTGTACACCTTTGCAGAGCCAAAACTTGCTGAGTTTGCCCACCGTATTGACCAAGACTTACCGGATGAAGCAGTCATCATTAACGACTCCATACGGGATGATTTTGTTGAAAGTAACACGGCTAAGAAAAGTCATCATAAACGAGAATCCATATTATCTGATTTACATTTTGATTGGGAAGAAAGTGCCAGTGATATATTGACGAATATTAGAGCGTCGGATAACCGTAATAATAATACACCCCCTTATATTACACATCACTCGTTTGAAATACTGGGTAAGTATCGAGAGCAAGTCATTGCTTCTTTTGATGCGTAACTTTAGAGACAACAACATATGCTCACGATTGAAACATTTAAAAAACGATTAATGAAAGTAGACAGCTCTGATTGGCTACATGTTGCGGTTGATGCTAATAACGTAATGCAGTTTTATATTGTAGTTAATGGCGGTATGGGAAATACAATTAGTACACCTATTGAACGTTACCCTCCTGAAATAAAAGAACATGTTGTTAAGATGCTCTTTTTCGGTGAATTAATCGTAGTAAAAAAAACTGCCTTATTACTAGAAATAGATACTTTGGTGTATTACCTGTCATTATCATCAGAAAAAGGTGGAGTATAAAAAAACATACTACCTTTGCTATCAAGAAGTCTGCGAATTAATTTGTGATGCCAGTTAAATAAAATTAAAGAACTTGACTATGTATCAAGTAACAAATTTGTATTTAATACAAACTTTCAAGGGCTTCAATTGTAATTAAGTTTTCTATTTTGATTATTGCTTTCATCTTACTATTATGAACAAAGTTTGGGCTATAGGTGCACTTAATGTTAGAAATACGTAACCATTTCAGGATTGCAGTATTTTGATGCTGGAGTGTTACTAAGCGGAACGTTATGTTTTGGTTGTTGTTTCATCGTGTTAGCTCAATTTTTGTAAATAAAAGGCAATTAAATCTACAACGCACTTCCATGCACACAGATAGTCTTATCGACATACTGCACAGTTATAACAGAGATCCTATCAATCTTTAACATTTTATGACCAAGGCTAGCGGTAAGTGCCCAATAATAGAAATATGCAGTATTTTGGTACAGGAGCAAAGGGATTTCGATACAGGGCTGTTCTATTTGTTTCCAAGACATATTTTTTGTCACTACCGTAGTTTTTATATTATCGGTACTCTTGTTTCCGTCTAAAAACAAAACAGTGATAAATTGTTATTTACGATGCCTTTTAAAACGTTATAGACAAGGCTCTATGCTAAATATTTATAACTGTTTTATCTTTCCTCTGTATGTACTACAGGTTAATAGTAAGCTTTCGATCAACGCCGGAAATTTAATTTTTAATAGCTATTTTTATACTTGCAGTGGGAATCTCGTTAATGTACAGTGAGTCACAAGTTCCGCTTAGCGAAACTTGTGGATTATAAGGATAAGATATCTATATCGTAATTACTTGTTGAGGAATTAAATAATGAATTTAAAGAAAAAATTGGCCATAGCGGCAATATTGACAGCATCGGCAGCATCGGCAGCATCGGCTTTTGCTGCAACGGTTCTCACCTATGGTGAACCAGGACCAAACAGAGGTTCTCGTGCAAAAGCAACAGAGTGGTTTGCCCATGAGGTAGATAAACGCTCGGGCGGCGATTTGAAAATTGATATCATGTGGGGCGGTGCTTTGTTTAAAGCTAATGCATCACGCCAGTCTATTGCAACTGGTGTGTCTGATATGGGCACAATTATTGCCGACTATTTCCCAAAAGAAATGGTCTCTTATTCGTTAACAAATCTACCCTTTAAAAATCAAGACCCTTGGGTTGGACTTAAAGCGAGCTTCGATCATATGAATTCAGCTGATATTACACGTAATCTGGCGAAGCAAAATTTAGCATTTGTAACATCTTACACAGTGTCTGACGTTATCTTGATGTGCAAAGGTGATGCTGTCCGTTCAATTGCCGATATCAAGGGCAAAAAAATACGCGGTGTTGGCGTTTACGGTAAAATATTTGGCGATTTAGGTGCAAATCTGGTTGGCATGAGCATCTATAAAGCCTATCAAGGATTGGATAACGGATTAATTGATTGTAGCCAGGGTTACAAATCATCTAGCAAAGCGTTGAAGCACCACGAGGTCGCAGACAATCTGACCCAATTGTACTGGGGGATTTATACGGGCCTTGGAATGTTTATTAATAAGGATGTTCAGGCACGTTTGACTCCGTCTCAGCGTAAAGTGCTTGATGAAGTGGGCGCAGATTTTATTGATTATTTAAGTCGGGAAGTCATGAATAATGATAATGCTGCGATAAAAGCAATGGGGTCAGGCATTAATGGCCGCAAGATAGATATATTCAGTCTATCTAGTACTGATTCAGAGAAATTGATTTCAGCGGGTGAACCATACATTGCCAAGTGGGCGGAAAATGCATCTAAAGTCGGCCTAAATGGCAAGGAATTAGTTGCAACCTATAAAGCGTCACTTACTAAGTATAGTAAGGAGCGTGATGATAAAGGCTACCCTTGGTCCCGTTAATCTATTTGTATCGAGTCTATTTTTATGCTCAAAAAAATTGAATTAGGCGCTTTATTCGCCTCTGGGGTGTGCATTGTCGCACTCCTTCTTATGATCACCTTAACCGTGATCACACGTAACCTTTTTGGCTGGGGAGTTACCGATGATGTCATTATTGTCCGTGAATTAATGGTTGGAGCTGTTTTTCTACCATTGGCTTATGTCACAGCAGATTATAGTCATATCACCATTGGATTTTTATTTAATCTCATGGGCAAGCGGCTGAAACTATGGACTCTTGCTATTGGTACATTCATAAGCCTTTTGATGTTGTTACCACTTGCCATTGCTGCATGGAATGAGTTTTTTCATGCAGCAAAAAGCGGAGCTTATTTTTTTGGGGAATTAGATCTACCTGAATGGCCTGGTCGTTTTGCCTTTTTCGCTGGGGCGGCACTATTTATTGTGCGCTTGGCCCTTATCTGCATTGCAGATATACGTGCTGCCATTGGTGGTGATACTAAATATCTTATTCAGCGTACTGACGCTGAACACGATCCAATTGAAGAGGGTTAATACATGGATCCACTAATTCTTGGGCTCATCGGGTTTGCCTGTGCGTTGCTTTTACTTATGTTTCGTGTGCCGATAGCATTTACTTTGGCTGGTGTGTCGTCTGCATTTATATTTTTATTCTTTGCAATGCGATCTGGTGGTTTTGACATTGGTAGAGCGGTGGGACCAACCCTATCGATGGTCTCAGCCAATACCTTCGATTTGGTGCATTCTTATGATCTAAGTATGATACCGTTATTCGTGCTGTTAGGTCATATCGCTTATCATACTGGTATTACGACTGATATCTATCATGCAGCTCGAGTTTTTCTAAGGCGCTTACCTGGCGGTGTTGCTATGGCCTCTGTTTTTGGTTGTGGGGGATTCTCCGCTATTACTGGCTCAAGCATAGCTTGTGCTTCAGCTATGGGGAAAATCTGCGTGCCAGAAATGCTACGTATGGGTTACGACAAACGTCTTGCTACTTCTACCGTAGCTGTAGGCGGTACACTCGGTTCGCTGATTCCACCAAGTGTGTTATTTATCGTTTACGGTATTTTTACGGAAATGTCAGTCAATCGTCTTTTTCTGGCGGGTGTTTTACCCGGCTTGTTATCGTTAGTCGGTTTTTTGTTGGTGATTTACCTCTGGGTAAAAATAAACCCTGACGCAGCACCCTTTGACGACAAAGCATTACTGCATGGCGAACGTCGACGAGCAGCAATCAAATGCTGGCCGGCATTGCTGCTATTTTCAATAATCATTGGCGGCATTTATGGCGGCCTGTTTACGGCAACCGAAGCGGCAGCTATTAGCGCTTTTTGTGCTATTATTATTGGGGCAATCCAAAAACGCCTTGATTGGCAGCAGTTTATTCAATCAGTCAAGGAAACTTGTACTCAAACCACAAGCATATTCTTTATCGCAGCAGGGGCAAAAGTTTTTGTCGGTTTTGTGGCGTTGACGGGTATGGCTCCTGCACTGGTAGGAGTGGTTGAGTCTGCTGATGTGTCCCTATGGTTATTGTTGGCAATGATCGCTGGTGTGTACTTACTACTGGGCATGTTCTTGGATCCACTGGGTATTATGGTACTAACCTTACCCTTCTTGGTTCCTATGGTAGAAGGTTATGGATTAGACTTGATCTGGTTTGGAGTGGTAGTCATAAAATTGCTTGAGATAAGCTTGATCACTCCACCGGTGGGGTTAAACGTTTTTGTCATCGCGAGTGTCACTAAACCTTCAGTTGCAGTATATGAAATTTTTATGGGCGTTGGACGATTTCTGATAATGGATATCATAGTCCTGATTGCGATTATCGCTTTCCCTATAATATCATTGCTATTGCCCAATGGTATGATGTAGCCGCTTTATATTATTCGCGGTTTTGCCCTAATAGAGCATACCGCGAATAATCCTTACATACCGATATACTCATTGGTTGTCATATTCTATTTTCCACTTCGTAGTCATACTTAATCTCTAACAGCATATATATAAAACAGAGCTACACACTTTCCAAAATTGTTGATATTAGTATTTATTTACTCAAATATCCTTCCCTCATTTCCATGAGGGCAGATAGGACTATCTTCCAATTACAAAAAAAACCTTTGCGGTAAACAAAGGCCTTTTAACATAGTCTGAATAATGATAAAAAATATAGTGCTAAAACCGAATTAAGGTTGCTTCTATATTGCGTACCATACTTTTTAATTGAGGAGCAACTTCGGCACTCAAGAACTCTTTCGACAATCGAAAGGCGGGTCCGCCAGCATTGAATACATAAATTTGTCCTTGCGTGAGTTTCAATGGAACAGCAATGGCATTAGTATCTCGCTCCCAATCGCCAAAAGAATAGCAATAACCATATTCTTGATAGCTTTCCATAGCTTGATCAATACCAGCTTTAATAGCTTCGAATTTATCACCAAATTTTTCTTTGTAATGTCTTAAAAAAAAGTCTCTCTCTTCTTCTGATAATGCTACTAAATAAGCTCGCCCAGCTGCTGTAGTTGCCATCGGAATTTTATCGCCAATATCTTTCTTGAAAGTGATCATGTCTTTTGGAGCACAATGTTCAACATAAATCATATCCAATCGGTCTCTATCTGCCAGGCCTAACGATGTACCAGTTACAATTGAAAGTTCTTTCATTAAGGGGTTCGCCACTTGTCGAATGGCAAGGTTAGAAACAAATGCATAACCCAATGCCAACACACCTGCTCCAAGCTGGTATTTTTCCAGACGCTCCGAATAAGTAAGGTAGCCCAAGTTTGTCAAGGTATAAGTCAACCGAGATATACTTGATTTAGGCAATCCGGTTCGTTGAGCAATTTCCTGATTGCCAAGAAATCCGTCTCCCGGGTTAAATGCCCTTAATATATCTAATCCTCTGGCAAGTGCTTCAACAAACTTACGATCTACTTCCCCTTTTTTATCTCTCGGCATACCGGTCATTGTATTCATTTTTCACTACTCAATTGTTTATTGCACTAGAAGTATTGACTTGTTTTAACTGCCGATACACTTATCAAATTATAGATATCATAATCGCATTTTTTTCTATAAAAATAAACTATATACGTCAGTTTAAGTATACAATTTCTAGATTAATGGAGAAGGATTATAATATCATAGTGGTTCAGGTGCGTTTTAAAGTAAGTAGGCTATTAACGATGAGGAGAAAAGTAGTAATGATAAGTTTGAACTGATTCACACTTTATCATTAAAATGAAGTCCAGTTAATTGTACTCCATTTGTATCAAATAAAAATGAGATACTATACCCAAACATGGGGGGCAATCCCTCAAGATTAACTGTTAATTTTGATAGTTAAAATAACACATACACTTAGTCTTCTAGTGGTATGAAAGTATGTTTTTCACCTTGTGAAAAGCTAAAATCAAATTATCTACCAGAACAAGACATTCTTCGAAAAACAGCTCAGATTGTTATATTGGATACTTTTTCTTTCGCCTCAATACATATAGAATCGATCTTTCTAAGTTTTACATTGTTTTTTTCGGTTGTGAAAATAACGAAATTTAATGGTGCAACAATTGCACCGTTTAAGATTGCTAGTTCAATATGCTTATAATTATGCATGATTATACCTTATTGTTAGTTTGTAATTTCCGTTCATAAATTCATTTACTGATTGAAACGATATATTAGTTTGTTGGTTGTTCTGCTTTATTCCTATACAAAATGAGAGGATTAACTACCACCTAAGTCAGCGATAACAACTCTTCCAGAAATATTGAAGCCTATTCATAACTTTTTTGAAACTTGATATACTAGCGACGACTTATCCCAACTAAAATACAAGCTGGAATAAGTCCTCAATATTTTCATTAACCTGTAATAAAAGCGAAGAGTAATATAAATAGGTTAGCTTTAGTTGTAATGTGATAGCGTCTATTTCACAATATATTTATCAGTACTTACAATGCATTTTCTAATTCAGGTAAAGCTTCAAATAGATCTGCAACGATACCGTAATCAGCAATTTGGAAGATGGGCGCCTCAGGATCTTTGTTGATCGCAACAATAACTTTCGAGTCTTTCATACCCGCAAGATGTTGGATTGCACCAGAAATACCTACAGCAATGTATAAATCTGGCGCTACAATTTTTCCTGTTTGGCCTACTTGCATGTCATTAGGTACAAAGCCAGCGTCTACAGCCGCGCGTGATGCACCAATTGCAGCACCTAACTTGTCAGCAATACCATCTAATAACTTAAAGTTATCGCCATTTTGCATACCACGACCACCTGAAATAACTACACTTGCTGCCCCTAAGTCAGGTCGTTCTGAAACAGTTAATTCATCACTTACATGGCTTGAAATACCAGCATTTATTACATTATCTAGGCTTGTAATGCCTGCAGAGCCATCACAAGCAACGGGATTAAACCCTGTTGAACGAACGGTGATAACTTTTTTATCATCTAAACTTTGTACTGTTGCAATGGCATTACCTGCATAGATAGGGCGCACAAATGTATCGGCACTTTCTACAGCAATAATATCTGAAATTTGAGCCACATCTAATAAGGCTGCAACGCGAGGCATAAAGTTTTTTCCTGTCGTTAATGCGGTCGCCATAACAACGCTGTAATCAGCAGCTAATTCAGAGACTAATAAACTGACGTTTTCAGCTAGTTGATGCTCATACGCTGCACTGTCTGCAACTATTACCTTTGCAATCCCATTAACTTTTGATGCCTTTTCTGCAACGGCTTGACAGTTATGACCCACAACTAAAATAGTGATGTCACCACCAATTTTTTGTGCCGCAGCAACTGTTTTTAATGTATCAGCTTTTAACACGCTATTATCGTGTTCTGCGTAAACTAAAATGCTCATGAGATCACCTTTGCTTCATTTTTTAACTTTTCAACTAATTCATCAATTGATTCAACAATGATACCTGGTTCACGGTCTCTAGGTGGTGTAACTTTTAACAAGTTGGTACGTGCAGTTAAATCAATACCAAAATCGGCAGCCGATTTTACTTCTAATGGCTTACGCTTAGCTTTCATTATGTTCGGTAAAGATGCGTAACGGGGTTCATTTAAACGTAAATCAGTAGTAACAATCGCGGGTAAGTTAAGCGAAACTGTTTGTAAACCACCGTCTACTTCACGTGTTACGTTAACTTTGCTCTCTTCAACTTTAACTTCAGAGGCGAAAGTACCTTGTGCTAAACCTGTTAATGCTGCAAGCATTTGACCTGTTTGGTTGTTATCGCTGTCGATAGACTGTTTACCTAAGATAACCAATTGAGGTTGCTCTTCTTCAACAACTTTTTGCAGTAATTTAGCAATATTTAACGCGTCTAAATTTTGGTCTGTTTCAATTTGCATCGCGCGGTCGGCGCCAAGAGCAAGTGCTGTTCGAAGTTGCTCTTGGCAACTTTTATCACCAATAGAAATAACAATAATTTCAGTTGCTGTGCCTGCTTCTTTAAGGCGAACAGCTTCTTCTACGGCTATTTCACAAAATGGGTTGATTGCCATTTTAACGTTAGCTAAATCAACGTTTGAATTATCAGGTTTAACGCGTACTTTGACGTTATAGTCGATGACACGTTTGATGGGTACTAATACTTTCACTAGATTTACTTCTCCTATATGGATTATCCGCTAAGATTTTCGTTGTTATTTGTTTTAAATTTATTCATTATTATGTGTTAATTCTTTTTCTAATAAAGTAAATGCTGCATAAGAAAGGTTTATCTTACTTTGCATTTCATGGCTAAAGGAAACAATAATGCTTTCACTTTTAGCCGCAACCTTTTGATGTGTTTCACTATAAATAATTTGACTTAAAGTAAACCTATCTTTGCTTAGTTTCTCGACTTTGGTCGCAATGATAATATTATCAGGATAAGTAAGGGGAAACTTAAACTGACAATCGATATAAGCAACAACAAAACCAAGCCTAGCTTGCCCAAGCGCAGATCTAATATTACTATCTGTAAAAAATTTAACCCTACCTTCTTCACAGTAACGAAAATAATTACTGTTATTTACATGTCCTAACATATCCATATCTCCCCATCTAATGGGGTGCTTTAGTTGATGAGGATAATGATATAATTGATCGTTCAAAAAAGTTTTCCTCTTTTATGATAATGTGGTAATTTCGTGACTATATATTAGAATTAAATTACTCTTTTCTATAACGAAATACTCCTTGCCCTGAAGCAATTATATTGTCAAAAGAATCGTATAGATTAGCAGAACCATAATAGATATTTCGACCAGAAGCAGTAACTCTTCCAATAGCATAAAGCTTATTTGATTGCGCTTGACCTAAAAAATTAATGTTTAAAGATAATGTTAATGATTTTTTATAGTCCAGAAGGTCTTCGCTATATGCCCCTGATAATGCAGTTGCAGCATCCAATAATGCCGATGTAAAGCCACCATGGGGAATATCTGAACGATTTAGATGTTCTGGCTTAAGCTCAACACTTATTTTAATATAATTTTCTTGCCACTCTTCAATCACAAAACCTAAGTGATCATTAAAGGGAGGCATTTTTTTTTGTGCCCAAGGTTTCATTTTAGACTCTCACTTTCTGTTTCTTGCGGCTTGGGATTCTTCACTTTGAAGTAACTCAGAAAAGATCGCTAACTCATTTGTAATAACATTATTAAGTATTGTCTGCTGAGGTGTTTTAAGGAGCCTTTTAGTAGTACGCAAGGCATTTTGAGGTTTGAGCGCTAAGGCTTTTGCTTTGCTTAAGGCAAAGTCAAATACTTCAGATTTGTCTATTTGCTGATTGACTATACCGATACTAATTGCTGTTTCTGTATCAAAAGCATCGCCCAGCATTAATATTTCAGCGGCTTTACGATAACCAGCTAACTGAGGAATAAGCAAGCTTGATCCCCCTTCGGGGCAAACACCTAAATCGACGAAAGGCATTTTAAAATAAGTTTCTGATGCATAAACAAAATCAAAATGAAGTAACATGGTTACTCCTATACCAATGGCAACGCCAGATACTGCTCCGACGATCGGCTTTGGGTAGTTATGTAGTTCATATAATAAAATTGATGCAGGTGATTCTTTATTCGGATCACGACTATCGAAATCTTTTAGATCATTACCCGCTGAAAACGCATCATTCGTACCGTGTATAAGTACTACTTTAATACTTTCATCGGAAACGCTATCTTTCAGTGCTTCAGCCATAGCATGATACATTAAGTTGTTTAACGCATTTTTTTTCTCTGGACGATAAATACCTATGTGTAATACACCACTATCTTTATGAATTAATATATTTTCTTGATATTTCATATTTGCTGTACCTATTTATTATTCAGACGATTTAAACGACAGAGAGCCAAATCGTATTCTGTTTTAAAGCGTTCAACGATAGTCGATACATCAGTAATATCTGCAATACTGCCTAATCCTTGACCTGCACCCCAAATATCTTTCCAAGCCTTAGATTTACTGCCGCCAGAGGAGCCAAATTTCATTTGATTTTTATCGCCTGCTGCTAAATTTTCAGGATCTAAGCCCGCATTAGAAATACTCGGCTTGAGATAATTTCCATTAATGCCAGTAAATAATGAGCTATAAACAATATCTTTCGCACTATGTTCAACCAACATGTTTTTATATTCTTGATCAGCATTAGCTTCTTTGGTTGCAATAAAACGCGTTCCTATATAGGCAAAGTCAGCACCTAAAGCCTGTGCTGACAGTATAGATGCACCATTAGCAATGGAGCCAGATAACGCAATAGGGCCATCAAAGATTTTTTTTATTTCACTAACTAAAGCAAAAGGACTTAACGTACCCGCATGGCCACCTGCGCCAGCACACACTAGGACTAAACCATCTACACCAGCTTCTATTGCTTTTTCAGCATGACGAACATTAATAACATCGTGAAAAATAATGCCACCATAAGCATGAATACGTTCGACTAATTTTGCATCTAAAGCGCGTAAGCTTGTAATAATGACCGGCACCTTATATTCAATACAAGTATTCACATCACCCTCTAAACGGTCATTGCTCTTATGAACAATTAAATTAACCGCATATGGGGCAACGATGGCGTTAGGGTTATCGACCTGATACTGATCTAACTCAGTTTTGATTGTTGTTAGCCATTCACCAAGTAATGATTGAGGACGCGCATTAAGTGCTGGAAAAGATCCTACAATACCTGCTTTACATTCTGCGATAACTAACTCTGGTCCCGAGATGATAAACATAGGAGCACTGATGATAGGCAAATATAATTTATTTTGTAACGTTTTTGGAATTGACATATGACTTCCTAAAATATATTCGATGTGATGAACAAAAAATTGGTTATGCCATGAAACTGACATAAATAATTTTTATAACTCATTTAGCTGTTGGCCCACTGGGTTAAGGTTTTTTCTTCTGCGACAAGTTGTTTTAATAACTCTGCAGGTTGCCAAAACGCTTCACCGTAACAGGAGCCAAACTCACATATGGTCCGATAAACTTTTTCTAAACCAATGGTATCAGCATAAAACATTGGACCCCCTCGGTAGGCTGGAAATCCATAACCGAATACGTAAACTACGTCGATATCACTAGGACGTTGTGCAATACCTTCTTCAAGTATTTTAAAGCCTTCGTTGATCAAAGCAAAAGTCAAACGTTCTAAAATAGTAACGTCATTTATTTCTTTGCGCTTAACACCTTTGTTTTTGGCTTGTGCTTTAATCACCTCAAGTACTACAGGGTCAGCAATACGTTGTCTAGTTTCGGGATCATATTTGTAATAGCCTGCACCAGTTTTCTGACCTAAACGGCCCATTTCATACAAAGCATCCGCGATACAATAGGTTCTGGCATCACCTTTTTCTTCATCAGTTAAGCCTTCGCGCGCTTTATAGCCAATATCTATTCCCGCTAAATCAGCAACAGCTAATGGCCCCATTGCCATCCCAAAGCTTTGCATGACGGTGTCTATATCTTGAGGTGTTGAGCCTTCAAGCAGACATAATTGAGCTTCACGAGCATATTGGCGCAACATGCGGTTACCAATAAATCCATAACTAACTCGAGATAAAGCAGGGACTTTTTTAATGGTTTTAGCTATGGCCATCGATGCCTCTAGTACTTTATCTGATGTTTTTTCGCAACGTATTATTTCAAGTAATTTCATTACATTAGCAGGGCTAAAAAAATGAAGACCAATAACATCTTGAGGTCGAGAAGTTGACTCTGCAATTAAATTTACGTCTTGATAAGAAGTATTACTCGCTAAAATAGCGCCTTGCTTACACACTTTATCGAGCTTAGCGAATACTTGTTTTTTGATGTCTAGATTTTCAAAAACTGCTTCAATAACCAAATCCATTTCAGCTAAATCATTATAATCAGTTGTGCCTGTAATCAGTTCTTGACGTTGAGCAGCAAACTCAGTAGTCAATTTACCTTTACTAACGGTCATCGCGTAATTTTTAGCGATAATATCTTTACCGCGTTGCAATGCTTCATCGTTAATTTCAAGTAAAGTAACGGGGATACCAACATTAACAAAGTTCATTGCAATGCCTCCTCCCATTGTACCGCCACCAATAATACCGACTCGTTTGATTTCTTTTAGCTGAGAGCTTTTTGGTAAACCTTTAATTTTTGAAGACATTCTTTCGGCAAAAAACATATGACGTAATGAAGCAGACTGCGGTGATTGCATGCACTCTACAAATAGAGTTCTTTCAATTTTAATACCTTCATTAAAAGGTTTGTTCAATGCAGCTTCAATACACTCAACAATACGCTGCGGTGCTTCTTGTCCGCGAAAACGTTTATTTAATTTTTCTCTAAATTCAGCGAAAAATTCAGCTGAAGTGTCTTCTTTATCAACGTCTAAATCCCTTACTCTTTTAAGCACAGCACCTTGTGCAATTACTTCTTTGGCAAAATCTAGTGCAGAGGTAAGTAAATTTCCTTCAACCACTTTATCAATTAAACCAATACTTAGCGCTTTAGCTGCCGTAATGGGCGTGCCAGTAGTAATTAAGTCAAGTGCTGCTTTAACACCGGCTAACCTTGGTACTCTTTGTGTTCCACCAGCACCAGGTAACAGTCCTAACTTAACTTCAGGTAAGCCAACTTGAGCGGTAGACAATGCACAACGGTAGTGACATGCCAGCGCAGTTTCTAATCCTCCGCCAAGTGCGGTTCCATGAATCGCGGCAATAATAGGTTTTTGAGATGCTTCAACAAAATCAAGAAGTTCAGGTAATGAAGGGTACACAGGTTGTTTACCAAACTCTGATATGTCTGCTCCAGCAATAAATGTACGCCCCTCGCAGATCAAAACTAACGCTAAAGATGCATCATTTTGTGCTTGTGCAACCGCATCTTGAATACCTATACGTAATGCCTGAGAAAGCGCGTTAACTGGCGGGTTATTTAAACGAATAACACCGATATCACCTTCTAATTGATAACTAACAATTGTCATAAACTAATTCCTTACTTTTAGAAAGTTAAACACGCTCAATGACTACAGCGATACCTTGACCAATACCAATACACATTGTCACTAATGCATATCGACCACCCGTTTTTTCTAATTGGCGTAATGCAGTCATCATAATACGCGTACCACTAGCCCCCAAAGGATGACCAATCGCAATCGCACCACCATTTTGATTAACACGAGGATCATCAAAAGCAATACCGAGTTGTTTCATACAACCTAGTGCTTGTACTGCAAATGCTTCATTAAATTCTAAAACATCCATATCCGCTAGCGTTAAGCCCGCCCTTGCTAATGCTTTTTGTGAAGCTGGTACTGGCCCTAAGCCCATTACACGTGGTGGTACACCTGCAATGGCACCGGCAATAATTCTACCGCGAGGTTTAATACCCGCTTTTTCACCCACTTCTTTACTACCAATAATCATTGCAGAAGCACCATCGTTAATGCCTGAAGCATTACCCGCGGTAACTACGCCATCAAATAATGGTCGTAATTTACTTAGTGCTTTAGTTGTTGAAGATGGACGTGGATGTTCATCAGTTGATATTGAAAGTGCTGGCTTCTTACGACCTTGTGAAACTTCAATTGGAATGATCTCATCGTTAAAATATCCAGCTACTTTGGCCGCTTTGTATTTAGCTTGAGAGGCCGCCGCAAATGCATCACACTCTTCTCTGCTAATATTTAAAATACTCGCAATATTGTCTGCCGTTTCAGGCATTGAATGACCGCCATACTTTTTAATGATCTCTGGATTAGTAAAGCGAGCACCCATTGTGGTATCAAACATTTCTTGCTGTCTAGCAAAAGCTGAGCTTGCTTTAGCTAAAACAAAAGGGGCACGACTCATAGATTCAACGCCACAAGCAACAAATAATTCCCCTTCATTTGTTTTTACACATCTAGCCGCATCTAACGCTGCAGCTAAACTTGAACCACACAAACGGTTAACGGTTAAACCACCGCTCTCTATCGGCAAGCCAGCTAATAGTCCTGCAAAGCGAGCTACATTTCGGCTATCTTCACCTGCCTGATTCGTATTACCTGCAATAACATCTTCATAAAGACTTAAATCAAAATCGTTGCGTTGTACTAAGGTTTTTATAAGGTGCGCAAGCATATCATCTGGTCGAACAGAAGATAAAATGCCTCCATGACGTCCAAATGCGGTTCTTGCGGCATCATATATATATGCATCTTTCATAATTTTTCCTTATAAATTTATATAACTAACTAAGACTGGAAAGGCGATTAACAATTTAGCGACTATCTCTTTGTCTTGTGTATTTGATAATTGAATGTTTACAACCTGACCTTTTTCTGGATCAAATACTGATTCAACTTGGGCAATGATTTCATTTGTTTCAAACAAAGTATTAATACTAAATTCTGTTGCTTTATTACGTAATAATGGTTTGAAAATTTTCCCTACAGCGGTTAAGGGTATGCTATCGAGTATTTCGATACGTTTAGGAATTGCAGCTCTTTCGCTAATATGCTCTTGGCAATGTAAAAGTAATTCAGATGAAGTAGTTTTCTGCTTATTTTCTACAACCACATAGGCAACAGGTATCTCTCCTGAATGAGCGTCAGGTTGACCTATAGCAACCGATTGGATGACATCAGGATGTACCATTAATGCATCTTCAATGATCTGTGGATCAATATTATGACCTCCACGGATAATCAAATCTTTTACTCTACCAGTCAGCTGTATATGTCCTAACTCATTGATGACACCTAAATCACCAGTATTGAACCACTCATTTTCGATCCATGCGCCATCATTATCACTTTCATTCAAATAACCTTGAAAGATATTAGGACCTTTTACCAAAATAATGCCAGGTTCATTAGTTGCACAAATACGGCTAATTTTATTATCAATGAGTTCAACAGCAATCACGCGGGAATATGGTATGCCATTACCAACGGCAACCCCGTTAACATCATAGCCAGGCAATACTCTAGCAATCAAACATGATGACTCTGTCATGCCATAACCATTGGTCACATTGCACTTAAACTTTTGCTGAAAAGATAATTTTAATTCAATAGGTAGAGGCGCTGAACCACAGGCAGCATGCTCAAAACAGGTAAGATCAATTTTTTCATCCTGCTGTTGTAATAAAACAGACATGATGGTGGGTACGGTAGGGAACCAGCACACTTGATATTTATTAACAAAATACCACCAATTCTTAACCGTATTTTGGCTTCTAAACCCTTCAGGAGTCATAATAACAACCGTACGACCTGCACAAAATATTGCTAAGCTCGCGGCAATAACACCAAAGACATGGAATAATGGTAATGCATTCAAAACGGCGGATTTACCATGAGATGTATTAAATCCTGCGTAAATTTGAACAACAAAACTAATATTGTCATGAGAAATTTTTGCAATTTTTGGGTGCCCTGTTGTTCCTCCTGTATGGAAGTACATCGCAATATCGTCACCTTTAGGTTTTAAGGATTGCGCCAATCTATCACTAGGTTGGGTAGATATCGCACTATTAAAATCAGTAATGGTTAATTTTTTATTACTGATCTCACCATAGCTATTATCGAGTACAAGTATATGTTCAAGTGATGGAACGCGTTCAATAATCTCATGAACTTTTTTACCTAATTCAGTTGTATCATCAAGCGAAACAGTTACTAATACCTTTGTTTTTACCTCATTTAAAATTTCTACAATATGATCAACTTGTAGAAGGTAGTTAATAGGATTGGCAATCCCCACAACTTGGGAAGCCCACATACTAAGGTGGGTTTCAGTCAAATTGGGAAGTAAAATAGATACAACATCTGTACGTTCAATACCGAATGTTTTATAAAGGTTTGCTGTTTGATTAATTTTCTTGGCTAAAGTAGCAAAAGTTAGTTTTTTGGCTACTTCATCTCTAGAAGCAGTTAAGTGCTCAGCTATGGCTATATCACCAGAATATTCCTCTGCAGCATGGCAAATTACATCGTATGTTGTTTTACAATGATATCGGTCTTGGTAGCTTATTTTTTCTAAATTAGCTATTAACTCTAATTCTGTTGGTTTGGACATTTAAAGCGCTCACTCTAATACAAGTTGTAATTATTGATTAATACCATGACACTAACAATGTGGCGGGGTAGTGTATTCATTCTGCGGTGCGGAATTTAATTTTGCAAGTGTTTTTTTGAAAAGGTTATCAATTTGTACTTTATAAAATAACTTTATGATCTAATCGTCATTTAGCTATGTCTCACCTCGTTAACGGCAAATACACAACCAATATTGCTCAATATTTAAAAGTTGCCAGAGGTATCGCAAATATTTAAAAATACCTTGATGAGTGAATTGATGATTTAAATGAAGATCAGCATACAGGTCTTCTAGTAAATATTAACAGGGACATGCTTGAATATTTTAACTACTTTTTTAAAGGTAACAGTACGCTAGCTAAAGATAGGCATTTGCAACCCAAAAATATTCAATTCTATATAGCCAATAACGATGACATTTAATACAAAAAAATAATATCTATCGTCTTTTCATTACTAAGTTTTTATAGATAACACGCTGTATGCTAAAAAATGAAAAGGGCATCGAGAAACTATAAAAATTCATCACAGGGAATGATCTTCAATATTTCCAATAAATATACAACTTTCATAAAATAAAAAGGATAAATAATAAAAATGATACTCTAAGCCTAAGCAGAGTAACCTTATTCTCCCACCCCTCATTTTGTCCGAGATTGACGGCGATAAGTATGGTAACTATAAAAATAACAAACAACGACATACCAACCCAATTAAATTTTGCGATAACTTATTGTTCATCTGAAAATCTACCTAGCAAAAAACAAACTGATAATACTAGGCTAATAAAGGCAATAGGTAATATTAAATAGGAAACATAACTCCAATCGGTAAAGTCTAGCTACATTCCGCCTCAAACAGTTATTTTGGTAGGAGTTAGCATGATAACCATGCAAAAAATCCCATCGAAAGTCCATTTTACTTAATAGAAATATCCGCCTATGACACTTTGCGCTAAAGGTTAAAAATGCCAGTAGCCAAACCTTGTAATATTCTGCACTGCTGAGAATGTAAGTTATGTTTCATTTTATGGATTTACATTACTTAAAATAAAAAAATGAAGAATCTCGTATTACTCATCTAATAATCTAGCGGTGAAATTTCAATTACATCTTGAGTTTTTGTGATGCATGTGTTTCACTGTGCGGAATGGTTTTTTATTTATTTTGTGTGATAAGGATTTGTAATGATTCGAGATCAAGAAATGTTGGATCAATTTCTCGACAGTATTTCAAAATTCGTTAGAGAGCGTTTAGTCCCTGCGGAAAATGAAGTGGCAGAAAATGATGCCATTCCAGATGATATTGTTCAAGAGATGAAAGATATGGGCTTGTTCGGTATGACTATTCCAGAAGAGTATGATGGCTTAGGTCTTACTATGGAAGAAGAAGCGCTTGTCGCCATTGAATTAGGTAGGACATCACCTGCCTTTCGTTCACTTATTGGCACTAACAATGGTATTGGCTCTGCAGCTATTGTATTTGACGGTACAGAAAAACAAAAACAAACCTACTTACCTAAATACGCCACAGGTGAACTTATCGGTTCTTTTTGTTTAACAGAGCCAGATGTTGGTTCTGATGCCTCAGCAGTTAAAACAACTGCTGTAAGAAAAGGCGATGAATATATAATTAATGGCACCAAACGTTTTATTACTAATGCACCAAGAGCTGGGACATTTACGGTAATGGCTCGAACTGACCCATCTATTAAAGGAGCTAAGGGGATCTCTGCTTTTATAGTAGATGCGTCTACTCCAGGAATTATACTTGGACCTAAAGATAAAAAAATGGGCCAACAAGGCTCTCATACCTGTGATGTGATTTTTGATAATTGTCATGTCCCCGCGGAAAACATAATTGGTGGTGTTGAAGGTAAAGGTTTTATAACGTCAATGAAAGTATTAGATAGAGGTCGTCTTCATATTTCAGCGTTAAGTGTTGGTATTGCCGAACGTTTAATTGATGACGCGTTAAGATACGCTACAGAAAGAACCCAATTCGGTAAACCCATTGCCGAACACCAAATGATTCAAGTCATGTTAGCTGATAGTAAGGCTGAAGCTTATGCTGCTAGATGCATGGTTCTAGATGCAGCAAGGCAAAAAGATTTAGGCAAAAAAATAAGTACCGAAGCATCTTGTTGTAAATTATTTGCAACTGAAATGGTGGGTCGAGTAGCTGATAAAGCAGTACAAATTCATGGCGGCGCTGGCTACATTTCAGAATACGCAGTAGAAAGGCTTTATCGTGATGTTAGATTATTTAGATTATACGAAGGCACGACACAGATACAGCAAATGATAATAGCCAGAAATATGATTAGAGACATTAAATAAATTAAATACAACGAAGGATTTGCAAGATGAATTTAAATTTTACCGTGGAAGAACAAGACTTCCAGCAAGAAGTTGGTCAATTTTTGCAAGAAAAATTGCCAAAAGATATCGCTCAAAAGACCAAAAATTCGTTACATTTATCAAAAGATGAATGTAACGAGTGGCAAAAAATACTCCATAAACAAGGTTGGTCCGCTATTAATTGGCCAGTTGAGCACGGAGGCACTGGTTGGACGCCAACGCAAAAATATATTTTTGCTAATGAATGTGCCAAAGCAGGTGGTCCCGATGTGATCCCTTTTGGTTTAAAAATGGTTGCGCCTGTTATTTATACTTTTGGTAATGAAGAACAAAAACAACGTTTTTTGCCTGATATATTGGCCAGTAATGTATGGTGGTGTCAGGGATATTCAGAACCTGGCGCAGGTTCTGACCTTGCGTCTGTTAGAACAACTGCAGTAAAGGTAGGAAATAAATATGTAGTTAACGGCACTAAAACTTGGACAACATTAGGACAACATGCCGACTGGATATTCTGCTTAGTCCGCACAGGTGAGCCTAGCGCTAAAAACCAAGAGGCGATCAGTTTTTTATTAATTAACATGCACGATCCTAAAATCACTGTATCACCCATTATTACCATCGATGGTAAACATGAGGTTAATGAAGTTCATTTTGATGATGTTAGTGTGCCAGCAGAGAACCTGATCGGAGAGGAGGGCAAAGGCTGGACATATGCTAAAGTACTATTAACTCATGAGCGCACTGGTATTGCCCGAGTTGCTATATCTAAAGATCGCCTAATTCAATTAAAGGCATTAGCTCAAACATCTCCTGATGGAGATAATAAGTTGCTTGATGACGCTATTTTTGCGCAAAAAGTCGCACAAGTAGAAATTGATCTATTAGCGTTAGAATATACTGAATTACGAACACTTTCGGCTATCAGCACTGGTCAAGCACCGGGGCCAGAATCTTCAATCTTAAAAATTGTGGGCACACAAGTTATCCAAGCAATCGATGAGTTATATGTAGAAGCCGCTGGTTATTACTCAATGCCATTTGTCCCTGATCAATTCAATGATGATTTTGATGGGCAGTATATAGGTCCTGGTATGGCAACTAATAGTTCATTACGTTATTTTAATAATCGCAAAGCTTCCATTTATGGTGGCAGTAACGAAATCCAAACAAATATTATCAGCAAAGCCGTTTTAGGCCTTTAAATTAGCATAAGGAGTTTATTATGGACTTTTCATTGAACAGCGAACAACAAATGCTGCAAGACAGTGTGGCAAGGTTTATCCTCAACGATTACGATTTCGAAACGCGTCGTAAAACACTTGAATCTACAACTGGATTTAGTCAAGAAAACTGGAATTTATTTGCCGAACTCGGCTGGTTAATGGTGCCATTCACCGAAGAAGATGGCGGCTTAGGAGGTTCTATGGTCGACCTTGCTCTTATCATGGAAGAGTTTGGCAAAGGCATGGTAGTTGAACCTTTCCTTGCTACTGCAGTAATGGCCGGAGGTTTAATTGCCTTAGCTGGTAATCAAGAGCAAAAAAACGATTACTTACCGAGAATCATGGAAGGTCAACTGCAAATGGCTTTTGCCTATGCCGAAGAACAAAGTCGTTATAATTTAAACAGCGTAAAGTGTCGCGCAATTAAAACGAATGGCCGAATTGTTATCACAGGTCAAAAATCTGTTGTCTTAAATGGTAATCATGCAGATACATTAATCGTATCGGTGCGTACTTCTGGTGATACAAAAGACAACAATGGCATCAGCTTATTCCTTATTGATGCCAATCATCCAAGCGTTAAACGTAAAGGGTATGTGAATGTTGACGGTCACCAAGCTGCTGATATTTGGTTTGATGAAACACCTATTATTGGATTGCTAGGTGAGCAAGATAAAGCATTTACGGTAATTGACAATATTATTGACAAAGCCACGTTAGCTATTTGCGCCGAAGCCGTTGGTGCAATGCAAATTGCACATGAGCGTACATTAGAATACGCTAAAACACGGAAACAGTTTGGCCGTACTATTGGCTCTTTCCAAGCACTTCAACACCGATTAGTTAATATGTTTATAGAGCATCAACAAGCTAAATCTATACTTTTAATGGCAGCATTAAAAATGGATAGTAATGATGGAAAAGATGCAAAAGCATTGTCAGCGGCTAAAAGTCGTATTGGTAAAGCTGCTAATTTAGTTGGTCGCGAAGCAATACAACTTCACGGTGCTATAGGAATGACTGATGAACTTGATGTTGGTCATATATTCAAACGTTTGACCACCATTCAATTTTTGTTTGGCAGTACTGATACACATACAAATCGTTTTGCCTCTTTATAATTAATATAAATTATATGCTGAAACGCCTTGAATTTATTATATTAATTCAAGGCGTTTTTCGTTATTTAACTTAGTTTATTATCTAATCTATATTAACAGAGCACTGGCTTACACTTTCTATGTAACGGGTAACGAGACATCAAAAGCATAAATCGTAGGTGTATGGATTTTGAACAAACATATTGGAAAAGTCAATAAGTTGGCTGTTTACTATGATTTTATACTCTCACAGAAGGAGCTCAGCTTGATATCGCTTACGTAGTAGCATGCTATAGAGTATTTGATTTATGTGAAATTATGTTTATTTCTATCAAAATAAGTTTTTTGGTAAGTTACGATTATAGTCTCGACTGATAGCTTAGCCAAAAATCATAAAGTTAGCATATTTATACTTAAGTATTTACTCGAAATTTGGTCATGTTTTTGCGTGCCTATGTAATTAACTCAGGTGGTTAAGATTGAGGTAGTAAGCTTTGTATTTCCAAGGTTTTAATGATGGTCAACAAAAAATGATACGAATAATCACCTTAAGTGTCGAGTCCACGCAATTCAATTAGGTTTCCTGAGTAAAGTCCATAGACAAGTTTTTTTATTATAATTTCACCTGAAATCTAAGTAGTCGCATGATATGAGGTCTAATTATGTGGTTAAACTAGCTATGTCACTACAATGATATTTTTGTCAGGCACTTGCTCGAATAGGTGATAATTAATATAAAATCTCAAGTCGTTTTTGATTATTTACCAGTATTTATGGCTATGCGGAAAATGTTAGCCTCTTTTCATCCATAGAACCGCAGAATGCCGAACATTCTGTATATAAAAAAGGGGAAGCAAAAGCTTCCCCAAAAAACCTCCATGAGAGGTTCACACAACAAAAGTTTTATAGCGTGTATTTAAATGATAACTGTGCGTAGTTTGAATCAGCATCAGCCTGACGCATTGAGAAGTTACCAACTTCAACACCAACAGCTAATTGTTTAGTTAAGTTAGTGAATAAGTTAATACTCCATTGGCTATGTTCTTTATCTGCGATATCTGATTCGGCATGACCGTATTGGATGGTACTACGTAGGCTTTCATTCCAGAAGTGACGATAATTAACAAGATATGCCGTAGTTTCTTCAACTTCATCACCAACGAAATCTTTCGCAAATGCTATACCTACATAGCGACCTAACTCACCTTGGTGAATTTGGAATTTTAAATCATCTTTACCGACAGTTTTAATTTTACCTGCAACTGAAATACCAAAAGCACTTTCACTGCTGCCAGTAGAGTCGGTTAAACTACGGGCTAAGCCTGAAACCGACACATTACCCCAATCACCTTTAAAGTTGTATCGAGCAACCATATCTGGCATTGAATCATTGCTAGGATCACCACCAACAGATTCAGGATTTTCTAGAGATATTTGGAAATTACCACTAGTGTAGCGAATTTGCCCTTGGCGAATAAATACGATACCAACGGTAGCACCTGCAAAATCCGCAGTTTCACCTAATGCACTGGTGTTCATAAACGTTGACCATGTTTGACCCGCTAGTACATTTTTATATTTAATGAATGCATGACGCAAACGCGGATTACTTGAATTGGAAATAGTTTGAGAGCCTCCTCCACCGAGAAAGTCTAGCTCAATAAAGCCGGTTACATCGCCATGAACGTACTTACTATTAAAACGGGTTTCATTCGCATTAAATCTAATTTGCGATTTATCTTCCTCTGTTGTAGCTGCAGTACCGATCCAGAAATCACGGTAAGCAACATCACCATCAACGTAACGAGCGTCAAGTTTAATATAGCCACCAAAACTCAGGCTGTCCGTGTCTGATATTTTAAGTGTATATCCAGCGTTGGCTGAACCTGCTAAAGCTATAAGGCTTGTTGCTAAAAAGAGTTTTTTCTTATTGAACATTGTATATCCCCTATTTTGTAATTTCCCTCAAAAATACCGAAAGTATTTCCATGAGGTCGTTTTTTGTATAGAGCTTTAAGCTCTTTGTTTTTGTTTTACTACTTGCTTATAACTAGGTTGTCATTAATTTCAATGTTGTTGAAGGCAATGACCCCCTCATTATTCTTCTATGGTGGTTAACTGCTTTTCAATTTGCCCTATAGCGACATGCAGGCTTTACATATTATTTTCGAAGCGCTTGTTCTCATCAATGCATGAAAAAGGCAATGCTATCTTGCCTATTTCATGGCTAGCCTGTTTTTGGATATAGAGTCTGTCATCGAAACTTTTACTTTATAGTCACTTAAATAAAGAGCCAACATCTGAACACCCAACTACCACATGAATTTATATGACTTATGCTGGTAACAACCGTCCTTTGATAAAAGCGTTAGCAATTTATTTCTTGCGAATTGTATGAGCCATCACTGTTAATGATTGTGTTAAGTATAACGAATTCGCAATACGCTAGATCCATATGCTACCACTTAATTCCGCACAGTGAAACTACAAAGTAAAAATAAACACAAGGATATTACTAAAAAGGATGTAAGTCACAGGATAGATATATTCAATAAATTAATTAGAGATAGTTCTTAAATGTATTAAAACTTTAGATTTTGTCCGTTATATCGCAGACTTTATTGCCCAACAATGCTTTCTGATTGAGGTGCTTATGTGATTCGTTTTCTAACGACTTTAACGAACTTAAGGCCGTTATATGACACCGAGAGGGGATGAAGGTGAAGAGAGTAATTCTTGAATCTTAATCATAATAAATAAGACACTATCTTAAACCCGATGAAACATAGCAGCTAAAATTGTCAGCCACCTTGTTGCCGCACTTTTGTTATATTCATTGATACAATATTCGCTATATTAACGCGACGAGAAAAATATCTAAGACCACTAGAACTATCACACTAAACCAACCGTTCCATTCTAACCCCAATTGTTCTGGTGACACACCGATTACTTTGGCTCCAACTCGTACAGAGGCAGTAAACGGCGACATGCCAATTACAACGGCCCAAGTCAACATCATTACTAACGCTATAGTTACAGGCATAGACCCAACAACGGGTAATTGTGATAAGACACCGGCCATCACAGTTACGGAAATCATCGGGTTGATGAATATGAATGAACATAGAATAATTGTCCAAGAGGCCAATATTAATATGCTCGATGGGGGCATGTTTAAATAAGCTAACTGAACGGCAATCCAGTCTAGATCTAATACACTTAACAGTAGTCGACCAATTGCTATCGAACACGCAAAAAATAGAATTTCTGAGCGCTGGACCGGCAATTGTTGAAAAACTTGTTTATGAAAATGCTTAATGGTTAATTGAGCGGAAATAGTTTTGTTATGGTTATGATTAAACTGCATGAATATCCATGCAGCACTGACTATTGGGGCGCTGATCAATACAGAACTAATGGGACGCAGTGGCGTAGATACTATCAGTATAGTTGATAAAATAGCTAAAGTGATTACTACGATACCTATAGGTATACTCACTTTTAAATCCGATAAATCACCGGAGATGGCCGGTACCAAATGGCGCAGGTGTTTTGGTGCTTTGATATGGTCTAACCAGGCTCCAAATAAGAGCATTGCTACCGTTATATACAAACCATAGGGCAAAATGTCTGTCCACTGAAGTTTAGGGATAGTAGTAACTAATAAAGCTATAGTTACGGATGTAGGAGCCCATAAAGGAATACTACTAAATCCACGCATAACCGCCATCATCATGCGACGTTTTCTTGCTTGCTCAATACGAGGATCTATTGCATTGCTATTGTGACTTAAACCTTGCTGAACCATAGTGCCCAATAAGTTTACCGAACCTAAGCTCATTAATATGCCAAGGACATGAGCTGTTACTGTGAGCATTGCATAACGTCTGGTAGGCTTTTGTTCCAATAATGCAAGGCCTGTTAAGCGAATTGAGTTAGAGGTTAACGCAGCATCTTTTAATACACCAAGAGCAATTAGTAAAAATGAAAAAAATGCTACGCTATTACAAATGATACCTAACTCTTGCAATGTTATTTGTGATCTTAGTAACAAAATGATGGCAAAAATTGCGGTGATGCTAGCTAATGATTTTGCGGTTAAATCAAGGCGCTGCCATTCAATAATGGTAAAAAAGATCAGAGCGATAACCGCTATGATCGCTGCAGGAGTGTAACTGGCCCATTCAGATATTATCGTCATGATAAAAATAGTTAGAATACAAAATGATGAGGCAATAGCTAATTTAGGGTTCAATATATCTTTGTGCATAGGTCAACGATGAATTGCCTTAGTTGGTTAATCGTAAGGTATAACAAGGCACTTGATTCTCCGCTCTGCAGCTAAAAAATTTAAATTCAATAAAACGCCGCTATTAGTCTACCATTCCGCTTGACGGAATGCACGGTGTTGACTTGTTTATTTTAAGAAACGAGTGTAAAGAGAAAGAATAAATAAACCATATAAGAGTAAATGACGGAGTCACCATATAAGTCAAAACTTACCGCCTTTGATTGGCAAGAACCAATGTTTCTTGATAGTCAACCAACCGAAGAAGAGGGTGTAGATAGTGGTTGTCGAAGTGGCATGAGTGTGCATTATTTCTTGTTATGCATCCTAACTATGCTTACGACACTGAAGAACAACGAATGAAATATTTGCCTAAACTTACTTCGGGTGAATGGTGGTTATTGTTTAACTGGTAGTAAAATGTTGATCACTAATTCACTAATTCACTAATTCACTAATTCACTAATTCACTAATTCACTAATAGTCGATGTCTTTGTTGTTTGGGCAAAGCTTGAGCGTAATATTCGTGGTTTTGTGCTTGAAAAAGGTATGGAAGGCTTATCTGCACCGAAATTAAAGATCAGTTTTCTTTACATGCCTCAATAACTGGCGAAATTGTTATGGATAACGTTTTTGTGCTAGAAGATAATATGTTGACTGAAATTAGAGGATTAGCACGACCTTTTGGTTGTTTAAATAAAGCGCGTTTTGATATTGCTTGGAGCGTGTTAGGAGCTGCAGAATTTTGTTTTACTTTACATAACGAAGAGTTTTTGCACTTACTCTTCCTATTAATGGTGGCCTTCTAGCCAGGGCACAACGATAGGATTCCTGCAGTACCAGGTCGCAAGCTGATGATTGGTATGCTGCAGGTATTGAAAATCATGGTGGAAACTGTGAAAACCCACTGGGTATACGTGAGGCAGACAACCTTACCTATTTATGTGAACCATCTGGCAATAAGATTTGTGCACTATATCGTATTAGCTAAAAACAAGTGACTGTTACATATAAATGGGTTTCATAATGCATTTTATGAATTAAAAAAACTAATGTAGCGGAAGTAAAAAGTGGGCGTTACTGAATTCAGTAACGCCCACTTTTTGCCTTAGAGTTTATGTAAATTTTAGTATTTAGCTTTGCTATAAACCCTATCCTGTAGAATTTTAGTGAATGTTTCAGCGTCTGTGTCAACAGTAACAAGACCCTCCCACTTTTTAATATTTTTTAGAAACTTATTAACTATGACTTCTGGGTTTTTCACGCCACGTTTCTTAGCTGCTTTGATAGCTGCGTCGATTTCGCCTTTACGGTAGGTGACTAGGAATTTAGCTATGTCTGCTGGAGCTTTTGAAAATTTAATTCCTTTAGCTAAACCTAACTTCTTAGCTTTTTTATCTTCAGCGATGTAACCAGTAGTGATACGGGCAATGGCACCTGGGACTTCAGATACCCAAGCCGATTTTTGAGAAGCACTTAGGTCGTCCCAAGTCTCGGTATTTAAGTTAATAGCAGTGCCACCCAAGTAGCTTCCGATTGGTTCTTCAACAACGTGAGTGACCACGTCCATAAGAGAGTATGACTTTAGCCAAGCCACTGAACCAAGAACACAATCAAGTTGTCCACGCTCTAAAGCTTCATAAGCTTCTGATGATGGGATGCTAACAGGAACGGCACCTAAAGCGTCGATAACACGGGTAAATACGGCACCGCCAGCACGAACTTTTAAGCCTTTGAGATCTGCCATGCTGTTGATGGCTGTTTTGCACATTAGGTTATACGGAGTAGTGGAGTATGCCCCGAAATCCTTGATGTTATATTTGCCGTATTCTTGGGTACATTCTGGGCATTGTAGTTGAACGGTTTCGTTTAATGCTGCAATAGTTGCCAAAGAGTTTTTGTTTAAAAGAGCTAGTTCGCTTAATAAAACGGCGCGAGGTAATTGCTTGGCGTGATATAGAGAGATGACCAAGCCACCGTCAGTCAATCCGTCTGAAATGCCAGATAAAGTTGTACGTGCACCAGTTAAAGAGCCCGAAGTATGTAGCTTAACATTGATTGTACCTTTTAATTTATCGAACATAGGTTGCGTGCCAAAGCGATTGTAAGCGTGCTTTGGTGATACAAATGAACTGTAATTAATATCTCCGGCTATGGCTTGTGGAGCCACCATGGTAGCAGTAGCAAAAATAGCTGCACTAAAACTTGGTAATAAAAAATTTTTCATTGTAAATCCTCTGTTTAGACTTGTTATTATTGTGTATAAGTTATGGTAGAAAACCTTTTAAAAACTTCTACCGTAACGAGTTTTTTAATCCATTAAGCTCGGCAAATATAAGCTGATCTCAGGGAAGATAATTAAAAGGGCAATCACAAATACTTCAGCAAGAAGGAACCATGAAATACCTTTAAAGATAGTTACCAAAGAGACACTGTCACCGGCGACTCCTTTTACCACGTAAGCATTAAGGCCAACGGGCGGTGTTAATAGACCAACCTCTAAGTATTTAATAACCAACACTCCCATCCAGATAAGGTTGATGTCGAGCGCTTCGTAAAGTGGTAATAAAATTGGAATAGTTACCAGCATAAGTCCTAGTGGATCTAGAAACATGCCAAGAATAATGAATATAATTAATGAACCAATAACGAGCAACATGGGGTCTACCGACCACACTCCCATCAGTTCTACCAAATAATCGGGAATGCCAGCCAAGACCAAGAAACGGGTCAGCATCACGGCACCAATGGCAATAAAGAAGATAGACGACAAACTAAATAGCGCTTCTTTGACACTGGCCGCTATAACTTTAAAACTGCCATTGCCCGTTAGCATTGCAATCACCATCGCCATAAATGCGCCAATAGCGCCAGCTTCGGTTGGCGTTGCAATGCCGGCATAAATACTGCCGATCACGCTTAAAGCAAGAACTGGTATAGCCCAAACACCTTTGAGTGACTGGAAGCGTTCTTTCCAAGTGACTGTTTCTTCAATTTTTGGTGCTAGTTCTGGGTTAAGAGTACAGCGAACCATGATGAGGACGGTGTAAGCAAATGCCGTTAGAAGCCCCGGAAGAATACCCGCAACTAGAAGTTTACTAATAGGTTGTTCGGTAAAAATACCATAAATAACCATTAGAATGCTGGGCGGGATCAGGGAACCTAGAGTTCCTGATGCTGCGATAACACCTGCCGCCAAGCCAGGGTTATATTTATACTTAAGCATTTCAGGAAGGGCTAATCGGCCCATTGCTGCTGCTGTCGCCATACTTGACCCAGAAGCGGCCGCAAAAGAGGCACTGGCAAAGTTGGTGGCTATCGCCAAACCGCCGGGTAAGCCACTAAGCCATAATCTTGCAGCGGTAAACAGGTTAGCTGTTAATCCTGAGTGATAGATCACTGCTCCCATCAAGAGGAACATAGGTATTGCAGATAGAGTAAAGTGGGCGGTGAAGTCAAATGGCAGAGACCCTAGAGAACCTATCATGGCTCGGGGGCTACCAGTGATGATTAAAATTCCTATAGACGAAACTCCACCCAAGGCTACTGCAATTGGTACGCGAAGTCCCATAAGTACAAGCAAAACGGCGAGGCCGGAAAAGCCTATTTCCAAAGAAGTCATTTTAATATTCCTGTTGCTGATAGTAAGGGGAGATGTGAGTGAAATTATTCATAGTGGTCACTCTCTGCTCCAGTTTTCTTTTGATGACCTGTGTAAGCCTTTATTAAAAAGGTTAAGGCCAAAATTACGCAGCTGATAGGAATTATCCATCGGACGGCCCAAAGCTCAATGTCGAAATGCATCAACTCTTCCTGTTCATAGATCTTGGTCATGCTCCAAGCTTTTTTAGTGCCAGCCCAAGCGAAAAGGAGCACGTAGGCTGCACTCAAAATGCAGGCCGCGGAGTCAAGAATGCGTGTATGCGCTTTAGACATATTTTGCGTGAATAGCTCAATTCTTATGTGCTCTTCCGAATATTCCGTATGAGCAAGGGGTAAAAACACGACTGGAACCATTAAATAGTAGGCAACGATTTCGAGAGTGCCTTGAACTGGTTGGTTGAACATATACTTTCCAACCACGTCTAGTATCACAATGGTCATCATCGCTAGAAGAGCAATCCCAGCGATGCCAGTTAACCAAGTAGAAATACGGTTAAGCTGATTTTGAAATAAAGTCATCGTTTTTCCTTGTATTCCGAAGGTTTGACCTTCGATTAATTATCATTGTTATCATTGTTATCATTATTTGTGGATTAACGGTTCCGCCAAGCGGGACTCGGTGTTGGTAATTATGTGTTCTTATGTGTTTGTTGTAAAGTTTTTTTGTTTCTCGTGTTCTTGGTGGGACTTCGTTTCGCTTAGTGTGTTGACAATCACTATTGATACTTATATATTCTCATTTCTTCTTAATAGCTGAATAAAATCAGTCTAAATAAAATAAGTTTGAGTTGTTATTATGGAAAGTGCGTTAGAAGGTATTAAAGTTGTTGATTTGAGTCGTATTTTAGCGGGACCTTGGGCTACTCAAATGTTAGCTGATTTAGGCGCTGAGGTGATTAAAATAGAACAACCTAATAGGGGGGATGATACGCGCTATTGGGGCCCTCCGTTTCTAAAAGAGGGTAATGATGAGGAAGTTCCCGAAGCTGCTTATTATCATTGTGCTAATCGTAATAAGCAATCAGTTGCTATTGATATTAGTACCAGTGAGGGTCAGCAGATCATCAAAGATATGGTGCTTGATGCCGATGTGCTAGTCGAGAACTATAAAGTGGGTGGTCTTAAAAAATATGGTTTGGATTATCAAACAATAAACAAGCTTAATCCTAATCTAGTTTATTGTTCTATCACTGGTTTTGGCCAGAAAGGCCCGTCAGCTCATAAAGCGGGTTACGATGCAATCATTCAAGCTGAAGGTGGCATTATGAGCCTTACGGGCGATGGCGAACCGATGAAGGTCGGCATTGCCATCGCTGATATTATGACGGGACTATATAGTGGTAATGCAATTTTAGCCGCCTTATTCGCTCGCACTCATACTAAGACTGGTCAACATATTGATGTTGCGTTGCTGGATGTCCAAATGTCTGTTTTAGCCAATCAGGGCATGAGCTATCTATCAACGGGTGAGAATCCTACTCGTCATGGTAATGCTCATCCTGTGGTTGTACCTTATCAACCGTTCACCAGCAGAGATGGTAAATTTATTTTAGCGATTGGTAATGATTTGCAGTTTACTAAATTTTGCCAGCAAGTCGATCGCGCTGATTTAGCCACCAATCCGAAATTTTGTAAGAATGATCAACGGGTGAAGTTTCGTGATGAGCTTATTCCATTACTCGATGAAATCATGAAGACTCGCACTACCGATGAGTGGATAGATATCTTAGAAAAAATTTCCGTTCCTTGTGGGCCAATTAATACATTAAAGCAAGTGTTTGACCATCCTCAAATAAAGTATCGCAAGATGGTACGACAGGTGCCTAACAGCGATGGTAAAATGATTGATGTGATTGCTTCGCCGATTAATTTATCTGATACGCCACTCCAATATAAAACGGCCTCTCCTGCGTTAGGTGAGCATGGTAATAAAGTTTTAATGGATAAACTAGGCTATAGTGCTGAAAAAATTGAGGCATTACGTTTGCAAAAAATTATTGGTTAGTAATAAAACTGTATTAAAAAAACTTAACGCAGCGGAAGTAAAAAAAGTTAGTCACTAAAATTAACGCATCAATGTCAGCTTATTTGTCTTTAATACTTAAAAGCGACTTATAAGCGCTTGCATCAATAAAGCTTCCAGGTTTATGTCACAATGATGCTGGATCACAAACCTCATTAATCATGCTTTCAGTTGTAGATTATCAAATAAGATAACAGATAATGATGGGTTATCAAATATGACAACCCATCATTCCTAAAGTTGAGTGTTTTGTAGGTTGCATAAATATCGGTAATTTAGTCGATACCCTGCATAAATCCCACGTAAACGATGGCTTGTTGTGTAAGTGTTTGTTTTATGTGGGCTCGCTAAGCCTGGTATTGCCAAGTATTGGTCTTAGGTTGATACTCTTGTGTTGACAGGTGTCAACGTAGTGTAAATTAAATTCCAAATGCTCACTCCTAGCTATAAGCGGTCATTAAGTTTTTGTGAACCCATGATAATGTTTTGGGTAATATTACCGAGATTTTATGCTCACTTGTCAGACAGCATTAAGCTCATTATGCTGCCTGTGGCGTTTCATCTCAGAACGCTAACTTTTGCCACACAGCAGACAATATACAATATGGTAAATACACATATTTTAATTAGTTTTTGTATTGAAAAACACCAGAGTCAATTGTTAGGCAACTTTTAGCATTGATAATTACAGCTTTTTCCTAAATTTCCAGTACTTAGGGTTTAATTTTTGAATTTTAGCCTCATTTAATGTCTGTTAACTAGAATTAATAAAATAAGGAGTTACTCGTGAGCACTGTAGTACCTAAAGTATTTATCTCTTACTCTCATGATGACCAAGCGCATAAGAAGTGGGTCTTAGAGCTAGCACAACGTTTACGTAACGCTGGTGTTGATGCAATCCTAGACCAATTCCGTCTTGGTATAGGTGACGATTTAGGTAGCTTCATGGAAAAAGGTGTTGCTGATTCTAATCGCATTATTATGATTTGTACTGACACATACGTCACCAAAGCAAACAATGGTCTAGGTGGCGTTGGCTATGAAAAAATGATTATAACGGCTGAATACATGAATCAGATCGGTACAAAAAAAGTAATCCCATTGATTCGTCAAGACGGGACACAAAATGTACCTACATTCTTAGGGGGCCGTTTACACATCAACTTCTCTCGTGAAGATGAATTCGAATTACAGTTTGATAACCTTCTTCGCGAAATTCATGAAGCTCCCCTCTTCAAAGAGCCGCCTGTGGGCAATAACCCATTTGAGTCTGTAACCGAAAAGCCAGCTGAAAGCGTAACAGATAAAAAGACTGAATTACTGAAAAGCTTGATCGATAGTTACAACAGAGGCAATGGCTTTTTTACTTTTGACGATCTACACCAAAAGTTAGCTTGTTCTAGAATCTTCGCTGAAGTTTACATTAGTGAGCTGAAAGAAGATGGTTTCATGAAAGATGTGTCGATACGTCGCTCCTATGGCCAAACTATTAGTGGTTTTTCATTAACAGACAAGGCAAAGTCGTATGCAATTCAACAGAGTTGGGTAACAGAATAGTTTAGATTCTGCTATATACCATAAATCGCCTAACAGCTTATTATGTTGACCGTGCAAGGTTAGCTACCTTGTAAGGTTACATTTTATTAAAAGATAGATGATGACGTATTAGAAAAAGTATTGATAAAATTTTTACGCTAATGTCTCCAATGCGCACTTTGTTACCATAAAACCTATGGCGGTATGTGCCCCGTAGCGCCATAGAGTTAATAAATTTACGTCCGCGGGTCTGGTAAAAGTATGTTTTATTAATCCATTGCCCTCACCGCTGTAACAACCTATTGTAAATATCTTATTGTGCAATTTGTCAAATTGAAGTTTATCTTGTGCGCTAGAGGTAAAGGCTAGTAATATACAAATTATTGGTAATGTTTTTTTTTCAAAATAGTTCCTTACATGTATATTTGAACATAAAAAGTTAAATTAATTTTTTCTCTCAAAGTAATAACACAATCTTAGTCTGTTTTATTCCTTGGCGATCTTATTGTTGTATTAAACGCCTAAAGCCGCGCCCGCATTGGCAGTCATTTTCCAGTAGACCACAATCGACACATTGTTTGCTATCGACTGTATTGTGTTTGTGTAAACCTATGATGTGTAATGTGCGTATTGTCATAATAACCTCTTGGTGTTTATTCCGTTCTAATGGATTTACTGATGTGTTCTAAAAATTCTATATCGGCAAATACAATAATGTAGATTCGCGACTCTACATTATTGTCGTGGTCATGTTCAAAGCTAACCATTACCATGAATACTGCCGAAACCGCAGCGATGGTTAATACTAATAAATTCATGAAATTCAGAATCATCTGGGGTCGCTTTCTCACCGCAGCCGTCACAAGTTAATTGAGAAATAACTTTAACAATTTTGTCTTCAAAATTTTGCATGATTATTCTCAGTTATTTCTGATGCCTCAAAAATAGTTTAAATCGACGTTGTTAATACAAACTATAACGTTATTACTTTTTTATATATTTGGATGTCATGTTGACAGTTGCATGCTTTAAAGTATTTTTAGCATCAATAATTGTCCCCGTCGATAGCTGACCTTGTAAATAAGATGTTGCATAGGCTTGCCGGAAACTATTTAAACTAAGCTTATGTTCCGCATGTAAATTGATTTGCTTAATGGTATTAACTACTGCCTGACGGCTTAAACTATTTGGCTCTTTATTTACTTGGTTATTACTTTTTCTTGACTGAAAAACATACTTGTCTTTTGGGTGTTTTTTGCGGGTTTTAGCTAACATTTTCATAGCTTTATCACTTAGTTGAACGACACTTGTTTTTTCATTGTTTGACCTTTCTTTTACTACTTTTAGCTCTAATATACCTGTTGTAAAATCAATGTCAGAAAATTTAATATCCAATATTTCTGCTATACGTAACCCAGTATTAAGCATTAAATAGCAAATATCGTGCACTTGAACTTTACCTTCAGATAATAACTTCTCAAGTAATTCATCTATCGCTGAAAGCGGAATTTGTTGTTGATCTTTCATATTGAACACCTTGAACTTGTCAAAACATACATACTGACAAGTTAAGTCATTATTCATAATATTGCAAATTTAGAATTAGTTAATTTTTTTCAAGCTTCTCGAATTCTTTAAAAGAGAGTAAAACACAATTAGGTTCATGTAATAAAATACAACGCTGCTGTGGGTGAATCTCATTATTTTTACCCTCGCCATGGGCGGACTACATACGAAACAAAAAGATAGACCAATTCAGTTACATTACGATTTGAATGTTAATGAGCAAACAGGTGAATGCCTGCAAAGTTATTATGATGGTGAACTGATACTCAAAATTAAAGGGTTATGGTTCCTAGGTAAAGCTATAGTCACTCGTCATTTCCAATGGAAAATAGAAAAAGCATAAACGTGCATGCCTTATTGCTCAAAGATACCCAAAATTAGGCTAAGGCTAATTAAGCAGTAAATCAGCAAGTATTGAAGACCCAGTACATCTCAAAATAGGCTTTAGCTATAAATTAGGCTTTAGCTCTAATCAAAAACACTCAAATAGCAATTTTTAGACTTTTCTTAATCGACTGCCAGAATGGCAAAGATGCTTTTACTTGGAGTTCTGTAAATAACTGTACCCATCGTTGTTTTATGGTAATAACAGGTTTTTCCTATTTATGGTCAGTAAGATCTTAAAATTTAGACCAGAACTGAAATCACTGATTTAACTAATTACAAATTAAAGATAATATACATAAATATATAAAATGTGCTTAATTATTATTTAATTTTGCCAGCTAAGTTTTCTGAGAGGTGAAACCTTGATAATTAAAAGATTGAGAGTAGAAGAAGGTTTTTTTAATTCCATCGTTTTAGACTTTTCTGATGGATTAAATGTTTTAATCGGCGGACGAGGCGTTGGTAAAACGTCAATCATTGAATTGTTAAGGTTTGGGCTTGGAGTTCCTAACCTCTCAGATAGTAGCGCTAACGAATCAAAATCACATGCTATTTCAATATTACAGTCTACGGGTAAAGTCATAATTGATTTAGAATATGATGGTATTGAGATCTCAGTTGTAAGGGCTGTGCTTCTGGGGCCGCCGTTTACATTGTGTTTTTTGATTTCACTTAAAAAATACAATGTAAGGTAAACCTTAAAGTCTTGTTTTAGGCATTAGTGAGAAATGGACAACCTTCTTGTCGGCCATACTATCCTCTTGTAGGTGGTCTATATATTGCTGTAGTTTGAACAGTTGCAACAAAAGCTCTTTATTTTCAGCTTCCAAAGATATATTTTCTTTTTTTAGTTCATCACGCTCACTACGGTATTTATCTTTTAAGCTTTGCTCTTTTCTGGTTTTACTTTTTTCCTTTGCTATGTCATCAGAAGTGTTAGGCACTTGGTCTGATATCGGAATTTTAAGTTTTATAATACGATCTTTAAGGTCAATATACTCTTCAACCTTATAATTTAGGGCTCCATTAGATAAGCCCGCTTTCTTTTCAACAGCGTATTGTGAGATCCGCTCTCCATTGGCAATCATTTCTTGTAAAACTATTTCTACGGCTTTTACTGTTTGTGTTATTTTTGCGGTGCTCATGGGGTTACTCCGTAATAGTCTAATGCCTCTTTAAAGAACTGTTGTTCAAGCTTGAGATATTCAACTTGAGCTGCGCTCTTTTTGTGAACAATAACATTGGCAAGTAGACTGGTGTAATAGTTATATTTTAATTTCCAGTGCGCTATAGCATCTTTACTGGCAACTAGGTTCTCACATTTTTTATTGCATTTAGCTGATTGCACTATCCCCGTAATTTTACAGTCTTGACCGTTAAGGCAGTACATCCCATTGCCTAAAGACTTTAAGGTGGATTTACCTCTTAAGGCCATGTCAGTGGCTTTTTTCAATGTTGGGTATATCTTTGCACTTTCATTTAGGTCCCTAGTGGCTTCAAGCATTTTACCGCCTTTACCGTACAACCCTTCGGTTGCTTGAATTTGGAGTGCTAGTTCTGCGGATAGTTGTGCTTGTTCTTTTTCGTAATTCTTTTTCATTATTTCAGGTATTTGGGCTTTATAGATCCCATTAGCACTACCTCCACTCGAATACCAATCTGTCTCAGTTCGAGAAAGGTGTTTTAGTTGGAATGAGATGTCTTGACCTGACACCACATTCAGTCGCCTTCCGTGAACAGAAATGGAACGTCTAGGTTGATGTGAACGAAGAGGCCAATGAGCACCTTCGTAAATCTCTTGTTCAACCAATTCTTTATCTGATATGTTTTGGTTAAGTAAGTAGAACTCTTTAATATCTTCGTTTGTTAAAGTGATATCGTGTTCTTCACACCAGTTTCTTGCCCACTTAGTGAAGCTTCTAAATGTAACTTCCTGTATTTTTTTCTCCATTTTGAATTCTTTAACGTTAATGCAAATATTCATCTTTTGGATATCTTTGCCAGACATAGGTTTGAATACAGCACACGCGAGATCTATATTAAAATGGAAGATATCCACAATCCAAGGAGCTGCCGCCCAAAGTTCGTCAATGCCGCCTTCTGTTGCATATTTACTAAGTAAAGATTTTATGCCGACGTAACCATGTTGTTTATCATCTATCAATGAATTGAAACAAATAGCGCCTGCTTCGCTGATACGCATCCCTGAGTAGGCTTGGCATGCACCTCTGAAGGTTGTAAATATATTGGTCAAGCTATGATAGAACTGGATTGGATCAATATGATAATTGACCCCTTTGTTGAGTATGGTTGTGTAGATTCGTTTAGTGTTTTTCGATGTTGTATTTTTGATTTTTTCTTTAATACAGCCGGTGCCAAATCCTGACCAATTTTCATGAAAATACTTCAGAGTATCTTGATGCTTGGCTATATATTCTACCCAGCGAGTATCATCTATATTGCGAGACTCACCATGGTACTCGTCAACTATGAAAAGAATATCTTTCGCTGAATCTATGAAGTTTTCATCGGTAAGTTTATCAAAGTAATTTTTAAATGATAACCAAAGCTTTGATAATATAGTATATGGCATGCAGTAAGTTTGATTCGCATCTGTATCACCCAATTCATTATTAAATTTTCGGGAAACAGAATATCCGTACTCTTTCAGAGGTGTATTACTCATTGAACCTAAGTTATTTAACGCAATTACATAGTTGCGTAAACTATTTTCGGTTAATCTTTCTCTAAAATAATCAAAAATCTGGTCTGTTAATAGTTTGTTTTGAAGGTGGAACATAGAGAGGATGCCGAGTGTTTGACAGTCTTTTGCTATCAATGAAATGGTATTTGCGACTCGAACCATACTAGCAAGTTTAGCTGACTTTTCAGCAAGCCAAATTATATACAAAGAAATGAGACGAGCTTCAAATGCTAAGCGATCGTTAAGCTTATTAAAGTTAATATTTCTATCACAATTAGCCCCTTTTATTTTGAATGACCATTTACTGGCTGAAAAACGAACCGCTGCAATTGCTTCGTCCTCGTCGTTGAAACCAGCAGGGCAAATGATCATGTTTTTTAAACCATCGGGGATATCCCCTAATTCTTGTCGAGCCTTTAGAAAATCTATGGTTCTCTTCATTGTCGGTAGAAAATCAATTTCCTTTGCTACCTCGGGGGTTTGTGATTCAATAGAAAAAATGTTGTTGAGCTGTTTATGAAGGAATTCATGTTCTTCGGCCTTTACAGCTAGATTGTTATTTTCCATACGTCACTGACCCCATTGTTGGTTATTCTTTTTTGTGCTGCCGCTAATTTTGCTTGGTCTACTAGTACTAATCGTTCGTTGATTCCATTAACTATATTTTCGTATTGTTCTGTCCCTTTGATTGAACCAGAGTAAATAGTCTTATTCAGTAGGATGGCTTGTCTAAATGAGAGTAGTTCATATAGATTACTTTCTTGATCGATGATTCCACACTTGTCACATTCAAGGCATTCAAGAATATTAGCGCATACTTTTGGGGTTCGCCCTTGCACTTTTTGCTCTCTGAAAAAGTCACGCTGTTGTTTAGTTTCATTCTCACCTATTTTGCAACCGAGTCCGTGAGCTGATGAAATGTATGAGTTGTCACTAGGACCTACCAACTTGATACCTTTATCATTGGCAATATGTTGGCGTTGCTCTAAAGGCAGGGAGCTTGTCCCACCGGTGACCATGATGTTTAGAGCATTAGAAAAATTCTTCATCATGTCAATTTCATTACCTTGGGAGTAATCTCTTTGGTAAGTTTCCCATTCATGCTGAGCCTTACCTGTTGTCAATAAAGGGTCTTGCCCTAATGAATCTAGTAGTTGCTCAGAAGATTTTTTTATAGCCCTTGCATTAAAGCGGGGAATTTCAATACCCTCTTGTTGAATCTTCCACCAATGATGGTTGTTGTAGAGTGAGTCAAATGACTCTGATAGCTGGTTAAATCCAGCGGATGAACCCGTATTATTAAATTGATGAAAAAGGTATGGAGAACTATTAATTATGCCAGCAGCCTCTAAGCACTCTAAATAAGCTTTTCTCGTGCTAATGTATCGTTCAAACCATTTCACACCAGAGCGTTCGAAGTCTACCGTGACACTTGTGCCTATACCATAGCGAACGAACTTAAATGCTCGACCTTTGAATATATAATTAGTTTCCACTCCTCCATCTGTGTTTGTGAATATATCAGATTTGAGAAGGTCTGTTATTTGCTTCTTAGAGGCAAGGGTATAAAAAATAAAAATCAAAAAGCTTGTGAGATTGTATGTCCGGATAAGGTTTATAAGCCCTATGTCGTATGTGTATTCCGTACCTTTTATATTGAGAGTCATTTCTCTGTAGAATACGCTTCGGTCATGAATCAGACTGGTTGGTAGTGCTTTTCCATCCTTGATTCTACTTGTGATATGCCCCAGTTCTTTTTCATAAGTATCTTGTAAATTCATTAAAAGGTGTAAAGTAAGATTAAACTCTTCAGTGGTGTACTTGGCGTTAGCTTCATGCGCTTTTGATGCGTTAGAGAATACATAAGTATACGGAACCCCCAGTTCGCCCTGGTTGATTAGGAATGAGCTTACATTACTTAACATGGTGCTTGCAGTTCTATCCTTATAGACTTTACTGAAGACTTCAGATTTAAGTTGGCTACACCACTCAGTAATACCGCCCCTTTTACCTAATTCGAATCCATTATTAGCTTGATATGATATAAAGTTATAGATAGCTCGAAGAACGGTTTTGCGCCCATCAATTCTATAAGTCTTCATGTATCTACAAAGACCAGTTCCTAATGCATAAGACTTAGTACAATAATGGTTGTTTGGAATTGATTTAAAATTTGATTGTTGCACACCTGCTGATAATGGCCGTTTCCAAAAGTCTTTATCTGCGGCCATGTTAAGGTCGTAAATACCAGTACTTTCAACATATAGGTCAGGGGTGTATTTTATTTCAATTGTCATAAGGTACTTTTAGTTAATATAATTTTTTTCATTTAGGCAGCAGCAATAACTATTTCAGTAGCAAACTTATCTAGTATGTCAGCGGCTTTATTGAGCATGTCCGAATGTTTAAGGTATCTGACGTACCTCAACGTTGATGATTCCTTTTTGTGACCCATAGTTTCTTTGACAAAACCTAATGCGTCGATGACGTCGCTTTTTTCATTTGTCAGAATTTTAAGGAGGTTAGTACCGAATGTTGCCCTAAGATCATGCGGTTTGTGGTTTAGTTTTTCACCAAAGCGAATTTCATAAAGGCATTTAAATTTTACCCATACATTTCGTTTGTTATATTCATCGAAAGCTGTACCAGTTTTTGTGATAAACAAAGGTGAGTATCCTTTTTTGTTCTTATTGCTTTCCTTGTACAGCGTTAGCAAGTCTTCGTATTCTTCTGATTCTATATAGTCCATGATACTTTCGAAAAATGGCCTAGTAATAAACAAATCTCTTGGGGTGTCAAACTTGGTCATAACACCTACCCACGGTGAGATCTCTATATTCTTAACAAGAAAAGAATCGTCTTGATGGAGGTTCTCGATAGTAAAGAGCTTTGCATTCATCGTATTACATTCTTGACTTCGTAATCCTGAACCTATCATTAGGCTAAGGAATAATCGATCTCGTTTATCCATAGTATTAATCACAAGTAAGGCTTTTTTGGCTTGTTTTTGATTTAATGGATTTAGAGATTCTCCATGTTTTTTAACCGTCTTTATCCGAAGATCTGTCGATTGAATATTTCTGTGGCCGGTTGATGCTGTCTCGTATACAAAAAAACCTTTTTTGGGAACTACTTTATTTCTAATAAGAAACTCATAGAAAGCTCGGAGGTAATTGATGTAAGAACTCGCTGTCGTATATTTTTTGTCATTTTTATCGTTAACATCAAGCAGTAAATCCTCTCTGTACCCATAGGTAGGTGAATTATAATGTAAAGGAGTGGGCTTATAGGGATTTATATTGTTCGCTTCAATGAAATTTAACCAAGAAAGGAGAGCTTTAGCATAGGTGAACGATTCTTTAACTTGAGAAGCTTTCTCCATGATCGATATATTCATGAGCCTTTCTAAGTTTTTGTCTTTAGCTCCACTTATTATTTTTACTCTCTTTAAGATAGGCGAAGTGAATGTATGTTTTTTATCATCTCGTTTAAGTTGATCCATTACCCCGAATCTACATTCAATAGTTTTTATTTCTGGCATTGGTAAACCACTATAATTGTTTTATGCTCTTGACAATAGCACACTTAAAATTCTAAGTAAATATAGTGGGGTGTAATTTCTAAGCTGCTCTTACTAGGGTAAAAGTGCAGCCGCCAAAACAACCACGCATAATATTAATAGAGGTTTTAATCATGTCATAAGCAGGTATTTTAGCTTTGCCATAACTCGGATGAGGTACACGTTGATACGGCAAGCCAAACACGCCATCCATTTCATCTGTTGATAATGGTTTTGCCGGTGGGTTTAACCATATTATGCGATCGCCATGACTTTGCACCAATGGTTTTGCTGAAGTTGGATTTACTTCTTGGTGAAAAATACGCGAGGCGTGGGCATACATTATCTTGTTATCTTTTACCTGCTCGAAAGTTGGCAAATTGATATAAGTATTTTCCCAGGGCTTGGTTTTTTTAGCCCATGTTTTATTGCGATGATCGACCATTTCAACAACTTGCGCTGTTTTAGTCACATCTTTTGCTGCTAGCTCTGCTATAGCGGCATCTTGCTTTGTTTCATTATCACTACAACTTGAAGGCGTTATTTCTTGATAGGGGCTTGGAATAGCATCTATTTTACCGGGTCGGTCTATATCGCGTGAGTCAATACCTTGCCAACCGGGTAGTGCATGTTTGGCTAAAAATGCACTACCACGTACATCGGTGATTGTTTTCACGTCTTCGCCACGAGCAATACGGTGGGCTATTTCAACCAATGGTCGCTCAGCGTTACCATAAATTAATAAATCAGCTTTAGCATCAAAAAGTACCGAACGGCGAACTTTATCTGACCAATAATCATAATGAGCAATTCGGCGTAAACTCGCTTCAATGCCGCCAATAACAACCGGAACACCTTTATAGGCTTCTTTACAACGTTGGGTATAGGCTGTAACAGCTCTATCTGGACGCTTGCCGCCTTCATCATTAGGAGTATAAGCATCATCATGGCGCATACGACGTTCAGCTGTATAGCGGTTTATCATAGAGTCCATATTTCCGGCAGTAACACCAAAAAATAAGTTAGGTTTGCCTAATTCCATAAAAGCATCTTTTGAATGCCAATCAGGTTGAGCAATAATACCAACACGAAAACCTTGTGATTCAAGCATGCGACCAATAATTGCCATTCCAAAACTTGGGTGATCTACATAAGCATCACCGGTAACAATAATGATATCGCAACTGTCCCAACCTAAGGTGTCCATTTCTGCACGCGACATGGGGAAAAATGGTGCAGTGCCATAACACTCAGCCCAATATTTAGGGTAGTCGAATAAGGTGTGTTGTGGTGCGTGGATTAGAGGTTTAGTCACAATTATACTCACTATTAGAAAGGATATATTTACACTGTTATCGACAAAATAACGCGGTAAATAACTACTAAAAAAGTAGGCGCGAGATTATAGCAAAAATAGTGCTACTTTTCTAAAATAATATAGTGAACTGTATTTATTGGAAAATAATTGCTTAATGGATGTTCAAAGGAAAACTAATCTAAACCCTCTAGTTCATCAATAATCGATCTTGCTTGGACAATGGTACAATCGGTTCGGGCAATTAATGCACTTATCGTTAACTCTTCTAGTGTTGATGCTATTTTGATTAACTCATCATGGGTTAAGTGTTTATACTCACTCCTCAATAATTTTGCTACCCAAAGCCAACTGGGTTCATTTGATAAATCAACAAAAGCGATAATAGTTTGTAACTGCTCAAAATTAGCCTTAAGTTGCCAGTTTCTAGAGCGACCAATACGATTGAGTTCACAGCCTTGTTGCCTAATATATGCTTTTAATATATAAGCTTTCATCGTTCTGCGTAAGAAAGAAGGCAAGATGATTGTGTTTGTTTTGTCCACGTTGAATCGTCGTTTATTTAAGATAAAGAAAAGCCAGCAAAAAGCTGGCTTGTTAAATTATTTATTGATGAATAACCTTGATATTACCATTTCTTCTTCGGTTGAAATAACACATCCAATTCATTTTCTTCACTTTTAGCTTTTTTCGCTGCATCTTGCGCATTAGTACTCTTGAGTGAATCGGTAATGCCTGCTAGTTGGTCTGTGATTTCTGATTGTTTTATGGCAACATATTCAGTTTTAATTGGGTGTGTGGCTAGCGTTTGTAATGCTTTTTCAAAATATTGGCGAGCTGAGCCTAACATTTCTTTACTTTGAGCCTGATTACCTCGTTTAATTAAACTTTCTATATTTATCTTCAATTGCATTGCATCTAAACGATGGTCTTCTTGCGTGAAGGTTTGAGCGTCAAGGATTCCTTTGCTTTGTTCAGATTTTAACGTAACCCGAATTTTCTTGATGCATTGCAAAATGGTTAATATCTGTTGCTCGTTATCAGGCATCATAAATGCTTCATCACTGCTTTGATTTGCTGCTAAGTCTTCAGCGGCTTCTAAGCGAGCGTTTAATTCTTGTATTCTACTTTTTATTCCTTTTACATCAGGCATTAACGCTTCCATTGCTTTAGCAGCATTTAGCGCTCTTTTATTCAATATTTTAACTAAAATTGGACTTGAAGGTAAATTACCCAAATTGAGAATCAGCTCTTCGCTTTCATCTATAATAGCTTTTTGCTTAGCCACTTTTGTTCTTTTTTCAGCTTCTTGTTTTTCTTTATGTTGTTGTACCGCACCGATAACAACAACAAAAATAATTAAAGCAACGATTAAACCTATGATAATAGCGACCATGTTAAAGCTCTTATATTTTTAATAATGTGAACAATTCTAAGCAGTCTACAAAAATTGTTATAATTAGCAAAGGATAACTTACAATTAATGTGATGAAAACGATAAAAAACTTCGAAAATACTGCCATTTATAATTATATTATAAATGAGTTTGAAATATTCTTTAGCTAATTTAGAAAAAATGTTGAATTAATTGTACAAAAAATCAATTTGAGATGGAATAAATGGTCAATTAAGTATATTATTTTGGTCTAAGAAAGTTCCTGAAGCTCCTATATGAAATTGCAACAATTGCGCTACATAGTTGAAGTACTAAATAATAACTTAAATGTTTCTGCTACAGCGGAGGCTCTTTTTACTTCCCAGCCGGGGATTTCTAAGCAAGTTCGCATGCTTGAAGATGAACTTGGTATCCAAATATTTGGTCGTAGTGGTAAGCATTTAACGCATGTAACCCCTGCTGGACAAGAGGTTATTACCATTGCTCAACAAATTCTATCTAAAGTAGAAGGCATTAAAGCTGTTGCGCGTGAACATACTCAACCAGATGAAGGCAAGTTACGTATTGCAACAACGCATACACAAGCACGTTATGCGTTACCTGATGTAATACAAGGGTTTATTAAAAAATATTCTAAAGTATCATTACACATGTCGCAAGGTACGCCTGCACAAATTAGTGATGCTGCTGCGAAAGGCGATGCCGACTTTGCAATTGCGACAGAGTCGCTCCATTTATACAACGATCTCGTTATGCTGCCTTGCTACCACTGGAATCGTAGTATCATTGTTCGTAAAGACCATCCTCTAGCAAGAAAGCAAGGGATAACTATTCAAGATATTGCTAAATATTCCTTAGTGACTTATGTGTTTGGTTTTACTGGCCGTTCAGAATTAGATTCCGCTTTTGAAAAGGCAAACGTTGAGCCTAAAATTGCTTTTACCGCAACTGATGCTGACGTAATCAAAACTTATGTCCGTTTAGGTGTTGGTATTGGTGTAATTGCATCAATGGCAATCGATCCTAAAATTGATAGTGATTTAGTCACTATTGATGCGAGTCATTTATTTAAAGCGAGTACTACTAAGATTGGCTTTAGACGTGGTAGTTTCTTACGTGGTTATATGTTTGACTTTATAGAACGTTTTGCTCCGCATTTAACTAAAAATATCGTCACTCAAGCTATGTTATTAAAAAATAACGTAGAGGTCGATGAGTTATTTGCCGATGTCGATTTACCGACAAAGTAAAAATTACCAGCAAGAAAAGTGACTAATAAGAAAAGCTGCGAGTAATAATAGTTTCGAGCAAGAAAAGTTTCGAGTTACGAAGACACACTAATAACAGGTGCTCTTCGTAACTATTAACTCGCAATTATACCAGTTACCATTCAAGATGCAGGTTTCAGAGTGCTTGAGCGATTTCAATTCAAGGCGCTGTAATGTAATAATGGTTACTCAGGAGAATATGCTCCGGCATTCTCTAATAGGCTACATCCATGTAGCGTCATTAATAAATTACAGTAACGATGAAGTGATATTGCTCAAGTCCTTCTTAGATGGGTTTAAAAGTCATTTATGCTGCGTTATTAAATTAAAGAATGGAACAACCATTCTATCAATTTAATGCCTTGCCTAAATGGCTTTTAATTCCCACTGAAATCACGCACTTTGAATGATAACGGGTATATAAAGCTAACATTCAATAATATTCACAGCTAAACCACCACGTGAAGTCTCTTTATATTTAGTTTTCATATCATTCCCTGTTTCCCACATCGTTTTGATTACTTTATCTAAAGATACCTTCGATGTACCAGTCCCACGAAGTGCTAAGCGAGAAGCATTAATCGCTTTTACAGACCCCATGGCGTTACGCTCAATACACGGGACTTGCACTAAACCGCCTACAGGATCACAAGTTAATCCCAAATTATGCTCCATACCTATTTCTGCAGCATTTTCTACTTGTATTGGTGTACCACCCATAATTTCAGTTAATGCGCCTGCAGCCATTGAGCAAGCTACGCCAACTTCACCCTGACAACCGACTTCTGCGCCAGAAATAGAGGCGTTAGTTTTGTATAAAATACCAATAGCCGCTGCTGTGAGTAAATAGCGAATACAGTCGTCATCAGAAACTGATTTAACAAATTTATCGTAATAACATAATACGGCTGGAATAATACCTGCGGCACCATTGGTTGGTGCAGTTACTACTCGACTTCCTGCTGCATTTTCCTCATTCACAGCTAAAGCAAATAGGTTAACCCAATCCATTGCGGTAAGAGGATCATTAGATTTCTCTACCATTAATGATCTATACAAGGCGGGTGCACGGCGGGTTACTTTTAAGCCGCCGGGTAAAATGCCTTCTGTGGCAATTCCTCTATCTACACTACTACGCATTGCCTGCCAAATTTCAATTAACTTAGCACGTATTGTAGTTTCGTCATTTAAGCACTTCTCATTGTCCATCATGATAGTACTAATGCTTAATCCTTTAATTTGTGCGTGTTCAAGCAATTGAGCTGCACTATTAAATACATGAGGCCTGTTTATGTTATTGTGCAGTGAAAGTGCTTTGTCTTTTTCTTTTTCAAAGTCACAATCTTGGACAATAAAGCCGCCACCAATGGAGTAATAAGTTTGCTCTAAAAGAATGTTATCACCCTGATAGGCAAATAATGTCATAGCATTAGAATGAGCTGGTAAGGTTTTCTTACGATGATAAATAATGGCATCATCTTTTGGAAAATTTGTACTATGGTGACCATCAAGTTGTACTTTTTGACTACTAACGACTTGCGCTAAAATAGTGTCAATTGATTCAACCGGAATACTCTCAGGCTTTTCACCGGATAAACCAAGAATTACAGCTTTACCTGTGCCATGGCCAATACCGGTCTGGCCAAGTGAACCAAATAACTCACATTTAACTCGATCAATCTTCGTTAACAATGCCCGTTTGTTAAGTTCATCAACAAAAACTTTTGCTGCTTTCATCGGGCCGACAGTATGAGAGCTAGAAGGACCTATACCGATTGAGAACATATCAAATACACTAATCATAAATATTTCCGAATTAAATATTGGTTTTTCGGGTGAATCCCGTCATTAATATTGTTAATACTAACTGAAAGGAACTGCTTATGGAAACAAATATTAGCTTTGATTTAGAGGTAGTTAATAAGAGTATTGATTTTTCTACTTAATGTGGTCTACCAAATCTTTTAGCATAGCAGCTGTTGCACCCCATATATTATAGTGCTTATATGGGAAAAAATGCACATTGTGATGCTTGCCATTACGATAGGAAATCATAGTACGGTGATTTTGGGGTTGTAAAAAATGCTGTAAAGGGACCTGAAATATTTCATCCACTTCATTCGCATCTTTTTGATAATATTGCGGTGATTCAATAACAGCAACAATTGGAGTTACTTGATAACCACTGATAATTTCATAAATGGGTAACTGACCTACTATTGAAACAGCGTCGGGGGATAAACCTATTTCTTCTTGTGCTTCTCTTAGGGCAGTATGAATTAAATTTTTATCTGTTGGCTCTACTTTACCACCAGGAAAACTTATTTGAGAAGGGTGATGCTTTAAATGGCTAGCACGCTTGGTTAACAGAACTTGTAAGCCGCCAGCATTTACTTCATCGGTATTACTATTGTTCACTAAAGCAATGAGTACAGCGGCTGATTTCAATGGGGAATGATGCTGATAGTTATGACAAGAGTCACCATGCTGGAGAAGATTAAAGCGGTATAAAAATTCTTCTTTATTCATGACGAATTCCCTTTTATTTACTGTTTAGTTTACTTGGCTTTGTTGCTGTGAATTTTGATAAAACGGGCAGAATACGATTTACTTTATCGAAGGTTTCTTGATATTCACTCGTTGCAATTGAGTCTGCAACTAATCCACCGCCAGCAGAGCAATATATTTTTCCGTGTCTATTTTCCTCTTCACTTTCCTGACAAATAAGCGTACGTATTGTAATGCTAGTATCCATTGTGCCACAATTTGAAATATAACCTATTGATCCACAATAAACGCTACGTCGATGAGGTTCAAGTTGCTCTATAATTTCCATTGCACGAATTTTCGGTGCCCCCGTAATTGAGCCACCAGGGAATGCCCCTCGTAGTAAATCGCAAGCATCGTACTGCTCAGCAAGTTGCCCTTCAACTGTACTAACAAGGTGATGTACAGCAGGAAAACTTTCGATATCAAATAACTTAGGAACAACAACTGAATTTGCCTTACATACCTTTGATATATCATTACGTAGTAAATCAACAATCATTACGTTTTCAGCACGATCTTTAATGGAACTTGCTAGCTGTAATGCATTTTTTTTATCTTGCTGTTTATCTGTACTTCTAGGCATGGTGCCTTTAATGGGTTTACTTTGCACTCTACCTTGAGATAATTGTAAAAAACGTTCAGGGGAAACACTTAATATAGCGGCTCTTTCCAAGCGAATAAAGGCAGAGAATGGCGCTTTATTTTCGCGTCGTAGAGCAAGGTAGGCTTGAAATTCATTACCTTGATAATTAGCACTAAAGCGCTGAGATAAGTTGATTTGATAACAATCACCCGAAGATAAAAACTGTTGAACTTGATTGAACTTTTCGATGTAACTGGCTTTGTCCATATTGCTTTGCCAGCTTGATGTTAATACGAAATTATCCTGTTCTTTCGCTTGGCTTTGTTTAGCTTTGATAAACGTTTGAAGAAAAGACTCTAACGCTGGGCGTTTTTCTTCTTGGCAAATTAAAAAATATTGTTTACGTTTATGATCAAAGATGATTGCTTGCGAATATATACCCACCGCCATTTCTGGTAAGTTAATATCCTGCTCAGCTTGTGTTGGTAATTTTTCAAAGCGTCGACCTAAATCATAAGAAAAATAACCTAAAGCACCACCCAAAAATGGCAGTTTTTGTTTTGAGGAAGGTAATTTTGTCAGTATTTGTTGTTGAACATTCTCTAATAAAGATAAAGGATCGTCTTCACTTATCGCTATTTTATCTGTTTTTGTATGATGAATATGTGTTTTGTCACCATAAGTACATAAAGTGACTTCAGGCTGCCAAACTAAAATATCAAAGCAGGCATCAATATGTTCACTTTGTCCTGAATCTAGCCACATTGCCCAAGGCATATTTGCTAATGGGGTGAACAAATCTAACGGCGTAATGTTTTTCGCCAAAGTCAACTTTTTAACGGATAAGGTTAATGGATTTACGGAAAATAGTACGTTAGAAGGCAAGGTGATAGTTACTCTGATAATTTACGCGATTATTTTAGTGATAAGTGTTCATATTCTACTATTGGCTACTAGCAGCAATTTCAATAGAAAGGTATTATAATAAGTAGATATTATATACCCAAATGAATTCAAAATGCAGGTTTCAGTTGGAATTAGCAATATTTTAGGCAAAGCATTGATTGAAGATGATGGTTGTTCCCTTATCAAAGTCAATAACGCGGAATAAAATATTTATAAACCAACCCTGCGGGAACGACTGAGTAAATCATCTTCTTCGTTGTACCCTTTTCTAAGGGGGTAACCATTAGTAAAATGATACGCCTTGAATATGAGTCAATCAGTCTTCCTGAAATTCGTATTTTGAGTTCGCTTGGGTTTTCACACTTTTAACGATAGCTGAGAGCAAGATGTCCGATAAAATAATCAAACAACAAGACTTAATCGATAGTATTGAAGATGCACTGCAATATATTTCTTATTATCATCCTTTGGATTTTATTCAGGCGTTAGAAAAAGCCTACCATAAAGAGCAAAGTAGCGCGGCAAAAGATGCTATTGCGCAAATCCTCATTAATTCACGTATGTCGGCTACAGGTAAGCGTCCTATTTGCCAAGATACCGGTATTGTCACTTGTTTTGTTAAAGTTGGCATGGCAGTTAAGTGGGACAAAACTGACATGACAGTACAACAAATGGTTGATGAAGGTACTCGCCGTGCTTATATGAATCCTGATAACCCATTACGTGCTTCTATTGTTGCAGATCCAGCAGGCGCGCGCATAAATACTAAAGATAATACGCCATCAGTTGTTCACATTGACCTAGTTGAAGGTGATGAAATTGATGTCATGATTGCGGCTAAAGGTGGCGGTAGTGAAAATAAAACTAAAATGGCAATGTTAAATCCATCAGACTCGATTGCTGATTGGGTTGTGAAAACTTTGCCGTCAATGGGGGCGGGTTGGTGTCCACCTGGAATGTTAGGCATAGGTATTGGCGGGACTGCTGAAAAGGCTGGTGTTCTTGCTAAAGAAAGTTTAATGGACCCAGTTAATATTCAAGACTTAATGGATAGAGGCCCACAAAACGCTGAAGAAGAATTACGTTTAGAAATTTTTGAACGTGTAAATAAGTTAGGGATAGGCGCACAAGGTCTTGGCGGCTTAACGACAGTAGTTGATGTGAAAATTAATGCTGTGCCAACACATGCGGCGTCTAAACCTGTTGTGATGATCCCAAATTGTGCTGCAACTCGTCATGTGCATTTTCACCTTGATGGCTCTGGTCCAGCTGATTTAACACCGCCTAAATTAGAAGAGTGGCCTGATATCACTTGGGAAGTGGGTGAAGGTGTTCGCCGCGTGAATGTTGACGGGTTAACGAAAGCAGATATAGCAGAATGGAAAACTGGTGAGACGGTATTACTAAGTGGAACTATTCTTACAGGAAGAGATGCAGCTCATAAGCGTATTCAAGATATGTTAGCCGCAGGTGAAGAGTTACCCGTTGACTTTACGGATAAATTTATTTACTACGTTGGTCCTGTTGATGCTGTTGGTGATGAAGCAGTTGGCCCTGCAGGCCCAACTACCGCTACGCGTATGGATAAATTTTCTGAATTAATGTTGTCTAAAACAGGGGTGTTAGGTTCTATTGGTAAATCTGAGCGTGGTGCTGCTACTGTAGAAAACATTAAAAAGCATAAATCAGTCTATTTAATGGCAGTTGGTGGTGCAGCATATTTAGTCTCTAAGGCGATTAAGAAAGCGAAAGTGGTTGCTTTTGAAGACATGGGAATGGAAGCGATTTATGAGTTTGAAGTAGAAGATATGCCAGTCACGGTTGCGGTTGACAGCTCAGGTGAATCTGCTCATGTAACCGGACCTGCTATTTGGAAAGTTAAAATAGAAGAGATGGAAAAATAAGTTACGAATTTTTAGTTGCTAGTTGCGAATACACCATGTTGATATGTGGCGCTTCGTAACTCGGCACTTTGTTTGCTCGTAACTTTATAGTTTAGAAGACACCATACTGAAAGTGTAGTGTCTTTTCGAAACTCGAAACTTTTCTTGCTCGTAACTGTTTTTTGATTATTCCGCTAAACGTAATAGTTCATTGATACCTATTTTTCCACGTGTTTTAGCATCTACCTTTTTCACTATAATTGCCGCATACAAGCTGTACTTTCCACATTTTGAAGGTAAGTTCCCCGGAACAACTACCGATCCTGCTGGCACTCTACCGTAATGTACTTCGCCTGTTTCACGATCATAGATACGTGTGCTTTGACCAATGTAAACACCCATTGAAATAACTGCACCTTCTTCAATGACAACGCCTTCAACAATTTCAGAGCGTGCGCCAATAAAACAATTATCTTCAATAATTGTTGGTCCTGCTTGTAGAGGCTCTAATACACCACCAATACCTACACCACCTGATAAATGTACATTTTTACCAATTTGTGCACACGAGCCAACAGTTGCCCATCCGTCAACCATACAACCTTCATCGACATAAGCACCAATGTTAACAAAGCTTGGCATTACCACTACATTTTTACCAATAAAGCTACCGGTACGCACTGATGCACCAGGTACGATTCGCACACCATCAGCTTCAAACATTGCTTGTGTATAACCATCATATTTCATCGGTACTTTATCGAAAAAGGTACTTTCTGCGCCATCAATAACTTGGTTGTCCCAAATACGAAATGATAATAATACCGCTTTTTTTAACCATTGATGTACGTGCCATTGACCATCAATCTTTTCTGCTACACGAGCAGAGCCATTATTTAAGGCAGCTAAAGAATCTAAAACGGCAGTTTTTATTTCACTTGAAACGGTTGTTGGAGTAATGTTCGCTCTATCGTCGAAAGCTTGTTCTATGATACTTGCTAATGCTGTTAAGTCAGTCATTCAAAAATTCCTATTAGGTGTTATTGTTAATCTATTTCTTGCGTTAATTTGTCGGCTAAAATCTGCTTTTCTTCATCATTTAATGCGGTGTTTTCACTCGTTGAGATAGTAAAGACATCATCAGCTTTTTCACCAAAAGTAGTAATTTTGGCTGAATGAATATTAATTTGTAATTGCTGAAATACTTGCGCGATATTGGCAAGTACTCTGGGCCGGTCTAAAGTGATAATCTCTATCATGGTTTTACTTTTTGCATTGATCTTTATAAAGCTGACCTGAAGTGGGAACTGAAATTGTTTCACCTCCCTGCGCATAGGCTGGAGTGGAATATCACAAGCGTTGTCTTCTGTTAACTTTGCACTTAATGAGTCGGCGATTGCTTGGGTGTGATAACTTTCTTTGAGCGCTTTACCTCGGGTATCTAAAATTATGAAGGTATTTACGGTGTAGCCTGTTTTGGTACTGATAATCTTAGCATCATGGATCGATAGCTTTTTTGTGCCTAATAAATCGACAGTGCTAGAAAATGTATTAAGTCTTTCTTTAGTAAAAACAAATACTTCAGTACCACCTCGGTATGGCTTAGTACTAATGATGACTAAAGGCTTATTTCTGTCATGTCCGATAATACGTTGGCAATGTCTAGCAATTTGCTCGGGCGAGTATCGTAAAAAATAATCAACTCTAAATTCACGCCATAATGCTTTTAACTCATTTTCGTCAATATTAGAGTCAGCTAAAATATCGAGTGCTTGTTGCTGGTTCTCACGGATTTTTGAACGTGTTTCTACCGGTTTTGATAGGCCTCGACGAAATGCTCGAAGCGTATTGAAATATAAATCTTGCAGTAAGTTTGCTTTCCAACTATTCCATAAGCTTTCGTTAGTGGCTCGCATATCAGCAACAGTCAGGCAGAAAAGATAATCAAGGTGCGCTTCATCGCGCACTACTTCACCAAAAGTGCGTATAACATTTTCATCGCTAATGTCACGGCGCTGAGCAGTAACAGACATCAATAGGTGGTTTTCAACAAGCCATGCAACCATTTTACTATCATGTTTACTCATTTGATGAGATTGACAAAATATTAATGCATCTACCGCGCCTAGTTTTGCATGATCGCCGCCACGGCCTTTGGCGATATCATGAAAAATACCTGCTAAATATAATACTTCAGGCTTACGAATTCGTTGCATTATTTTGCTACACAACGGAAATTTATGATTGTGTTCTTTTTGACTAAACTGATAAAGGTTTTTTACCACTCTATAGCTATGTTCATCTACTGAATATGCATGGAATAAGTCGAATTGCATTTGTCCGACAATATTACGCCATGAAGGTAAATATGAGCCGATAATACCGTGCTTATGCATTAAGTTGAACGCTAGACCTAAACCACGCGGGTGTTTAATAATCGCCATAAATATTTGTCGACACTGGGCGTAATCTAATAATCCTGAAATTAATCGACGGCGTGCATTACGCATGAGTCTTAAGGTATGAGAGTGGATACCTTTTATACTTGGCTCTTGCGCTATGATCAAAAACATTTCAATAATTTTTACCGGTCGCATAAAAATTCTATTATTGGTCGTATTAATCAGTTTATCAATTAATTCAAAGTCTTGATTAATAGTAATACTATGAGTTTGTTCTGAATCTTGTATTATTTCTTGCTTAAAACGTTGTAATAAAATGGTATTTAGTTCGCCAACACGGGCTATTATTCTAAAGTAACGTTTCATCAGACGTTCAACGGGGGCTTTACCTTCATCACCAAAGCCCATCATTTTGGCGACATCAGTTTGATAATCAAACAGCAAGCGATTTTCACTACGTTGAGCAACAAAATGAAGGGCAAAACGCATACGCCATAAATAGTCCTGCGTTTCAATTAGCTCAGCTAATTCATTTGGATATAGATAGTGATGTTCTACTAACTCCTCTAATGAGTCCGCTTGAAAATGGCGTTTTGCGACCCAAGCAATAGTTTGAATATCGCGTAAACCACCAGGGCTGGCTTTTATGTTTGGTTCTAGGGTATAAGCGGCGCCATGATATTGTAGATGACGTTTTTCTTGTTCTTTGCGTTTGGCAATGAAGAACTTTTCAGAGGTCCAATTGACATCTTCAATGAGTAATGGAAGTAGCTGATTAATTAGTGTTTCATTGCCTGTAACTTGCCGCATTTCCATTAAATTTGTGGCAACAGTAACATCATTAATTGCTTGTTTTAAACATTCTTTGATTGAGCGAACACTATGGCCAATATCTAGCTTTATATCCCAAAGCTGGGTAACAAAGCTTGATATTCTTTCTTCAAGTTCAGTATCTATATTTGTTTGCGTTAACAGTAAAATATCAACATCTGAATAGGGGTGAAGTTCTCCACGGCCATAACCGCCAACCGCTATCAAGCTGATTTGGAATTCATCTAAATGATGCTGACACCAAAGCTTTCTAAGCGTTGCATCAACAAATACCGCGCGGGCAACTAATAAATCATTAACATCATTATCAGCAAATACTTCTTTTAGCCAATTATTGAAACTTGTCGTTAATTCGCAGATGTCTGTACTTGATAAGTTTTCAGTCGTTATCGCTAAGCTTTCGATAAAATGTGTGGGGACTATATGATTGTTCAATGGATGATTAGTCAAGTGTTTACCTTTATATTTTAGTGATAGCTAGCGATCAGTTGATTTGATAATTAGGATATTAATTATGAAGCAGTCGACTAATAGTCTCTTCTTCACGAAGAGTTAAAATTTCACAACCCGTTTTAGTCACTACAATAGTATGTTCCCATTGAGCTGAATTTTTATTATCACTAGTGTATACGGTCCAGTTGTCTTCTTTATCCAAAATAGTTTTAGCTTTACCTAAATTAATCATTGGTTCTATAGTAAAACACATTCCTTCAAGTATTTTTGTGTTGTCATTGTTCTTATAGTGAACAATTTGAGGTTCTTCGTGAAATTCCTTGCCAATACCGTGACCACAATAATCTTTCACAATACTGTAACGGCCTTTGCTTTTTATGAACTTTTGAATTGCAGTGCCAATATCGCCAAAGGTAGCGCCAGGTTTTACTTTCTTTAACCCTATATATAAAGATTCTTGAGATAAACGGCACAAACGATTATCTTCTGGAGAAACATCTCCAATTAAAAACATTTTACTGGTATCACCATGGTAACCATCTTTAATTACCGTGATATCAATGTTAATGATATCGCCATCTATCAGTTTAGTGTTGTCTGGTATCCCGTGACATACAACATGATTAACAGAGGTACAAATAGATTTTGGAAAGTTGTGGTAATTAAGGGGAGCAGAAATAGCACTTTGCACTTTTTCAGTATAATCCGCGCACAAAGTATTTAATTCATCTGTGGTGATACCTGCTTTAACATGTGGTGCAATCATCTCCAATACTTCGCAAGCTAACTGGCCAGCAATTCGCATTTTGGCAATTTCTTCTTGGTTTTTAATTTGTATGCCCATGGTATTCTCTTTATTTCTTTTTTGAGTTTAGGTGGTATTTATCAAATTCTAATTGCACAGCATCAATGATAGCTTTTGGCTCTGTTAAATAGAAGTTGTGACTGAGTAAAATTAATTCGTCATCAATTGCTAATAATAAAGCGGGAATAGCTTCAGTCTGTATTATTTCTTGAAGAGCAAATATTTCTTCAAGTTGCATTAAAGCATCATTGTTAAGTTTATCTTTAAAAATTTTTGCAGGAGGTGATATTTTTAAAGTGGCAATGATGTCATCAAAGTCAGACTGTGTTGCTAATTTATTACCTTGTTCAAAGTGTGCCTGTTGCAAAGCATTGAGTAAGGTTAGCGCTAAATTAGGGGTTTTATGTTGTGCCCAAGTCATTAAGTTAGCTGATAATGTTGAATTGGTACTTTGTTCAAGAGTCTTTTTGTAAGTGTTTGAAAACTCGATATTAGCAAGTTTTTCTACTGTGTCGAGTTCTTCATTTTTACGACTAGCATTACTATCATTTTTACCATCAAAGAAAGCCGCATGCCATAACTGTAATTCGATATCAGGAAAGGCTTTGTTGATTTCATTAACAAGTGGTGTTACTACATAGCTCCAAGGGCAATGGTTGTCATAAAGAAAAAATAACTGAGCGGATATTATGGGTGTTGTCATTGTTTACCTAAAATAGTTGAAGTTTGCTTAGGGTCTAACTCTATATAAATAAGATTTTACCGCGATATTGTTCATTAGCCCAGAGAATTATTTTTCTAGTTTAATTTATCGTTTTGTGGTATAAAGTGCGGCGCTGAAATTTTAGTTATTTGTGTTTACTTTCTAGACTTGGATTTTAAAAACAATAATCCTAATTTTAGCGTCAATTAAATCGGTCAGCTTTACCTTTACATACAAATTTAAGGGGGTTGATTATATTATAAACTCACATACATCTATTAAAGGTATACCGGGGTGCTCTGCTGATATATGTCTTGTTAGTTAATCTATTATTAACTCAAGATAACAGCAAAAAGAGTCGTGTATATTGGGTGTATGAACGCTTAACCCCATAAAGGAAATTAAAATGTCAAACGTTTCAATGCGCGATATGCTCAAAGCTGGTGTTCATTTCGGTCACAAAACTCGTTACTGGAATCCTAAAATGAAGCCATTCATTTTCGGTGCTCGTGATAAAGTTCATATCATCAACCTTGAACAAACAGTTCCTATGTTTAATGAAGCTCTTGCTTTCATTAACAATGTTTCATCTAAGAAAGGTAAAGTTTTATTTGTTGGTACTAAACGTGCAGCAAGTGAAGCGATCAAAGATGCAGCAATCAAGTCTGATCAATTCTTCGTTAATCACCGCTGGTTAGGTGGTATGTTGACTAACTGGAAAACAGTTCGTCAATCAATCAAACGTTTAAAAGATCTTGAAGCACAAAGCACAGACGGTACTTTTGAAGCGCTAACTAAAAAAGAAGCGTTAATGCGTACTCGTGAAATGGAAAAACTTGATAAAAGTTTAGGTGGTATTAAGAACATGGGTGGTTTACCTGATGCTATCTTTATCATTGATGCTGATCACGAACATATTGCTATTAAAGAAGCAAACAATCTTGGTATCCCAGTAGTTTCTGTTGTTGATACTAACTCTAATCCTGATAACATTGATTACATTGTTCCAGGTAACGATGATGCAATCCGTGCAGTAACTTTATACTGTGACGCTGTTGCTAATGCCGTGATTTCTGGTCGTGAGAAAAACATCGTTGTACAAGCTGAAAAAGACGGTTTTGTTGAAACTGAATAATTACACTTACTAAATACAGTAATGTAGTTAAGTTAAACATTTCGTTTACTCATAAAAGCATTGTTAGCACGCTCTATAATTCGAGAAGTTATAGTTCGAGCAATGTTTTTATGACACCCTAATTTACTATTTATTCCCGTAGCTTTGTTGTGTTATCACATAAAATTGATAGTTATTCGGGGATAACTGAAAAACAGAGGAATTACCTATGACAGTTACAGCTGCAATGGTTAAAGAACTTCGTGCACGCACAGCTGCGGGCATGATGGATTGTAAAAAAGCGTTACAAGAAGCTGACGGCGACATGGAACTTGCGATTGAGAACATGCGTAAGAACGGTCAAGCAAAAGCGGCTAAAAAAGCAGGTAATATTGCTGCTGAAGGTACTATTTTAATTAAAACTGCTGACGGAGTTTCCGCACTTGTTGAAGTTAACTGTCAAACTGATTTCGTGGCGATGGATGAAAACTTTTTAGGTTTTGCTAACGAAGTTGCTGATGCAGCGCTTACTTCAAAAGCTTCAATTGCTGAATTACAAGCGCAATTTGAAGAAAAACGTATCACATTAGTGACAAAAATTGGCGAAAACATCAATGTTCGTCGTGTAGAATATGTTGAAGGTGCTAACTTAGCCTCTTACTCTCACGGTGCTAAAATTGGTGTAGTTGTTGCGGGTGAAGGTGATGCTGAGTCATTGAAGCACATTGCTATGCACGTTGCAGCAAGCAAGCCAGAGTTTATCAACCCTGAAGATGTACCAGCTGATGTTGTAGACAACGAGAAACGTATTCAACTAGATATATTAAAAGCTGAAAACGATTCGCTTGATGAAAAAAAGAAGAAGCCAGTTGAGTTACTTGAGAAAATAATCATTGGTCGTATGAAGAAATTTACCGGTGAAATTTCTTTAACAGGTCAAGCTTTTATCATGGAACCTAAGAAAACTGTCGGTGTTATTTTGAAAGAGAAAGGCCTTACTATTTCTAGCTTCGTTCGTTTAGAAGTTGGTGAAGGTATTGCTAAAAAAGAAGAAGATTTTGCTGCTGAAGTAGAAGCACAACTTGCTGCTGCTAAAGCTTAATTCGTCCTATTTGAACGACTAACTTCGTTGCATTCGTTTTTTTACCTAATTATATATAGTTATATGCGTCTAAGGTAAAAAAACTCAAGCGCCTTGTTATTCGCCCAACTAGTTAGAATTAGTCTAAAACGTCTAGCTTGCTTTGCAAGTTAGGCGTTTTTTATTGCCTGTATTTTAATCGAACTAGAAGGAAAATAGAGTTTTTTCACTTAATCCTTTCGTGACTGCGTGAAACGTATTAAAATAACCGCGGTTAATTTTAGCCAATGTACCTCATCATCTAATAGGAACTTATCTCTCATGAGCGTTAATCCAAAACCTACTTATCGTCGAATTCTTCTTAAGCTTAGTGGTGAAGCACTAATGGGGGATGAGGGCTTTGGAATTGATCCTAAAGTACTTGATCGTATGGCTCAAGAGATCAAAGAATTAGTTGAGATGGACATTCAAGTTGGTCTTGTTATCGGTGGTGGAAATTTATTCCGTGGGGCAGGCTTAGCTGAGGCAGGTATGAATCGTGTAGTGGGTGACCAAATGGGTATGTTAGCCACTGTGATGAATGGCTTAGCAATGCGTGATGCCTTACACCGTGCTTTTGTGAATACTCGTTTAATGTCGGCGATTGATTTAGCCGGTGTGTGTGAACGTTACAATTGGGCCAATGCGATTAGTTTACTTAAGTCTGGCCGTGTGGTTATTTTCTCTGCAGGCACAGGTAATCCTTTTTTTACTACCGATTCTGCTGCATGTTTACGTGGCATTGAAATTGAAGCCGATGTAGTATTAAAAGCAACGAAAGTCGATGGTATTTATTCTGAAGATCCGGTTAAAAATCCAGAGGCTGAATTATACAGCAGCCTAACTTTTGACCAAGTTTTAGATAAAGAGCTAAAGGTTATGGATTTAGCTGCGTTTACTTTAGCTCGTGATCATAATATGCCTATTCGTGTATTTAACATGAACAAACCCGGTGCACTCAAAGCCGTAGTTCTGGGAAATGATGAAGGCACGGTTATCACTAATACATAATAACCAAGATCTAATTGAACCGTTAAAAATTATTTAAATTGTTTAGGAAGAAGCAACGTGATAGATGAAATTAAAGAAGATGCGCAAGAGCGCATGGCAAAAAGCATAGAGTCATTAAAGACTAGCCTTAATAAAATTAGAACCGGCCGTGCTCACGCATCATTGCTTGATAATATAAGTGTTGATTACTACGGAATGGCAACACCGTTAAATCAAGTTGGTAATATTTCAGTACCTGATGCGCGTAATTTATCAATTACTATTTTTGATAAAGGTATGATTAGTGCTGTTGAAAAAGCGATTATGAAATCTGATTTGGGCTTGAATCCTCAATCTAATGGAACACTTATTCGTATTCCATTACCACCACTAACCGAAGAACGCCGTAAAGATTTAGTGAAAGTCGTTCGTGGTGAAGCTGAAGGCGGTAAAGTTGCTATTCGAAATATTCGCCGTGATGCTAACTCTGATTTTAAAAGCTTACTAAAAGATAAAGATATAAGTGAAGATGAGCATCATCAAGCAGAAGATGACATTCAAAAAATCACTGATGTTTTTGTTAAACAAGTCGACGAATTATTAACAAAGAAAGAAGCTGAGTTAATGGAAATCTAATAGTGCTTGTTTGAAATGACGCCAGATAGTATATACCCGCTCCACTTGAAGCTGCATGGTTCAGCTGGAATTAGAAACGACTTTAGGCAAGGCATTGATTGAAGAGAATGGTTATTCCCTTATCAAAATCAATAACGCAGCATAAAACGTTTCTAAACCAGCCCTTTGGGGAAGGCTGAGTAAATCATACTCTGCGTTACATTTATTTTTAAGGGAATAACCCTTAATAAAAAAATGTGCCTTGATTATGAATCGCTCAGACTTCCTGAAACAAGTATCTTCAAATGGAACGGGTATATAAAGCTTACTGGCGTTTTTTTATGGATGTATTCGTAAATAAAAGGATGATTAGTGTCAACTAATTTAGTGTTAGAAAGCGACCTTAAAAAAATACCGCAACACATTGCCATTATTATGGATGGTAATGGTCGTTGGGCACAGGCACAGGGAAAAGGGCGTGTTGCAGGACATAAAGCTGGTGTGGACTCTGTTCGTGCTGTTGTTAAGGGAGCGCGTCATGCCGAAGTGAAAGCGTTAACCTTGTTTGCTTTTAGTAGTGAAAATTGGCAACGACCAGAAAAAGAAGTTAATGTACTGATGGATTTATTTATGTTTGTATTAACTAAAGAAGTTAAACGTTTACATAAAAACAACATTCGATTTCAAGTGATTGGTGATTTAAGTCGCTTTTCTGATAAATTACAAAAAAGCATTACTAAATCTGAACAGTTGACGGCAAATAATACCGGTTTGGTTTTATCTATTGCCGCAAATTATGGCGGTCGTTGGGATATTACTAATGCTGCTAAACAGCTTGCTAGCCAAGTGAAAAATAATGAAGTTTCACTTGATGATATAAATGAAGACTCATTACATGAGCATACTTGTTTAGCTCAATTGCCCTCGCTAGATCTATTAATTCGTACAGGTGGTGATTACCGTATTAGTAATTTTCTATTATGGCAGGCGGCGTATGCCGAGTTTTACTTTACTGATGTATTATGGCCTGACTTTAATGAAAGTGAATTTGCAAAAGCTATTGATGTTTTTGACCAACGCGAACGACGTTTCGGGAAAACAAGTGAACAAGTCGTAAATAAATAGTTCAGAGTATTAACTAACAAATTACACGCTGTTTGTAGATGTTATTCTGTGAATAGGCAATAACTTATAGAAATAAATATTAATAATAAAAAAGTAGTAAAGGTCTGTTTTAATTAGCGCATTATCGCTCTAGAACTCGAAACTTATAACTACGATAAAAAGGATATAACTTGCTTAAACAACGAATTATTACCGCATTGATTTTAGCGCCTGCGGCAATCCTAGCTATATTTTATTTACCATTAACGTATTTCGCAGCTTTATTAATGGCTATTATCGGTATTGGTGCATGGGAGTGGGGTCCATTAATGGGCTTTGAACGAAAAACTAGACGTATTGGTTTTGTGATCACTACTCTTATTCTGATTGGCTCGATATGGGCTTTATTATCTCCTAGTGATTTATGGTTAAATGACAAAGAGTTACATACCTACGCCGTGAGTTTATTATGGCTAGCTGTTGCTTGGTGGATATTGTCTGCCTTTTTGATGTTTTCATATCCTAATTCAAGTGGCTTTTGGGCAAAGCATAGTTCTGTTCGTGGCATTTTTGGTTGGTTAACGCTGATTCCTACTTGGTTGGCTTTTATGGTAATTCGTACCAACGATTATCAAGCTGACTCTTACCATGGAGCTCAATTATTAATGTTTTTATTCTTAATGGTATGGAGTGCTGATGTAGGCGCTTATTTTGTTGGTAAAGCAATAGGCAAAAATAAATTAATGCCAAATGTTAGTCCAGGCAAAACATTTGAAGGCTTTTTGGGAGGGGTTGTATTTGCTTGCCTATTGGTCGCAATTACTGCTTATAACCTCAACTGGGCTAATGAACAAGTGATCACAGCATTATTGGTTACCGTGTTAATTACCACGGTATCTGTACTAGGTGACCTTAATGAAAGTATGTTTAAGCGCCAAGCAGGGGTAAAAGATAGTGGTTCTATATTACCGGGCCATGGCGGTATTTTAGACAGAATTGATAGCCTTACGGCAACAGCACCAGTTTTTGCTCTTTGTTATGTATTATTTGGTTGGTAGCTGTGTCTAAATATTTAGTAGAAAATATAATATGTTAAAAAATAACACTAATAAACGTCAACTATGTATCCTTGGTTCTACTGGCTCTATCGGTGTTAGTACACTTGATGTTATACGTTTACATAATGATAAATTTAACGTGGTCAGTTTATCTGCAAATGCTAGTGTAGATAAAATTTTGGCACAATGTCTTGAGTTTAAACCTAAAACCGTTGTGATGGTGTCAGCTCCCCACGCGGAACAATTAGCATCACGTTTAGCAAGTGCAAACCTTGAATCTATTGAAGTTAAATCAGGTGTTGATGCACTCGCTGAACTTGCTAGCTCAAATAAAACTGATACCGTAATGGCTGCTATTGTAGGTGCTGCTGGCTTGGTGCCAACGCTAGCTGCGGTAAAAGCAGGTAAACGAGTACTACTAGCGAATAAAGAAGCGTTAGTCACATCTGGTGCTATTTTTATTGAGGCGGTCAAGCAATCGGGCGCAGAATTATTGCCTATCGATAGTGAGCATAATGCAATATTCCAAAGCTTACCTTGGCAAGAACAGGCTAGGGTTGGTCATTGTCAGTTAGCACAAAACGGTATCAGCAAAATTTTACTAACAGGCTCTGGTGGCCCATTTAGAACAAGGCTAGTTTCTGAACTTGAGCATGTTACACCTAGTGAAGCTTGTGCTCATCCAAACTGGGATATGGGACGTAAAATATCAGTTGATTCAGCAACTATGATGAATAAAGGGTTAGAGTTTATCGAGACCAAATGGTTATTTAATGTTGAAGCAAGCGATATTCAGGTGGTGTTACATCCACAAAGTACCATCCATTCTATGGTGCAATATAAAGATGGCTCGGTGATTGCTCAAATGGGTAATCCTGATATGCGTACACCTATTGCCCATGCTTTAGCATATCCTGAGCGGATTGAATCTGGGGTTGCTCCTTTAGATTTTTTTAATACCCCATCATTTGAATTCCAATCAGTTGATTATGAAAAGTACCCTAATTTAAAGTTGGCGATAGAGGCTTGTAAAAGTGGTCAAGGCGCTTGTACTGCTCTTAATGCTGCAAATGAAGTTGCTGTCGCTGCTTTTTTAGACGAACAGATTAAATTTACCGATATTTACAAAATAAATGAAACTTCTGTGAGAAAATTTGTCTCAGAACAGGTAAGTAATATTAATGAGGTCATTTCCTTAGATACACGTGCTAGAGAATTTGCTCTATCAATTTTAGAGAATTTTTCAGTTAGCAAACTTAAGGAACAGAACTAAATATGTTTGATTTTATTTGGAATTTAGCCTCTTTTGTCATCGCACTTGGTATTTTAGTTACTGTGCATGAATATGGTCACTTTTGGGTGGCACGAAGAAATGGTGTAAAAGTAGAGCGTTTTTCAGTAGGTTTTGGTAAAGCTATCTGGCGAAAAAAAGCACAAGATGGCACCGAATATGTAGTTGCTATGATACCACTTGGTGGTTATGTCAAAATGCTTGATGAGCGTGTTGATGAAGTATCAGAACAAGATAAAGATAAAACATTTAACAGTAAGTCAGTGTATCAGCGTATAGCTATTATTGCGGCAGGACCATTTGCTAATTTTGCTTTTGCTATATTTGCCTTTTATCTAATGTTTTTAATTGGAGTCCCTAGTATCAAGCCCATTGTTGGCGATATTACTCCTGAATCCTTTGCTGCACAGGCACAATTACCAAATAATGCTGAAATAGTTGAAGTTGCGGGAACAAAAACTCGTGATTGGCAAGATGTTAACTTAGCCTTGATTGGTGAAATAGGTTCAGAGTCTATTGTTATAAAAACGAAAAGTGCCGATAGTCAATATATTAGTTCTCATCAATTAAGTACAAAAGACTGGCAGTTTGCACCTGAAAAAGTATCCGCCTTGACAAGTCTAGGAATAATACCTTATCGTCCACAAGTCCATAATGAACTTGCACGTATTGCTAAGGATAGCCCGGCTGAAAAGGGGGGGCTAAAAGTCGGTGATAAGCTTATTGCACTTAATGATGAATATTTATCACCAGGCTGGACTGATTTCTCTAAGAGAATTAAACGTTACCCCGACCAAGTTGTTTATATTACAGTAGAGCGTAATGGTAGCAAGCAGGTATTACAAGTAACACCAAAAGGTATTGATAATAATGGCGAGTTGATTGGTTATTTAGGTGTTTCTCCTAAAGCTGATGATTGGCCAGCAGAATATAAAATAGAAATGAGTTATGGCGTGTTTTCTGCGCTAACGGAAAGTGTTATTCGCACCTGGAATTTGATTACTTTAAGCTTTGATATGATAGGGAAGTTAATAACAGGAGATGTTTCTGTTAAGAATTTAAGTGGTCCAATAGCGATAGCCCAAGGTGCAGGGGATAGTGCAGGTTATGGCTTTGTTTATTTTTTAGGCTTTTTAGCGTTAATTAGTATTAATTTAGGAATAATTAACCTTTTACCGTTGCCAGTACTTGATGGCGGGCACTTACTCTATTATCTTATAGAGCTTTTAACAGGAAAGCCGGTTCCGGAAAATGTGCAGGAAGCTGGATTCAAATTTGGAGCCTTAGCATTGTTGGCACTAATGAGCATCGCTTTGTTTAATGATTTTAGTCGAGTGTTAGGTTAGGGCTTAGGTGAGTTTAGGTAGAGAGTAATTAACCTTTTACGCTTTACCCAAGTAAGTCAGTACTTGATGGCTGGCACTTACTCTATTATCTTATAGAGCTTTTAACAGGAAAGCCGGGTCCGGAAAATGTGCAGGAAGCGGGATTCAAATTTGGTGCCTTAGCATTATTGGCACTAATGAGCATAGCGTTATTTAATGATTTTAGTCGGGTGTTGGGTTAGAGATATAGTATGCATACATGCTATGTTTTAAGGTGTAACACTTACACCTTAAAGCTTACAGCGTGCAATTTACGCAGTGATAAGAAGAAGTAACAAAGTTAAAATATATGATAATTAAAAAATTAGCCTCTGCCGTTTTACTAGGCGCTTTAGGTATAACAGCTCAAGCAGCGCAAGAATTTCAAATTGAAGATATTGAAGTAAAGGGTTTACAGCGTGTTGCTTTAGGTGCTGCCTTAACGCATATTCCATTTAATGTTGGTGATACTTTAAATCAGTTTAGAATCTCTCAATCGATAAAGGCTTTATATAAGTCTGGTCATTTTAATGATATTCGCGCTTACCGTGACGGAAATCGCATCATTTTTCGTGTTCGTGAACGTGAAACAATTAGTGAAATCACGTTTGAAGGCAATAGTGATTTAAAAGATGAGCAGCTAACTGAAAGTCTTGACGGTAGTAATATTCGTGTTGGTGAGACACTTGATCGTACTGTTATTTCAGGCATAGAAATGGGCTTGGAAGACTTTTATCACAGTGTAGGTAAGTATAATGCAAATGTATCTACAACAGTAACTCACTTACCTAGAAACCGAGTGAACCTTGAGTTCTCTTTTACTGAGGGTGATGCTGCTGCGATTAAACAAATAAATATCATTGGTAATGAAGTTTTTACTGATGCTCAAATACTTGACAGAATAGAGTTAACTTTTGATTCGCCATGGTGGGATTTTATGGCGCAAGATAGATATCAAAAACAAGCATTACAAGGTGATATGGAAACAATCACTAGTTATTATCTAGATCGCGGTTACCTTCGTTTTGATGTTGATTCAACGCAAGTGTCTATGACACCAGATAAAGAATCTGTTTATATCGCTTTAAATGTAACGGAAGGCGAAACCTACACCATTAGTGAAGTTGATTTTATCGGTGATATGGCAGGTTTTGAAAAAACAATTCGTGCAATAAACCCATTGCAAGTTGATAACCTCTATAACGGTGCTGAAGTTACTTATACCGAAGAAGTTATCAGTAAATTTTTGGGACGATTTGGTTATGCTTATCCAAAAGTAACAACTATTCCAGATATTAATGATGAAGATCATACAGTAAAGTTATCTATATCAATTGATCCCGGCAAACGTATATACGTTAATAAAGTTAACTTTAGTGGTAACCATGTTACTGCTGACAAAGTATTACGTCGTGAAATGCGTCAAATGGAAGGGGCTTGGCTATCGAATAGCTTAGTTGAACACTCTAAAGCACGCTTATCTCGTTTACCTTATATGGAAACTGTTGATTTTGAAACGAATCAAATTGCTGGTGAAGATGATTTAGTCAACGTTGACTTCAACGTAAAAGAACAAGCTTCAGGTTCATTTACTGCAGGTATTGGCTATGGTGACTCAACCCAATTAAGTTTAAATGCAGGTATTCAACAAAATAACTTTTTAGGCACTGGTAATCGTTTGGGCTTTACTGTTAATACGAATACTTATTCAAAAAGCGCTAGTATTTCTTATACTGACCCTTACTTTACGGTTGATGCAGTATCACTTGGCGGACAAATATTTTATCAGGCTTTTGATGCGGGTAGTGCTAATTTAGAGCAATATAATAATAAAACTTACGGTGTTGGCCTTAACTGGGGCTTTCCTATTAATGAATATATAAGAATTAATTTTGGCGTAGGCTTTAAGAATAATGAAATTACTTCATTAGAGTCTTATGAGCAAATTCAAACCTTTTATGATTTGCATGCCGATCCAAATGATCCTGATGCAGCATTATCGTTTAAAAACTATGATGTGAGCGCAAGTATTTCGCGTTCAACCTTAAACCGTGGTACTTTTCCTACAGCAGGTTCGCAGCAAAGCTTATCCGTTAAGATGACTACACCTAATTCATCAGATGTTCAGTACTACAAAGTTAACCTTGATACTAAGTTTTATTTTCCATTATCACGTAATCAACGCTGGACAGTACTTGCTCGTATGCAGTTAGGTTATGGTAATGGTTATGGACAAGTGAATGGTAATGATCAGTTACTGCCATTCTGGGAAAACTTTAGAGCGGGTGGCTCTGATACTCTACGTGGTTTTGAAAACAATACGGTAGGTCCTCGTGCAGTATATCGTTATCCAACAGCTGTTAGCGGCACACCTAATCCAACAGGTGGCAATGCTTGTTGTTTAGGGCCTGATCATGATTACATTCAAGTATCACCTCGCTCAGTTGGTGGAAATGCAATTGCTATCGGTGGTATTGAATTAATCGTACCAACCCCCTTTTTAGATGAAAGTTATTCAAATAGTGTTCGCACAAGTTTCTTTGTTGATGTGGGTAATGTTTGGGATACTGAGTTTGATATGGCTGATTACAATGATTTAGCGCCAATTGAGCAAGAAAAACTGGCTGATTATTCCGAAGTAGGGCGTTTTCGAGCCTCAGGTGGTTTATCAATTCAATGGTTATCACCGATGGGACCGATGATTTTTAGTTTTGCTAAAACCATAAAAGAAGAAGAGGATGACGATACTGCATTCTTTAGTTTTAATATCGGAAAAACTTTTTAAATTTATCTACCTAATAAGCGTGTTTAACTGTTAAATTTGGTTAAGCAAAGAACTAATACCTATAATAAAATAGAAAAAGAGGAAAATACATTGAACAAATTTATTAAATCTATGGCTGTTACAGCGACGGCATCAACTTTATTATTAGCCAGTAGTGCGATGGCTTTTGAACAAAAAATTGCTGTGGTAAATGTGCAAGAAGCCATTAATCAAATTCCTCAGTCTGCAGCGTTAATGCAAAGCTTAGAAGCAGAGTTTAAAGATGAAAAAGCAGTAATAGAACAACTACAAAAAGATCTGACTTTTGAAGATGAAAATTTAAAGCGTAATGGCTCATTGATGAGTGAAAAAGAAAAGAAAGATTTACAAGCTAAAATGGCTAATTTATATCAGCAATATCAAGCTAAAGTTAAAGAGTTTCAACAAAAAGTAGCTCAACGTAAAAACTTAGAAACTAATAAGCTTTTTGCTTTAGTAACTCAAGCGGTTGATAATATTGCGGCGAAAGAAGAATATGACTTAATACTTTCAAAACAAGCTGTTGTTTTTTCAAAGCCAGCAATCAACATTACCAGCAAAGTTGTAGAGCAAGTAAGTAAACTTAAATAGTTTTTGATTAGTAAAAAATAGAAAGAGATACTATGAGTTATACCCTTGCAGAAATTGCAAAGCATATTAATGCTAAGCTAGTTGTTACAAAATCATCAGATAATTTGGTAGATAGTAGCACAATAAATAGCTTGGCTACGCTAGCTAATGCTAAATCAGGGCAAGTTGCCTTTCTTGCTAATAGTAAATATGTATCTCAACTTGGTGCAACTAAGGCCAGTGCGGTAATTGTTTCTCCTGAAGCATTATCTGACTGTCCTGTTAATGCACTAGTAATGCATAACCCCTATATGGGTTATGCGCTATTAGCAAATTTGCTTGATACTACACCTGCAGTGGCTAAGGGGATTCACAAAAGTGCGGTAATCGCTAATGATGTTACACTGGGTGATAATGTCTCTATTGGTGCAAATAGTGTTATTGAATCTGGCGTCCAGCTTCATGATAACGTTAGTATTGGCGCAGGTTGCTTCATTGGTGAAAATGTTACTATTGGCAAGGGCACTACGCTTTGGTCAAATATTAGTATTTACCATCACGTTGTTATCGGCCAAGCGTGTTTAATTCAAGCGAATACTGTTATTGGCTCTGATGGCTTTGGTTATGCTCCGGTAAATGAGCAATATAAATGGCATAAAATCCCTCAGCTTGGAAGCGTCGTTATTGGCGATCATGTTGAAATTGGTGCAAGTACGACCATCGATAGAGGTGCACTTGAAAATACCGTCATTAAAGATGGTGCAATTCTCGATAATCAAATTCAAATTGCTCATAATGTCATTATTGGTGAAAATACTGCTATGGCGGCTTGCAGTGTTATTGCGGGTAGTACAGTAATAGGTAAAAATTGTACCATTGCTGGCCTTGTTGGTATTAATGGTCATATCAATATTACTGATAATTGTGTTTTTACTGGTATGGCAATGGTGACTAAAGATATAACCAATTCAGGTGTATATTCTTCAGGTATGCCTGCAGCACCGAATAAAGAATGGAATAAAACTAATGCAAGAGTTAAACGGTTAGATAGTTTAACAAAACGAGTAAAAGAGCTAGAAACGCTTATTAACCGTCTGTCATAAAGTAAGCAGTCTTGAAATAATTAGTCATAAATAAAACAGTTGCAAATAAATAATAAAAACAAAGCACTGTAACGCAAATACCTGTTCTAATTTTGTTAGTAAATGAATTAGAGCATACCAAAGAAAGGAATACTCTTTTGGAAAACATTGAAATAGAAAACACTAAGGTAGAAAGAGAACCAAAACCAATCGCGCTTAATGAAATTAAGACGCTTATACCACACAGATATCCAATGCTATTGGTTGATAAAGTGGTTGATCACGAACCGAGAAAATATTTACACGCAATAAAAAATGTCACAATTAATGAGCCTATTTTTACTGGACACTTTCCCGATGCTGCTATTTTTCCTGGCGTATTAATTTTAGAAGCACTAGCACAAGCAACAGGTATTCTTGGCTTTAAAAGCACAGAAGGACGCGAAGAAAACGAAATGTACTTATTCGCTTCTATTGATAAAGCACGCTTTAAAAAGCCAGTTTTACCTGGCGACACTATGCACCTACATGTTGAATTTTTAAAAGAGCGTCGTGGTATGTGGAAGTTTTATGGTGAAGCGAGAGTTGACGGCAAAGTGGTTTGTTCTGCTGATTTAATGTGTGCCCGTCGCGCCTTATAACAGATGCCTTGCTATTTTATTGTTTAATTTAGATTGTTAAAGTACTCATCAATTCCGTGCTTTTTCCTTAACGTTAAACCATATAACTATAACTATAACTATATTAAGTTAAAACCGAATGGTTATAGTTGTGACAATTTTCGATATAAAAAATTATCTAAGGTACTTGTTATGATACACCCGCAAGCGATTATTGAACCAGGCGCCATCATTGGTAAAAACGTTACCATAGGTCCGTGGACATATATTGCTAGCTCCGTTGTAATTGGTGATGACTGTGAAATTAGTTCTCATGTGATTATTAATGGCCCAACTAAAATGGGTAAAGGCAACCGTATATTTCAGTTTGCTAGCATAGGCGAAGATTGCCAAGATTTAAAGTATGCAGGTGAAAAAACAGAGCTTGTTATAGGCGATAATAATACCTTCAGAGAATGCTGTACTATTCATCGTGGTACGATACAAGACAATAGCCTAACGAAAATTGGTAGTAACAATTTGTTTATGGCATACACGCATGTTGCTCATGATTGTATGGTAGGCAACAATTGTATCATGGCAAATAATGCCTCTATTGCTGGCCATGTTCATGTCGGCGATTACGTTATTATTGGTGGCATGTCCGGCGTGCATCAATTTTGTCATATTGGTGCTCACAGTTTTATTGCTGCTAATGCTTTGGTCTTAAAAGATGTGCCTGCTTATGTCATGGCATCTGGCCATCCTGCAAAACCTTTTGGCTTAAATAGTGAAGGCGTAAAGCGAAGAGGTTTTGCCAGTGATACTATATTATCGATTAAGCGTGCGTATAAAGAAATTTACCGTAAAAAACAGTCTATTGATGATGCCTTATCTGCAATAGCTGAACAGAGTACACCTTCACCTGAGCTTGAATTGTTTACTAATTCAATTAAGCAATCAACGCGTGGCATTATTCGCTAATACTAGAATACTAGGTTTTTAACCTAGGACTTAACGTTTAAGAAATAACGCCTAGGACTTATACCCATGATATTTCAATATGCGCGTTTCAGGACACCTGAACGATTCATGGTCAAGACGCATCTTTTTATTAAGGGTTGTTCCCTTAAAAATAGATGCAACGAAGAGCATGATTTGCTCAGGGATCCCCGAAGGGCTGGTTTAGAAACGCTTTATGCTACGTTATTGATTTCGACAATGGAACAACCATTCTCTTCAATCAAAGCCTTGCCTAAATGCGTTTCTAATTCCAGCTGAATCTGACATATTGAATTAACATGGGTATAAATTAGTGACAGCTTCTTTAATAAATAATACTCCACTACCTGAGCCAGTGTTCGCCATTGTAGTTGGTGAACATTCCGGTGATACGCTTGGTGCAGGGTTAATGCTTGCACTGAAAAAGCAATTTCCACAAGCCAAATTTGTAGGGATTGGCGGCGATAAAATGCTAAAACTGGGCTTTGAAAGCCTATACGCTATGGACGAATTAGCGGTAATGGGTATTGTTGAAGTTTTAGGCCGTATTCGCCGTTTACTCCATGTTAGAAAGTCATTGGTAGATTACTTTACCAATAATCAGCCTGACGTTTTTATTGGTATTGATGCACCGGATTTTAATATTGGTTTAGAGTTACGTTTAAAAGCTCAAGCAATAAAGACAGTTCATTATGTTAGCCCTTCTGTTTGGGCATGGCGAGAAAAACGTATTTTTAACATCGCCAAAGCGACCGATATGGTACTTTCATTATTACCCTTTGAAAAAGCCTTTTACGACAAGCACCAAGTGCCTTGTACCTTTGTTGGTCATCCATTAGCTGATGACATACCGATGGAAAGTAATAAAGAAAAAGCGAGGGATGAACTAGGTTTACCACATAAATCCAAGGTGTTAGCATTAATGCCGGGTAGTCGTGGCGGTGAACTTTCACGTTTGTTAGCTCCTTTTTTTGATAGTGCTCAACAATTACAACGTGATGATAAAGATTTAGTTTTAATTGCCCCTATGGTTAGCGAAAAACGTGCTCAACAGTTTAAAAATATAAAAGCAGAGCTCGCACCAGGTTTAGATGTTGAAGTGATTATTGATAACACTCAAAGGGTAATGGCCGCGAGTGATTGTTTATTAACCGCATCGGGTACAGTAACCCTAGAAGCGGCCTTAATTAAGCGACCTATGGTTATTTGCTACAAGTTTAACTTGCTCACCTATTGGCTAGCTAAGTGGCTAGTAAAATTGCAATGGTTTTCATTACCAAACTTATTGGCTAATAAAAGTTTAGTGCCAGAATTATTACAAGATGAAGTGCGTGCAGAGCAAATTGTCCCCTTAGTAAGGGAGCGTTTGTATCAAGATCAAAGTCAACTAAACGATAGCTTTACCGCTATTCATCAGCAATTGAAATGTGATGCTAGCCAACAAGCCGCAAATGCTGTAATTGCGATACTCCCTCCAGTTTTTAATAGTAAAGCGTAACTAACATGTCTAAGAAAAAAAACTTTTCTCCATTTGAATATCCAATTGCTTACTGTATTGCAGGAGTAGATGAAGTTGGGCGTGGCCCTTTAGTGGGTGATGTAGTGACCGCTGCAGTCATTCTAGATCCCGATAACCCTATCGAAGGTTTAATGGATTCAAAAAAATTATCAGAAAAAAAACGTACCTTATTAGCACAAGAAATTAAAGAAAAAGCGATTGCTTGGTCAGTTGGTAGGGCAAGTCCAGAAGAAATAGATACCTTAAATATTCTCCATGCCACTATGTTAGCTATGCAGCGTGCGGTCCAGGGATTAACCGTATCACCAGATTATGTGTTAGTTGATGGTAACCGTACACCTTCTTTTGCAAATGAACAGGGTAGTATTAACAGCCAAGCGGTGGTCAAAGGTGATGATCGTGTTGTTGAAATTAGTGCAGCATCAATACTAGCAAAAGTGACTCGCGATGACGAAATGATTGCCCTCGATAAATTACACCCTGAATATGGCTTTGCTAAGCATAAAGGTTATCCAACTAAAGTGCATTTAGAAAAAATAATCGAACTAGGGGTACTTGATTGTTACCGTCAAAGCTTTAAACCGGTTGCCAGAGTGTTAGGGCTTATTAATGAATGATGAAGTCGTATCTGAAATGATATCAACAGAGCAAAGCCACGAGCCACGCTTTATTCATTTACGCGTGCATAGTGACTATTCAATGTGCGACGGTTTAAAAAAAGTAAAGCCTATTATAGCGCGTGCGGCAGAATTAAATATGCCAGCGCTCGCATTGACCGATCAAACCAACCTTTGTGGCTTGGTAAAATACTATCATGCTGCACATGGTGCAGGTGTTAAGCCTATTATAGGCTGTGATTTTTGGGTTAGAAGTGATGAATTAGGGGATGAACTCTCTCGCTTAGTTATTTTAACGACTAATAATATAGGCTACAAAAATTTAACAGAGCTCATCTCAAAAGCGTATATGCGTGGTCACCTGCAAGATAAAGCAGTGATTGACAAAGAATGGTTAATTGAATTTAAAGAAGGTTTGATCTTACTTTCAGGTGCACGAGAAGGTGATATAGGTAAAGCCTTGTTAAAGGGCAATAATGAACTTGCGCTGCAAATGCTCGACTTTTACCAACGCCATTTTGATGATTGCTTTTATGTTGAGTTAATCCGTACCGGACGAAATGACGAAGAGAACTATCTACATCTTGCCGTTAATTTTGCTACCACCCACAACTTACCTGTTGTTGCTACCAATGAGGTAATGTTTCTATCGCCAGATAATTTTGATGCCCATGAAATTCGTGTTGCGATTCATGATGGTTATACACTTGACGATAAACGTCGCCCTAAACGTTACAGCGAAGAACAATACTTACGTTCACAGGACGAAATGTGTGAGTTGTTTAGTGATATTCCTGAAGCGTTAGCTAATACAGTAGAAATAGCAAAGCGCTGTAATGTTACAGTCCGCCTTGGTGAATATGTGTTGCCTGATTTCCCCACTGAAGGGTTAGAAATTAATGACTTTTTTATCAAAGTTTCTGAAGAGGGCTTAGAAAGACGCTTAAAAAAATTATTTGATACTGAGGCGGATAATTTTGCTGAAATACGAAAACCCTATGATGAACGTCTTAAAATTGAACTAGAAGTTGTTAATAACATGGGTTTTCCCGGTTATTTTTTGATTGTAATGGAGTTTATTCAGTGGAGTAAAGATAACAATATACCCGTTGGTCCCGGTCGAGGATCGGGTGCCGGCTCTTTAATTGCCTATGCATTAGATATTACCGATCTTGATCCACTTGAGTACGATCTACTATTCGAACGTTTCTTGAATCCTGAGCGCGTATCCATGCCCGATTTCGATATCGATTTCTGTATGGACAGGCGTGATGAAGTTATTGATCACGTGGCTGAACTTTATGGTCGTGATGCAGTTTCGCAAATCATTACTTTCGGCACCATGGCGGCAAAAGCGGTAATTCGTGATGTTGGCCGAGTACTGGGGCATCCTTATGGTTTTGTTGACCGGATTTCAAAACTCATTCCACCAACACCGGGTATGACCTTAACAAAGGCTTTTGAAGAAGAGCCAAAGCTCCCTGAAGTTTATGCACAGGACACTGATGTAAGAGATCTTATTGATATGTGTCGTATTCTTGAAGGTACCACACGAAATGCTGGTAAGCATGCTGGTGGCGTAGTTATTTCGCCGACCACTATTACCGACTTTGCGCCACTTTATTGTGATAATGAAGGTAAAAACCCAGTCACACAGTTCGATAAAAATGATGTTGAAGATGCAGGGCTAGTAAAGTTTGATTTCTTAGGATTAAGAACCTTAACTATTTTGCAGTGGGCCATAGAAATGGCTGATGTGAAACAGCTTAAAGCTGGCAAGGAGCCCATTGATATCACTACCATCGATCTTGAAGATAAAGCCAGCTTTAAAGTACTGCTCGCTTCAAAAACAACAGCGGTGTTTCAGTTAGAATCTAGCGGCATGAAATCTTTGATTGATAAACTCAAGCCTGATTGCTTTGAAGATATTATTGCATTAGTAGCATTGTTTCGTCCTGGTCCACTACAGTCAGGGATGGTTGATAACTTTATTGAACGAAAGCATGGCCGTGAAGAAGTTAGTTACCCAGATGAAACTTGGCAGCATATTGATTTAAAACCAGTATTAGAGCCGACCTACGGCATTATCTTGTATCAAGAACAAGTAATGCAAATTGCCCAAGTACTTGCCGGATACTCACTTGGCGGAGCAGATATGTTACGTCGTGCTATGGGTAAGAAAAAACCGGAAGAAATGGCTAAGCAACGTGCAGGTTTTGAGCAAGGTGCAAGAGATCGCGGTGTTGATGGCGAATTAGCGATGAAGATTTTCGATCTTGTAGAAAAATTTGCTGGTTATGGTTTTAACAAATCTCACTCTGCCGCCTATGCTTTAGTTTCTTATCAAACCTTATGGATGAAAACTCATTTTCCGGCACCTTTTATGGCGGCGGTTATGTCAGCAGATATGGATAACACTGAAAAAGTAGTTATTCTGGTTGATGAATGTGAAAACATGGGGATTGATCTACTTCCTCCTGATGTTAATGCTGGTCAATATAAATTTACCGTTAATGATGATAACCAAATTGTTTATGGTATTGGTGCGGTAAAAGGAGTTGGTGAAGGGCCAATAGAAGCGATAATATCGGCTCGTCAGACGGGAGGCCCCTTTACTGACTTATTTGATTTGTGTGCTCGTTTAGATTTAAAGAAAACGAATAAACGAGTATTGGAGAAGTTGATAAAGTCTGGCGCGTTAGACGCATTAGGACCAACCTATAAACTAACGGCTGACGGCAAGGATTTACCTCATCGTGCTGCTTTATTTGAAACTCTGCCAGAGGCGATGAAGGCTGCAGACCAACATGCTAAAGCCGAAGCTATTGGGCAAAATGATTTGTTTGGTTTGATCAATGATGAACAAACGGATTCTCGACAAATTTTTAAAAATGTTAAAAAATGGCCAGAAGAAATTTGGCTTGATGGTGAAAAAGAAACCTTAGGTTTATACTTAACTGGTCACCCCATTAATCGCTATTTAAGTGAAATAAAAAAATATGCTACTAATCGCCTCGTGGGTATGCAACCAACCGGTAGAGACAGACAAGCTGTCGCTGTTGGATTAGTCATAGGCGTACGTGTGTTGGTAAATAAACGCGGTCGCCGCTGGGCATTAGTAACGCTTGATGATAAAAGTGCTCGCATGGATGTGCGTTTATTTCCTGATGATTATGATAAGTTTGCTGAACTGCTCGAAACTGATGCAATTTTAGTTTGTAGTGGACAGGTCAGCTTTGATGATTACTCAGGAGGTAATACAATGACCGCCCGAGATATTATGACTATAGCTGACGCAAGAGAAAACTACGTTACTTCCTTAGATATTCAACTTAATAGGGCAATGATTAAGGATAATTTCATTGAGCATTTTACACATATTTTAACACCCCATAAAGAAGGCACTTGTCCAATTAGGGTGTATTATCAGCGCGAAGAAGCTCGCGGCATGTTAGAACTTGGCGTACAATGGCGGGTATCGCCTGCTGATGTGTTATTATATGATTTAAAAGAATTATTAGGTGAAGAAAGCGTCACCTTGCAGTTTAAGTAGCTGAAATGAACTCGCTAAGTATTATAACCAATTAACTGTTATTAGATTTTGTGCTAATAACTAAAGAATAAACGTACAAATTTTAGGTACACTTTATTAGGTACAGAGAAACATATGTCATTAAATTTTTTAGATTTTGAACAACCTATTGCTGAACTTAATGCAAAAATTGAAGAGCTTGAGTTGGTAAATACTGGTCAAGAGCTCGATCTTGATTTAGAAGAGCAAATAACGCAATTACATGAAAAAAACAAAGAACAAACTAAAAAAATATTCGCGAATTTAGATCCATGGCAAACAGCCCGCGTAGCTCGTCATCCTCAACGTCCTTATACGCTTGATTATTTACCGCGTATTTTTACAGAGTTTGATGAATTAGCGGGTGACAGAGCTTATGCTGATGATAGTGCTATTGTTGGCGGTACAGCGCGTTTAGATGGAAAAGCAGTAATGATTATTGGCCATCAGAAAGGTCGTTCTACAGCAGAGAAAGTGAAACGTAATTTTGGCATGCCTCGCCCTGAAGGCTACCGTAAGGCCTTACGTTTAATGGAAATGGCCGAGCGTTTTAATATGCCAATTATCACTTTTATTGACACTCCTGGCGCTTATCCAGGTGTTGGCGCAGAAGAGCGCGGTCAAAGTGAAGCTATTGCTCGAAACTTAAAAGTGATGGCACGTTTGTCTGTTCCTATCATTTGTACCGTTATTGGTGAAGGTGGCTCAGGTGGCGCTTTAGCTATTGGTGTTGGCGATAAAGTTAATATGCTGCAATATTCTACCTACTCAGTAATTTCACCAGAAGGATGTGCCTCAATTTTATGGAAAACGGCAGAAAAAGCACCAACTGCAGCAGAGGCTATGGGAATAACTGCAACTCGCATTAAAGAGTTAGAGTTAATTGATAGTATTGTTGAAGAGCCTTTAGGTGGCGCACATCGCGATATGGATCACATGGCAGCGATGCTCAAAGAAGCATTAAAAAATGATTTAGCTGAGTTAGAAGGTTTAACGAAAGAAGAATTAATTGATAAACGTTATGATAAATTAATGTCATTTGGTTACTGCTAATTTTTTTAGTGGCGAGTAACGAGTTTAATAATTTTATGCTGCGCCTCTGGCGGTCTGTATTTTATAACTCGTTTACTCAGTCTTTTATATTTTATGCACCTTATTGAGCTAGCGCTTCAGAGCGCTATTAGCAAATATCCCAAAACACCACTGGTAATTGCATACAGTGGTGGTGTTGACTCGCAAGTATTGTTACATGTTTTAGCTAGGTTAAAACATGTAACACAATTCCCTAATATAATTACTGTTTGTCATGTTAATCACGGCTTAAGTGCAAATGCGAGTATCTGGCAAACTTTTGCAGAACAAGAATGTAAAAAGCTCAATTTAACGTTCGCGGCATGCGAGGTTAATGTGCAAGCACAAGCTCAACACTCATTAGAAGCCTTAGCACGAGATGCAAGGTATCAAGCCTTACAATCAATATATGCAGAGCAATCGTTAATAATTACTGGTCACCATCGTGATGATCAGGCTGAAACTTTTCTTCTTGCGCTTAAAAGAGGAGCAGGCTTAAAAGGTTTATCGGCCATGGCAGCTAAAACGAAGCAGGGCAAAGACATTTTCATGCGTCCATTGCTTAATATTTCACGTGCTGAAATTGTTCATTACGCGAAACAACAACAGCTTGATTGGGTTGAAGATGAATCGAATAGTGATACCCGCTTCGATCGTAACTTTATCCGTCGAGAAATTATGCCATTACTCAGTGAGCGTTGGCCTAGTATTACTCAAACCATCAGCCGTAGTAGCAGCCATTGTTTAGAAGGTCAGTTATTGTTGAACGAACTTGCTGAACAAGATTTAGCTATTAGTCAGTTAAGTAAGCTCTGTTTGTCTGTGAGTAAACTAAGTAAGCTCTCAACTGCGCGCTTTAATAATCTTGTACGCTACTTTTTAGCGCAACATCATTGTTTAATGCCTAGCACAGAACAACTCGCACAAGTTTACCAACAGCTATTTGCTGGTGAGGATAAAAGCCCCGCGGTTAAAGTCGCTAACAATTACTTGCGTCGCTATAAAGGCGCTCTGTATTTAACTACCGATTTTATTGATGTAAGTGATTGGCAAATAGCTATTGATTGCTTGGATAAACAAAACGTTGCAATAGCAGACGTAATTGAACTACCTGATAGTTTAGGCAGGTTAACCTTTTCTAAAAATCAGTCTCTTGAAATTTCAAATACATGTCAACGAATAGCATTACCAACTGAAAGACAGAAAGTAACAATTCGATTTTGTCATAGTAATCCTACTTGTTTACCTGATTATCGTAATCATTCACGCAGTCTAAAAAAAGTATTACAAGAACTTAATATACCGCCATGGCAGCGGAAACGTATCCCTTTTCTGTATTACGATGATCTATTTGTCGCTGCTATTGGACACTTTGTTTGCCAAGAATTTTCACCGAATGAAAATGAGCCAAGTATTATGGTTACTTGCATAACATAAGTTACGAGCAATAAAAGTTGCGAGTGACGAAAGCTAAACTCTCAGCGATTTATCTTCGAAACTCGTAACTCTCTACTCGAAACTTATTTCGCTAAATGGTGGGAAGCTGCTGCTGAAAAGACTACGTCGGTAGAGCTATTAAGCGCGGTTTCGGCTGAGTCTTGTATTACGCCAATAATAAAACCAATCGCAACAACCTGCATAGCAATATCTTCATTTATACCAAATAAGCCACATGCTAATGGTATTAATAACAGAGAACCGCCAGCAACACCTGATGCGCCACAAGCAGAAATTGAAGCGACAATTGACAGTAATATCGCTGTGCCAAAATCGACATCTACATTTAAGCTATTCGCTGCTGCAAGGGTTAATACCGTTATGGTTATTGCCGCGCCAGCCATATTAATGGTTGCTCCTAGCGGGATAGACACAGAATAAGTATCTTCATGTAGCGCTAATTTTTTACATAAGGCCATATTTACTGGAATGTTTGCTGCTGAGCTACGGGTAAAAAATGCCGTGATCCCCGACTCTCTAAGACAAGTAAATACCAAAGGATAAGGGTTCTTCTTCATGATTAAAAAGACAATTAATGGATTAACTATCAATGCAATAATTAACATGGCGCTCAATAAAATCGCGACTAAGTGACTATATTCAGCTAAAGCACTAAAGCCAGTGGTGGCTATAGTGTTAGCTACAAGTCCAAAAATACCAATAGGCGCAAAGCGAATAACCACTCTAACAATACTTGAAACAGCTTCACTCAAATCATGGACTGTGGCTTTAGTATGGCTACTAGCATGTTTTAATGAAAACCCTAAACCAAGCCCCCAAGCTAACACAGCTATGAAGTTACCATTAGCAATAGCGCTTATTGGGTTTTCAACTACTTTAAAAGCTAATGTCGATAATACCTCACCTAGCCCTTGCGGAGGATTGGCACTAGCACCGACTAAGTCTAAGGTTAACGTGGTTGGGAATAAAAAACTTAAACCTACCGCTACAAAAGCAGCACTAAGTGTTCCCACAAAATATAAGCCAATAATCGGTTTTAGTTCGGCGTCATTATCAACTTTTTGATTGGCTATGCTTGAGGCTACTAATACAAACACTAAAATAGGTGCAACTGCTTTAAGCGCACTGACAAATAAGCTACCCAACATTGAAAATGATTTAGCCACTTCTGGACTGATTACTGCCAGCAGGCTACCTAAAATAATCGCGATAATAATTTGTGATACTAAACCTAAAGATTTTACTTTAGATAAAAAGAGAGAGGTTTCTTCTGGAGTATTTGTAGTCGCCATATTTGCGCTTAACCTAATAATAATATATATAAGTTGGTTTTTATCATTGAAGTGTTAGCTTGTCTACCAATTCGCGATTACAGGGCATTTATTGCGGATAAATAGCATGTTATAATCGCGTTATTACAATTTAAGTAAATGTTGTACTCTTTTTTGACTTACCTACACAGGTAAGTTTTGTTTTAAATTAGGAATAACCATGGCAACCGAACAAGCATTGCAACAACGAAGTAATAACAGCTGTGAGCTTTGCACAGCAGCTGACAATTTATCAGTATTTCCTGTACCGCCAACAAGTGATTTAAGCGCCCAGCAATGTGTTTATATTTGTCAAAACTGTCAATCTCAAATTGAAGGTAACAGTGAGTTAGATACAAATCATTGGCGTTGTTTAAATGATAGTATGTGGAATCAAGAGCCTGCGGTACAAGTTATCTCTTACCGTATGTTACATAAACTATCAGCGGAGAGTTGGGCACAAGATGCACTTGAAATGATTTATCTTGAAGATGAAGTACGAACTTGGGCAGAGCAGGGCATAGCAGCCGAACAAACTAATGGTCCTACCCGAGATAGTAACGGAGCAGAATTACAAGATGGTGACAATGTTACCTTGATCAAAGATTTAAAAGTAAAAGGTGCTAATTTTACTGCGAAGCAAGGCACTATGGTACGTGGTATTTCATTAACCGATAATCCAGATCATATTGAAGGTAAAGTAAACGGAACACGCATTGTTTTAGTTGCCGCTTATTTGAAAAAAGCATAGCGGTAAAATCTGGTCATTTTTTTACAACCAGCGTCGTACTTTTTGGCTGTAGGCTTGATAATCAACTGGGAAAAGTTTATCAAGCATCACTTCTTCAGGCTTTATTTGATAACGAGTTATATACCATATAAATAATGGGATAACGGCAAAGCAAGTAACGTTCTTCAAGTAAAGCGCTAAAGCAAGTAAGACTAGTATTAATGCTAAATACATAGGATTACGTGAGTAGGCGTAAAGACCTGTATCTACAACTGTGCTAGTTTTTTCTGGTGTGTGGGGATGAAAAGTTGTGTTGTGCTTATGAAAATCCAATAAAGCTAATGCGCTGATAATACTAGCGGTAGCTATTAAAAAAATAATGAGAGGGGAGCTAAACGTTAAATAAAAATGATATTGAGGGAAATAATACCTTAAAGAAAGCATTAAACCTGCGCAAATAACAAGTTGTACAGGTGGAATGACTTTTAACGCTAAATTCATCTATTATTCCACCAAAATTCTCTAACGTACTTATATTCTTTACTATAGACTAAGAATAAATGAGGGATATGTGGGGTCATGAAGTTACATCCGTGTAACTTCAAATAAAATCTACTGGAGTGACTTTATTTAGCGCTATTCATTACTGATTGAGCTGAATAGGGTACAGCGCTAAAAGTTTGTTATGCGATACTCTTCACAAGCGACTTTATCTTCACACTCACCGTATAAATATAAGCTATGATTTGTCAGCGTAATTTTATGAGATTTAGCAATATCTGATTGCCTTTGTTCAATGACATCATCTTCAAATTCAACTACTTTACCACATTTTAAACAAACTAGATGGTCATGGTGTTTTTTATGGGCAAGTTCAAATACTGACTTACCACCTTCAAAATGATGGCGGGTAACAATACCAGCATCGTCAAATTGATTTAGTACACGATAAACAGTTGCTAAGCCTATTTCTTCGTGTTGCTCTAATAGTATTTTGTAAACATCTTCAGCACTAATATGCTGATTATTTGGATTTTGAAGAATAGTTAATATTTTAATACGTGGCAAGGTGATTTTTAATCCGGCTCTTTTAAGTTCTTCGTTTTGATCTGCCATGTAAATAAGTTCTCTAAGGGTGATTATGTTCAAAAGTATATGAGGTTATTGGCTAAGGATAAAGGCTTAGTTGTATATATTAAGATTTTTTAGTTTTAAATAGCAAAAAAGCTCATTTGTTGAGCTTTTTTGTTACTTTTTATTAGATATGGTGGCTATTATAACCCTATATTTAATAAGGTTTAAGCTAATTCAGCTAAGCACATTTCATCATTGAGTTGGTTAACCCATTTACCAACACGCGCATCAGTTAGTTCAGGCTGTCGGTCTTCGTCAATACATAAACCAATAAAAGTGTTTTCATCTATTAATGCTTTTGATGCCTCAAACTCGTAACCCTCAGTAGGCCAACTACCAACAACAATAGCACCTTTACTTTCAACAATATCACGTAATGGCTCCATGGCATCGCAAAAATACTCTGCGTAATCTTCTTGATCACCTAAACCAAAAATGGCCACTAGTTTGTCAGTAAAATCAATTTCTTCAAGATCAGGCAGGAAGTCATCCCAGTCACATTGGTTTTCACCGTAGTACCAAGTGGGTATGCCTAGAATTAGCATATCAAATTCTGCAATTTCTTCTTTTGTGCTTTTTGCGATGTCTTTAACATCGATCATTTTTTTTCCCAGTTTTTTCTGGATCATTTTACTAATTGCTTCGGTGTTACCTGTGTCACTGCCGAAGAATAAACCTACGATTGCCATGGATATTTACCTTTTATACTTCAATTAAATTTGTTTTATGTGCTAATGATTCAATCAATAGCGATTCAATTAGTTCACTACGGCTAATGTCTTTAGTTTTAGCCAGTTCTTCTAACTGTTCAAATAAGCTATGGTGTATTTTAAATTCAACCCGCTTCAAACCTTTAGTTTTATCTCGTTTGACTTGATTGCGTTTATTTAATCTAATCTGTACTTTGCGTGGATGTGGGCTCGTTTTTGGTCGCCCAGGACGTTTTTCATCACTAAATAGGTCAATGGTCGTTAAGTCAGTTAACTCTTTTGCCATTAGCCAACACCCTGACTTTCCCAGACAAATTGAATAATGCCCTTAGCAATAAAACCGAAACAGCCTAAAAATAGTACGAAATAAACAACTAATCTTCCCATTTTTGGTACATCATTTTTATTCATCACATCGTGAATGGATAAACCAATAAAACCAAAAATGAAAAGAAAAAATAAATTAAGGCCTATCGCCTCAATGAGTTCTAAATGTTCCGCTAGCATGTGTTATTTTACTATGAATAATACATCAAGTGATGTAAGCCAAAAAATTGGCCGCATCATAGCATGTAATGACATTAAACACATTTACTTTCATAGCACTTAAGTTTAAAAACTCTAACTTATCTGCTAAGTTAGTTTGTTGATCTTTATCAAAGACTTAACATTACGATTGACTTTTAATTTAGCAAGGTATATTAGTTTGATAAAAAACCTTCTACTATTTTATTAAATGCAACGGTCTTTTCAGCATGTAGCCAATGGCCTGCGCCTTGAATTATTTTAGCTTTAGCTTTAGGAAACAGTAGCGTGATGGCACTTTGATGTTCAGGTAATATGTAATCTGAATTAGCACCTTTAATAAATAAAGTCTCACCGTTAAACTTTTGTTCTGTTTGGTCAGTAATGCTCTGCATTATTTGTTGGTAACCTTGATCAATGTTATGCAAGTTACATTTGAATTGAAACTTTCCTAGCTCATTTAAGGTAATATTTCGCAGTAAAAATTGTCTTACGCCGGTATTAGGGACATATTTTGCTAATTGAATATCAGCATCTTGACGTTTAAGTACTTGTGTTAAGTCGATTGCTTGCAAGCCTTCAATAATTGTTAAATGATGTGCCGGGTACTTAATTGGGGCAATATCGGCAACAATTAGCTTATTAATGCGTTCTGGAAATGAAAGCGCTATTTTCATTGCAATTTTCCCACCCATCGAATGACCTAAAATATGGCAATTCTTAATAGATAGTTTATCTAATAAGTTAATTACATCTTGTGCTAGAACTTGATAGTCCATATTTTGTTGGTGAAAAGAATTACCATGATTTCTGACATCAATACTAGTTACACAGAAATGCTGACTTAAATTTTTGGCAACCATGTTTAAATTTTCTAAACTCCCAAATAAACCATGAATTAGCACAATATGCTTACCTTCACCTAACTGTTTATAATTTAGTTGTTTTGCGTGTTGCTGTGTTGGCGGCTTTAAATTTGTCATTTTATTTATTCATTCATTTTATTTTTAACTTATGGTAATTTTATCATGAAATAACCCTGAATTTGGGTATAATCTCGCTGCACTTAAAAATTTATAGAAGTTAGTGATAAATGAAAAATATTGAAATAGACGATGAACTTTATCTGTATATTGTTTCGAATACACAAGCTATTGGTGAGAGCGCTTCAAGTATCTTGCGTCGTTTACTCCCGCTAGGAGACGCTAATCAGCAGTCGGTTCCACCATCAACTGTAGTAACAGAAATCAAAGATGATGAAACTCAGCAAGATGAACTACCTCAACATGCAGCAGTGGTTTCCTCTGATCTTGTTGATACTGATGTTAGCGAAGTAAAACCTATTACTAGCTCAGAAAGTGTTTTTAACTTCATTAATAAAGAAGAGCTTGCCATGCAGCGTGGTGCTGTAGGTCGTTTTTTATTAATTCTTGCTGCCTTATATAGAGCGCATCCAAAGACATTTAATATAGTAACCAATATAGCGCCTAAAGTGAGCGCGAGAAAAACCAAGCGTTTATATTTTGCCTTGAGTGAGGACATTTTAACAGCGAGTGGTAGCAGTACTAAGCCCAAGCAAGTTCCTCAAAGTCCGTTTTGGGTTATCACCAACTCAAATACAACGCGTAAAAAAATGATGTTAACAGAAGCCGCGAGCCTATTAGGTTACGATGAGGGTGATGTGATTAAAATTAGAGAATTACTCTAAATTAGCTTTAAGTAACAAATACTCATCGATAAAAAGAAATGAAAGGGAATAATATGTCTGTTCATCCGCATGCTGGTAAGCCAGTTCGTCCAGAAGATAGAGTTAATCTTGGTCAATTAGTCAGTGAATATTATCTCAAGACACCTGATGTAGATATTATTGCTCAACAAGTAAGTTTTGGTACCTCTGGCCATAGAGGCACAGCGGCTAAAGTCAGTTTTAATGAGCACCATATTATTGCTATTTGTCAGGCCGTTGCTGAGTACCGTTTAGCGCAAAATATTACCGGGCCACTTTTTTTAGGTAAAGATACTCATGCATTGTCTGAGCCTGCTTTTGCCAGTGCAATTTCAGTGCTGATTGCCAATGGCGTGAATGTTGTTATTCAAGATGATGTTTTATCAACGTCTCAAACAAATAATGGTTTTACACCGACACCGGTGATTTCCCGACTTATTATCTCGCATAATAAAACCCACGATGAATGCTCAATTGCTGATGGCATTATTATCACGCCTTCACATAATCCGCCAACTGATGGTGGTATTAAGTATAACCCGCCACACGGTGGTCCTGCAGAAGGCGAAATCACTAAACAGATTGAACAAAGAGCAAATGCACTTATTAAGGCAGACTTAATTGATGTTAAGCAGCTCTCATATGTACAAGCACTAGAGTCTGGGTTGTTAACGCAGCAAAATTTTATTGAACACTATGTTAGTCAACTTGAACAAGTTATTGATATGGATGCTATAGCAAAATCTGGCGTAACCATAGGTGTGGATCCCCTTGGTGGCTCAGGTATTGCTTATTGGCCTGTAATCGCTAAAAAATACGGTATCAATATTACTATTGTCAATCCTGTTGTTGATGCTAGTTTTGCTTTTATGCCGCTTGATAAAGATGGCAAAATACGCATGGATTGTTCATCTCCATATGCAATGGCTGGTCTTATTGCTATGAAAGGTGATTTTGATATCAGTGTGGGTAATGATCCAGATTTTGATCGACATGGCATCGTGACTAAAAGTGGTGGTTTAATGAATCCTAATCATTATTTAGCTGTTGCCATTAACTATTTGATGACTCATAGAGATTGGCCACAAAATAGTAAGATTGGTAAAACACTTGTTTCTAGCTCGCTGATTGATCGCGTAGCGAAAAATATTAATAGACCTTTATCAGAAGTACCAGTAGGTTTTAAATGGTTTGTTGATGGCTTATGTGATTCAAGCTACGCTTTTGGCGGTGAAGAGAGTGCCGGCGCTTCATTTATAGCCCGTGATGGCAGTACTTGGACTACCGACAAAGACGGTTTTATAATGGCCTTATTAGCTGCTGAAATATTAGCCGTTACCAGTAAAGACCCGCATCTGCATTATCTTGATTTGGTTAGTGAACTAGGCGAACCCTGTTATGGCCGTGTTGAAGCGGTAGCTTCATTTGATCAGAAAAAAGTTCTAACCGCACTATCAAGTAAAGATATTACTGCAGATATGTTAGCAGGCGAAAAGATAGTGCAAATTCTTTCTCATGCACCGGGAAATAATGCTGCTATCGGTGGTATTAAAGTTGTTACTGATAATGGTTGGTTTGCTGCTCGCCCATCAGGCACAGAAGAAATTTACAAAATATATGCTGAAAGCTTTATTGATGAAAAGCATTTACAAACCATTATAAAAGAAGCTCAAGACATTGTCAGTGCGGCATTTAAAGCGGCAGGGCTGTAGTAAAAAAGTAAATAAAGACAAGCTTCTGATATAACGTGCAAAAGGCAATTACAAAGGTTCACTATGGCATACCCACAAGCACAATTATCTGTATCACAGTTACAAGCTCAACTACAAAGTACAGGTGACTTTTTACATTTAACTCGTAGTCATGAATTTTCGATGGCTGCGTTTACTTTTAAAGTTGATTGCACAAATAATTCGTCAAAAGCTAAAGTCTCAGTACTTGATACTGGCATTATAATTTTTGAACCTCTGAGCCATACCTCAAGTAAAGATATCGTTTTATCTTGTGCGGTTCATGGTAATGAAACAGCACCTATTGAAATATGTAATGAGCTAATCAAACAGCTTGTTTTAGGTGAGTTACATCTAGAAAACAGAACGCTATTTTTATTTGGTAATCCGCCTTCTATTAATATCGGACAGCGCTTTGTCGAAGAGAACCTTAATCGATTATTTAGCGGTGGTCATTCACAAGACCAAGGTCAGGGGGAAGGTTTGATTAACAAAGAACGTCATCGTGCTTTGTTATTAGAAAATACCGTCAAAGATTTTTATGAAAACAAAGGCCATAAAGAAGGTTACACTGAAGATAAGTGTGAACGTTTTCATTATGATTTACACACGGCAATTAGAGGCTCTAAAAATGATAAATTTGCCGTTTATCCATTTAGACATAATAAGCCTTGGGTAAAAGAACAACTTCAATTTATGCTTGCTTGTGGTGTTAACACCATTTTGTTCTCTAATTCACCAACCACTACGTTTAGTTATTTCTCTTCTAATAACTTTGGAGCACATGCTTTTACCGTGGAGTTAGGTAAAGTGAAGCCGTTTGGTGAAAATGACATGGCAAACTTTGCTGGTATCAGTACTAGCTTACATTCGTTAATCTCAGGGCAGCCATTAGTGTTACCTGAATACGATAAAGATAACTTTAGTTTCTTTGAAATAAACCAGATCATTGATAGACATCATCAAGATTTTGCACTGCACTTTAGTGATGAAGTAGAGAATTTCACTGATTTCCCCATTGGCACTATTATTGCGACAGATGGTAGCAAAGAAATTAAAACCCAAGAGCAAGGAGAGGCAATTATTTTTCCTAATGCCAATGTTGCTATTGGACAACGCGCACTATTAACAGTGGTGCCTGTAACCATAACTCCGGAATAATACTCTTTGCTTATTACGATAATTGAAGTGGTGCAATGCTACTTCAATTGCTTATATATTTTCTCCTTTGCTATCCTTATTTTTTCCAACTGTAAACATTCCTGCTCACTTTTCACCTAAAGCTGTTCATTTCATTGTTCAACAATCTTGAGTATCAGTTAACGTGAAGGTAAAGTTTTGCGCGATTATTACAAATTATTGACTATACTCAAAAACAGTAAAAGTCAGTAATAAACAACAAGTGTTAAAGAATAAAAATAATGCACCTATTTTGTTCAGCCAATTTGTTATTCATTAAATAGTGCGAACAATTAAAATAAGAGAATGTTATGAGTAGTGAACTTTATAATGATGGACCTATTGTACATAGACCTACGTTTATCGATGGTACTAGCGTTGAAATTCCAGAATTAAAAATATTAAAACAAGATGGTAGTACCTATGATGGTGCCCAATTGCCTGATATGGATGAAAGCTTAGCGCTAAAGGTATATAAAACATTAGCTTTTCATCGTGTTCTCGATGAGCGCATGGTGGCATCTCAACGACAAGGTCGTTTAAGCTTTTATATGGCTGCATTAGGTGAAGAAGCTGCCAGTGTTGGCGGCGCAGCAGGGTTAAAGTCTCAAGATATGATCATGAGCCAATACCGTGAGCAAGGTGCCTTAATGTTTCGTGGCTTTAGCCTAGAAAACTTTATGAACCAAATGTTTTCTAATGAGAAAGACTTAGGTAAAGGCCGACAAATGCCAATTCATTATGGCTCAAGTGAATTGAACTATATGACAATTTCATCGCCATTAGGCACACAAATCCCACAAGCGACAGGTTATGCATATGGTCAAAAGCTTCAAGGCTTAGACGAAGTCACTCTTTGTTATTTTGGTGAAGGTGCGGCATCTGAAGGTGATTTTCATGCGGGTTTAAATATGGCCGCAGTGCACGAAGCCCCGGTGATTTTCTTCTGTCGTAATAATGGCTATGCTATTTCAACGCCATCAGATGAACAGTTTAAAGGTAATGGTATAGCTTCGCGTGGTGTTGGTTATGGTATTAAAACCTTGAGAGTAGACGGTAATGATATTTTAGCGGTAATTAAAGCGACCCAAATAGCACGTAAGTACGCTTTGAAAGAGAATGCTCCGGTATTAATTGAGGCGATGTCATATCGTTTAGGAGCACATTCAACGTCTGATGATCCATCAGGTTATCGTACGCGAGAAGAAGAAGCTAAGTGGCAGGCTAATGATCCAATTTTAAGAATGAAAAATTGGCTTCTGGCACAAAATTGGTGGGATGAGGACCAAGAAAAAGCATTGTTTGAAAAACTTCGCGAAAAAGTATTAGCGGCAGTTAAAGTATCCGAAAAAATTAGTAAACCTCACATCGATACCTTAATCACAGATGTTTATGATGTACCTTCAACACAATTGAAAGCGCAATTAGAACAAGTGAAAGTACACGTTAATAAATATCCAGAAGCCTATCCATTTACTGCGGGGAAATTTTAGTCATGGCAAAAATGAATATGTTACAAGCCATTAATAATGCGCTTGATATCGCCATGGGCGAAGATGACAACACTTTATGTTTTGGTGAAGATGTAGGTCATTTTGGTGGTGTTTTCCGTGCAACTAGTGGCTTACAAGATAAGTATGGAAAATCACGTTGTTTCAACACGCCACTAGTTGAGCAAGGTATAATTGGTTTTGCGAATGGTTTAGCGGCACAGGGGTCTCGCCCGATTGCTGAGATTCAATTTGCGGATTATATTTTTCCTGCCTTTGATCAAATTGTTAACGAAGCAGCTAAATTTCGTTATCGTAGTGGCAATGAATTCGATGTGGGAAAATTAACTATTCGTTCACCTTATGGCGGCGGAATAGCAGGTGGCTTGTATCACAGCCAATCCCCAGAAGCTTACTTTGCTCATACTCCCGGCTTAAAAGTGGTTATTCCACGTAATCCCTATCAAGCAAAAGGGTTGCTGCTCGCCTCTATTCGCGATGACAATCCAGTGATATTTTTTGAGCCTAAACGCTTATATCGAGCATCAACGGGTGAAGTACCGATAGAAGATTATCAATTACCTATTGGTAAAGCCGAAGTATTGCAAACGGGCAGTGATATCACTTTACTTGCTTGGGGCGCACAAATGGAAGTTTTACAAAAAGCGGCTGATTTAGCGGCTAATGATGGCGTCTCTTGTGAAGTGATTGATTTGCGAAGCATATTGCCATGGGATATAGAAACAATAGCAAACTCTGTAGTGAAAACGGGTCGTTTATTAGTTACCCAAGAAGCACCACTAACGGCAGGATTTGCCAGTGAGATAGCGGCAACTATTCAGCAAGAATGTTTTTTACATTTAGAGTCTCCAATAGAACGTGTTTGTGGTTTAGATACTCCATACCCACTGGCGTTAGAAAAAGAATATGTAAGCGATCATTTAAAAATATATGAAGCGATTAAACGCAGTATTAATTACTAATACATAATTAATATAAATGACTGATAAGAATTACTAGGAAAAAGATATGAGCATTGATTTTATATTACCTGATATTGGTGAAGGTATCGTTGAGTGTGAACTAGTTGAATGGCTAGTTAAAGAAGGCGAAATAGTTGTTGAAGATCAACCTATTGCTGATGTGATGACAGATAAAGCATTGGTACAAATTCCGGCAATGCATTCAGGTGTAATAGATAAACTATTTTACAAACAAGGTGAAATAGCAAAAGTGCATGAGCCGCTATTCTCAATGGTTCCTGCTGGCGATGATGCAAGTAGTGAAGCTAAAGAAACGGTTAGTGATGCGAAGGTTGAAGTTAAAGCAGAACAAACTGAAGAAAAAATACCTAGCAATGCAATAGTTGAAAAAGAAACTCAGCTTGTCGAGCAAAGAAAAATAAATGGTAAAGCTGTTGCTAGCCCTGCTGTACGTCGTGTTGCTCGTGAGTTAGATGTTAATATTAGTGAAGTAACAGGCTCAGGTAAAAAAGGGCGAGTGTATAAGGATGACGTAGTATCGTTTGAACAAGGTGGTAATACTGTTGCTGTTCAAACACAGGCCCTTTCAACACGTGTAGAACCCATTCGTGGTATTAAAGCGGTAATGGCAAAAGCGATGGTTAATTCGGTTAGCACCATTCCTCACTTTACTTATTGTGAAGAAATCGACATGACAGAATTAATTAGTTTGCGTAAGGAACTAAAAGAGGCAACGATTGTTAAGGATATGGCAAAGCAAGATATTAAGTTAACCATGATGCCATTTTTTATGAAAGCTATGTCGTTAGCATTAAAAGAGTTCCCTATAATAAACAGTCAAGTAAATGAAGACTGTACAGAGCTAACTTATTTTAATGATCATAATATAGGTATGGCGGTTGATTCAAAGGTGGGCTTATTAGTCCCTAATGTAAAACAAGTACAAAATAAATCAATTTTAGACTTAGCCACAGATATTACGCGCTTAACGACTGACGCGCGCAGTGGCAGAGTGCAATCTGCTGATTTAAAAGGCGGCACTATCACAATATCTAATATTGGTGCTATTGGCGGTACGGTGGCTACACCTATTATTAACAAGCCGGAAGCGGCTATTGTTGCGCTGGGTAAATTACAAACATTGCCAAGATTCAACGAACAAGGCATTGTTGAAGCACGTAGTATCATGCAAGTGAGTTGGTCTGGCGATCACCGAATTATTGATGGTGGCAGTATTGCTCGTTTTTGTAATTTATGGAAATCGTTTTTAGAAAAACCAAGTAACATGCTAGTGCATATGAGCTAGAGTTAAAGCAAATTAGATTTAATACCAATTGAAGTAATGAATAGATCATTCATTATTTCATTTGGTATAAGTAAAAATGCGCTCAGGTTGAGTGCATTTTTTTGTCTGAAAATTACTTTTTATTATTAATAGCAGGTAATATGATTATTTCGTTGTCTGTTATTTTTTGAGAATAGGTTGCCTTTGTGACAGCAAGCCAAACTGAAAAGAGTACTGAACAAAAACTCCAACATTTCTATATTGCTGAAGAGCAATCTATTTACCTGCTCAATCATAAAGATGCCACTAAATTAAAGCAATGGGTTGATCTTTGTCAGCAACAACTAAAACACCTTGGTTACAAAAATATCGCCTTGCTAGGTAAGGGGGCATATGGTTTTGTGTTTTGTGCTAATAACCGTATTGGTGATGATGTGGTGTTTAAATTTTCAAGGTTGAACCTACCACAACATGTACAAGATAGACTCAGTGAAGAAGCCGATATTCAAGGACAGTTAAGTCATATTCAAATACCTCATGTTATTGATTATCAAAAAATAAAACGACAGTCCATTTTGCAAATGAGCCGTGCACCAGGTATTGATTTAGAGCAACTTTCACAGCAACAAGGCCCACTTTCACCAGAATTGGTCGTTAGTATTGCTATTCAGTTAGCTGAAATATTGATTTATTTACGAGATGTAAATGCTCACAAAAACAATAAACCTTATGTTCATGGCGATATAAAACCTTCTAACGTAGTTTTTGACGAAAAAACAGGATTAGTACAGTTAATTGACTGGGGCTCTTCAGTTGTTGCTCAGCTCGATGTCGAAGGACAGACTACTAGCAATAATATAATGGATTTAATGAGCAGTGATTTGCAGCACAGTAATGCCAGATTAGGAGATGTTTATTTCATTGGTCCAGAGCAAATCAATGGCGGGTTATCATCGCCACGTTTTGATGAACAAGGTTTAGCTGCAACACTCTATGCGATAGCATCAGGGCAGTCATGTCGATATGGAACAAAAGTTATTACGCCAAATTCGTTAGGTTTACCAAAAGTGTTAGCGAATGTGCTAATGGCAATGCTTAGTGATGATGAAAAACGGCGCTGTCAGGGGGGAGATTATTTTTTCAATAATTTATCTTATTTAAAACAATTAGTTTTATCTGATAAACCGACAGTTATCCAAGTTGAGCCGCTGATTCCTGTGTGGACTAAACCTAAAAAAGAAGAAATTGATACCGTTGTATATGGCTCACGGAAATCTTTTTTACGAGAAGAGTCTACAGGTGAAAGTTTAGAAGATATAGACGATGTACAGCTAGAGAAATATTATAAAAATTACTTAATGGGAATGGGCGATAATGAGAAAGCCTTTATTGCTGCTTTAAGCCGTTTAGGTAATTTTCCTGTGGTAGGCGGGTTAGCAATTCGTTGGGCAAAAGAAGGAGTTTATATCGACTCTAATTTAACCTTATTTGAACCTAGTTTAAAAACGTCTTTTGAAAGCGCCGTTAATAATATGATCCATTTGGCGCAGGGAATATTTCGCATTGGTGTGTTTAAAAGTTGCCTGTTTAATGCTCGTAATACCTTGCATGTGGAACGCGAAGATCAAAGTACCCCATTTATTGCGCTAGCTGAGCAGCGTATTGCTTTTGAAGTGAGTGACGTTGCTGACATTGATGATATAACGCGGCTACACTCATATTTTGAAGATGGTAAAGACCCTGATGAATATTTGTACTTACCTGAAGAGTTAATGGCGGTATTGGCAAGATTAAACCTTATCCATCATACCGGTTGTATTATTTTTGAAGTGTTGCCCACCCATTTAAAAATTCATAGTTACTTAATGCTGCTAAATCATGATAAAGAAGATGAATTTAGCCAATGTCTGGCTGAAATTATGACCTTATTACCAACCATTAATGGTATTGGTATTTCTGGCTTTATGAAACTACCTTATAAAGACACTCGTTTTTTTGAACATATCAGTAGCTTACCAGAGCGTTTTTATCCTAAAAACCCTAAACTAATATAAATTAGCTTTCTGCTTATTAAAGAATAAAAAATTGATAAGTAAATAAAAAGCCAGCAAATCTGCTGGCTTTTTGATTGAAACTTTATTTAACGATATTACTCGTCATTAAAAGTTATAAGAGGCTCTTACGTAATATTCACGGCCAGCAAGTGAAAATGGAAAGCTTGACCAACCATATTTAAAGCCAATATCAGGGAAAATACCGCCCTCTGTGCCCCAATCATCAGGATACTCATCTGTTAGATTTAAAATACCACCGCTGATGTCTAGCTGATCCGTTACATGCCATTGCGCGGTTAAGTCAAATAAGCTTTTCGCGTCCCACGTTTTACGTTCAGTACCATAAGCTGCAGTAGATACTTCACCATAATGCGTCATGCGACCGGTTACTGTCCAACTATCTAAATCCAACATGGCAGAAACACTTAATCGGTCTTGCGGCTGGCCTTTCTCAATTAGTAGTTCCTGAGCTTTATCAAAAACAACCTTATCAGGGACTATTGTTGATGAAGTATTAATATTAGTGACTCTAGTTTCGTTGTGATGATAAGCAAGTACGTAGACAATGCTACCAAAATCTTCAATTTCTTGAGTATATTCGTTTACCCAATCAAGACCAAAGGTTTCAGTATCAATGGCATTGGTGAATATTGAAGCATTCTTCACTCCATCTAATGCTTCACCAGTGCCAGAGTGACGATCAAAAAAGTCATCTATATCATCATTAATACCGCGGGTGATGTTACCTGAATAAGCAATACGATCATCAATGGTTATCATATAAATATCAAGGGTAGATGAGAAAGCGTCTCTGTTGTATACCAAACCACCAGAAATACTGGTTGAAGTTTCTTCTTTAAGCTCTTTAAACTCAAGCTCTTGTGCAAGCGCATCATTTGGGCGTAAAGTGACTAAATCAGCTAACTGACCATTATCCAAGGAAATAGAGCGTTGGGTAAAATTATTTTGCTGCATACCTGGTGCTCTATAACCTGTTGAAGCAGAGCCACGAAGAGAAAAGTTGTCTGTTAAGGTTAAATGCGTTGATAGCTTACCAATAATTGTGCTACCAAAATCATCGTAGTCTTCATAGCGAACTGCTGCGGCAACTAACAGGTCTTCAGTCAGGTATGTTTCAGTATCTAAGTAAAGCGCAAAACTTTTTCTATCGGTATCTATCGCCATTGCTGGGCTGTAACCTTGGAAGCCTTGCATACCAGGTGCAGTAATATCTCCACCAGAACATGATGTAAATAATGGATCACCGGTTGGGTTGACAGATTCAGCACATAACGTATCACCACGGTCATAAGTAACAGCATCACCCGCTTCTTGCTCATAACCATCTATTCTATATTCTACGCCTATAGCGATAGAAGTTTCGTCGTAAAGTCCCAAATCAACAGCGGTAACCGCGTCTACATTAAATGTAGTTTGAGTGAATACCAGCGCGCCATCATAGGCAGATGTTGGGCTATCTGGACCATAACTGGCATTAAGAGAGTTAGTATTGCTGAATTCAAAACGGTTTTCACCAGTAACTACACTTGCATCAATTTCCCAATCACCCACTTCGGTTCTATAACCTAACGCAAATGAGGAATCTTCAGATTTAGTGCCTAATCCTGGCGTTATACCATCTGGAAATAATTCACTCCATACACGATTATCCGACGCACCACGATAAAAACCTAGTGATTCGCCTTCTTTAGCGGTAAAACCACCAAAGGCGTATAATTGACTACCTTCACCTAAATCATAAGAAAAGTTTGCCCATAGGCTAGTCATTTCTGTTTCAGCTTCACCAACAAGTAATAATTGTTTAGGCTCAGGGATAGAGCCAAACCATGTTGTTGGTGTTGCTCTATTCATTTCACCATTATCAGCATATTCAAAGGTAAGGTTTAACATGCCTCTATCGCCAATTTCAAAACCGTAATTAGCGCCTAGTTCATAGCTTTCACCGTCACCTTCGCTTGTTTCGCCGTATTGTGTCCAAACTGAACCACCACCATTATTTTTAAGAACAATGTTAATAACACCAGCAATTGCATCAGAGCCATATTGAGCAGCTGCACCATCGCGCAATATTTCAATGTGAGAAATAGCTGTCATTGGAATTGAGCTAAGATCTGTCCCTGCACTACCACGGCCAACATTTTCTTGTACAGCAACAACGGCTTGTTGATGACGACGCTTACCATTGATTAATACTAATACTTGATCTGGTCCTAAACTTCTTAGTGACGCTGGTCGCATCAAATCTTGACCATCAGAAGTAGTGGTATTATTCATATTAAATGAAGGGGCAAGTTTTCGAAGCATATCAGGAGTACTAGTTGCACCTGAATTTCTAATTGCCTCAGCTGAAATGATATCAATAGGTGCAGGGCTATCGGCTACTGTTCGGTTAGACATACGCGTACCAACGGTTATGATACGCTCTATATCTGAATTTTCAGCACTTTCAGCCGCATTTGCTTGGGCTATTGATGAAGTGCCTGCCAGAGATAAACACACTGCTAGTGCAAGTGTACTATGCTTAAATTTTACTCTCATGTTTCGTTATCCTTTAGTTATTCTTTTGTTGTTATAATAAATCATTACATCTATGTAAACATTGGTCGTAATGATTATAGTTATTTTATAGCATTAATTATTATAATTGACCTTATTTATTGTAAATATTGGCCTTGTTTCTAGTAGAAACAGCTAAAAACACTCCATTTACCATGCATTATCGGTTTGTAATTAATGGCACCAGTATGTAATTAACTTGAGTTCCAAGATTTGCATAGAAGGCAACTAAAATTCAAGGTTGTTCTGTAATTATTTGTGTTTCCTCTGGTTGTTAATGTATAGAATTGTTTGCGGTAAAGTGTAAACCGGTTAAAAAAATAGCGCATTTGGTCAAAGTGCTATGCGGGAGGGGTTCCAAGGACATTAGTGAAAAGGGTATTCTGTAGCTTATAAAGCTCAATTGTTATGACGAAATGTGTGCTATGTCAAAAAATGTACAATTAAGCTGAGAACTTGGTTTTTGTTTTAATCAATTGTTGATTTAGAACAAAATAAACATGGCAATCTTCAGGTAGCTGAAATAGCGCTCATATTCGCATGCAATAATAAAAACAAGGAGGTTGACATTAGTCATTTAAAGAAGTGACCCATGTTAGAAAGTAAACAAATAACCTTAGGCTTCTTCCTCATTATTGTCACCGTATTATGTTTAGGTCTCAATTTTCAGTGGCAACTATCAAAACTCTCTCAAGATAATAACGATTTGTATGAGCACCCTTTTGCGGTTTCAAATGCAGCTAATAATATCAATTTCCATTTGGTGTAGATGCATCGTTATATGAAAGACGTAGTTCTATCAACGAATGAGCAATAACTCATGCTTGCTGTTAAGCTAGTGAGTTCTCATGAGAGCAGAGTCTTGTCTGAGTTTGCTCTCATATTTGAAAAATTTTAGGCGACAAGGCTCAGCTTAATCGAACTTACCGTTCTTTTATTGCTTGGAAGGAAATTTGCCAAGAGGTCGTTCAACTAGTTGGCGCAGAACGCAGTTCAGAAGCAATAGCGATAACTAAAGGAAAGGGAGCTGAACATGTTGCTAACCTAAATGTGTTAGTTGCTCAATTAGTCGATTTTGCACTAAACAAAGCCGAAGAATTCCATTCCAGTTCTTTGATTCGCACAAGTAAAGCGTAACACTGTAGTGGTTGTTTAGCTTAACATTTTAGGAGTGCTGTTGGTTTCACTCAATATATACCCGTTATCATTCAAAGTGCGTGATTTCAGTGGGAATTAAAAGCCATTTAGGCAAGGCATTAATTTATAGAATGGTTGTTCCATTCTTTAATTTAATAACGCAGATAAATGACTTTTAAACCCATCGAAGAAGGGCTTGAGCAATATCACTTCATCGTTGCTGCGATTTATAATGACGCTACATGGATGTAGCCTATTAGAGAATGCAGGAGCATATTCTCCTGAGTAACCCTTATTACATCACAGCGCCTTGAATTGAAATCGCTAAAGCACTCTGAAACCTGCATCTTGAATGGTAACGGGTATAGTTACGCAGTATCTATGAGTGCAAGTTTCTCTTTTGTATTGGTAGATTATCTTAAATCATAAGAGCTTGCAGAATTGGCAACAAATAATGTTTGATGTAAACGACTTGCGTATTCATCAGTCATGCCGGCAACATAGTCAGCAATTACTCGATGAGCATTTTCATTATTATCTAAGGCATGTTGCCACCGCTTGGCACTATTAGTTGGTAGTAGCCTTAAAGGATCAGAAGAAAGCGCTTCAAATAGTTCCATTACTATTTGTTGTCCTCTATATTCAATTCGTTGAATACTGGTTTGTTTGATAACAAAGTTATAAACGAAGTCTTTAAAAGTTTGTAATGCTTGCAAAGTGATTTTTGGTAAGGTTGCATTATAGCGAAGCAGACTCTCTTCAAAATTCACATTGTCATGTTGTTCATTTAAATCAGTTAACTCAATCGCGGTAATTAGATAATTAACCAAACCGCCAATAACATCCTTTTGTAAGTGGTGTTGCTCACTAAAAAGTTTAGTAGTTAATGTTTGAGAATATTGCTCAAGCCATGGGTCACCTAGTGCTTTTAGGTTATTGATAACGTGCAATTCAAAGTCATGTTGATTGACTATGCCAGTAACAATCGCATCTTCAAGATCGTGTATGCCATAAGCAATATCATCAGCGAGTTCCATGATTGAGCAATCAAGTGACTTGAATCGTGTTTTCCTATGATTATTATCTCGAGGCTCCATCTGCTGGAAAAGTTCACGGTCGTTTACGGATAAAGGTGATAATAACCAATCAATTATTTCGCTATCATCGCTATATAAGCCTTTTGGTGGATGCCAATCACTGGCTTTAAGTTGTCTAAAGTTATTAATATCAGATTTTTGTATTGGTTTGTTTAGACGTTCTAATACCTGTGGATACTTCATTAAACCGAGTAAGGTTCTTCGGCTTAAATTCATACCGTGGTGCTCACTAAAAGGCTCAAGACGAGCAACAATCCTAAAGGTTTGTCCATTCCCTTCAAAGCCTCCGTGCTCGCGCATCATATAATGCAAAGCAACTTCACCGCCGTGACCGAAGGGGGGGTGTCCAATATCATGCGCTAAACAAATGGCTTCAATTAAACTATCGGTATTAGGAAATAGAGCATGGCAAAGGGTCGGATATTTATAACGAAGCTGTGAGGAGATGCCAGAGCCTATTTGGGCTGCTTCAAGTGAATGAGTTAAACGAGTTCGATAAAAATCACTTTGCCCACTGCCCATTACTTGGGTTTTTGATTGTAAACGTCTAAAAGCTGCTGAATGCAATATGCGAGCACGATCACGTTGAAAGGGATCTCGGTGATCTTGTTGTCTCTTTGATACTTTTGTTAACCGTCGCTCTAACCAAATATTTTCCATTAGATTACAAACCTATAAATTTATTTAACGATATTTTTCAAAGAATTCAATTATCCGTGAGTTTAAAAATCACCTTAACATGCTACTATTAAAAATAGTATATCGTCGAAATCATTTATTAAAAAAGAGCAACCATCTTGAATAACAAAGGTAAACTTTTTCAAATATTGTTTTTTTTGTCTTGTTGTTCTTTTACAGCGGTAGGAGACCATTCAGATGCTATTGAGTTAACGGCTGGTTTATCTAAACCTCCGTTTGTTATCGAAAATAATGAGCACTATAGCGGTATTCAATTAGATTTAATTAGCGAAATTTTTGCGGTAGAAAATCAACCTGTCAGTTTTATCCATTTGCCATTAGTTCGTAGCTTTTCAACGGTTAATAAATGGCATTCAGATGGTACAATTACTTTACCAGCGACACATCAGCAAAAAAGTGTATTTATTTCAGAGCCCTATATCAGCTATCAAAATGTTGCTATTACATTAATTGAAGATAATTTAACGATAGACGAACTTGATGATTTATCAGGAAAGAATATTATTGCTTTTCAAACAGCGCTAAAGTTTTTAGGAAGTGATTATATTCAGGCCATTAAAAATGCCGAATATTATCAAGAAATGGCAAATCAAATAAAACAAATTGAATTGCTTTATATTAAAAGAACGCAAGTCTTAATATTAGATATAAATATCCTAAAACATTTTTTATATAATAACCGTGAGCTTAAATATAACAAAGCGTATAAAATTCATCGCTTATTTCCGGCCAAAGTTTATGCTGCTGGTTTTAAAAGCAAAACAGTCCGCGATCAATTTAATCGCGGATTAGCGGTGATAAAAGCTAACGGTAAGTACCAGATGATTTTAGATAAGTACTTGTTGTAATATGTTTAATTATGGTTTGGTGGCAATAAAAATGGCTCGTTTCGGTGCAGGGTAACCTTCAATCGTTTTGCTGTTATCAAGGGGATCAAGAAAGTCAGATAGTGATTCAGAATCAATCCAGTCAGTTTTTCTTTGTTCATCAAGGGCTGTAATATCTGTGTTAACCACACGAATATTGGTAAAACCACAACGTTCTAACCATGCACACATGGCTTTGGCGCTAGGTAAAAACCAGACATTACGCATTTTTGCATATCGCTCGCCAGGGACTAATACGGTATTTTCATCGCCATCAACAATAAGCGTTTCAAGTATTAATTCACCACCTTTGACTAATTGTGCTTTTAATTGATAAATAAAATCAATGGGTGAACGGCGATGATATAAAACTCCCATTGCAAATACAGTATCAAAGGCATTAAGCTCAGGTAGCTGTTCAACACCTAGCGGCAACAAATTGACCTTGTTATCATTAATAAAATGCTGAACAGCGTTAAATTGCATCAGAAATAGTTGGGTTGGATCAATGCCGACAACAAACTTTGCTCCCGCACCGCGCATTCGCCATAAGTGATAACCACTACCACAGCCAATATCAAGTACATATTTGTCAGATAAATCGCCAATATGTTGTGCCAATCTATCCCATTTAAAATCACTACGCCATTCAGTATCTATATGTAAACCATGAATGTGGTAAGGCCCTTTACGCCAAGGCTTAAATTTTTTCAATAAATTTTCTAAGCGTTTATGCTCACCCGCATTTAAATCCTCTTTACTGCCAACAGTGACACTATTAACCAAATCAACCGTTGAGGTCTGTGTTTTTGGCAGCGCATCTAACGTTTTCTGCCAATGTTTATATTCGCCATGAAGGTTGTTTTTATGCCAAAAATCAAGTTGTGATGGCAAAGTGTTTAGCCAATGACTTAAACGGTTTGTAGCAATTTGTTGGTAAAATTTATTAAAATTTGTCATGAGTAATTCATTTTGTTGTTGTTCGTTTATTTAGAACTTGTCTTCCTTCGACAGCTTTGCTTTCAGGATGAACTATAAATTTTCACCCTATTATTCTTAACATGTCGAAGGAACTTATTTTATGGCGATAAAAGAGATAAAGTTAAAACATTGAAACCAGGGGGAAACATGACTAAAGCCTGCTTTCTTTAAGCGGTTTATATGCTGTTCCACTGAATCAGTACGCATTACGTTTTCTAATGCGGTGCGCTTTTGCGCAACTTCTAATTCGCTATAACCGTTAGCACGCTTAAAGTTATGATGTAAATTGATTAAATGTTCATCAATAATAGAGTCACCATGAGATATTTTTTCTGAAATCACTAACAAACCACCGTCATTAATACCTTGCGCAACACGATTAATTAATGCTTGTCGTTCTGTTTTTTCAATAAACTGTAAGGTAAAGTTAAGTACTACCATAGAGGCATTTTCAATTGCTATGTCTTGAATGTTCGCTTCAACAACGTCAACGGGTGTGGTGCCTTTATAAGCATTAATATGCATTTTACAACGTTCAACCATTGCTGATGAATTATCGACAGAGATAATTTTACACTGTTTAGCTTGGATACCTTTGCGCATAGCTAATGTAGCAGCACCCAATGAGCAACCCAAATCATAAATAGTGGTGTTTTGTTTTACGAATTGTTGGCTAAGGCGGCCAATTGTGTCAATAATAGTAGTATAACCAGGCACTGAGCGACTGATCATATCAGGAAAAACCTCTACTACTTGTGCATCAAAAGCAAAGTCGTTTACTTGGGCTTGAGGATTTGAGTAAATTAAATCGGTATCAGAAGTGTGCATGGTAATTTATTATTAATACATTATTGCTTAGATAAGTTATCCTATTTTAACTGATATTGATTCGATATAAAAACAAATATATAACAACAATTTTGAGAGATACTTTGTTAAAATTTTTTTATACGTTATTCTTTCTTGGCTGCAGCTTTATTGTTGCTAGTTTTAACGTGTTGGCCCTTGAACAACCCACAAAGTATCAATCATTTAATGATCCATTAACAATTGCGATTAATGAAACTTCTTATCCCTACCACTTTATCAATAAACAAGGCCATGCAGAGGGTTTGATGCCTGACTTATGGCGTCTATGGGCAAAAAAACAACAAGTTGACATAACGTTTGTTGCGCTTCCTTGGCTTGATACTCTTAAACAAGTAAGTAATGGCAGTACAGATATTCATGCAGGCTTGTCAATTATTGCTAGTAGAAAAAAACAACTTGCTTTTTCTCAATCGATATTTCCCTTATATATACACTTATATATACATACCTCGTTAACTAATATTGAAGAGATAAATGAATTGCAACCTTATTTGATTGGTGTAGTTGCAGGCTCCGCGCATATAGAAATTTTAGCTAAAAAGTTTCCAAGGTTGAAGCAGAAAATATATGTAAGCCGACATGAACTTTATAAAGCGGCCTTAAACAAAGAGGTGTTAGTTTTTACGGGCTTAGAAAAACTTTCGAGTAACTATCAATACTATAAGAAGTTACAAGGAATGTTCCCAACCTATCAACGTTTACACTACCAACAAGGTGACTATGGAGTTGCTGTTGCTAAAGATAATACTCCATTACTTGAGTTTATTGAGCAAGGGTTGGCAAAAATAAGCGCAAGTGAAAGAATGAAAATAGAACGTAAGTGGCTAGGTATAGATAAAAGTAAAAACAGTTTATTGATTGCCTTTTCACCTAAATCACCCCCATATTCGGTATTATCACCCACGGGAAATCCACAAGGTTTACTAATCGACTTTTGGCGTTTATGGGCTAAGCACAGTGGTAATAATGTTGAGTTCATTGCGCGAAATATAGTTGATAGTTTAACCTTGATTGAACAACAGCGCATTGATGTTCTACTTGCCTATCCTGATGCATGGTTAAACTCTGAAGAATTCTCATTGGCAGACCCTATTTATCAACCTCATGCAAAGGTGTATGTGTCAAACAGAATAAAAGGCATCAATGCCTTACAATTTTTTGATGTCACTGAACAGTCAAAGGGTAATAAAAATAAAAATAGAAATACAAATGTAATAGGAGTATGGCAGCAAGCCCCTTTCAAAAAACAATTATTAGAAAGATATCCGAATTTAAACGTAAAATACTTTGCAACGATTAATGCCATGCTCGAAGCTGCTGAGTTAGATGAAATAGATGCGATGATTTCTCTGGTTGATACGATGAATGTTCGATTAATCCAAGGGAATTTACAGTCATCTTTTTATCTTCTCGATTCTCCTGTATTTGTTATTAAATTATCTTCGCTAATAAACAAGAATAATCCACAATTAATCTCGATGGTGAAAGAAGGTTTTGAACAAATAGAATTAAGTGAATTGGTTCATTTGGAAGAACGTTGGTTGAGTGATGAACAATCCTACTATCGAAGTTTATTAGAAAAAGTCACTCTTAATGAGCAAGAAGAAAGCTATATTAAAGAAAATAGTGAAATTAAAGTTGGGGTGCTCAATTCATTAGCGCCAACAGCATTTGTTAATGAACAAGGACAGTTTGATGGTATTGACAGAGATGTGCTCGATTTAATTAGTTTAAGAACAGGATTACATTTTCTTTATCAAAGTTATGATTCTTGGCACCAACTATATCAAAGTATGCTTGATGGTGAAGTCGATATGTTGACTAGCATAACACCCACAGAAATGCGGCGAACAGAATTGTTATTTACTAATAGTTATTGGCATACACCTTGGGTGATTTTGCACCCGCAACACTTTGGCCAACAATCGAAATTAAAGAATTTTTATGGGAAACAATTAGCCATTGTTAAAGGGCATTATTTAATTGATTTTCTAAGAGAAAATCATCCATTAATCACTTTGAAAATGGTTAATAACAGAAAAGATGCTTTAGTAGTGCTGCAACAAGGACAAGTCGATGGTTTGATAGAAACAATTACTTCTGCAACCCAATTATTAAAACAGGAAAGCTTAGTCAGTTTAACTATATCGGTAGTTGAAGATATGCCAATAAGTAAAAGTCACCTTGGTGTACAACTAAATCAAGTCTTGCTAACGAGTATTATTGATAAAGGTTTAGCCAGTATTAGTGCTCAGGAAAAAAATAGTATCTATGAAAAATGGTTTAGCATTGATATTAGTACCGGTCTTGATAAAAAAGTTGTCCTGCGCGTGGCTTTACAAGTTGCCATATTAATTTTTGTGGTACTCGGTATTTTCATTATGTGGAATAGGCGTTTAAAAGCTGAAATAACCCGTAGAAAACAGCTTGAAAAACGAATGAAGCATATGGCTACTCATGATGAACTTACCGGGCTGGCTAATAGAGTGCTACTCAAAGATAGAATAAATACGGCAATTGAGTTTCATCATCGACAATCATTAATGATGGCTGTGCTTTTCCTTGATTTAGACGGTTTTAAAATTGTTAATGATACCCATGGGCATGACGTTGGTGATGAGTTATTACAACAAGTTGCTAAGCGTTTACAATCCTGTGTGCGTAAATCAGATACTGTGGTTCGTTTTGGTGGCGATGAATTTGTGTTGTTGCTAACAGGGCTTCACCATGTAAATGAAACAAAGCTTGTTGCTGAAAAAGTGCTGTACTTACTGCAGGCCCCCTTTAAGTTATCTGCCACTACTATTCAAATTGGTTGTAGTATTGGTATTGCTCTATATCCAAATGATGGTACCAATGATATCGATTTATTAAAAGAAGCAGATACGCTTATGTATAAAGTGAAATCATCAGGAAAAAATAATTACTTAACTTCAGCTTAATTTAATGACAATTAACTCGCTCAGCTAGGGTGACTTTACTAATCTTTGCTTTATAATATGCGGCATTTATCGCTAGCTAAACAATCTATGTTAGCGTCAATTTTTAATTATTAAAGTAGCAAGGCAAAAAATACATGCGTAGTCTTTATTGTGGTGAAGTTAATGAATCTCATATTGGTCAAGAAGTAACTCTTTGTGGTTGGGTTAATCGTCGTCGTGATTTAGGCGCTGTTATCTTTCTTGATTTACGTGACCGAGAAGGTTTAGTTCAAGTTGTTTATGATCCTGATCTTCCAGAAGTGCTTGCGACTGCCAATACCTTACGTAATGAATTCTGTGTTCAGCTAAAAGGTAAAGTCCGTGCTCGACCTGAAGGTCAAGTTAATAAAGACATGAAAACCGGTGCTATTGAGATACTAGGTCTTGAACTGACTATTTTGAATAAATCGGCACCATTACCGCTTGATTCGAACCAAAATAATTCAGAAGAACAGCGTTTAAAGTATCGTTATCTTGATTTACGTCGTGTTGAAATGACTGAACGTATGCGTTTTCGTGCGAAAGTAACATCAAAAGTACGTAGTTCATTAGAAGCATTAGGTTTTTTAGATATTGAAACACCTATCCTTACTGCGGCAACACCAGAAGGTGCTCGAGATTATTTAGTGCCAAGTCGAACGCACAAAGGTAAGTTTTTTGCGCTGCCACAATCACCACAGTTATTTAAACAATTGTTAATGATGTCGGGTATGGAACGTTATTATCAAATTGTTAAATGTTTTCGCGATGAAGACTTACGTGCAGATAGACAACCTGAATTTACTCAAATAGATATCGAAACCTCATTTATGAGTAGCGCACAAGTCATGGACGTTAGTGAAACCATGATTAGAGAGCTATTTAAAGAAATGCTTAATGTTGATCTTGGTAAATTTCCTTCTATGCCATTTAGTGAAGCAATGCGACGTTTTGGCTCTGATAAACCAGACTTACGTAATCCGTTAGAGTTAGTTGATGTCGCTGATTTACTTAAAGAGGTAGAGTTTAAGGTATTCTCTGGGCCAGCAAATGATGAAAATGGCCGTGTTGCTGTTATTTGTGCGCCAGGTGGTGCCAAAGCATACTCACGCAAAGGGCTTGATGAATTAACTAAATTTGTTGGTATATATGGCGCTAAAGGTATGCCATGGTTAAAAGTTAATGATATCGACAACGGTATGGAAGGCTTACAATCACCTATCTTAAAGTTTTTGTCTGAAGGTGTTGTTAGCGAGTTACTTGCACGAGTTAATGCTAAATCAGGTGATATTATCTTCTTTGGTGCTGATTCAAACACTGTAGTTACCGAAGCATTAGGCGCGCTTCGCCTGAAATTAGGTGAAGACTTAGATTTACTCGAAGGTGACTGGAAACCGTTATGGGTTGTTGATTTCCCTATGTTTGAAGAAATAGATGGCCGTATGCATGCACTTCATCATCCATTTACGGCACCAACTAACTTAACACCGGAGCAGCTTGAAGCTGATCCATTAGGTGCCTTGTCTGATGCTTATGATATGGTATTAAATGGCTGTGAATTAGGTGGCGGTTCAGTGCGTATTCATAACCAAGACATGCAGTCTGCCGCGTTTAGAATACTAGGAATTGATGACGAAGAAGCACAAGAAAAATTTGGTTTCTTACTTGAAGCACTACAATACGGTGCGCCACCACATGCAGGTTTAGCTTTTGGGCTTGATCGCTTAGTGATGTTAATGACTGGTGCAAGCTCTATTCGTGAAGTGATGGCATTCCCGAAAACAAATACAGCAGCATGTCCATTAACTAATGCGCCAGGTAATGCAAACACTGCTCAGTTAGCTGAGCTGGGTGTGCAAGTAATCCCTCAGCAAAAAGACGCTGAGTAATTAGTATCGAGTTGAATAGTTACGAAGATACGGACAATTGTTTTCTTCGTAACTCGAAACTAATAACTCGTAACTATAACTGATGGCTATTATCCTAGGTATTGATCCCGGTTCACGCTTCACTGGCTACGGGGTTATTAAACAACAAGGTCGTTCTTTTATCTACCTTGGTAGCGGCTGTATTAAAGCACTGAGTCAAGGTGAAGATCTTGCCTCACGCTTACAAACTATATTTGCCGGTGTTTCTGAAATTATTCTACAGTTTAAGCCGGAAATGTTTGCCATTGAGCAAGTTTTCATGGCAAAAAATCCAGACTCGGCGTTAAAACTAGGCCAAGCCAGAGGCGCTGCTATTGTTGCTGCAACGAACAGTGGCTTAACAATAGCAGAGTATTCTGCCAGACAAATTAAACAATCTGTTGTGGGTACTGGTGGCGCAGATAAAAGCCAAGTTCAACATATGGTGAAAACCATTCTTAAATTGCCGGGCACACCACAAGCTGATGCCGCTGATGCGCTTGCTGTGGCTTTATGCCACGGTCATAGCCACGAAAGCTTACTAAAACTTGCCGGACAAGCGAGAAAAGTTGTCAGAGGAAGATTAAGATAAGCAGCTTGAGTATTGAGTTTTAAGTGGTAATCTGCTGAGCATTGTTACTTTATTCGTTACTTTATTCGTTACTTTATTTAGCTCGTCACTCGAAACTACAGTTTACTGTATAAATATATAGTGGTATGCTTTTGTTATCTTAATCATTACCTTTAGGTTATTAACTGTGATCGGTCGTTTATCGGGCACTATTGCTGAAAAATCCCCTCCTGAAATCCTTATTGAATGTGCTGGCGTTGGTTATGAAGTTACTATGCCAATGACGAGTATATACGCATTACCCGAATTGAATGAGCTAGCTATTATTTATACTCATTTTGTTGTTCGAGAAGATGCCCAATTACTGTATGGATTTGCTAATAAAACAGAACGTAAATTATTTCGTTTACTAATTAAAGTCAATGGTGTTGGTCCCAAGTTAGCCTTAGCCGTGTTATCTGCTATGTCAGCAGATCAATTTGTCAGCTGTGTAAGACATGATGACGTCTCTGGTATCGTAAAAATACCGGGTGTAGGTAAAAAAACCGCTGAGCGGTTATTAATTGAAATGCGAGATAGATTAAAAGATTGGCAAATGTCATCAACACCAGCAACTGATGCCATGCCTGTGCAGTTGAGTACTGAACAAACTTTTGTAAACTCTTTTAACGATAGTTCCTATAATAACAAAGGCGATGCTACTAATGCCTTAATATCATTAGGTTATAAACAGGTGCAAGCAGATAAAGCGGTTAAACTTGTTTATACTGATGGCATGTCGAGTGAAGATATAATTCGTCATGCCTTAAAGTCAATGTTGTAACTGCGCAACTTGTTGTTGTATCGTCCAATTTCTTTATCAGAAGTACTCACAAATTCTTCGGGAAAGAATTCGAACATCCAACGGATGGCCTGAAAGGAGGAGTACAGGATGTACGGAGTAATGACTAAAGTCAACTCCGTGCTCCTTCTTTTAAATTGAACCATACATATTAAAGTTGAACAGTTACATAAGTAAAAAGCTGTACCTAACAAATGTTTAAAAAGTAGGAATGAAAATGATAGAAGCTGATCGCTTAATTGAGCCAGTTGCCAGTATTGAAGATGAAGGCGTTGATCGTGCTATTCGTCCTAAAATGCTTAGTGACTATACTGGTCAAGCCCATGTTAAAGCGCAAATGGAAATTTTCATTCCGGCAGCAAAAAAGCGTGGTGAACCACTTGATCATTTACTTATTTTTGGCCCTCCGGGTCTAGGAAAAACCACATTAGCAAATATAGTTGCCAATGAAATGGGTGTGAGTATTCGTACAACGTCTGGCCCAGTACTTGAGAAAGCAGGTGATCTAGCGGCTCTATTAACTAACTTAGAAGAAAATGATATTTTATTCATCGATGAAATTCATCGTCTAAGTCCTATTGTGGAAGAAATTTTGTATCCTGCAATGGAAGATTATCAGCTGGATATTATGATTGGTGAAGGACCTGCAGCGCGCTCAATAAAGTTAGACTTACCTCCTTTTACCTTAATTGGCGCCACAACACGTGCAGGAGCTTTAACCTCACCATTACGTGACAGGTTTGGCATAGTACAGCGGCTAGAATTTTATAATGTGCAAGATTTAACTACAATCGTAAAACGTTCGGCGCACTTTTTAAATTTAAGTATTGATGAAGAGGGCGCTTTTGAAGTTGCGAAACGTTCGCGTGGAACGCCTCGTATAGCCAATAGGTTGTTGCGACGAGTACGTGATTATGCAGATATAAAAGCTCATGGTTTAGTTAATAAAGAAACAGCGGCTGCCGCACTTGATATGTTAGAAGTTGACCATGAAGGGTTTGATATTATGGACAGGAAGCTACTTCATGCCATTATTGATAAATTTATGGGTGGGCCTGTAGGGCTTGATAATCTTGCTGCTGCTATAGGTGAAGAGCGAGAAACTATTGAAGATGTACTGGAGCCATTTCTAATTCAGCAAGGCTTTCTACAACGTACACCACGTGGACGAATTGCTACAGATAGAGCCTATCAGCACTTTTCAATTATTAGGCCTAGCGTGTAAAACAGTTTACTAACCTAGAAGTCAAACCAACAAGTAAGTAACTGTATCAGTCCTTAGATGACTTAACTGACTGTTTATTTACTCTTTTTTTCCACGCCTTTATCACACTATAACGCCATAACCCTTGAATACAAAAGTAACCAAGTATGGCAAAAGTTATCGCTAAAACCCCACAGCCTAATAAAAATGCAGGCCCAATTGTTGATAAACTTTCAATCACCCATTGCCAACTTGCTTCAAAGTTAAACTCTTGAGTTGTTGTACCTATTAACCATGCCCCAACCATATAACAAGCATAAAAAATTGCTGGCATAGTAAAAGGATTTGTTAACCATACAATAGCGACTGAAAGCGGTAGGTTGGAATGCACTAAAATGGCAGTACCAGCAGCCAATACCATTTGAAAAGGAACAGGTATAAAAGCAAAAAACAAACCAACGGCAAAAGCTTTAGCAACTGAATGACGGTTCATATGCCATAAGTGAGGGTTATGTAAAAGGTTACCAAAAATTTTTAAGTATTTATTATCTTTAATACTTTGACTGTCTGGCATTAAGCGCTTAATTAGTTTTTTTGGCATATACTTACTATTATTTTTAAACTTTGTATTAAAACCAATGTTGTAAACAGTATAGGAAATATTTCGTTCGCTATGGATTGGTGGCTAGCTAGTTTTTTTCTTGGTTCTATATTCTCATTATTCCTGCCAATAGTGCCAGATCTTTTTGTGCTATTTTTACTTCTTTTACTTTCTATCACTCTTTTCTCATACAAACCTCTACGTTTAAGCTCTGGTTTATTCTTTGGTGCTAGCTGGATGCTATTAAATGCCTTTCAACATCAAAACCTTTGGCAAGATAATAACTTAAATCCATTGGAACTCGCAGCAGCACCTCAATGGGTACAAGGGAAAGTAAGTAGCTTACAATCCTCAGTTGATTCTATCCAAATGATTAGTGATAAAAAGCAGCTTCGCTTTAATCTAAATGTAACCCATTTAAATTTAAAAAAACTAAGCACGATAATAAAAATACGATTAAGTTGGAAAAATGCCAAATTCGCAGTGTTGCAAGGGCAAGTTGTTAACTTAAAAGTTAAGCTTAAGCCAGCACATGGCTTAGCTAATATAGGTGGATTTAGTTATCAAACTTGGTTGAGGAGCAAGCGTATTCTTGCTACAGGTTACATTGTTGATAATAAAGAAAATAAAATTTTAGTGGCAACGAATTCAACGCGTCAAAACCTTTTCAATACCTATAAAGGTTTATTGCCTGAACATGATTTATCACCCTTATTACTTGCGTTAGGCTTTGGTTCTCGTAGTGAATTGAATCAACAATTATGGCAAGTATTGCAAAAAACAGGAACAGGTCACCTTATTGCTATTTCAGGTTTACATATTGGCTTAGTCGCAACAGGTAGTTACTTTTTTATTATGATTTTTATTCGTTTACTGCCCTTGAGTCTTTGCAATCATTTATGTTGCTTTCAAACGATGAATATCCGTTATTTTGTTATCGCTGTAAGTCTAGGTGTTGGAATAATCTATGGTTATTTAGCGGGCTTTTCACTGCCAACAATTCGCGCTTTACTGATGCTAAGTATTTATTGGTTTTCACGTGTGTTAAATATCAATGTTTCAATAAAGCGTTGGCTATTATTAACACTATTTTTATTAACACTAACGACACCTTTTAGTTTATTCACGGCGAGTTTTTGGTTATCTGTGTATGCCGTTACTATTATCTTTCTTACTTTGTGGCGCTTTAAAAGTATGCTTAATAGCGGCAATACTGCTTGGCGGTTTATTAAAGGGTTATTTGTAATTCAAATAAGTTTAACTGTTATGTTATTGCCCATTAGTGCGGTGTTTTTTCAACAAGTTTCTTTTATCGCGTTGTTAGCCAATATAGTTGCAGTGCCATGGATGAGTTTTCTTAGTATTCCATTGTGCTTACTATCTGTCTTAGTGATGCCTTTTTTTGAATCAATATCACAGTTTCTTATGGGGTGTTGCATCGAGAGTCTGCAGGTTTTGTGGCATTATTTAAGTTTTTTGTCGCAGCAAACATGGGCAGTGGTAAAGCTTTCAAATATGGGTATTCAATTGTTTGTATTATTTGGGATTATTAGTTTTGTTACTTTGTTTTGTCAGCCACAGCTATTTCCAAGTAGTTTTACTATTTACCAAATAAACGGTTTGAAAAAAGTGTTTGTAGTGATAAACGTGAGTGTTTTGTTATTTTTTACCTTGAATACCCATACCATGAATAGCGATACCGTGAATATTAATAGCGCCAATATCAATGAACAATATATCGCTAACGAGGCCAAATGGCAGCTAGTCGTTTTTGATGTTGGGCAAGGCTTATCTGTATTGATTCAACGGGGCTCGAAGACTATTTTATACGATACGGGTGCTGCATACCCTAGCGGTTTTACCATGGCCAATGCTGTGATTTTGCCTTATTTACAACATACTGATGTAGAGCAATTAGATAAAATGATAATTAGCCACAGTGATAATGATCATGCCGGCGGTTTAACAGAAATACAAGAATCCATTGTTATAAATGAGTTGATCTATAATGGTAAGCAAACAGCAAAAAATTCGATTTGCTTACAAGGGAAAGAGTTTGTTTGGCAACACCTTAACTTTAAAATGCTATGGCCCAAGCATATTATAAGTAAAGAAAATGATGACTCTTGTGTGTTGTTAGTTTCTGATGGTAAGCATAATGTGTTGCTTACTGGGGATATTTCAAAAAAAGTAGAAGCTGAATTATTACAACAATACCCAAAACTTAGTGCTGATATTTTAATTGTGCCACATCATGGCTCTAAAACTTCATCAAGTGAACAATTTATAACTAGACTAAAGCCATCATTTGCTGTTGCGAGTGCAGGCTACCTGAATCGTTGGCATATGCCTGTTACCGACGTTGTTCAACGTTATCAACAACACAATGTTAAATTACGGAGTACTGCAAAAACGGGACAAATTATTTTTACTATGTCAGGGCAAGGTATAAGCGAGCAAACTTACTATAGTGATTTGTGGCCATTTTGGTTTGCTCATTAGTGCTTATCCCCTATATTCACTATGAGAAAAATTTGGTAGTTGACAGGAATCACGTTAAAATCAGGCTATTGTGAATACATATTACCAAATGAGAAATATTAGCCAATGGCAATAGGATTATCAAAGCAGGAATCAAAGCAGGAATCGAGTGCTGATTTACCCGCAACCACATGGCAAGACTTCAAACGACTCCTTTCTTATGCCAAGCCCTATAAACTCGGTTTTGTTGCTGCCATCATAGGTATGTTGGGCTATGCCGCCATTGATGTATATTTTTTATCGAAATTACAACCGCTAATTGATGATGGTTTAGCGGGCGCTAATCCGGACTTTATGAAGTGGGCGCCTGTATTTGTGGTAGTGGCGTTCTTTTTTCGAGGTGTTTTTCATTTTGTTGCTAATTATTGTTTAGCTTGGGTTGGTAATCATGTGGTTACCGACTTAAAACAGAAGCTATTTGAACATATTATGGCAATGCCAGTATCTTTTCATGATAAAGAGTCAACAGGTGGACTGATTTCTAAACTTACTTTTGATACTGAACAGGTATTAAACTCAGTCAGTAAGTCAATTTTAGTCATTGTTCAGCAAAGTGCTTTTGTTATCGGTTTAATTGGCTTAATGTTTTTTATTAGCTGGCAATTATCAATCATCTTTTTACTTGTTACACCCTTAATTGCCATTATTGTTAGCATTGTCTCAAAACGCTTTCGTAAGGTAAGTAAAAGTATTCAAGGGGCTATGGGCGAAGTCACAACGGCAGCAGAACAAACGTTTAATGGTCATAAGGTTGTACTTACTTTTGGTGGGCAGAAACGCGAGTTTGCGCGTTTTGCAAAAATTAATAAACATAATCGCCAACAACGAATGAAATTAACCGCGACTAAAGCGGGTAGTGTGCCTGTTATTCAAATTATCGCTTCATTTGCTCTAGCTTTTGTATTTTACGCTGTTAATTCTGATAGTTTACGAGAGGGTATTTCTGCAGGTAGTTTTGTCAGTGTTATCACCTACATGACTATGCTATTAAGGCCATTGAAAATGCTGACAAATGTTAACAGCGAGTTTCAAAAGGGGATGGCTGCCTGTGTTAGTATTTTTGCCGTATTAGATCAAAAAACAGAATTAGATCAGGGCACACGTGTTTTTGAAAAGGCACAAGGCAACATTGTTTTTAAAAATGTTGATTTTTCTTATGGCGCTGTTAGTGAAAATATAGAAGATACAAAGTGGGCTTTAAACGATCTTTCTTTTGAATTAAGCCCTGGAGAAACGCTTGCGCTCGTAGGGCGCTCGGGTAGCGGAAAATCTACCGCCAGTGCATTATTATTACGTTTTTATGATGCTAACCGAGGTCAAATATTAATTGATAACGTTAATATTGAGCAATACCAATTAAAAAGTTTACGACATCAATTTGCCTATGTTTCCCAGCAGGTAGTGTTATTTAACGATACGCTAGCTAACAATATTGCCTACGGTAAGCCTGAGGCTAGTCTAGAAGAAATTATTGCAGCAGCAAAAAGTGCGCATGTGATGGAGTTTGCCGAGCAAATGGAACATGGACTTGATACTAATTTGGGCGAAAATGGTGCTTTACTTTCTGGCGGACAAAGACAGCGCGTAGCGATTGCTCGTGCTTTATTATGCGACGCGCCGTTTTTAATTTTGGATGAAGCGACCAGTGCCTTAGATACTGAATCTGAACGTCATATTCAAGATGCTTTGCAAACCTTACAAAAAAATAGAACATCTATTGTCATTGCCCACCGTTTATCAACCATTGAGAATGCAGATAAAATTATTGTGATGGAAAAAGGAGAGATAGTTGAGCAAGGCGATCATCAATCATTACTTGCTAAAAAAGGTGCTTATGCAAAGTTACATAGCTTCCAATTTCAATCGTAATTTATTATCTGATGTTAATGTTTAAAGTGAATTACTTTATTAATGAGCAGTGATACCAGTTCCACTAAATTATTGCCTACTTGTGCTAGTTAAAATACTCCAAGTCGGCGTTGCTCTCAATCCCAATAGCCAGCTATTGGTCAATCAAGCGCCTTGCCCTGAAATATTTTTCCTGTGCACAACAAGACCACAAACTTAATGAAACTGGTATTACTATGCGATTAATTGAAAAAGTTTGGTTTGAAAACCATAAGGCAAAATGGTGGCTAGTACCTTTATTATTGCCATTCACTGGATTGTTTTTCTTACTTAGTGCCATTCGACGTTTTGCCTTTGGCCTTGGTTTATTAAAGTCTTATTCGGTGAGTAAACCCGTTATTGTTGTTGGTAATATTGGCGTTGGTGGTAATGGTAAAACGCCTGTTGTGATTCATTTAGTTGAACTAGCTAAAATCCTCGGATTTATTCCGGGTGTTATTTCACGTGGCTATGGCGGTAAAGCTGAAAGTTATCCTTACTTATTATCAGCGCTCAGTACTACAGCTCAAGCAGGGGATGAGCCTATTCTAATTTTCAAACGTTGCGATGTTCCTGTTGTTGTTGGTAGTGATAGAGTGGCTAATGCACAAAAGTTAATTGAGCTAGGTTGTGATGTTATTATTAGTGATGACGGTTTGCAGCATTATCGTTTACAACGCGATCTAGAATTAATAATCGTTGATGGTAAACGCCTTTTTGGTAATGGACTACTATTGCCGGCAGGCCCTTTACGAGAAGCTACGTCGCGGTTGAATAATGCTGATATTGTTATTTTTAATGGTGAAAGTAAGACGAGAGATGGTGATTGTCAGATAAAGGATAAATCATCATTAATGACCTTAGTCGCTACTAAATTACGTCATATGAAAACAGATAAAGAGGTTAGCTTAACCGATTTTTTAGCTAATAATGTAGAGGTAAATGCGATTGCGGGTATTGGCTCACCACAACGTTTTTTTGATACCTTACAGAGTTTAGGTTTCAATTTAGTAAAGCAGCAAGGTTTTATTGATCATAAAAACTTCACTCCTAATGATTTTAATCAATTTAAAAGTGATTTACCGCTATTAATGACTGAGAAAGATGCGGTAAAATGTCAAGAATTCGGACAAGATAACTGGTGGTATTTGCCCGTTGATGCTCAGTTTTCTGAGCAAGATGAACAAGTATTGATACAACATATTAAGCAGTTAGCACAGTAACTAATAAGACAAAATAAAGAGAATGAAATAATGGCCTTCGATACAAAATTAATGGAAATATTGGCTTGCCCAGTGTGTAAAGGTAAGCTTGATTACGATAAAGCTCAACAAGAGCTTATTTGTAAATTTGATAAGTTAGCTTATGCGATAGATAGAGATATTCCTGTGCTTTTAGAAAATGAAGCGCGCCGCTTAACTGTTGATGATGAATCCGCAGAACAGGAATCATAAAATATGACCGGTGCTACTTTGGCGAATGCTACTCTGACCAAAACGGATAGCTCTTTTATTGTTGTTATTCCTGCTCGTTATGAATCCACTCGTTTACCGGGAAAAGTCTTAGCGGATATTGGCGGTAAGCCTATGATCCAATGGGTTGTTGAAAAAGCGAAACTCAGCGGTGCGAGTAAAGTAATTGTCGCAACCGATAATGATGAAGTAGAACAAATAGTAAAGGCTTTTGGTGGTGAAGTGTGTAAAACGCGTGCTGATCACCAATCAGGAACAGAGCGATTAGCTGAAGTAATGGAGCAATATCAGTTTAGTGATGATGAAATCATTGTTAACGTACAAGGAGATGAGCCTTTTATTCCGCCAGAGAATATTGCGCAAGTAGCGAGTAACTTAGCACATCAACATGATGACTTAACTGATGAAACCTCTCGTGATATTGCTAATCGAGGACGTAAAATTTCTCGTATGTCGACTTTAGCAATTAATATAGACTCTGTTGATGAAGCTTTTAATGCTAATGCAGTGAAAGTGATAACTGATAAAGATGGTTATGCGCTTTATTTTAGTCGAGCGACAATTCCCTATGATCGTAATCGTTTTCTTAATAACGAACACATAAAAGAGATAGGTGAGTTTTATTTACGTCATGTGGGCATCTACGCTTATCGTGCAGGCTTTATTAAAGATTATGTTAATTGGCCAACTAGCCAGTTAGAACAAGTTGAAGCGCTTGAACAATTGCGAGTACTTTATCAAGGTGAAAATATCCATGTTGCCGTAGCAAAAACTAATGTGCCAGTTGAAGGTGTTGATACACCTGAAGACTTAGACAAAGCTAGAGCCTATGCGGCGAGTTTATAAGTCATATTTGTAAGTATTACTTATAAATACTACAATTTTGCTAATTCATCACGGGTATTTTGTAAAAAAGTGGCACTAAAAGCGACTAAAGAATGCACTGAACTAGGGAGTTGATCAATGTCGATAGCATCGATTAAGTTTTTAACTTCTAATCCTAGTTCAGTATCGCCTTCAACTTTTAAACGGCGTTGAAAGAATAAAGTATCGGGATCCTGTTTGCGCCCAGCAATCAGTATTAAATCATCACCTGTAGCACTAAAACAGACATCTTCGGTTATATTGCTTGCAAGCAAGTCACTTTTTGATGCCATTACAAGCTTGTCTTGATCAAAACTTAACCACCAATCTAGGTTTAAATCGATGATAGAGATTTTTAACCATTTATCTTGTAAAAACTCAAAATCACCGTCTTCAATAGATTCTTGAAAAACAGAAGACAGTGCCGGTAATAGCAGTACTTTTTGTGCTGAAAATGGTAATAACCGCAGGCTAGGGCGTAATATTTTAGGCATAACCTCTATCATACGACTACGTAACGTTAACGGGAATCTTGCTATTGTTTGCTCGTTATTGGGAACTACGTTATCAGGGATTAAGTTAACGGCTGTTTGAGGTAATGAGGATAATTTGAACACGTTTATAGCCTTTATTATAGTTAATACCAATTGAAATAATGAATGATCTATTCATTATTTCAATTGGTATAACTTGTATGAATCAATATTTTCACAGTCTAACAGCCGATTAATATTTTTTGCTGCCCTAGATCAAGTTTTCTTTAATACATATCAATAAAGCCCTATAGATAAACCCATAGACTATCGAGCAAGTTTTTCATCTTGATATACCAATTGAAGTAATGAATAGATCATTCAGCGAGAATTAAAAGGTGTAGAGGCAAGGCATTGATTGAAGAGAATGGTTACTCCCTTGTCAAAATCAATAACGCAGCATATAACCCTTTTAAACTCGCCCTTGGGAGCTTGTCAGGAAAGTAATAACATCACAAATTTGTTTGATATAGAGCGACTATATACGCACAAGTTTTGCTTGTTCTAACTTCCCTGACACAGCTCTGAATTGACTCATTCATTATTTCATTTGGTATTAATGCATTTTTGATAACAATTTAAATTGGAGTTTTTTGTGGAACTATTGTGTCCGGCAGGTAACTTACCTGCCTTGAAATCCGCTATAGATAATGGCGCAGATGCGGTTTATATTGGTTTAAAAGACGATACTAATGCGCGTCATTTTGCTGGTCTTAACTTTAATGATGGTAAGTTAGCAAAAGGTGCTGATTATGTGCATCAACGAGGTAAAAAACTCCATGTTGCCATTAATACTTTTGCTCATGCCGATGGTGAAGACCGTTGGAAAAAGGCCGTGGATAATGCTGTTGCTATTGGCACTGATGCATTAATTATCGCTGATTTAGGTGTACTGGATTATGCGGCCAATAAATATCCTGATGTTGAGCGGCATGTGTCGGTACAAGCATCAACTACAAATCTAGAAGCCATTAAGTTTTTTAAAAATAATTTTGATGTTGATCGCGTGGTACTACCGCGAGTATTGTCAGTACAACAAGTTAGGCAGTTAGCCAAAAATAGCCCTGTACCATTAGAAGTATTCGCTTTTGGCAGTTTATGCATTATGGCAGAAGGGCGTTGTTATCTATCGTCATACATGACGGGAGAATCACCAAATACGGTAGGTGCGTGTTCACCAGCTAAATATGTGCGTTGGCAAGAAACTGAACAAGGTTTAGAGTCACGTTTAAACAATGTGCTTATTGATAGATATCAAGATGATGAAAATGCTAGTTACCCAACTTTATGTAAAGGGCGATTTGACGTTGATGGCGATGTTTATCATGCGCTTGAAGAGCCAACCAGTTTAAATACCTTAGAGCTGATTCCTGATCTCATGGCTATGGGCATTGTTTCCGTAAAAATAGAAGGTCGACAACGTAGCCCAGCCTATGTTGAACAAGTAGCTAAAACGTGGCGTATGGCACTTGACCGCTGCAAGAAAAATCCTGATAACTTTCAAGTTGAAGGTGCTTGGATGCAAACCTTAGCCAATTTATCTGAAGGCTCGCAAACCACGTTAGGTGCTTATCACCGAAAATGGCAATAATAATCTAAGTAACGAGTTATAAGTTTCGAGTTGCGAAATAAGCACACTCGCTTCCTTTAAAAATCTATTAGGAAAAACTATGAAATTCTCTCTTGGGCCAAATTTGTTTTTTTGGCCAAAAAAAGATGTTGAACAATTTTATCAACAAGCAAAAAATTCTAGCGCCGATATTATTTATCTCGGTGAAACAGTCTGCTCAAAGCGCAGAGAATTAAGAGCTAAAGACTGGTTAGGATTAGGTCGTGAATTAGCCCATGAAACTAATAAACAGATAGTTATTTCAACAATGACATTACTAGAATCTCCGGCAGAAATTGTCACCTTAAAAAAACTGTGTGATAACGGTGAGTTATTAGTAGAGGCCAATGATTTAAGTGCTGTACAAATAATGCACGATTTAAAGATGCCCTTTGTCGCAGGTCCTGCGATTAACTGTTATAACCTATCGACATTAAAAGTACTATTAAAACAAGGAATGATGCGTTGGTTAATGCCAGTAGAACTTTCGGGTGATTGGCTTACAACAATGTTAACTCAAGCAGTAGACGAAAATATTCGTGATAAATTCGAATGTGAAGTATTTTCATGGGGCTATTTACCGCTTGCTTATTCTGCTAGATGTTTTACCGCACGTTCAGAAAATAGACCAAAAGATGACTGTCAGTACTGTTGTATTAACTATCCGCAGGGGCGAAAAATGAATTCCCGAGAAGGAGAACAAGTTTTTGTGCTAAATGGCATTCAAACTATGTCTGCTTACCAGTATAATCTAATTAATGAAGTCGCTCAGCTGAATAACATTGGTGTTGATATTATTCGTATCAGTGCTGATAGTGAAGAAGCTTTTACCCAATTAGACAAATTTAAAGCGCAATTAGATACGTCCAAAACCTATACTTTAGATAAAGAAAAAGAATGTAATGGCTTTTGGCATCAAATTGCGGGTATGTCGGTTGCGTAAAATTGTTAACATAGCGTTATGAACGACGATTAATATTAATAACAGGTTAGAGAAGATTATGTTTACCTTAGATTTAAACCAAATGAGCCAGAATGAATTTTTAACTAAATACTGGCAGAAAAAACCTGTTGTGATTAAACAGGGATTTAAAAACTTTATTGATCCAATATCGCCCGACGAGTTAGCTGGTTTAGCGATGGAAGAGACGGTAGAGTCGCGCTTGGTTTATAAAAAAGGTGAAGAATGGCAAGCTGAATTTGGCCCATTTGAACAATATGAGCACCTTGGCGAAAGTGATTGGTCTTTAGTGATACAAGCTTTGGACAATTTTAGTGAAGAAGCGGCGGAAATAATTGAACCTTTTAGATTTATTCCTCATTGGCGTTTAGATGACTTAATGGCTAGTTTTGCCACCGCTGGCGGTGGTGTTGGCCCTCACGTTGACAATTATGATGTGTTTATTTGCCAAGGCTCAGGTAAGCGACATTGGCGTGTTGGTGATAATAGCAAACAAACTGAAGTGATTGCCCATGAGGCATTGTTACATGTAGAGCCGTTTGAAGCGATTATCGATGTTGAATTAGCGGCGGGAGATATTCTTTATATTCCGCCTGGTTTTCCCCATGAAGGAATCGCTTTAGAGCCATCAATGAGTTTTTCTGTTGGTTTTCGCGCTAACTCAACCGTCAGTTTATTAAGCGCACTTGCCGATCACCTTATTGATAATGAATTAGGGACCGAGCTACTCGAAGATGCTGATCGTCAAGCCATCACTCACAGCGGTGAAATTACTAATAATGATTACAATAGTATTAAGAGTCAGTTAAATAACATACTTGAAAATGAGCAAGTCTTTAAGCGCTTTGTTGGTACATTTCTAACGAATGCCAAGCATGAATTAGACCTGATGCCTAGCGAAGAACCGTTTGCTCGTGACGAAGTTTCTGAATTACTCACAATTCATGGTATTAAGCGTTTAGGCGGTCTTAGAGCTTTTTATTTTGAAGACACAATTAATGATGGTGTTTGTTATATCAATGGTGAGCAGAAAAGCTTTTCTTGTGATATTGCACCTGTGGTTAAATTATTATGCGATCAATGCATCGTTACCCCAGATGAATTAGCACCATGGTGTGATAATGAGCAATTTCTTACTTTAATGATAGAGCTACTTGATCAAGGCTTTTGGTTTTGGGTTGAGGCAAGTGACTAACTGATGCGCTTAGATAAGTTTATTTGTAAAAGCACTGAATTAACGAGAAGTGAAGCAAAAAAGTTACTTAAAAGTGGCGAAGTTCGTGTTAATGGAGACGTTGCCAAAAATCCGGCTATGCAGGTGCACGAAAATAATAACATTGATATTGATGGTCAATCGCTAACCGCCCGTCGTTCACGTTACTTTATGTTGCATAAAGTAGCCGATACTATTTGCTCTAATGTTGATGAAGGCTTCCCATCGGTATTACATTTTCTGGATGTTGATAAGGCCTTTGATTTACACATAGCAGGGCGTTTGGATGCTGATACAACTGGTTTAGTGCTAATTACGGATGATGGCCGTTGGTCACACAATGTAATTTCACCGAAAAAGGAATGCCAAAAAGTTTATCGAGTATGGCTTAGAAACCCAATCACCGTTGAAAAGTCAATTGCAATTATTGAGCAGTTTTCTCAAGGGTTACAATTACAAGGTGAATCATCGTTAACTAAGCCTGCTATTTTAACATTAGTCACAGATACTGATGTTGATAACGAAGTATTGTTAACGATAACAGAAGGTAGATATCATCAAGTTAAACGAATGTTTGCTGCGGTAGGAAATAGAGTTGTTGGTTTACATCGAGAGCAAATTGGTGAAGTTAAATTAGCTGATTTAGCACCGGGTGAGTGGCGTAACTTAACCGAAGAAGAAGTCGTATTATTTCATTAATTATAGCCAATAAGTTAATCAAGGTTAACTTATTGGCTTTTATCTGGTTCAGTTTTAAGTGACAAATTGTAACGACTACCCGCTATAGATATCAAAAAAGAAATACAGTGTGGTCGCAACACTTGCCATAATAACAAAGTGCCTTACATGTTTTTGGGGCAGTTGACGTGATACCTGTGCCGCAACATAGCCCCCCGCTAAGGTGCCAGATAATACAATAGTGCCTTCATACCAAGCAATGACATCATTATAAATAAACAACCCGATGGCAATCAGTGACACTGTTGATGAGATTAATAGTTTTAATCCATTCATGGTGTTGATATTAGTATGACCAGCTAATGCTAAATAACTGAGGGTAATGATGCCCAACCCGGCGTTAAAGAAGCCACCATAGGTAGACACCCCAAATAACATGATTAACAGTAAAGCTGCGCCAATTGATGATGCATGTTGGTGATTTGAGACCATTTTTTTAAGCCCGGTATTAATTTTTCCGCCAAAAATAAATAGTACGGTAGCAAATAACATTAACCAAGGAATAGCCTCTCGAAATACTGCTTCAGGTGTTTGTAACAATAGCCATGCACCAAAAATACCACCGACTAAGCTGATTATTGTTATTAGGAGTAGCTCATTTTTATGATTGCTAATTTCTTTTCGAAAAGCATAAGTACCACTCATATAACCGGCGCATGACGCAAAAGTATTGGTCGCATTTGCCATGATAGGAGGAATGCCGACAAAGATAAGTGCGGGAAATGTAATGAAACTTCCGCCGCCTGCAATTGAATTAAGAACACCGCCAAAAAAACCTGCGAGAAATAAAAATACTAGTTCAAATGACATCGTTAACCATAAGCTTATTAGCATGCAAAAAGGCTAGACGATAGCACATTTGCATCGAGTCGAATAGATACCTCAAAAGCTATAGTTATTTATAACTAAAAGGAATTATTGGTATAAAGGTAAATTAGCACTCTAGATGATTACGTTGGAGCTGTTGTATACGTGCACTTTTGTATGTTTTGTCTATACTTATGCTCTGCTCATTTAAATATTCACTTTATCTGAGCGGTAATGAATTTTTCATTAACAGGAGAAAGCAAAATGAAAAATAGATTAATAGTATTACTCTGTATTTTGTTTAGTTATTCAGTAGTTGCTAAAGATCGACTAGAAGTTTATGAAGATTATGAACTCGGCACAGAAATAATGACAATGACAACGGTTAAAATAGACCCCAATATGGGAGATGTATACTTGGCAGGTCTCCGAGAGAGTTGGGTAAAGGCCGTTAAGATAGAAAAATCACTAGGTCATATTAAAGATTGGAAAATCTACAGTAGTGATTTACCGGTAAGTGGCGATTTTAACATGGTACTTATTGTTACTTTTGATAGTGCTGCTGACTTAGAGCCAAGCAAGAAAAAATACGCTGCTTTTATGAAAAAATGGAGTGACAAAGATAAAGAAAAATCAGAGGCAATATCAGAAAAATACCCTGAAGTTAGAACTTTAGCAGGGGAGTATCGATTACGAGAGATTATTATGAAATAAATAGTCATTTTGGAATACTATTTTGTAGTAGCTACATTTTGTATTGAGCTACTACATTTTTAATCGATAGTGCCTTAACAGTGATTCATTCCACTTTCATATATTTAGCTTTTATTTAACTCATTGAATTTAGCTAATTGTTCTTCAGTCGCAGGTAACTGGTGTTTTTCTTTCCATTCACTATAAGGCATACCATAAACTTGCTCGCGGGCAGTATCAATATCAACGTTAACGCCAAGCTTTTCAGCTTCTGCTACCGTCCATTTACTAAAACAATTTCGGCAAAAGCCGGTTAAGTTCATCAGCTCAATATTTTGTACGTCTTTTCGGTTATCTAAGTGGGCTAATAAGCGGCGAAAAACGGCTGCTTGAATTTCAATTTCTTTATTCATGGTTATCCTTTTTAATAAAACTTATGTTCAATGTTTAGGCAATTCTTTTTGGTAATATCGATAAGACACAGGTGCTTGTTGATTTTCCTTAGTCGTTTTCTCAAAACTTTTTTGCTTACTAATGCTATTTAATGATATTGGGCTTATGGACAAGTTTTCTAACCAATCATCACCTTCGGTCATGGCTATGGGGGAAGGTATCACCACTAAGGCACTGTTGCTATCAAATTCAGGCAAAACCCTGCTTGCGCTAAATGCCACCCTAGGTTTAATACTTGCTTCACCAATGCGGCCTCTTTGTCCCCAAGTAACAATGTAATCTTGACGACTAATATTATCACCCGTTGGTTGATTTGTTATGGCAACATCGCGAAATACGTCAAAGCGGTTTTGCATCATTAACTCTTCAAACAACATGGCATAATCTTCACGAAGACTAGAATAAGCATAAAAGTCAGTCGCAGAATCTGAACTAAAAAGGTTTTTTATATCGGTAGGCAAGTAAGATTTTTGAGTGGTGCTGGCGGTCTCACCAGCAAAACTCACTTGGGCCAAATCTCGCATTGTTTGACTTTGCAATGGCAGGGCGATTGATAACTGATCGGATTCAAAATTTGTACTTGTTGCAGCGTCTAGTATGCGAGTTTGTTCATTGTGAGTAAACCACTCTGTACTTGGGAAAAAATCATTAGCATGAGCGAGTTCGTGGTATAACAGTGAAGCTAAGCGATAAAATCCATCGTTGCTGTTACGGGTAACTCTTTGCGAACGATTAAAAGAGCTGGTGGCGTAATCGTTATTTTTTACATAACGCCACGGCATGTCAAACTTTAAGTCTTTGCCGAAATTAGCACGGAAATCAGGTGCTTCATTAATGGTGTCACGTTCTTGTGGCGTTAACCAAAAGTTTTCAGGGTCTAGGTAAATTGCGCCAGTAGCGGCCCAATAAAAAGAGGGGCGTATATCATAAGAAATAACGATAGCGGTGGTTGCTCGAAGTAATTGTTTAAAGTCATTGTTGTTATCATTATTAATCAGAAAGGCTTTAAAACGATCTCCCATCCATTGATGTGATACCACAACTCTATTCATTATGTTATCTACAGAAAGAGATACATTTTCCTGAGCAAGTAACGGCAAGTTAGCTAAGGTACAAGAGCTACTTAAGGTATTGCTATAAACACAATTTACCAAGTCATCAGCATAAGGGCTGTTACTATTATAGGGATAAACTCGAGCTACTCGCTCATCAAAGTAGGCATTATTTGCTATTGCTGGTGCAGGCTCAACTAAAACGGCCACATGATCAGTAAACGTTTTTACACCGTCAGATGCTGAAACTTTAAAAGTAAGAAGCGTGTCTTTATCGACTGTGGGAGCATTGAAAATTACCGCTAATTCACCTTGAGTATTTGTTTCATTAAAGCTGACTTGTGGCCCTGAAATTTGTTGCCATTGCAATGTACTAGGTATAATTGATTCACTGAGGGATGTTCGTAATGAAACCTTATTGTCACTTAACACAGCATGACTTAGATGGGCTGCTATCTTATTTGTTGTATCACTAATGTTGATTGTTTGGCTCAGAGTTTGGCTTGCACCACCATTAATAGAAAAATCGACAGTAAAACTATACTCACCTGGTGTGTCTGGGGTAAAAGCTATTACCTTAGTGTTTTTAGCCAATAAGGTAATACTTTTGCCTGTTGTTTGTTGCCAATAAATTTTACTGAGCTGGTCGTTGGGAAAAAATAATACAAGCTCAACACTTTGCTTATTCGATAAGTCCGAATCAATAACAACTATTTTATTGGCATCAAAAGTTCTATTCGGCGGCGTATCTTTATCTGAATTGCCATTACAAGCCGTTAAACCTAACCCTGTTAAAAACATAATAAAATAAATGGATAGTATGCAGACTCGTTGGTTTTTAAACGCCACTTTATTTTCCTTAAGATATATATGAATAACAGGTGTTTTATCGTAGGCGGAAGATCTATTTATCTTCCTTCTTTTTTCTAATACTTAAACCTAGCTCTTGTCCTCTATACTTAGCATAATAACTACAGCCAAAGAACATTATCGAGGCAAAGATTAGCTCTAATGAAGCCCATATTCTATCGCTTGGTAATACCCATAATGTGGTTAAGCTATGTAAAAAATAAATAAGTACAATAAAGTTTGCCCAAGCGAAGGTGTATGGGTTGCCTTGTAACATTCCTTTTAATGGAAATAGTAGCGGTAACACAAAGAGTAGTAGTGTTGTTGAAGTACTTAACCCCTCACTAGGGGATAATACTAATAACCATAAAGGCATATAAAAAAGTAAAGAAAAATAGCCTACTAACGCCATTTTTTTATAATTGTTGGTGGATAAGTTTTGTTTTTTCATTTGTTCGTTATTACTCATTAAGCTAGCACAAAGGCAAAACATTTTCTGGTGGGCGACCAATGATGGCACGGTTACCATCGCTAACAATAGGACGCTCAATCAGCTTAGGCGTAGTAACCATTGCATCAATAAGTTGTTCATCGTTTGCGTTAGCTAAGTTTTGCTCTTTGAACTCAGACTCTTTTACTCGCATCATATCGTTAGGTTTACATGAAAGTAGCGATAATAGCTGTTCTATTTCTACTCGGGTTAATGGCTGCTTTTGATATTCAACAATTGTTAGTTTTTTAGTAGAGTTTTGTTTGATTAACTCAAGTGTTTGACGACTTTTAGAGCATCTTGGATTGTGGTAAATAGTTAACATAAGTTTTTTCTTTTAGTAAGTTTAAAAATTAATGGTGGAAAAATATTAGGGTTATAAGCGTTTTAACTTATTTTCCTGATCTTGAAATTGTAAAATGCGTGCTTTAATGCGCTTTTGCAGTAATGGTTGTTCTTCTATTAAACTATAACTGGTTTGTAATTCATCAACTGCTTTGCTGTACGCACCTAACAAAGCAAACACTTCAGCTTTAGCGGTATGCATTAAACCTTTTTTATCTTGTTTTCGATAAACGGAGGTTAATAGATCATAAGCAATGAAGTTACCAGGATTAACCAGTAAAAAATCTTGTAGTACTGTTGCTGCTTGTTCGAAGTTACCAGCACTTAATAATGCGTTGCCATAGTTCAAACTAATTACTTGATTGTTAGGCATATACAAAGCTAAATTAGCCAACATAGTTAACGCTTTATCATTTTCTTTCAGTGCTAAATAAACATCGGTAAGTACATCGATATAAAACAGATTATGTTTATCTTGTGCTTTTAAAGACTCAAGTATTTTTTTCGCGGGCTGATATTGTTTATTTTCAAAATAAGCTATCGCTAAACCATATTCGGCTGCAGCTTTTAGTGCATGTTTTTTCTTATCCAGCTGTTGCTTGAAATAATTTATATTATCTTTTGGCGTACCTTGATAACGCGCTTGAATTCTAGATTTAGCCAATTCAAATTGTAAACTTGGCGCTAGCTGTCTAACAGGGTAGTTGTGCGCACGCTGTCTTGCATCGGCAATGCGTGATTCGGGTAATGGATGCGTTAATAGCATTGCAGGTGGTTTACTTGCATAGCGATACTTTGCTGACATTTTACTAAAAAAGTTTGGTGCGCCTTGAGGGTCAAATTGACTGTTTGCTAATAATGTAATACCAACTCTATCTGCTTCTTTTTCGTTGCCACGAGTATAGTTGATACCCGCTTGTTGTGATGCTGCCATAGATGCACTCAATGCCGCCATGCCAACAGTAGGGTTCACTAATGCTAATAATATACCTGAGACCATGCCTGCCATTGTTAATGTTTGGCTTTTACTCTGAGATTCTAATCGGCGTGCTAAATGACGTTGAGTAACATGAGAAATTTCATGCGCTATTACTGAGGCAAGTTCACTCTCAGTATCTGCTGTCGTTAATAAACCACTATGAATACCAACATGACCACCGAAAAAAGCAAAGGCGTTTAGTTCTTTATTATTAATCAAAAAAAACTTAAAGGCGTAATTAACATCTTGGGCATTTTTAACTAGCTGATTACCTAAATGGTTAATGTATTCAATTAATACCGGGTCTTGAATAAGCGGTTGACTAGCGCGCAGTTGGCGCATCATGGCTTGGCCTATTTGTCGCTCTTTCTCTAGAGAAAGAACGCTAAAGCCTGAAATACCTATTTCTGGAAGTTTATTTTTATTATTTTGATCAACGGCCTCAACAGTAAAAGAGCCTGTACTTGCAATAGCTACCAATGCACAAGTAAGAAAGAATGGCTTAATATTGAACAATATGGTTTCCTGTTATTAAATAAAGAGTATGTATAAAATAGTAATTGAAAAAGAATTCATGAATAAAAAGTTAATTATCAGATGACTTTTGATTGGCGTTACTATTTAGTATATTGCCCTTTCTTCGATCAATTTCTTGATAGAACTCAGCAATACTATAACCTTCGACATCAACAAGTTCAAAAGATTCGGATAATGTTTCAATTAATTTTTCAACACGGTAATAAGCATATTTTATTAGGGCTAAGTCTGCTTCATCGCCATTTTGATAAGTAAAAATTGAAAAGGCAACCAAGCTATTTATTCTAAAAAGCATACGCATACTTTCTGGCAACCATGTTTGAAAAGGGCTAGTGTGCTCTCGTATTAAAGGGTGATTAATTCGTTCACCATCAACGACAGGGTAGCATAGTAACTCATAGCCCATATCGTTAAAATCATGGCGTAATATTAATTTAGGTTTGATTTTTACCTGTATATTACCATCGCTATCTCTATGGCCATTTAGGGCCGGTAAATTCCATGTGTTACGATCTAAAATAGTTTTATAAGAACTATCAAAACCATGAGATAAAATGCCGTCTAATTCACTTAATGATGACGTAACTAAACGATAGATGGCCGGAACATCTCCCCAATTTAACTTTTTTTTAAGAGCGTTAATCTCTTTTAAATTAGGATTTTTAGCTAAGCTACTCATTTAGTTTTATTTCCTGCTATTTTAATTACAACACTTAAGATAGTATGTCAGCGATAATTGTCTCAGATTACCTTGTTAAAAAAAAGCGATATAGGTAAAGAAATATAAAATGATCTTTGAATATGATGCGAGTGAAGAGAAATGTCCTCTGCCATTGGTTAATTTACGTTTACTATTAAAAAAAATGCAAAAAGATGATCTTTGTATATTAACTATTGCTGATAAAGGTTCAACTGAAGATATTCCTAGACTACTTAATAAACTAGGTTATCTTTATAACCAAAGTCTTATTGACAATGGTAGGGTTAAAATTACCATATCAAGTAAATAAAACTCATCTCAATATTGAAATAGGATAAATATGTTTAAGTTGTTCCGCAACTGGTATACACGTAAATTTTCGGATCCTCATGCGGTGACATTAGTGGTGATTTTGGCCTGTTCATTTTTGTTTATTGCCTTGTTTAGCCAATTACTTATGCCTGTGTTAGTTGCTTTAGCGATTGCTTTTTTATTAGATTTACCCGTAAATAAAATGGTAAACCTTAATTTATCTCGCACTGGAGCCACAGCGTTAGTTGTCGGCGCTTTTGTCGGTATTACGTTAATTGCAATGTTAGGTTTAATGCCAATTATTTGGAAACAAAGCAGTAATTTATTACAGGAAGTACCTCACATGATCTCGGAGGGGCAGAAATATCTATTAACGTTACCAGAACAATACCCTGATATTATTCAAGCCTCGCAAATAGAAACATTTATTGCTTCAGTTAAAGATAAGCTACTTGATTGGGGGGAATTAGCATTGAAGGCCTCATTAAATTCTATATCAGATTTAGTTGCTTTAATGATTTATCTTATTCTAGTGCCCTTAATGGTGTTTTTCTTTCTCAAAGATAAAAGTGATTTATTGGCTAGTGCAACTAGCTTCTTACCGCAAGAACGCCGAATGGCAACGCAAGTTGGTAAGGAAATGAATCAGCAAATATTGAATTATATTCGTGGTAAAGTGATTGAAATTTTAATTGTGGGCATTTCGACAACCATTGCATTTATTCTACTTGATTTACAGTATTCGGTTTTATTAGGGGTATTGGTTGGCTTGTCAGTATTAGTACCTTATGTTGGCGCGACCGTGGTGACTATACCTGTATTTTTAGTTGCCTTGTTTCAATTTGGTTATAGTAACGAGCTGGGTTACGTGATGTTGGCTTATGGTGTTATCCAAGCACTTGATGGTAATGTTATTGTGCCATTACTATTTTCTGAAGCAGTGAATTTACACCCTGTAACTATTATTATAGCGGTTATATTTTTTGGTGGTTTATGGGGCTTTTGGGGGGTGTTTTTTGCTATTCCATTAGCGACTTTAGTAAAGGCTGTTCTTAATGCATGGAGTTATACTACGCAGATAGAACAAGACGCGTAAATTTACTTTACTAGGCGAACCTCAAAAAATAATAGCGGTAAGTGTAAATAATTCCACTTACCGTTATTATACCCATGCTACTCGAATATGCTGGTTTATTGATTTCGACAAGGGAATAATCATTCTCTTCAATCAATGCCTTGCCTAAAGGCATTTCTAATTCCAGCTGAATTCTGCATTTTCAAGTGGCATGAGTATCTTGATATTACTTAGCCAATTCATTCAACATATCAAGTACTACTTGATGATGTTCTTTAGTTTTGAATTTATTAAAGACATGACTAATGTTGCCATTAAGATCAATTAAGAAACTTAAGCGATGAATACCATCGTATTCCTTACCCATAGAAGTATACCCTTGGAAACTGATTATGATCAAATGTTTGATGCTTTCATGAAAAATCTATCTTAAACAGATGGTTAGTTAAAAATTTAAATGCTTTACACTCTTATTATAGCATTTATCAAACTTTTTTAGAAATCTAGCCATAATCCTTCCAAAAAATCATATTTTTTTGCCAATGCTTCATACATGCGCTAAAACACAGCTAGCAGTGGAACCACAGGTTTTGGAAGAAAGTGAGTTGTTTAGGGACAGATGATCTTAGTTAGATCTAACAATCTAAAGTGTTTATCTACCTGATTTTGTATAACTCAAAAAACAGGATAGTGGTCTAATAAATGTCTTTTTATAAAAAATCAAATCAAAATTTGCTTTAAGGCAATATTGAACTAAACTTTCCATTAACATTTAAATAGCAAGTTAAAGTGAATTTTTATGACTATTAAAAGTATTATTTCCAATGATGAACTTAAAAAATTTATTGCTGTATTAAAAGAAAACAAAAATGATCAAGTTCATGATGTTTGTATTTTGATGATGTTTACGGGTATGAGATTAAACGAGATTTTAAGCTTGAAATTTGAAGATATAGATTTTCACTCAAACACAATGGTTATATCAAAGACAAAAGAGCGTGCAAATAAAAATTGTAATGTCGTAATTCAGTTTAATGATACGATCAAAGAAAGCTTTTTAAATATAAAAAAAAAATTTCCCGATAGCATCTGGGTTTTTGAATCAAGAAAAAGTAACAATCGTTCTAATAAAGAACCAAAGAGCCTTTCGCGTCAGGCTATAACACAAGTATTTAAAAACGTAAGCAGCTCATTAAATTGTCAAATTACTATGAGTGCATTACGGCATTTTTATGCGACGGAATTTATGAGAGCTAAGCTATCAGAAAGTAATAGTGTAATTGATTTGAAAAAAGTCTTGGGTCATATTAGTTCACGTAACACAGATTATTATCTTGGTAAAGGAAGAAAAAAAACAGAGTCGCTAATGTATATTAATGAAATGCTAGATAGATTAAGAGAATGAAAAGGACATTCCCCTCAAATATCATCATTCGAACATGGGTTAATGTGCCTAGTAAACTTATTTTAAAACAACAAACACTCCTATAATGGCACAAAGCGATTATAAATGTTCGCAATATTTTCCTTTGCTAATGACCATTGTGGCAAAATGATCAAAATAAGTATTACACAAAAACTACATTATTTAATGACTATAAATGTACTACGATAATCTCCTAAACCTTTGCTATGAGGCTTTATTGCACCTCTACTTCACTGTTCAGTCTAATGATGGTTACACTTCTGCTACCGCTAGAAATGCAATACTGGTTAAGTTTTTAAAACCTAAATTGAAGTTAGCAGCATATAAAGACCAAAAAAAGAATATTCAGCTTATGCTTAGGTTGGGACGTAACAAAGATAAAAAGTTAGAGCTAGAATTGATTGAGATAAAAAAACGTGTGTTTGATGTTTATAACGCACCGGATTTTTAAGTTCCCTGACGGGCATCTACGCCAACAATGCCTTTCACATCATTGCAATGGCACGACTTCAAAGTGCGCATCAATGTCATTAACTTAAGGACTTAACACATACGTTTATAATTCATTGGGTACTTATTTGTCTTGTTTCTACGGTCTTGTCGAACAAACTTACGATTGGGTCGAATAACACTTAAACTCTTTGATATTTTACTTATTAGTAGTTCGTATAACTCAAGCTCAGCTAGCTTCATTGTGAACCGAACAACATTGTCTTTAAGCTGATTTATCGCAAAGGTGAAATTGATTTTATATTCATAGAGCCTCTTGTTCTTAGGTTTCTTTATTTTTCGTTTTGCATCATGGATTGCAGAAGCTGCAAGGTTTTTAGTTAATAGTTTAGCGTGTAAGTCTTGTAAAACACCTTCAACAGAAACACTAGAATAATTCTCAATGTTGAGGCGACTTTTCAATACTTTGTAATCTTCTTCAACTCCCCAGCGTTGGTGATATAAATTAGCGAAAAGAGCAGTAGGATAAGCTTGTAGATCGGTTAATGATGAAACCAAAACCTCTGGTTCACCTGATGGTAGGTCAACTCGCACTAATCTTAAACGTAGTGATTCGGTCGATATTTTATCTTTTCTACATCGACGAAGAGACTTTTCGATACAAGGAAAATCAACGACATCACTATATTTTCCACTTTCTAAGAAGGCTTTAACAACATTAGAGCTTTTAACAATACGCATGCAGAAATCAACATTTTTTAGCCTGTGGTATTTATAAAACCAAACGGCAGGATAACCTCTGTCATAAACGACTAAGTCGCCTGTTTGGGTTTTATTTAAATGCTTTAGCGCCATTTCACGCTCTCCTGTTGAATGGCTTTCTATCTGTAAATCCAGTGTAATATTATTCTTAACATCATAAAGTTGAGAAAGGCGAACATGAGGCATAGCCGCATGTGGGCGAGCTTTACCAAAATGCTCAAGTAGTTCGTTAGAGATAGGTAATTGTGTGACTGAGCCATCAACAGCTAACAGTCTATGGCCTTGCCATTTATCAATGGTTTCAGCTTCATAGAACGCTTGAACTAAATCATCGTTTAACTCAATAAATGCCTGATGGGAGAGTTTCATTCTGGCTTTACAAAAAGCAGCGGTGCTAACTGACTTTGTTGACAAGTAGCTATCATCTATAACATTGAAAAACCGAACGAGTTCAGCTTGAATTGAACCATTAAGCGCATTCAACATAAAGCTCATTAAACGAGGAAAAGTAAGCGTGCGATTTCGAGTAAAATCGGTAGGTTTTTTACGGTGATTTTCTAAAAACTCAGTTGAATGAATCTTACTGGTTAACTTTTGTACTATTTGAATTAAATACTGAACAGCTCATTGGTGATTTCTCTATATTTTTAATTCATAGCTAGGTTAGCAACTAGCTAACTTATTGTAAATGCAAAAATTAACCTTAAGTTAATGACATTGAAGTGCGCATTGGAGACATTAGCCTCAAATAATTTGCCATATATATATTCTAATGAATGACTTTTGCTACTCAATAAATAGCTGATTAAAGAATTTGGCACACTATGTAATACCGAGTTCAGGCTCGTATATCTCAATTAATTTAATAACCATTTGTTTTTAATATGTTTCTTTTTCTTAAACGTTTACATATCGTGCCATTGTTTGGCTCAGATATCTCGCGGCTCGTTATGTAAATTCCTAGATGATGTTGAATGTAATCAAACTTACTGGTAAGTTACTAAAAAGATTATAAAAAGTATTGTACGTGACTGAATTAATCAGAAATTGTCGACGGTTTAATTCGAAATGCGCACTAATACACTGTTAGAGCTACAAGGAAGTATCGTGCACCAAGAAACTCAATTGATTGTATCGGCTATAGAAAGTTTGCAACAAGAGCCAAACATTTTTAAAGACTATATATTCCCCATAGCTAGCGCATTTTTCACTTCAATTCTAGGTGCCGGTATTGCCTATTATATTTTGAACCGTCAAGAATACGTTCAAATTGAAAAAGATAAGATGAATGCTTCAAATAAGTGGACGCTTGATATTGAACAAGCTCGTTCAAATTTAATTGCAATAAAAGGCAGTTATAATGGGAAGCTAACAGACCTACCAATACAGAGGGTTGGAGCTATACAGAGCATTCTACTTCATGCCCAATCAATACCTGAAAATTTTCGAGATTTATCTTTTATTGTCCCTAAAGAAAATAAGTCTAAAACTGACTTACCTAAGTGGAGTCAAATCCCAAGAATCAGAGTAATGATCAGCAACTATAATTATTTGCTTAAACTTTGGGATCAAAGAAATGAGATGAATCAAAGTTTTAAAGAGATGATTTTGGCTTCTATAGGTAATAAGGCATATGCAAACTTAACACTTCAAGAAGTCGAAAACGCATTAGGCAAAGCCAATCTAGTGATCTTAATAGATCTTACTGAACGGTGCATTACATTTACTGACGATATTATTGTCGAACTAGATAGTTTTCTTTCTGATTTTCCTGCGTTTGCAAAAACTAAAGTAGATACAAAAAGATTAAAGAAATATGGCACCATAATTACTTATTCAAACAATGGTAATGAGGCACTTTTAAAATTAATAAAGAAATCACCTACTGTTGATTACTCATCCGTAGAATACTTATTTGGTGAAACAGATGAAGTAATTAAGAGAAGACACAAAACTGGCTACGAAGAGTAGCTGGTGGTGCAATATATTTATAACAAAGCGCTAGGCGTTTTTTTCGTTACCATCAGAGTGTTTCAATATGAATAGAGTTGGCGATAGAAAATATAAGTTAACGATTAACTTATCAATTATTCTCATTATTGCGGTTTTCTTTTTCGGATTGATGTATTGGCTTGTAGGTTTCATTGAAAATAATGGTATTTATTCTAATGGCATCAGAGCTGAATTTTGGGAAAGCATATATTTTAGTATCGTTACAATTACGACACTTGGCTATGGTGATTTTACTCCGTTAGGTCTTAGTCGTTTTTTTGTATCCTTTGAGTCCATATTTGGTTTGGTATTCATAGGTTATGGAATATCTCAAGTGCTCTCAGTGAGACAAGAAGCTGTAGTTGAATATATTGCAAATGATAGGATATTCCAAACGTATAACGAATGTATAGTTACTCTTACTGAAGCTAAAGAAAGCATAGGTGACCGCCGACGATTCATAAAACATAAAGGTAAAATTGATCCTATAGATTTTATTTATAATAAAGCTAATCCCTTTTATCCAGCCCTGAAGGCAATACAAACAATAAATGGGTACACTAGTCATATTGAAGAAATTGATAAAACAAACTTATTAGAAAAACACATTGAACGTGCTTCACATCACGTTGAAGAGCTTATGGGCTTTACACGAAAATATATCACGATAATCGAAGTTAAGGGTGTCATTTGGCGAACACCAAGAACCAAACAAATATTGATTCAATTGTGTGATGCAGCAGATGTCTTCATCGAAGAGTACATACCATATACAAAATATCAAACTGAAACATATAAAGGCGGCGGGTCGTACAAAAACATTGTCAGTTTAATTGTAAAAGATATAAGGCTTAAATGTAGTAAAACTGCCTAACAAGAGTTTTCAAGTCGGATTCGTAACAGCTTGCTCGGTTCCACTTCGTTTAACATTTTAGCAAGCTATTACTCGCCGCTTAAAACGGCGTTAGCCATCTAAGGATAGCCTGTGGGCCCAATTACCATTTTTGATAAATCTTTCTTACAATCCCTGAATATTGATGAATCAGTTTGGTTTGATAATTTCTACCTAGTAAATATTTCACCTTTATTTTATATGGAAACATTAGCTGATTTGGCTAAAGATATGAGTAAAGGACGGACACCAGAGCAAATCGTAGGAGAAATAGCTTCAAAAACACCTGAAATGGGGGGGGCACCAAACGTTTACCATATGGATCTACTTGTACATAATTTGCTTGGTCAAAAAATCATTATGGATGGCAGGCCGATTTTAGCTGGCGGTAAGCCTGTTATGTCTGAGGAAAAGAAAGGTGTCGCATTTGATGTCTCCCCTGAAGCAAAAGCATATAGTAGATGGCAAAATAGAGAATATTTAGAAATTGAGCGAGACTTCGCTAAAATATGGCGGGCTCAAGTAAAAGCAATGACATTTGAAAGCTCTAAAAGCTATGCGGAAAAGCTAGGTATAGATATTTCAAAGTGCAAAAGCATTAATGATGCATATGCTGTTGCGAGTTCAGTAGCCGAATCAAATAGTAAACCATACGACTTAATTGGCTTTGTTTTAACATCACTTGCGGTTCCTAGAGAATTGCACCAACAGATTGTTAAAAGATATCAGCTAAGTGGCTTTCCTTCTCTAACAAGCTATGCGCCTTACGTAGCGCATGTAGTTAAAGTAGAGGTGTTTTTCCATATTTGCGTTTCAAGAGGTTTTATTTCATCGGAAAGACCGTCAAATAAAATAGACATTGCATACTTACATTATTTACCTTTCTGTAAGCTATTTATTTCCGGTGATAAGCTTCATAAAAGTGTAGCTCCCTTGTTTATGAGAAAAGATCAGTTGTTTGTTTGGGGGCCAGAACTAAAAGCTGATTTATCTGCGTTAAACAAACACTATATGGACTTACCACAAGAAACAAAAGACCAAGGAATAATGTCCTTTGCTACCAAACCACCAAAAGATGGTGACTTTTTGACGGCCAAATTATGGGATTTAATGGGTACAGAATGGCGAAAGCCCAAAGAAGTAGAACTACCTTTACCCAAAGAGAGTAATGATAAACTCCTTGAGCATATGAAAAGTTTTAAAGAGGTTCCCGTAGCTAATCCTGATTACACTGAATTTGATATAGATAATTTAGATTCTGTATCTTTGCAGCGTTCTATAACTAAGAAAAAAGGAAGTTGGTTTCAAGTACCTAAAAATTTGAAAAATGACTAAGTCACTCAAAAAATAATAGTTGGTTTTTGCTTATATGGACTCCTCGTATTGTACAAGAAAAAACTTTTAAAATTTTAGATGCGTGCTTATATTAGGACTCATAATGGGAAGCTATCCCGGCCACTTTGATGTATTCGCACCTTCATGCCTATTCTCCTTCACGACATTCTATATGTTCAGAGCAAAACTCAGGCTGTTGAAGGTTGGTCTAACCTTTTTTAAGATCTTTTTTGTAGCAATTTTAATTGTTAATGTGTAATTAATTTCTAGTAATTATTAAGCAGCTATTAATACTGGGTTGTAATCTGTATTATTTTTCAATAATGCATAGGCGGTTCGTGCGTTTTTATTCGCTAACGCCATTGATGCACAGTTAGCACCTCTACGCTCTATTAAGGCTTTAAGCCAGCGCTCTTTTTCAGTTTTTGCAGGTCTGTTTTTAAGTTTGGACACCACGGCTCTTGCCCCCAAAAAAAGACAACTTCGTAGGGGGTTATCGCATGAGCTTTTTCCTACCGAGCCGAGTTGTACCTTTCCACCACTACTATGCTGCTTGGGGGTAAGCCCAATACAAGCAGATACTTGTCTACTACTTTTGAAATGTTCGCCACAGCCTAGTTGTATTTTTAGTCTCATCGACGTTATAGGACCCACACCTTCAAGTTTCATGAGTTTTTTACAATCATCATCTTGTTCGGTTAAGTGCATTAATTCATTATTTAGGGTTTTAAAATCATCTTCTAGACGGGAATATAACGCCCACATTTTACTTATACTATGACGCATTGGCATAGGTAACTGGTTTTCACCGTCTTCTAATATTTCAGGTATCCGTGCTTTAAAGCTTTTTATACTTTTACTGATGATGATGCCAAACTCGAGTAATAAGCCACGTACTTGATTGGATAACTGAAGCTTTTGTTTATCAAGTAAATCTCTCATTTTACTAACAGACTGTAGACCTTGCTCTTCATTGGTTAAGACTCTTGCTGGTTTGATATTAGGCGCGCGCGATGCAACAGCAATAGCGATGGCATCATTAGCATCAGTTTTTTGCCCCGTTCTAAACGGTTTGACTTGTTTGGGCGGTATAGGCATAACTTTATGGCCTAGAGATTTAGCAAACCTTGCCCAGTAATGAGCCCCACCACAACTTTCCATAGCTACAAGAGATAGCTGTTGCTTAACGAGCCATTCTTTTAATTTTGCTCGGCTCATTGCTTTATTGAAAGTGATTTTTCCATTGGTTGTCATAATACAAACTTGAAAAATATCTTTTGCTAAATCGATAGCTATTACGTTACATTGTGTCATTGTGTGGACTCCTGGTAAAAGTTGATTTGAGTGAATACTTTTCACTTTATACCGCAAAACTCCCGCGAGGGGGAGGAGTCCATACATCTCCTTCGTCGCTTATTTTAGCCAACAGTTATTTCCCTCTTAGTAGGCATTATCGATACAAAATCTAACCCAAATCTGTGATTGGCGCTTCTTAGCTAATGTCAGCAAAGTTGCATTTTTGTCATTAAGAGATCGTCTTTTTAGTGCGCTTAGTTGACGTAACGACCTGAAAAGCTTAATGTCTTCTTAGAGCGAACCAATGTCATTAACTTAAGGGTTTAGCACATACGTTTATAATTCATAGGGTATTTATTTGTCTTGTTTCTACGGTCTTGTCGAACAAACTTACGATTGGGTCGAATAACACTTAAACTCTTTGATATTTTACTTATCAGTAATTCATATAGCTCAAGATCAGCTAGCTTCATTGTGAAGCGAACTATATTATCTTTGAGCTGATTTATCGCAAAAGTGAAGTTGATTTTATAATCATAGAGCCTATTGTTTTTAGGCTGCTTTATTTTTCGTTTTGCATCATTCATTGCAGAAGCAGCAAGGTTTTTAGTCAATAACTTAGCGTGTAAGTCTTGTAAAATACCTTCAACAGAAACACTAGAATAATTCTCAATATTGAGGCGACTTTTCAATACTTTGTAATCTTCTTCAACTCCCCAGCGTTGGTGATATAAATTAGCAAAAAGAGCAGTAGGATAAGCTTTCAAGTCTGTTAATGATGAAACCAAAACCTCAGGCTCTCCTGATGGCAGGTCAACTCGAACTAATCGTAAACGTAGTGATTCGGTTGATATTTTATCTTTTCTACATCTGCGAAGAGACTTCTCGATGCAAGGAAAATCAACGACATCACTATATTTACCACTTTCTAAGAAGGCTTTAACAACATTAGAGCTTTTAACAATACGCATGCAGAAATCAACATTCTTTAGCCTATGGTATTTATAAAACCAAACGGCAGGATAACCTCTGTCATAAACTATTAAGTCACCTGTTTGGGTTTTATTTAAGTGCCTCATTGCCATTTCACGCTCTCCAGTTGAATGGCTTTCTACCTGTAAATCTAAGGTTATATTATTCTTAACATCATAAAGTTGAGAAAGACGAACATGAGGCATAGCAGCATGTGAACGAGCTTTACCAAAATGTTCAAGTAGTTCGTTAGATATAGGTAATTGTGTGACTGACCCATCAACAGCTAACAGTCTATGGCCTTGCCATTTATCAATGGTTGCAGCTTCATAGAACGCTTGAACTAGATCATCGTTTAGCTCAATAAAGGCCTGATGGGAGAGTTTCATTCTCGCTTTACAAAAAGCAGCGGTACTAACTGACTTTGTCGACAAGTAGCTATCATCGATAACATTGAAAAACCGAACGAGTTCAGCCTGAATTGAACCATTGAGAGCATTCAACATAAAACTAATTAAACGAGGAAAAGTAAGAGTGCGATTTCGAGTGAAATCGGTAGTTTTTTTTCGGTGTCTTTCTAAAAAATCAGTTGAATGAATTTTATTGGTTAACTTTTGTACTATTTGAATTAAATACTGAACAGCTCATTGATGGTTTCTCTATGTTTTTAATTCTTAGCTAGATTAGCAACTGGCTAACTTATTGTAAATACGTAAATTAACCTTAAGTTAATGACATTGTAGAGCGAACAGCGGTCATAAGATATTTTCTATAGGGATGGAGTAAAGTGACTTATATTCTTTTAATTTTCTTTGGTCTAATAGGTCTTTTGATTCTATTAGTTCCTACCCAAACATTGTTAAGTAACGATTGGGGCTTTGGGAAAATTCATTACTTTATATCAAAGAATAAAGATGTGGGTTTAGTACAAGCAAGAATTTATTACAATCGTCTCGGCAAAATATTTATCGCTGTTTCTTTGGTTGGATTATTGATTCAATCACTTTTTGATTTTGCAATTCATGCCTGAATCAACGGCAGTTAAGAGCGAGGAACAGCCCCTCAAGTAATTTCTATTATTCTTCCATTTTGCCGTATAGCAGCCGTTCTAGCTTATTTCACTAACAGCAAATATTACGAAATAACATTTAGTGTTTTGTTGGCTGCTTAGAGCGCAGTATTCATAGAACAGCCCTTACCCTAACAGGCAAGTAAGCCACCAATATAGTCTTTAACTCCTGATAAAGACCATACTTAATCTGTTCAGGAAAGTGCCTATTTCATACGAATAATTGCCACATAACATTAAATGTTTACCGCTTTGCTTTCGATGCTTTAGGTACGCTAAGCTCAATAACGAATACTTGTACCATTCATTACTGGCTATATTGCTTTCGAAGAGCTGAGCATACTGACTGAGCGCTTTAATGTTTAGGAGGTAATATGACTACGTTCACTACTGAATTTACTGCTCATATAGGTATTGATTGGGCAGATAAAAAACATGACTTTTGTATTCAAGGCGTCAATCAATCAACCCGTGAATTTGGAATTTTGACTCACTCAGCGGAAAAAATAGATGACTGGGTACAGTCTTTACATCAACGATTTGGAGGGCAACTAGCTATATCTATTGAGCTGACAAAAGGACCGATTGTGTATGCTTTACAAAAATACAACTTCATCACAATCTTCCCTATCAATCCCTTGCTGCTAGCTAAATATCGTGAAGCATTTACACCGAGCAAAGCTAAAGATGATCCAACGGATGCTGAGTTAGCCTTGGATTTAATGATTAATTACCCTAAAAAAATAAAACCCCTTGCTTTACAAAGTACACCAATACGAAAGCTTATGTACCTGGTGGAGCAACGACGCCGATTAGTTGAGGATAGAAGGCGTTTTGGGAATCGATTGATATACGTCCTTAAACAATATTTCCCTCAATTATTAGAGATGTTTAGCCATCGAGATTCAGAAATGTTTTGCAACTTTATTCATCGCTGGCCTAACTTAAAAAAATTAAAAAGAGCAAGAGCGGATACCATAAGAAAGTTCTTTTTAGCTGCTGGTGGACGCTCAGTGCCACTAATTGAAAAGCGGATTGAGATCATTAATCACGCTCAGTACATCACCGAAGACCCCGCTATAGTTGATTCACATCAGCTTCTAGCAATATCAATTTCTGATCAAATAATAACAACAGTTAGAGCCATTAGTAGATTCGACATCGAGATAGATAAGTTATTTCATGAACAACCAGATGCAGAGTTCTTTGAATCTTTACCGAGTGCAGGTCCTTGCATGGCACCACGGTTACTCGTCGCCTTCGGTGAAAATAGAGATCGATTTTCGACTGCATCAGAAGTACAAATGTACGCTGGAGTCGCACCAGTAACGGTTAGAAGCGGACAAAAATCATGGGTACATTGGCGCTGGCAATGCTCTACATTCCTTCGACAATCATTTATAGAATGGACAGCTAAAACCGTTCGTTCATCTTATTGGGCAGGTTTGTATTACACCCAACAGAGAAAAAAGGGGAATTACCATCAGTCGGCGGTAAGATCATTAGCATTTAAGTGGATCCGGATTTTATTTCGTTGCTGGAAGTCAAGAGTGAACTATAGTGAAACGAAATACCTGAAGTCACTCAGAGATAAAAAATCACCACTATTATTGTTAAAAATAGTTGACTGAAAGACTCAGGGCGTGAAGCGGACTTTAGTTAACATTAATAAGATAACTCTCTTGACCTCTCAACAGCAGACTCAACTGCTGCCTGTATTAAGTTAGCCAAATTATTATTTTCTGAAAATACAGATAAAGCCGCTTGAGTTGTGCCTTTTGGACTCGTAACCCTTTCTTTTAATAAACTAGGAACTTTGATTTCTTTTAATAAAGCTGCTGATGCAGCCATAGTTTCAATTGCTATCTCTAAGGCTAATTCTGAACTTAAACCTTCCATCATTCCTGCAAGTGATAAAGCCTCAGTGTGCGTGAAATTGAAATAAAGGCCATTTAAGGCCTTACATTTAATCATATTACTTTACGATTAACTTTCTATACCATCTTGAGCAAGTACATTAAGATCAGCCAATGCTTGAGCAGCATCCTTAGCGGCAACAAATACATGATCGTGATAATATGCAGCGACAACATTTGCACTAATATTTGACTGCGCCAATTTAGTAGAAACAGCGGCAGTTAAACCTACAGCATCTAAACTAGAGTGCACATTTAAAGTAATACATTTAAAAACACCAGAATACGGAATCTTAAACTCGTCCGCTTTTTCTTTAGTCAAAATAACGGTTAGTCCCTCTTTTTCTTGAAATGTACTTATCGGGTTTAGCAATGCGAGCTGTTCATAATCATAGCTATCAAGAGTGCCAAAGATATATTCACATTCTGCTAAGACAGGTGTCATAGAAGTAATTAATGTTGCTAAGTTTTTTTCACCAGACATGTTTTTTCCTCATTTTGTTAATTGTGTTAGTTAGATATTTTCAAACCAACCACGCCTATAAATATCAAACAAAAGCAAAACAATTGTTGGATTGAAAGTGGTTGCTCAAAAAAGTAATGATTAATAATCGAAATTGATGATGCGCCTACAGCAAGCCAAACTAAGTAAGCATGACTAATAGGGATGTTTTTTAATGCGATTGAAAATAACACTAAGCTAAGTGTCATTGAAAAAATAGCAAGTATTACATAAGGGGTTTTTGTGAAGGATTCGGACTTTTGAATACCAACTAACCAGCCAGCTTCCAAAATTCCTGCAATAAATAAGATGAGCCAATACATATCAACACTCTATTATATTAGAGGTCGTCCCCTGAAAAAATAGAGCGGTGAGGTCGTCCTCATGTCGATACTGATTTAACTTAGGGACACCTTAGCAAATATAATTGGAAATGTGAAATGCTTATTATTCGATCTAAATTAGAATTTATGAACGGCAGCAATGAGCTTAAACCTGTCTCACAAGCAAGCATAAAATCTCGGTGAAATATTATCATGGCTTCACAAAAGCTTGGTGTATCCTTATGCTCAAAATTACCGTTATGGTCGCAAAGACCAACGTCTGCTTAGTAGAACAATTTAAAAATAAAGACAACTAACCGAATAGCTGAGAATGGCACAAAGCGACTAAAAAATGCTCCCATGATTTTCCCTTGCTAATGACCGCAGTGTGGCAAAAGTGACGGTTCCTTTATACATGCTTTTTGATTGTATTTTAATATTTTCAATTTTATTGTTATTTATAATCCCCTCCGCTGAATGCTATGTTATCAAATATGATAACAAGAGGGTTGCGGTTATCATATTTGATAACCGCTAAATTGCGTAGATGCTCGTAGGTACATAGCTGACTGAAATAAAATTAAATATCATACTTAATTTACTCTTGATGACATAAAAAATCAGATGCAACAATGTTCAACTTTTTTAGAATACAGCGGACATTCTACTCTATAGCTCTAAGGCAGTATGGGGCACATAGTGGCATAGAACTTATAGTAACTTTGTGAGGTTTTTTTACCACCAATGTCATGATTTATCGCTTCAAAAAACGACATATTCTAAGCCAATATTATTACAGTTATCTAAGAGGAGAGATCCACTACAAAAGCGATAAGTAACAGCCGCTCCTCCGACAATATAGTTGTCAAAATTAATAGATATTTTGGCTGATTATCGAAAGTTTTAAAATTAGTCAACAGCTGTTGACCAATTC